>Ga0105244_10002029_pt1 | contig 15616 bp, 11 predicted proteins | sample KBSM44metaG_FD_80423 | JGI IMG/M metagenome (GOLD analysis project Ga0105244, IMG submission 80423) | Miscanthus rhizosphere microbial communities from Kellogg Biological Station, Michigan, USA - KBS M4-4 metaG | ecosystem: Host-associated > Plants > Roots > Rhizosphere > Soil | place... | reverse complement strand
GACGTGCAGACGGCGATTGCCGAATCGCTGGGCCTGGAGAATACCGGTTCGGGCGTGGAGATGCGCCGCGCCAGCGAATACCTGATGCAGCGCTACTACTGGGCCGCCAAGACCGTCACCCAGCTCAACACCATCCTGCTGCAGAATATCGAGGAACGGCTGTTCCCGCAGGAAGAGCTGGCCGTGCCGATCAACGAGCGCTTCAACGACTTGAACGGCCTGATCGACATGCGCGAGGACGACACCTTCGCCCGGCAGCCGTCGGCCATCCTCGAAATCTTCGTGCTGATGACCGAGCGGCCCTCGCTCAAGGGCATGACCTCGCGCACCATGCGCGCGCTGTGGCACGATCGCTTCCTGATCGACACCGCGTTCCGCGCCGATCCGGCCAACCGCGCGCTGTTCCTGCGCATCCTGCAGGCGCCGCAGGGCATCATCCACGCGCTGCGCCGCATGAACGATTTGTCGATCCTGGGCCGCTATCTGCCGAACTTCCGCAAGATCGTCGGCCAGATGCAGCACGACCTGTTCCACGTCTACACGGTCGACCAGCACATCCTGATGGTGGTGCGCAACATGCGCCGCTTCACGATGGCCGAACACGCGCACGAGTACCCGTTCTGCAGCCAGCTGATGGCCAACTTCGCGCAGCCGTGGCTGCTGTACCTGGGCGCGCTGTTCCACGACATCGCCAAGGGGCGCGGCGGCGACCACTCCAAGCTCGGCACGGTCGATGCCGAGCAGTTCTGCGTCGAGCACGGCATGAGCGCCGAGGACACCGAACTGGTGGTGTTCCTGGTCGAGCAGCACCTGGCCATGTCGCAGGTGGCGCAAAAGCAGGACCTGTCCGATCCCGACGTCATCGCCTCCTTCGCCAGGGTGGTCAAGGACGAGCGCCACCTGACCGCGCTGTACCTGCTGACGGTGGCCGACATCCGCGGCACCAGCCCGAAGGTGTGGAACGCCTGGAAGGCCAAGCTGCTCGAGGACCTGTACCGCATTACCTTGCGCGTGCTGGGCGGCGAGCCGCACAGCGCCGACCACGAACTGAAGAACCGCCAGCAGGAGGCGCTGGCCACGCTGCGCCTGTACGGCCTGGGTCCGGACGCGCACGAGGCCTTCTGGCGCCAGCTCGACGTCGCCTACTTCCTGCGCCACGACGCCTCCGACATCGCCTGGCAGACGCGCGCGCTGTACGACCGCTTCACCAGCGACAAGCCGATCGTCAAGTGCCGCCTGGCGCCGATCGGCGAGGGCTTGCAGGTGGCCGTCTACATCCGCGACCAGCCCGACCTGTTCGCGCGCATCTGCAGCTATTTCGACCGCAAGAACTTCAGCATCCTCGACGCCAAGATCCACACCACGCGCCACGGCTACGCGCTCGACACGTTCCTGGTGACGGAGCAGAACTTCGCCAAGAGCTACCGCGACATCATCAACCTGATCGAGCACGAGCTGTGCGGCGTGCTGACCCATCCGGAGCCGCTGTCGGCGCCCGGCAAGGGCCGGCTGTCGCGCCTGTCGCGCACCTTCCCGATGCAGCCGACGGTGGACCTGCGTCCGGACGAACGGGGCCAGTACTACCTGCTGTCGATCGCGGCCAACGACCGCACCGGCCTGCTGTATTCGATCGCCAACGTGCTGGCCAAATACCGCCTCAACCTGCACACGGCCAAGGTCATGACCCTGGGCGAGCGGGTCGAGGACGTGTTCCTGATCGACGGGCCGGCGCTGGGCAACGCGCGCAGCCAGCTGCAGTTGGAAACCGACCTGCTCGAGGCGATCAAGGTATAGATCGGCCTTAACCTCCCCTTACTATAGAAAAGCATCATGTCAGAAGAATTATTACGGCTATCCAAACGCATGTCCGAACTGGGGCTGTGCTCGCGCCGCGAGGCCGACGAGTGGATAGCGCGCGGCTGGGTCCGGGTCGACGGCCAGGTCGTCTCCGAACTCGGCAGCAAGGTTTACCCGAGCCAGAAGGTCACCGTCGAGCGCCAGGCCGCCGCCGAGCAGTCGAAGCGCGTGACGGTGCTGATCAACAAGCCGATGGGCTACGTCAGCGGCCAGGCCGAGGACGGCTACCAGCCGGCCGTGGTGCTGGTCAAGCCGGAGAACCGCTGGCCGGACGATCCGTCGCCGGAACTGTTCCACCCCACCCAGCTGCGCTCGCTGGTGCCGGCCGGCCGGCTCGACATCGATTCGGTCGGCCTGCTGGTGCTGACCCAGGACGGCCGCGTGGCCAAGCACCTGATCGGCGAGACCACCAGCGTCGACAAGGAATACCTGGTGCGCGTCGAATACACCAAGCCGGGCAAGCTGCCCGAGAGCGACCTGAAAAAACTCAACCACGGCCTGTGGATGGACGGCAAGCCGCTGCTGCCGGCCAAGGTGCGCTGGCAAAACGACGACCAGCTCAGCTTCACCCTGCGCGAGGGCAAGAAGCGCCAGATCCGCCGCATGTGCGACATGGTCGGCCTGAAAGTTATCGGTTTGAAAAGGGTACGCATCGGCAAGGTCAAACTGGGCGACCTGCCGGTCGGCCAATGGCGCTACCTGCGTCCCGAAGAGCAATTTTAAGCGGCGGCCGGGGTCGCCGACGGCGCGTCCCCGGCCCGCGCGTGGATCAAACCGCACATTCCGCGAAATATTCTCGCCGGTTATTGCTATTTAGCAAGCCAAGCGTGCGAATAACTTGTAAACTGTTCGAACCGACCTCGCATTGCTGAAGTCACAATCAAAGAGATATGCCGTCGTGAACGATCCAATACCCAATGAAATTCGCCGCGGCCCGCCCAGCCTAAAAGACGCTGTGGAGCCCATACCGGCGGGTTCGAAGCCGCATGACATGACCGATGAGCATGACATCGGCGACTCGCTGACCCTGCTCGCCGACAACGGCGACCCGGTCTCGATCTACCCGGCCAGCACCACCAACGTGGTGATGGCGCGCATCCGCTCGGTGGACCCGGAAAACCCGCACTTCGTGCTCGAACTGAACGAGGGCGAGTTCCTGCCGCCCGGCGAGGCGACCTTTGTCGCCTGGCTGCGCTCGGCGAAGATCCAGTTCAAGCTGACGTCCGAGGACTGGGCCTGCCAGCCCGGCGTGCCGACCCTGATCCCGCTGGGCTTCCCGCTCAAGTGCCTGGTGCTGAACCGGCGCGCCTCGACCCGGCTGGAGACGCCGCTGGGCATCTACTACATGGCCTCGTTCGTGTTGAACGGCAAGCCGTACGAGTTGCAGCTGTACGACTTCTCGTCGGGCGGCGTCGGCATGCGCGCGCCGCCGCGCGACTGCGTCGGCCTGCACGTGGGGCGCAAGCTGCAGCGCGTGCGGCTCGAGCTCGGCCCCGATTCGGTCATGATCGCCGACCTCGAGGTGCGCCTGTCGCGCACCTTCCGCTCCTTCCTGCTGGGCGAACAGGTGCAGATCGGTTGCCAGTTCACCAATCTGTCGCCGGCCATGAAGGATGAGCTGGCCCGCCTGCTCGACAAGCTCAACAACGCTCGGCACCGCTAGCGCCAGGCACCACAATGGTGCGGCCGGCGCCGGCCGCACCGCGATGGCGCACCGCGCCCGCCGCCGCGCGTTTCCAGGTTTGCGTTCCCAAGTTTGTTTATCGGCATATTTCTTGCTTGAAAGTCAGCAGAACATAACGATAAGCCAGACAGGGAGCACATGAGCACCACCGCGGCAGAGACCGAACCGCCCCAGCGCATCGTCAAGATCCGGCGCGACTACAACACCTGGGTGGCCAACGAGACGATCGAGGATTACGCGCTGCGCTACACGCCGCGCTCGTTCCGCAAATGGTCGGTGTTCCGCGTCTCCAACACCGCCTTCGGCGCCATCTCCTTCCTGGTGCTCGAGGCGATCGGCGGCACCATCACCGTCAACTACGGCTTCATCAACGCGCTGTGGGCCATCATGGCCGTCGGCCTGATCATCTTCCTCACCGGCCTGCCGATCAGCTACTACGCCGCCAAATACGGCGTCGACATGGACCTGCTCACGCGCGGCGCCGGCTTCGGCTACATCGGCTCGACTATCTCCTCCTTCGTCTACGCCTCGTTCACGTTCATCCTGTTCGCGCTGGAGGCGGCCATCATGGCCTACGCGCTCGAACTGTATTTCGGTCTGCCGCTCTATCTCGGCTACATGGTCAGCGCGCTGGCGGTCATCCCGCTGGTGACGCACGGCGTGACCCTGATCAGCCGCATCCAGATGCTCACGCAACCCGTATGGCTGGTGCTGATGGCCCTGCCCTTCGTCGCCATCCTGCACAAGCAGCCGGAATTGCTGCCGCAGCTGATGGACTACGCCGGCCGCTCCGGCCAGAACGGGCAGTTCAATGTGCTGATGTTCGGCGCCGCCACCGCCGTCGGCGTGGCGCTGATCACGCAGATCGGCGAGCAGGTCGACTTCCTGCGTTTCATGCCGCCCAAGACCGCCGAAAGCCGCGTGCGCTGGCACCTGGGCGTGCTGGTCGCGGGGCCGGGCTGGATCCTGCTGGGCATCGTCAAGATGCTGGGCGGCGCGCTACTGGCCTTCCTGGCCATCAGCAGCGCCGTGCCCCTCGATCTGGCCGTCAACCCGACGCATATGTACCTGGCCGGCTATGGCCAGGTGTTCGCCGACCCGCGCTGGGCGCTGCTGGCGACAGCGCTGCTGGTGGTCATCTCGCAGGTCAAGATCAACATGACCAACGCCTACGCCGGCTCGCTGGCGTGGTCGAACTTCTTCGCGCGGCTGACGCACAGCCACCCGGGGCGCGTGGTGTGGGCGGTGTTCAACGCGCTGATCGCCGTGCTGCTGATGGAGCTCGACGTGTTCCAGGCGCTCGACCAGGTGCTCGGGCTGTACTCGTGCATCGCCATCTCGTGGATCACGGCGGTGGTGGCCGACCTGGTGGTCAACAAGCCGCTGGGCCTGAGCCCCAAGGGCATCGAGTTCCGCCGCGCCTACCTGTACGACATCAACCCGGTCGGCGTCGGCGCCATGGTGCTGGCGTCGGCGCTGTCGGTGGCCGCCTTCATGGGCGTGTTCGGCCACCAGGCGCAGGCCTTCTCCGCCTTCATCGCGCTGCTCACGGCGCTGGTGGCGGCGCCGCTGATCGCCATCGCCACCAACGGCAAATACTATATCGCCCGCCAGCCCGGCGTGGTGCAAAAGACCTGCGTGATCTGCGAGAAGGAATACGAGGCCGAGGACATGGCGCACTGCCCGGCCTACCAGGGTTCGATCTGCTCGCTGTGCTGCTGCCTGGACGCGCGCTGCAACGACGTCTGCAAGCCGCACGCGAAGGTGTCGGCGCAGTGGCAGCAGGCAATGCAGGCGCTGCTGCCCAAATCGCTGTGGCGCTATCTAAGCAGCGGCCTGGGACACTACCTGCTGCTGATGATCGTCACGGTGCTGTTCCTCGGCGCCCTGCTCGGCTTGATCTACTACCACGAGCAATCGGTGCTGCCGGCCGGCGACGCCGCGCTGCTGCCGCAACTGCGGCTGATGTTCTTCAAGATCTTCGCCGCGCTGCTGATTACCAGCGGCATCGTCGCCTGGTGGCTGGTGCTGACCAGCGAAAGCCGCCGCGTGGCACAGGAGGAATCGAACCGCCAAACCGGCCTGCTGACGCGCGAGATCGAGCTGCACAGCCAGACCGACGCCCAGCTGCAGCAAGCCAAGAAGACCGCCGACCTGGCCAACCAGGCCAAGAGCCGCTACATCGCCGGCATCAGCCACGAGATACGGACGCCTTTGAATTCGATACTCGGCTACGCCCAGCTGCTCGACAACGACCCATCGATCCCCGAGCACCGCCAGCAGGCCATCCGCGTGATCCGCAGCAGCGGCGAGCACTTGCTGTCGCTGATCGAGGGCACGCTCGACATCGCCCGCATAGAGGGCGGCAAGCTGACCTTCGATACCAAGGAGATCAACTTCCCGGACTTCATCGGGCAGCTGGTGCGCATGTTCGAACTGCAGGCGGCCAACAAGGGCCTGACGTTCCGCTACGAGCTGACCGGCGCGCTGCCGCGCATCGTGCGGGCCGACCGCAAACGCCTGGGCCAGATCCTTATCAACATCCTCGGCAACGCGGTCAAGTTCACCAGCGAGGGCGGCGTCGTGCTGCGGCTGAAGTACGCGCGCGAGATCGCCTCGTTCGAGATCGAGGACTCCGGCCCCGGCATCCTGAAGGAGGAACTGGACCACATCTTCGAGCCGTTCACGCGCGGCAGCGCCAGCGCGCACGCCAACGCCAGCGGCACCGGCCTCGGTCTGCCGATCAGCAAAATGCTGACGCAACTGATGGGCGGCGAAATGAAGATCCGCAGCGCGCCGTCGCAGGGCAGCTTGTTCCACATCCGGCTGTTCCTGCCCAGCGTGCACGTCACCGGCAAGGAGCTGCGGGAACTGGAGGCGCCGGCGCAGCAGCGCACCGGCTACCGCGGCCCGCGCCGGCGCATCCTGGTCGTCGACAACGAACGGGTCGACCGCGAACTGCTGCTCAACATCCTGGCGCCGCTGGGGTTCGAGATCGCGCAGGCGGCGTCGGGCCTGGAATGCCTCGACCTGCACGCCTCGTTCCGGCCGGACCTGATTTTGATGGACCTGGCCATGCCCGGCATGGACGGCTGGGAGGCCAGCTACATCCTGCGCCGCCGGCAGCTGTCGCAGGTGCCGATCGCCATCGTCTCTGCCAACGCCTTCGACAAGGGCATGGAAAACCCGGCCGGCATCACGGCGGCCGACTTCATCATCAAACCGGTCAACGTCGGCGAACTGCTGGACTGGATCGGCCGCCGGCTCGCGCTGGAATGGATCACGCAGGCGCGCGCGGAGACGATCAGCAGCGAGATGCCCGCCGCCGGCAGCGAGGCCATGACGCTGCCGCCGGCCGCGCAAATGACGGCGCTGGAGGAGCTGATACGCATCGGCTACGTGCGCGGCATCCAGGCCAAACTCGACGAGATCGACGCCATCGATGCGCGGCACTCCCGCTTCACCCACACCATGCGTGATTTTGCCAAGCGCTTCCAGCTGGATGCGATGGCCGACTTTGTGCGAAAGAATAAGACCGATGAACTTCAACATTGAACCCGCGCGCGGCAATCTGGTGCTGGTGGTCGACGACGTGCCGGAAAACCTCGCCGTGCTGCACGACGCGCTGGACGAATCGGGCTTCACCGTGCTGGTGGCGAACAATGGCGAAGCGGCGCTGCAGCGTGCCGCCGAAGCGCAGCCGGACATCATCCTGCTCGACGCCATCATGCCCGGCATGGACGGTTTCGACGCGTGCCGGCGCCTGAAAGCCAATCTGGCCACGCGCCATATTCCGGTGGTCTTCATGACCGGACTGACGGAGGCCGAGCATGTGGTGGCCGCCTTCGAGGCCGGCGGCAACGACTACGTGACCAAGCCGCTGCGCACCGGCGAGGTGCTGGCCAGGATCGCCGCCCACATGCAGACGGCGCGCCTGATGGACCAGGCCCGCAGCGCGCTCGACGCCTTCGGCAACGCGGTCATCGCGATGTCGCCGCGCGACGGCAAGATCGTCTGGCAAACGCCGCTGGCGCGCACCTTGATGCAGGGGTATCTGGTCGACTCGGAGCTGACCACGTGGCTGACGGCGACGCAGAACGCGCACAGCCAGGGCCAGTCGCATCCGCCGTTGACGCTGGCGCGCGGCAGCCGCCGGCTGATCTTCTCGGCGGCGGAATATAGCGAGGACGAACAATGGATGATCGTGCTGCGCGAGGAATCAGACGTGGCGCAAATCGAAAAGCTGATGGCCGCGTTCAAACTGACGCAGCGCGAATCGGAGGTGCTCAATTGGCTCATCAAGGGCAAGACCAATCGCGATATCGGCGAGATCCTCGGCACCAGTCCGCGCACCATCAACAAGCACCTGGAGCACGTGTTCGTGAAGCTTGGCGTCGAGACGCGCACCTCGGCGGCCGCCGTCGCCCTGAGCAAACTGCGCGCCGGCGGCCGCAAAGAGGAGCTGGAGCGCTCGTGAGGGCGCCATAATCCGCCAGACAATCTAGAATGCGCTATGGACGTAACTATTTATCCAATGCAGGACACAGGCACTAAATCACCACCGTGGAATAAGGAGAAATAGCAGTCCAGCCCAGCGTCGAATACAGCGCGCGACCGGCGTCGGTTGCCACAAGCACGCGCCGCGCGGCGCCCGAGCGTTGCGCGGAACCCAGCGCCGCCATCATCGCCCTCCCCAGCCCCCGCCGCTGATGCGCCTCCTCGACGATGATGCGGTCAAAGATGAACATCCCGCCATATTCGGCCGCGTAGCCGCTGGCGGCCAAGTCGCCATCAGCGGTAACAATGCGCGCCAAGGTAACAAAGCCTTCGGTGGCCAGTTCCAGCCGATATCCGAGGGACAAGGCTGGCCGCGCATCCGCTCTGCCGTCGTGGATCATCACATAGGCGCCTGGCTGCAATTGCCACATGGGCGCCACGAGTTCCAACAGGCGTTCCGCAGACCCGAGCATTTTAATGAAGATGCGCGGAGTCGTGATCGACATGGCCAGCTCGCGTATTTCCGGCGATGGCCCCGCGAACACATAGCGTCTCACTTCGATGGCCGATCCCGTGTCGACGCGCAGTCCGCCCCTTTCGGGGACGGGCAATGGCAGGCCGCGCGCGATCGAACGCGCTGCCAGCCAACCCGCCAGCAATTCGGCACCGACATCACTTGAAGTATTTTTCTTGCTCATCGTCCGGGGCCTTATCCGAGCAGTTGCGCGGCTGTCACCGGCCCGCGTCCGCGCGATTCTTCGCCTGCAGCTCCGCAGCCTTCTCCGCCATGTCCTTGCCGGCGGCGATCGCCGTGGTCACCTGCTCCGTCGACAGCTCCCCCTTCAAAGCCCGCTCCACCTCCGCCTTGTACGGATTGGGGAACTTCGGGTCGCTCCGACTCAACATGCGATCGAAGATTTCGCTCACCGCATAAGTGTAGCGCAGCGCCAGCGCCGGATCTGCGTCCAGCGTCTCACCATGGCCACTGTATTCCTGCATCAGGGTCAGCATGCTTAACATGTCGCCCGCCTCGGCGTGCGCCGTCAGCAGTTGCTCGGCCTCGACACGCCACGCCTTCACCAACGGATCGTCAGGCCGCGTCTTCAGCGCGCCGCGATCGCCGAAAGGACCGGCACGCAGGAACGCGTCGTCCGCGCCGCCCACCCCCGCCCTGGCAGCGATCGCAAGATGGTCAAGACGCGACATCTTGATGCGCTCCGTCATCCCGGCGCAAAGCGCTGTCTGCGCCCGGTACTCCTCGTCGGTCAAACCACGCAAATGCGTTTGGCTTTGCGCGTCCTCCTTCAGCAGCGTGCCCTTTTCCGCTATATCGACGCAGGCCTGCACCAGCCAGTAAGCACGTAGCGCGTCGGCCGGCGACCCGGTGGATATCAGAAGATCTATTTGAGCCGCCAGCGGCACACCCGCTCCTGCGGCGGGACGATCCGCTTCCGCCGGATCGCTGGATGGCGCATGACGAATCGCGCGGGGATTGGCCAACCAGGCGTCCGCCGGCCGATGAGCCGCCGCCGCTCCCGTGTACCGAGGAAAGCTGGAATAAAAATACAGTGCGAACAGCGCGAACATCAACAACAGGAACGCGTACAGCGAATGCTTTGCTTGCATGTGACGACGCGGCGCTGACGCCGCTCGGAAAAGAAAACAAGGCAATGTAGCACAATATTTAACAGAAAAGATACGCGCTTTGTCACAAAGCTTTGCCCCGCCGGCAGCCTGGCTAAGCACCATGCCGCTCAAGGCCCGGTGCACATCTCCAGCATCAGCATCGGCACGCAGGTCCACAGAATGGCCGCCAGCGCCAGCGCCGCCGACGCGAAATGGACCCAGACGATCAGACGCACAGGCTGCGGCGCGCGACATACCCGCCGTAACGCGCGCGCCAGCAGCAGCGCCGACGCGCCCAACGCCAGCACCGACGCCACGCCCAGCACCATGGCGGGATCGCCACCGCGCTGGCAGGCAGCCGCCGTCCACGCATAGCAAAAAAAGAAGTGTGCCGCCCAGACTAGCAGCGGCGCCACCGCTAGTGTCATTTTGCTGAAAAGCCGGTCCTGGGTACGCATGATCACTCCATCAACTGGGGCAACCACTGCACCGCCGCCGCGATAACGAACCCTTGCAGGGTGGCGTAGTGCCACACCAGCGCGCAGTTATCCAGCGTGGCGCGGCCGGACGGCGTCAACCTGCCGGTCCATGAGCGGGCCGACAGATAGCACGCGAGGATGAACAACAACACCGCGTGCAGGCCCTGATAGGCCAGCATCGCCGCCACGGTCGCGCCCCAGGCATGGGAGGTGGGATCAAGCCCCGCCAACATCTGGCCGCGCAGATCGAGTCCGAAGGAGGCCAACATGCACGCCAACGCCAGCGCGATCGCCAGCCGCTGCCACCCCTGCCCCCGGCCCTGCCTGGACGGCGACGCCGCGCTGCGCCGGGTCCATTCGATCAGCAGCGACCCTGCCAGCAGCAGGCCGCACGACAACAGCGGCCAAAACGGTTCGGGCAGGCGGCTGCCCGGCGGCGGACAGACCTCCAGCCGCATCGATATGTGGATATGGGCGAACAGGAAGGAGGCGAAGATGGTGCCGTCCACCACCAGCATGATGACGGTCCCCCACCACGAATGCGAGGCCGTGCCGGTGACGCCGACCGGCAGCGCGACGTGGTCCGACACCTTGGCGGTGCGCTGCGCCGGCGGCCTGTCGGACTGCCACATCCACGCCAGCACCGAGGCCACCGCCACGATCCCGCAGGCCCAAGCGACCAAGGTCATTTTGATCGTCAACAGCAGGAAGAAGCCCGCCGTGCCGACGGCGGCGGCGAACGGCCACCAGCTGTCGCCCGGCAGCACCAGCAAATACAGCGGGCGCGCGTCCACCGGGCTGGTGACGATGGACTCGCGCCGCCCGGTCGCGGTGCCTGGCAGCCAGTGCGCGCCCTCTTCCACCTCTCGCGCCAGTTGCGGACGATCCCACAACGGCTCGCGCGACTCCACCTGCGGAATGCTGCGCGTGGCGTAATCGTCGGCCGGCAGCCATTCGAGCGTGGACGCGCGCCACGGATTGCCATGCTCGCGTTCCGGCAGCCGCAGCGTGCGCACCGCGTCGACGATAAACACCAGCACGCCCAGCGCCAATGCGAAGGCGCCCACGCTGGACAACAGATTCAGAAGATCCCACCCCATCTCCGGCGAGTAGGTGTACACCCGGCGCGGCATGCCCAGCAAACCGGTGATATGCATCGGGAAGAACGCCAGGTTCATCCCGCCGAACATCAGCCCGAACACCCAGCGCGCGACCGGCTCCGACATGCGGTTGCCGTTCACCAGCGGCATCCAGTAATACAGCGCCGCGAACATGGGAAACACCAGGCCGCCGATCAGCACATAGTGCAGGTGCGCGACGATGAAATAAGTGTCGTGCACCTGCCAGTCGAACGGCAGCACCGCCACCATCACGCCGGTCAGGCCGCCCAGCACGAAGATGAACATGAAGCCGAGCAGGAACAGGGTCGGCGCGTTGATGCGCACCTGTCCGCGCCACAGCGTGGCGATCCACGCGAACACCTGCACGCCGGTCGGTATCGCCACCGCCATGCTGGCCGCTGAAACCAGGCTCGTCTCAAGCAGCCCCAGTCCGGCCGTGAACATATGGTGCGCCCACAGCGCGAAACTGAAGAAGCCCACCGCCACCAGCGCGGCGACGATCGAGCGGTGCCCCACCAGCGGCGTGCCGGCCAGCGCCGGGATCATCGTCGAGACCATGCCCGCCGCCGGCAGGAAGATGATATACACCTCGGGATGGCCGAAAAACCAGAACAGGTGCTGCCACAGCAGTGGGTCGCCGCCGCGCGCGGGAATGAAGAACGGCCAGTCGTAGGCACGCTCCAGCTCCAGCAAGGTGGTGCCGGCGATCACCGCCGGGAACGCGAACACGATCATCACGGCCACCACCAGCATGGCCCACGCGTACACCGGCATGCGGCCCAGGGTCATGCCCGGGGCGCGCGTAAACAGTATGCCCACGATCAGCTCGATGGCGCCGGCAATCGCCGAAATCTCGATGAAGCCTATGCCCAGCAGCCAGAAATCGGCGTTCAGCCCCGGCGAATACTCCTTGCCCGTCAACGGCGGATACATGAACCAGCCGCCGTCCGGCGCCAGCCCCCAGAACAGGCTGAGGAAAAAGCCGATGCCGCCCACCGCGTAGGCCCAGAACGCGTAGGCCGACAGGCGCGGGAACGGCAGGTCGCGCGCGCCCAGCATGCCGGGCAACAGGAACACGGCGATCGCCTCGACCACCGGAATCGCGAACAGGAACATCATCACCGTGCCGTGCATGGTGAACACCTGGTTGTAGGTGCCGGCGCTCAGCAGCGCGTTCTCGGGCACCGCCAGCTGCGCCCTGATCATCAGTCCCAGGACGCCGGCGAGGATGAAGAACAGCAGCGCGGTGCCGATGTACAGCAAGCCGATATTGGTGTTGTTGACCGAGGTGAGGAAGGCCAGCCCGCGCGGCGTGCGCCACACGCGTTCGAGCTGTTCGAGCTCCCCCGCCGGCCGTGGCAGGGAGCTGGGGAGATCGTCGCGTACCACCGTCATTTGAGCTGCTCCAGATATGCGGCCAGCGCGCGCAGGGTGGCGCCGTCCATGTCGGCGCTGGCGGGCATGCGCACACCCGGCTTGGCGACGTGCGGGTCCGCGATCCACGCCGCCAGCGCACCCTGCCCGTTGCGCAAGGTGCCGGCGCCCAGATACAGGCGGCTGCCGACGTGCGTCAGGTCGGGGCCCAATGCTGCGCCACCGTTGTCCGACGTTGCCCCCATACGTATCGTATGGCAAGCGGCGCAACGCTGGTCGTCAAAGGCGCGCCGCCCCCGTTCGATCTCGCCCCCGTGCACCACGATTCCGGCCGGCCGCGCTTGCGCCGCCAGCCACGCGCGGAATTCCGCCGGCGACTGCGCGACGACGTGCAAGGCCATGCGCGCGTGCTGCTCGCCGCAGTATTCGGCGCACTGCGCGCGATACACGCCGGCGCGATCCGCCTGCAGCGTCATGCCGTGCACGCGCCCCGGCACCATGTCCACCTTGCCCGCCAGCGCCGGCACCCAGAAGCTGTGTATCACGTCGGCGCTGCTCAGCCCCAGATATACCGGCTGTCCGAGCGGCACGCGGATCTCGTTGGCCAGCACGATATCCTGGCCACCGGCGGGATCGGTGTAACGCACCTCCCACCACCACATGTGCGCGATCACCGAAATCTTGATCGCGTGCTGCGACGTCGGCCGGCTTAACTGGGCGCTGCGCCAGGTGCCGAACACCAGCAACGCCGACAACAGCACCACCGGCAGCAGCACTCCGCCGCCGACGATCCAGACCATCGGCCGCACTGGACGGCCGCCGCGAAGACTCAACGCGCACAGGACCATTACAATAATGAACAACAGCGTGCCGCCGATGAACAGCACCCACGTCAGTTGCGCGATGACGGCGGCATCCGGTCCGGCCGGGTGCAACGTCGATTGCAGCCACGCGGTGGCGCTCAAGGATGCGCTCATGGCAGCGCGTACAGGTAGGCCGCCATGTCGCGGGCGTCGGCGGCCGACACGCCCATGGCCGGCATCGCGGTGCCGGGCTTCATGGACGCCGGATCGACGATCCAGCGCGCCAGCGCGTCGGGATGATTGGGAATCTGGCCGGCGATATAACTGCGCCGGCCATAGCTTTCCAGCGCCGGGCCGAGCGTGCCGCGCGCGGCCGCCACGCCGGGTATCTGGTGGCAGGACCCGCATTGGTACTGCGCCAGCAGCAGTTTGCCGCGCCCCGCGTCGGTGCCCGGCACGGGCGAACGCGCCTGCTCGCCGGTGTCGCAAGCGGCCAACGTGGCCAACAAGGCCAGTAGGGAGAGGTGAAGGACGCGCACGATTGGAACCTGCTCAAGCCTGTCGAATGGCTATAATACAAGAAACATATCATTTCGCTATTTTCAACAGAACACCAGCCAGCGCGGGCGTTTTCGGCCCGTTCCGCAGAGGGATCGAACGATGACGATGCACCGCCGACGACTCGTTTTGATCACTATAGCCGCCACGTTGGCGACGTTGGGGGCGCTGGGCGCCACCGTCGGCGCGGTGGTTTTCTTTGGCGGCTATTACGACATCTCATCGACCAAGCTGCACTTCCAGCCGGTGCACACGGTGCTCGAACAGGGCATGCGCGAATCGGTGCGGCACCACGCGCGGAATGTTCAACCGCCGGCGTTTGTGGCGCAGGCCAAAACGCTTACTGTATCGACGGGCGGGTCGCCGTCGCCGGCCTTGCTGCGCGGTGCCGGACTATATCGTGACAATTGTGTGGTTTGCCATGGCGCGCCTGGTGTCGCCCAGGACGACATAGGCAAAAGCATGCAGCCGGTGCCGGGACCGCTGGCCGACGCCTCGCGCCGCTGGCGTCCGAATGAGCTGTATTGGATTACCCGACACGGCATCAAGATGAGCGGCATGCCGGCGTGGGAATTCCATCTCGCCGACGAGGATTTGTGGGCGGTGGTCGGTTTCCTGGTCGCGCTGCCGGAGCTGTCGCCGCAAGCCTATGCCCAGGTCACCAAACAGGCCGGGGCGCAACCGCGCGCGCCACGGCCGGAGCGCGCGCACGCCGACGCCGGGCGCGGACGGCTCGCGCTGAGCCAATATGCCTGCAACGCCTGCCATGTGATTCCCGGCGTGACCGGGCCGGACACCTTCGTCGGTCCGCCGCTCAAGGATCTGGCTGCGCGCAAATACATCGCCGGGCACCTGCCCAACAGCGCCGCCAACCTAGCGCGTTGGATACGCGATCCGCGTCAAATCAATCCGCAAACGGCGATGCCGGCGATGGACGTCACCGAATCGGACGCGCGCGATATGGCCGCGTATTTGCTGTCGCAATAGCTGTGCTGGCGGCTCACGGCGGATTACGCCGTTCCGGCTAATCCGCCCTACGTGTCTCCGGGGTGAGCCCGAGGCCTGTGGCCCATGTGGCGCTTGCACTCACCGCACGGCATATGCCCACGTGATCCACATAGGGCGGATTAGCGCAGCGTAATCCGCCAAGCTCCGTCAGCGGCGCCGGCGCCTGCGAAAATCCTATATCAAACCGCCAGATGTCGCTTGACGTCCGGATCGTTCATCGTCGCCTGCGCGCCCGACGCCACGACCTCGCCGCGCGACAGCACCATGAACTGGTCCGCCAACTCATGCGCGAAATCGAAATACTGCTCGCACAGCAAAATCGCCATGTCCCCGCGCTGGCGCAGCAGTCGGATCACGTTGCCGATGTCCTTGATGATCGACGGCTGGATACCCTCCGTCGGTTCGTCGAGAATGATCAACTTCGGCTCGGCCAGCAAAGCCCGCGCAATCGCCAGTTGCTGCTGCTGGCCGCCAGACAGGTCGCCGCCGCGACGGTGCAGCATATCCTTCAGCACCGGGAACAGCTCATACACCTCGCCCCTGATCACGCTCGCCTTCTTGCCGCTATGCGTGGCAAGCCCCATCAGCAGATTCTCCTCCACCGTCAAG
>Ga0105244_10002027_pt1 | contig 15622 bp, 10 predicted proteins | sample KBSM44metaG_FD_80423 | JGI IMG/M metagenome (GOLD analysis project Ga0105244, IMG submission 80423) | Miscanthus rhizosphere microbial communities from Kellogg Biological Station, Michigan, USA - KBS M4-4 metaG | ecosystem: Host-associated > Plants > Roots > Rhizosphere > Soil | place... | reverse complement strand
GTCCATGTCGTTGCCGTCCCAAGGCTGGCTCGAACGGCCGTGGCCGCGGCGGTCGTGGGTGATGACGCGGAACCCATTGTTCGCCAGGAAGAATGCTGCCGATTCCCAGCTGTCCGAGCTCAACGGCCAGCCGTGGCTCAGGATCACCGGCTGGCCGCTGCGCGGGCCCCAGTCCTTGTAGTAGATCTCTACGCCGTCGCGGGTGGTGATGGTGGCGACGGTCTTGGTCACTTTGCCCGCTGGTGCGGCGACTGCTTCGGTGCTGACGGCGGCCATTGCGGTGGCAGCGGCGGCGACTGCGCTGCCAACCATGGCGTTGCGGCGGGATGGGTTGATTTGTTCGGTCATGATGTTCTCCTGAAGTTTAAGACAAGTGGTGTTTGAAGAAAGCGTCGGTGCGTGCGTTGGCCAGCGTGGCCGCAGCGGTGTCGTAGTGGGTGCCGCCAGGCCGTGCAAAGGCGTGGTTGCAGCCGGGGTAGCTGTGCAGTTCGATCTTCGGATTGCCCTTGAAGGCAGCGCGGATGACAGCCTGTGCATCCTTGCCGATGTATTCGTCTTCCTCGGCCAGGTGGTACAGCGTCGGCTTGCTGATGTTGCCCGCTTCGGCCGCGTACTTTTCGGTGCCGCCGCCGTAGTAGGCGACGAAAGCATCAGCATCGGCACGTGCTGCGGTCAGGTAGGTCATCAATCCGCCCAGGCAGTAGCCGGTGACGCCGACCTTGCCGCTGCCGCCTTTGAGCGTGCGCGCGGCAGCCACGGTGGCGGCGATATCGCCGACGCCGCCGTCGAAGTTATAGGCGCTGTACAGCGCGAAGCCGCGCGCCCAGTCGCCCGGTTCGGCCTCGGACATATCGAGGCCGGGTTCGGCGCGCCAGAACAGGTCCGGCGCCACGGCGATGTAGCCCTTGGCGGCGTAGTCATCAGCAATGCTGCGGATGCCGGCGTTGACGCCGAAGATCTCTTGCAGCACCACGATCACCGGTGCGCTGGCGGCGTTGGCAGGACGCGCTACGTAGCAGTTGAAACTGCCGTCGGCGACCTTGATGGTGAGCGTTTCTGACATGGTGTCCTCCGTGTTTGAGTGAGGCCATCTTAAGGACGAAAACGCGTGCTGGGAACGGACATTCCTGCAAAGCCGAATTGCAATTTTGCATATCCCACGACACAGGTAGGCGGGCTTGCCTCATAGGGGAGAGAAAACGGATATGTTGCTTTTAAAATAAAACTGTTTGATACTTGCCCGGCTGATCCGCACGTCGCCGGATCTCACTATGGGACACACTGAAAACAATGGCTTTCCTGACCAAAAAGAAGCTCGCGCTGGCAGTCGGTTTGCTGGTGATAGTCGGCGGTGCGGGCGCGTACTATTCCAAAAGCAAGACCCCTGTGGTGGAAGCGCCACGTTTCCGTACCGCGCCTGTCGATACGGGCAATATCACGCAGTCGGTGACGGCTACCGGCACCATTAATCCGGTTGCCTTGATCAATATCGGTTCGCAAGTCTCTGGCACGGTGAACCAGCTGAAGGCGGACTTCAACGACCACGTCACCAAGGGCCAGGTGCTGCTGACATTGGACCCGACCATCTTCAACGCGCAGATCCGCCAGGCCGAGGCGCAGCTGGCGTCGGCCAAGGCGTCGCTGCGGCTGGCGCAGGCCACGCACTCGCGCAACCAGACGCTGGTGACGCAGAGCTTCATCTCGCCGCTGGCGCTGGACCAGTCCAAGCGCGAGGTCGATGTGGCGCAGGCCAATATCCAGCTGGCGGAAGCGCAATTGGCGCGGGCGCAGGCGGACCTCAACAACTCGGTGATCCGCGCGCCGATCGACGGCGTGATCATCAAGCGCACGGTGGATCTGGGGCAGACGGTGGCGGCGTCGTTCACCACGCCGCAGCTGTTCCAGATTGCGCGTGATCTGACCAAGATGCAGATCGATACCAGCGTGTCGGAAGCGGACGTGGGCTCGCTCAAGGAAGGACAGGAGGCGCGCTTCGTGGTCGATGCGTATCCGGACAAGGAATTCAGTGCGCGCATGCGCCAGTTCCGTCTGGCCGCCAACGTGGTGCAGAACGTGGTGACCTACAACGTGGTGCTGGACGTGGATAACAAGGACGAGCTGCTCAAGCCCGGCATGACAGCGCAGGTGCGGCTGCTGGTGGGGAATCGCCAGAACGTGCTGCGCATCCCGACCGCCGCGCTGCGCTTCCGTTTGAGCGATGAGGAGGTTGAGAAGCAGAAGAAGCTTTCCGCTGCTTCGGCTTCTGCGTCTGCCTCCGCATCGGCATCGGCCAGCGCCAGCGCGGTTGCCACCGCCGCCGCGCCGCAGGAAGACGACGCCGGCTTCCGCAGCAAGTCCGATCTGGCGCGCCTGTTCCGCATCTACACGCTGGACGCGCACAACCAGCCGAAGGCGCAGGAGGTCAAGATTGGCCTGTCCAACTTCCGCTACACAGAAATCGTCGGCGGCGAGTTGAAGAAGGGCGACCAGGTCATCACCCGCGCCATCGGCAACGAGAAAGAGGGCGGCCTGTGAGCGGCTTGCTGATCGACATCCAGCAGGTCACCAAGAGCTACTTCTCGGGCAGCGTGGAGACGCAGGTGCTGTTCGGCGTTGACCTGGCCGTGCCGCGCGGCGACTTCCTGGCGGTGATGGGCCAATCCGGCTCGGGCAAATCGACGCTGATGAACATCTTCGGCTGTCTCGATCAGGCCACTGGCGGCAGCTATTTCCTCAACGGCGTCGACACGCTCACGCTGTCGCGCAATGAGCTGGCCAGCATCCGCAACCGCACCATCGGCTTCGTGTTCCAGAGCTTTAACCTGATCAAGCGCATGAGCGTGGCGGAGAACGTGGCGCTGCCGCTGATCTATGCCGGCGTGTCGCGCGCCAGGGCGCATGCCAAGGCCTTGCTGGAACTGGAGCGCGTGGGCTTGAAAGACATGGCCAAGCGCACGCCGAACCAGCTGTCCGGCGGCCAGCAACAGCGGGTGGCGATTGCGCGCGCGCTGGTGGGCGATCCGCCGCTGATTCTGGCCGACGAACCGACCGGCAACCTCGATACGCAAACCAGCGTGGAGATCATGCGCTCGTTCCAGCAGTTGAACCAGGAGCGCGGCATCACGATACTGCTGGTGACGCACGAACCGGATATCGCCGCTTATGCCAAGCGGTTGGTGCGCCTGAAGGATGGCCGCGTGCTGTACGACGGACCGTCCGCAGAAGGCCTGCAGCAAATGAACGCCATAACGGTATAAACAATATGAACTTTTTACAGATCGTTGTAGAGGCGTTCCGCTCGATGATGGCGAACCGCCTGCGCACGCTGCTGACCATGCTGGGTATCATCATCGGCATCACCTCGGTGGTGCTGTTGCTGGCGGTCGGCGACAGCATGAAGCGCTTCATCGCCAAGGAGCTGGAACAGCTGGGCACCAACATGCTGTTCATCTCGCCGGGCGGCGACCGCGCGCAGCAGCAGCGCATGCGCAGCGGGGCGCAGCCGGCACTGACCATCCGCGACGCGGCGGCGCTGGACCAGCTGCCTTCGCTGGCCGGCGCGGCGCCGGTGCTGCAGGGCGGCTTCAATCTCGCGGTGGGCAACGAAAACGCCACCAAGACCGTGCACGGCGTGACGCCGGCCATGTTCAAGATCCGCGGCTGGAAGGTCGACAAGGGCAGCGCCTTCAGCGACGCCGACGTGCGCGCCGCCGCGCGCATGGTGGTCATCGGCCGCAAGATCGCCGACCAGTTCTTCTACAAGCAGGACCCGCTGGGCAAATACATCCGCATCGAGAACGTCTCGTTCCAGGTGGTCGGCGTGTTGTACGGCGAGGGCAAGCAGGTGGATGGCGGCGACTTGAGCGAGTATGTGATCGTGCCGATTACGGCCGCATCGGCCAACCTGGTGAAGGTGCAGTTCCCCGGCAATGTGCATTACGTGGTGGCGCAGGGTAAATCCGGCGGCAACCTGCAGGATGCGATCCAGGATATCAACGAAACGCTGCGCGACCGCCATCACATCAAGATCGACCAGCCGGACGATTTCCGCATCGATAACCTGGCCTCGTTTGCCGAGACGGCGCAGAAGATCAGCGCCGGCATCGCGCTGCTGCTCGGCCTGATCGGCGCGATCTCGCTGGTGGTGGGCGGCATCGGCATCATGAACATCATGCTGGTGTCGGTGACCGAGCGCACGCGCGAAATCGGCATCCGCATGGCGATCGGCGCCAAGCCGCGTGACGTGCTGCTGCAGTTTCTGACCGAAGCGGTGGTGATCTGCTTCGTGGGCGGGATCTTCGGCATCCTGCTCGCCAGCGGCGCGGCGGCGGGGATTACGGCGACCGGAAAATTCGACGTCATCATCACGCTGCGCGCGGTGATCGTGGCGTGCGGATTCTCAAGCCTGGTGGGCGTGTTCTTCGGCTTCTACCCGGCGCGGCGCGCTTCACGCCTGCTGCCGGTGGATTGCCTGCGCTACGAATAAATCAGTAGTCGAACTTGGTGCTGCGGCCGCCGGCCTTGTGGTAGATGGTGTGCTCGGCGCGTTCTTCCCGCAATTGCTCGCGGCGTTCGCGGTTGGCGCGGGCGCGCTCTTCGCGGCGGGCGTTCTGCTCGTCGATGCGGTACTGCGTGGCCAGGCCTTGCTTGCTGTTCTGGAGCAGGCCGATTTTCTGCCGCATGGCCGCAGCCCACAGCAGGAAGATCACCAGCAGCACCGCCACGTAGACGGTCTGCCAAAGTCCGTAATTCTGGCTGATGATGGGCAGCAGCGGCGCGCCATCCTCCAGCCAGCCTTGGCCCAGCGCGCCGAGGACGGCCGCCAGCACGCCAAGCGCGAAGGTCTTGGCGATCATCCAGCGGCTGGCCTTGATCCGCGATTCCCAGAAGGCGTGCGGGTCGTCGTTCAGTTGGTCGAGGTAGGGCGTATGGTCGTGTTGCGTGGTCATAGCGTCAAGTTAGTTGGGCGCCTTGCATTGCGCGAGGCATTATCGCATATTTTGCCACACGGAAATTATGTCGATATTGATCTATCCCATGTTTTTTCGCCTATGATGGGCGGATGATAAAACGTTTAATCATGGCGGCCGTGCTGGCCGCATCGTTCCATGCCGCTGCGTCCGAGCCGGTGATCTCGACGGTGGGCGAGGGCTGGGCCAACAATTCGGTCAATGCGGTGGTGTTCCGCAAAAATTCGCTGGTGACGCAGGGCGATACGCAGTACGTGGCCTACTACGACGCCGAGCGTTACCTGGTGCTGGGCAAGCGCGCTCTGGGCAGCACGCAATGGACCACGCGCCGTACGCCGTGGCAGGGCAATGCGGCCGATGCGCACAACGCCATCAGCATCATGGCGGACAGCGCCGGCTACCTGCACGTGTCGTGGGACCATCACAATAATCCGCTGCGCTACGCGCGCAGCGTGGCGCCGGGATCGCTCGAACTCGGGCCGAAGCTGGCCATGACCGGCGCCGATGAAAACGAAGTCTCGTACCCGGAATTCCACCGCCTGCCGGATGGGAACCTGCTGTTCTTCTACCGCCTTGGCGGATCGGGACGCGGCGACTTGATCATCAATCGCTACGACGTCGCCACGCAGCGCTGGACGCGCCTTCACACCAATCTGATTAGCGGCGAGGGCAAGCGTAATGCGTACTGGCAGGCCTTCCTTGACCATCGCGGCACGCTGCATGTGTCGTGGGTATGGCGCGAGTCGCCGGACGTGGCGAGCAATCACGACATGGCGTACGCGCGCTCGCGCGACGGTGGCGTGACGTGGGAGCGCTCGGACGGCACGCCGTACACGCTGCCGATCAACGCGGCCAGCGCCGAGTATGCGCTGCGCATCCCGCAAAACAGCGAGTTGATTAACCAGACCTCGATGGCGGCCGACAGCGAGGGACATCCCTACATCGCCAGCTATTGGCGAGACGCCGGTTCGCAGGTGCCGCAGTATCACGTGATCTATCAGACCGGCACCGGCTGGCAAGTGCGCGCGCTGGACTTCCGCAAGACACCGTTCACGCTGGGCGGGCAGGGCACCAAGCGCATTCCGATTGCGCGGCCGCAGATCGTGCTCGGCAAGGCCGGCGCGCTGCTGGTGTTCCGCGACGAGGAGCGCGGCAGCAAAGTGTCGGTGGCAAGCACGCGCGACGTGGCGCACGGTGCGTGGCAGGTGCAGGATCTGACTGCGACACCGGTCGGCGCGTGGGAGCCGAGCTACGATACCGAGTTGTGGCGACGCCACGGAATACTCAGTTTATTCGTCCAGAATGTTCAACAAGTTGATGGTGAAGGACAGGCTTTTGTGCCGCCTTCCGCAGTTACAGTTCTGGACTGGACGCCATAGAGCATCATCCTTACTATAGGCTCTTTCAACCTTGAGAGATGCCATGAAATCCAAGCTTGCCCTTGCTATGCTGCTGGCCATAAGCACAGCCGCTTACGCACAAGATGCCGACAAGGCGCCTGCCCTCAGCAAAGAACGCGCCGCGGAACTGCAGGCCAGCGAACGTTTGCTGAAAGCAGATTCACAAGTCAGTAAAACCGGTCAGGTCACCATCAAGGGCAAGGTGGTGCCGTACAAAGTCACCGCAGGCACGCAGCCGGTGTGGGACAAGGACGGCAAGGTGACGGCATCGCTGTTCTACACCTACTACCAGCGCAGCGATGTGAGCGACAAGGCCAAGCGTCCGCTGGTGATCTCCTTTAACGGCGGCCCGGGTTCGGCCTCGGTGTGGATGCACATCGCCTACACCGGGCCGAAAGTATTGAACCTTGATGCGGAAGGCTATCCGGTGCAGCCTTACGGCGTGAAGGACAATCCGCACTCCATCCTCGACGTGGCCGATATCATTTACATCGATCCGGTCAACACCGGCTTCTCGCGCATATTGGACGGCAAGGCTGACCGCGCGCGCTTCTTCGGCGTGAACGCGGACATTCAATATCTGGCGGAGTGGGTCAGCACCTTCGTCTCGCGCGAAGGCCGCTGGACTTCGCCGAAGTACCTGATTGGCGAAAGCTACGGCACCTCGCGCGTGGCCGGCCTGGCGCTGGAACTGCAGAACGCGCAGTGGATGTATCTGAACGGCGTGGTGCTGGTGTCGCCGACGGAGCTGGGCCTGAAGCGTGATGGCAACGTGGACGATGCGCTCAAGCTGCCGTACTACGCGGCCACCGCGTGGTATCAGAAAGTGCTGCCGGCCGACCTGCAAGCCAAGGATCTGAAAGACGTGCTGCCGGAAGTGGAAGCCTTCACCACCGATGAATTCCTGCCGGCGCTGGCCAAGGGCGGCTTCATCGACGCGGCGACCAAGGCAAAGATCGCGGCCAAGGTGGCGCGCTATTCCGGCCTGTCGGTGGACTACGTGGTGCAGAACAATCTGGCGGTGCAGCCGGAGCAGTTCTGGAAAGAGCTGCTGCGCAAGCAGGGCAAGACTGTGGGCCGCCTGGACTCGCGCTACCTCGGCATCGACAAGACCGAATCGGGCGACAAGGTGGACTACAACGCCGAGCTGACCTCGTGGCTGCACTCGTTCACGCCAGCCATCAACCAGTATCTGCGCAATGACCTCGGCTACAAGACCGATGTGAAGTACAACCTGTTCGGCGACGTGCATCCGTGGGACTTCAAGAACGAGAAGACCGGCGAGAACCTGCGTCTGGCGATGGCCGCCAATCCGTATCTGAAAGTGTTCATCCAGTCCGGCTACTACGATGGCGCCTGCACCTATTTCGACGCCAAGTACACTATGTGGCAACTGGACCCGAGCGGCAAGATGAAGGACCGTTTGTCGTTTGCCGGCTACCGTAGCGGCCACATGATGTATCTGCGTTCGGAAGACCTTGCCACCGCCAACGACGACCTGCGCAACTTCATCAAGTCCGCCACCCCGGCGCCTAACGCGCCTGCCAAGTACTAAGCTCTTCCTCACTGCGCCGGCGGCCCAAAACCGCCGGCGTCTCAATTCCGTCACACGTTTTCCCTGCCATTTGCCCTAGCCTGCGGCAAAAATGGTTGCGTATAACATTTTTCGGTTGACAAGCACTTTTCAACGCTCGTACACTCAAATGATCGCGCAACCATTTTATGTTCTTGTTGCGTTACTCATAACAAAAAACTGCGGCAATGTGCCGAAGGAGACTTGAAATGCCTGTAATTCAACAGAAAGGCCGCCAGTCTGGCCGCCAAGTGGCATTCGGCCTGACCATCATGGCAGGTCTGATTGCGCAATCATTCGCTCAGGAAGCGGCTCCTGCCGCACCGGGCAAGGACGAGGCGGCGCCAATGACCGTGGTGCAGGTCAGCGGCTACCGCAACTCGCTGCTGTCGTCGGCCAAGGACAAGAAGGAAGCCGTCGGTTTCCAGGACTCGATCAACTCCGAAGACTTCGGCAAATTCCCGGACAAGAACATCGCTGAATCGCTGAGCCGCATCCCTGGCGTGGGCGTGGCGCGCGACATTACCGGCGAAGGCTCGACCATCCAGATCCGCGGCCTCGGCTCCAGCTTCACCAAGATCCTGCTGAACGGCGCACCGATCGCGGTGGCATCGTCCGGCCCGATCGACGGCGCCAACACCAACCGCGAGGTCGACCTCGACCTGCTGCCGACCGACCTGTTCACCAAGCTGACCGTCAGCAAGAGCCCGACCGCCGAGATGATCGAAGGCGGCGCGGCCGGCGTGGTCAACCTGCGCAGCGCGCGTCCGTTCGACAAGGAAGGCCGTACCATCGCCGCCAGCATCACCGCCACCAAACAGCAGATCGCCGACAAGACCGGCGGCCGCGGCTCGTTCATGGCCAGCCAGACCTTTGGCAACTGGGGTATCCTCGGCGGCGTAGCCATCTCGCGCCAGCAGATCCACACCACCGGCTGGGAAACCGTCGGCTACACCAATGCCAACCTGTCGGCGGCGCAGAATCCGGCCGCCAACCGCAACAACACCGGCGGCGGCAACTACACCATTCCAGCCACCGTGCCGGCCGGCGCAGGCAACGGCTTGGTCACCGGTGAAGTGATCGACCAGGCATGGCTGCTGGCGCACAACCCGGGCCTGTCGATCCAGCAGATCGACAACGCCATCGTGCCGCGCCTGGGCCGTACCATGGACTACTTCGGCACCAAGGACAAGGGCTCGGCGATCTTCAGCGCCGAATACCGTCCAACCGAAAACCTGCACTTCTACCTGGACACCATGTACAGCAAGCGCGATGACAAGATGACGCGCATGGACTACGACTGGTCGGTCCGCAACGGCGGCATGATCCCGCTGAACATGAAGGTCGACAAGAGCGATTGCAGCGATGGCTGCACCGTCACCGGCGGCACCTTCGCCAACACCCAGAACTTCTTCGAGCACGGCTACCGCCACGACAAGGTCGACATGAAGGGCTTCAACCCTGGCATGGAGTGGAAGATCACGCCGACCCTGAAGCTGGACGCGCAGCTGAACTACACCAAGAGTAACTTCACCCACGAAGCGCCGACGGTTTACCTGATCACGCCGCCAAACAGCGGCAACACGGTCACTTACGCCAACAACGGCGGCATTCCGTCGGTGGTGTCGAGCACGGACCTGAACAACCCGGCCAGCTATGTCTGGAACACTGGCCGCGTCAACATCCAGAACGAGTTCCGCGAGACCAAGACCAAGGGCTTCCACAGCGATCTGACCTGGGGTGACGAGAAGTTCAACCTGAAGGGCGGCGTCGCTTACGACGATATCCAGCGCCGCATCGGCGCCAGCGACAACTCGGCCGCATGGCAGGCCGCGGTGTGCGGCAACAATCCTAGCGTGTTCCTGCAAGGCCCGAACGGCGCGCCAGCCTGCAACGGCGCCTCGACCCCAGGCGCCAGCGCCGCCGCGCTGTACCCAGGCTACGGCACCGGTTACACCGCCGGCGCCACCACGCCGCTGACCTATGGCGGCTCGCTGATTCCGCAGACCGCGCTGGCCAGCTACATCGTCAACGGCCCATACGGCAAGCCGATCGTCGACTGGGACCGCTTCGCCAAGGATTCGAACTACCAGCACTTCTACAACACGGCACCGGCCACCGGCGCCTCGTCGACCGGCGCCAGCGCCGGCTTCATCGGCGAGAAGAGCACTGGCCTGTACCTCGAAGCCAACGGCAAGTTCGACATCGCCGGCTTCCCGACCCGCTACAACGGCGGTGTGCGTTATGTGCGCACCAAGCAGTCGGTGGGTTCGCTGAACTCGATCAGCGATCCGCGCAACGCCACCCTGACGCAGAACGGCAGCAAGTATCCGAACATCGACCAGTGGGTGTATCAGGAAACCACCTACAACAACACGCTGCCTTCGGGCACGCTGGCAATCAACCTGCGCAGCGACGTGGTGGCCCGTGCCGCACTGTCGCGCAGCATGACCCGCGCCGACCCGAATGCGCTGCGTCCTGGCGTGAACTTCTCGGGCGTGTCGGCCGATACCGGCACCATCGGCAATCCAGCACTGAAGCCGTACCTGTCGGATAACATCGACCTCGGTATCGACTGGTACACCGGCCGCGAAGGCTACATCAGCCTGACCGTGTTCCAGAAGAAGGTGGATGGCTTCACCGTCAACGAAAACGTCACGCTGCCATTCAGCGCGCTGGCTGCCTATGGCATCAACTACGGCACCCTGACCCCGAACCAGCAGACCGCGATCGACTCGCGCGGCGGTCCTGGTGTGGCCACCGTGGTGATGACCCGCGCCAAAAACGCCGCCGGCGACCTGAAGATCCGTGGCCTGGAGATCGGCTGGGTGCAACCGCTCGACAAGATCCTGCCGATCCGCGGCTTTGGTATCAACGAGACGGCCACCTTCATCACCCAGCGCGCCAGCGGCGATGGCTTGAACGGCTTTATCGCACTGGGCGTACCTAACCGCACCAACAACCTGTCGGTGTACTACGACAACCACGGCTACTCGGCCCGCCTGTCGCACACCTTCTCGAAGGGCAGCCAGACTGCGACCGCGAACCAGAACGGCATCACCAATGCCGCGCTGTTCTCGAACGACTACAAGCAGCTGGACTTCTCGTCGAGCATCGACCTGGCGGAAGTGCTGGACAAGGATGGCTGGCCAACCCTGAGCTTCGATATCGTCAACCTGAACAACGATTCGCGCAAAGGCTACTTCCAGTTCGGTAACGCGCCGTTCACGCAGTATTCGCCAGGCCGTACTTACTCGCTGGGTCTGCGCGCCAAGTTCTGATCTCCGTTGATCGTCTGGCCCCCGTCTCCAGCGGGGGCCTTTACCCGCCCCCGCCGGGGCGGTTTTTTTTTATGAGGAGTGACGATGTCTCCATCGATACGCGCTGCTACCTGTGCACTGGCGTTGACCCTGCTCGCCTCGGCGACTGCGCAGGCGGCATCGCCGCCGCATCTGCGCAAACAGGGCAGCGCCACTCAGTTGATCGTCGACGACCAGCCTTTCCTGCTGCTGGGCGGCGAGCTGCATAATTCTTCTGCTTCCAGCCTGGCTTACCTCGACAAAGTGTGGCCGACCTTGAAGGCGGCGGAACTCAACACCATACTGGCGCCGGTGGAATGGGATCAGATCGAGCCGGTCGAAGGCCGCTTCGATTTCACCGTGCTCGATGGCGTGCTCAAACAAGCGCGCGCCCACAACACGCGCGTGGTGCTGCTGTGGTTTGGCGCGTGGAAGAATTCCATGTCGACCTATGTGCCGGCCTGGGTGAAGAAAGACACGCAGCGCTTCCCGCGCGCCGTCACCCGCGCCGGCGTGGCGCAGGAAATCCTGACGCCGTTTAGCGCGGAAACGCTGAAGGCCGATACGGCGGCGTACCGCGCGCTGCTGGAGCATTTGAAAAAAACTGACACTCAGCACACCGTGCTGATGATCCAGGTCGAAAATGAAATCGGCATGCTGCCGGAAGTGCGCGACTACAGCGCCTCCGCCAACACCGCATGGCGTGCGCCGGTGCCTTCTGAATTGATGGCATATCTCGCAGCGCATCGCGCCACGCTGCATCCGAACGTGAAAGCGGCGTGGGAAGCACGCGGCGCGCGCAGCAGCGGCACGTGGGCAGAAGTGTTCGGCGACACCATCGAAACCGAAGAGATGTTCCAGGCCTGGCATTACGCTACCTTTGTCGAGGCGCTGGCCTCGGCCGGCAAGGCGGCGTACGCGCTGCCGATGTATGTGAACGTGGCTTTGAACCGGCCGGGCAAGCGTCCGGGCGAATATCCGAGCGCCGGGCCGCTGCCGCATTTGTTCGATATCTGGAAGCCGGGCGCGCCGTCGATCGACGTGCTGGCCATCGATACCTACTTCCCGAACTTTATCCACTGGGCCAAGCAGTTCAAGCGTCCTGACAATCCGTTGTTCGTTCCGGAAGCAAATCACGCCGAGCGGCCGGATGCAGGCGCCGACGCGTTCTATGCGATCGGCGAGCACGATGCGTTTGGCTTCTCGCCGTTTGCTATCGACGATATCAAGAACGGCGACTCCTCGTTGCCGCAGGCTTATCGCGTGTTGAAGCAACTGGCGCCGGTGATCAACCAGCATCAGGGCAGCGGCAAGGTGCGCGGCTTCAAGGCGCCTATGTCGTATGAAGGCGTGGTGGACACCGCATCGCAGCGCGTGAGTATGGGCGGCTACACGCTTCAGGTAAGCTTTAACGCGCCGTGGGAAAAGGCGCAGCCTGCCGAGGTGCAGAATCGTGGCGGGCTGGTGATCCAGACTGGCGATGATGAATTCATCGTGGCGGGCAAAGGCCTGACCATCGTCTTCGGCAGTGCCGACGGCGCGCAGGTCGGCATCGAGAAAGCCGTGGAAGGCACGTATGTGAACGGCCGCTGGAACGAGGGCCGCTGGATGAACGGCGACCAGACGCACCAGGGCCGCCATATTGGTCTTTATGGCGACACCTTCACCATCCAGCGCGTCAAGCTGTATCGCTATCGTTGATTGAAATTTGGGACAGAATCCATGAGTAACGCAAGCCCTGTAATCACTGCAATGCAGGTCATCCCGGTGGCGGGATATGACAGCATGCTGCTGAACCTGTGCGGCGCACACGCGCCGTTCTTCACCCGCAACCTGGTGCTGCTGACCGATAGCGCCGGCAATACCGGCATGGGCGAAGTGCCCGGCGGCGCCGGCATCCTGGCCGCGCTGGAACGCGCGGTGCCGCTGGTGGTGGGCACGCAGATCGGCCGCTACAACCGCACGCTGAACGCGTTACGCGCCGCCATCGTCGGACAGGATGCGGCCGGCCAGCAGTATCAGGTGACGTCGGCGGCGGAGGAGGCAGTGCTGAAGCAGCCGCACGAAATCAATCTGCGGCTGGAGAATGTGGTGACGGCGGTGGAAGCGGCGCTGCTCGATTTGCTCGGCCAGCACCTCGGCGTGCCGGTGTGCGAGCTGCTCGGTGCTGGGCAGCAGCGTGACAGCGTACCAATGCTGGCTTACCTGTTCTACATCGGCGACCGTCGCCGCACCGATCTGCCGTATCTGACCGGCGACGGCGCCAGCGGCTGGTACGCGCGCCGCAACCAGGAAGCGATGACGCCAGCCGAGATTGTGGAACTGGCCGAAGCCACGGTGGAAAAATACGGCTTCCGCGATTTCAAGCTGAAGGGCGGTGTGATGCGCGGCGCGGAGGAAATGGAAGCGGTCACCGCGATCAAGAAGCGCTATCCGGATTCGCGTGTGACGCTGGACCCGAACGGCGCGTGGTCGCTGCGCGAAGCGATTGAGTTGTGTAAAGGGCGCGGCGACGTGCTGGCCTACGCAGAGGACCCGTGCGGTCCGGAGAACGGTTACTCGGGCCGCGAGATCATGGCCGAATTCCGCCGCGCCACCGGCATCCCGACCGCCACCAACATGGTCGCCACCGACTGGCGCCAGATGGCGCATTCGCATCTGCTGGGCGCTGTTGATATTCCGCTGGCCGATCCGCATTTCTGGACCATGCAGGGTTCGGTGCGGCTGGCGCAGTTGTGCGAGCAGTGGGGCCTGACGTGGGGCTCGCACTCCAACAACCACTTCGACGTTTCGCTGGCGATGTTCACCCACGCCGCCGCTGCGGCGCCGGGCAATATCACGGCCATCGATACGCACTGGATCTGGCAGGAAGGACAGGAACGCCTGACGCGCGAACCGCTGCAAATCGTCGGCGGCGCGGTGCAGGTGCCGCAGAAGCCGGGCTTGGGCATCGAGCCGGATATGGATCGCATCGCGGCTGCACATGCGCTGTACAAGAAAGTCGCCACCACGGCGCGTGACGACGCGATGGCGATGCGCTACCTGCTGCCGGACTTCGTCTACTCGCCGAAGCGGCCTAGCTTTGTTCGCTAGTCCGCTGTAGCTGGCGCACGAAGGACTCCGGCGGCATGAAGCCGATCACGCGCGCCTGCGGCACTTCCTTGCCGCGCGCGTCGAACAGGATGATGCCCGGTGGGCCGAACAGCGAGAAGCGCTTCATCAGCGCGCGGTCGTCGGCGTTATTGGCGGTGACGTCGACCTGGATCAGCAGCATGTCCTGCATGGCGGCTGCGACGCGGCCTTCGGAAAACGTCATGCGCTCCATCTCCTTGCAGGCCACGCACCAGTCGGCGTAGAAGTCGAGCATCACCGGCTTGGTGGTGGAGGCTAGCACCTTGTCCAGTTCCGCTACGGTGCGGATGCGGGTGAAGCGCGGACCGTCATGGGCCGCAGCCTGCGCACCGGCCGTTGCGCCGCCGGTGGCGCGCAGGTGCGCCAGCGGTTGCAGCACGTCGGTGCCGGAGCTGGCTGCGCCCACCAATTCAAACAAACCGCCCAGCAGCATCACCACGCCAAGCGCCTTGCCGGCGTAGGCGCCGATGCCCGCACCCTGCGGCAAGCTTTCGCCGATGCGCAGGAACACCGCGCACAGGATGGCGAAGGCACCCCACAGCGCCATGTTGGCGGTCGCCGGCAGCACGGGGCTGATCATCCAGATGGCGACTGCGATCAGCAGCAGGCCGAAGACTTTTTTCACGTTGTTCATCCAGGCGCCGGCGCGCGGCAACAGGCTGCCGGCTGAAAGACCCGTCAGCAGCAGCGGCACGCTCATGCCGGCGGCCATCGCGAACAGCGCCCAGCCGCCGGTGGCGGCGTTGCCGGTCTGGCTGATGTAGAGCAGGGCGCCGGCCAGCGGACCGGCCACGCACGGCCCGACGATCAATGCGGACAATGCACCCATGATGAACACGCCGATGGTCTTGCCGCCGCTCTGGCGTCCGCTCGATTCGGTCAGGCGGCTTTGCAGGGCGCTAGGCAGCTGCAACTGGTAGACGTCGAACATGGACAGGGCCAATGCAAACAGCAGCGCGCCAAAGGTCAGCAACACCCACGGCTTTTGCAACGCGCCGGCCAGGCCTTCGCCCGCCAGCCCGGCCGCCACGCCCAGCGCGGTGTAGACCAGCGCCATTCCGAGGCTGTAGGCGCCCGCCAGCAGCAAGCCGCGCTTGCGCGTCACATTGTCTTCGCCGACGATGATCGACGACAGGATGGGTACCATCGGCAGCACGCAGGGCGTGAACGACAGCAGCAGGCCAAACACCAGGAAGGCGCCGCCGATGCGCCACACGCTGCCGCTTTGCAGCGTGCGCTGGGCCAGCG
>Ga0105244_10002026_pt1 | contig 15623 bp, 13 predicted proteins | sample KBSM44metaG_FD_80423 | JGI IMG/M metagenome (GOLD analysis project Ga0105244, IMG submission 80423) | Miscanthus rhizosphere microbial communities from Kellogg Biological Station, Michigan, USA - KBS M4-4 metaG | ecosystem: Host-associated > Plants > Roots > Rhizosphere > Soil | place... | reverse complement strand
GTCGGACTCGACCATCGTGCGCAGGTCCAGTCGTTGCGTGGTGAGCTCGAGCATCCGCTGCTCCTTGCGAGGGTGGAAAAAGGAGAGGGTTTTTTACTTGGTGTGAGGGGAAAGATCAATGAGCGAAAGGTGTCCGAAGAGTGAGGGAACGTTATGACTGGACTAACCTTTGGGACGCCAGACTTTGTTATCTGGCTCTCTCGATAAGTGGCTTCTCAAACACTATTCAGAGGACGGTAGAGCCGACCCACCTTGCGAAACGCTTTTGCATGAACTCTTCGCAACCCCATTCCAGTTGTTCCTGCCGGGGCGAGTTTTTCTGCGTGCGCATTCGATCAGTGAACCAGCTTCCCACTGCGTCCCATGTTGACTTCTGTAGGAACGAAAGGTCGAGACCCTCAATTTTATCTCGCTTGTCGCCGGATCGGGTGTTGCCAGCACTGTCGCTGTAGAAGTGTGTGGGCCCATCCAGCCTGATGTGATTGTCCGTAGTCTCACCCGTCGGATAAATCAGTGCTTTGGAGCCGGCGAGCGAGAAGAAGCAACCACAGGCTTTTTCCATGGATGTGAACACTTTCGCGTAGGCACCTGCTGCCGGGTTTTCGTCAAATCCCCCCAAGAACAGGACTCGATGCTCACTGTCGAGGGTGACCTTGTTGGCGGCATAGAAACTGACATCCCACAGTCGGCTGACATAGCCGGGAAATGCTTGAATACGCGCCTCGATGATGTTGGCCGCACTCTCGTATTCGTTGGCATAAACCACGGTTATCTGATTGGTGGGTGCACTGAAACTCATCACTTTCTCTCCCTGTAAAACCCAAGTAAATCCTGTAGCGAGAAACACGTCTCGACCAAAGGCCAATTGCCATTATCGTTGAGGTGATTGAATATGTGGCACTTTGCTATGCATCGAGATGGAATTCAATGTTCAATGGTGATCTTAAAAAAAATGCGCTGGAACAACTCGAAAAAGCCCGCAAGCGTTACACGCTAGTCGCCGCAGACATCGAGAAAGGTTGTGAGGAGCTTCATGCTGTGCGTCACCGCGCCAGTACTGAACTGATGAAAACTGTCGAGTCCTTTATCAGCCATCTAGCGAACTCTCCAAAGGAGTTCGAAAAATCCTTCGGTACATTCAAAGCCGAAACCCAGTCGTTTTGCGGCCTGGTAGATAAACTCAAAATCGAAGGGGGCCAGGTCGAATTCACTGCTGGCTCATCGGCAGCCGCTGGCGTGGCAGCGGGTGTTGGTACAGCGGCCTTCGCACCGACTGCTGCAATGGCGGTTGCCACAACCTTCGGCACGGCCTCTACTGGAGCTGCCATCTCGGGCCTCTCAGGCGCAGCAGCAACCAATGCGGCGCTGGCCTGGCTGGGTGGCGGAGCCCTGGCTGCGGGTGGGGGAGGCATGTCTGCGGGTTCGGCGTTGCTGGCACTGGCAGGGCCGATTGGCTGGGGGATCGGCGGCGTGGCCATTGTGGGTGGCGGCCTGTACGCGCGAAGCAAGAACAAAAAGATTGCGCAAGAGGCAGTGGAGCACCGCTCGCAAATCGAAACCTCGACACGCACATTGAACGTTGCCAAGGATTGGGTAGCGCGCATGATCGGTAGCACTGTTCAGCATGCGGACGGCATGGCTGAACTCTTGGGTGTCCTGATGCGTACCGCGCCTGGTAACTACCTTCAGTTCAATGCCGGACAAAAGGACATGCTTGCTGCGCTCATCAACCACATGAATGCGCTGTCTCAGCTCCTGAACAAGGCGCCTGAATGATGACGAGCGATCAGACTGGCACAGTCCGCGACCAGATCAGTGCGCAAGTAGTGGAAGGGATTAACAGTATCCGCATCCATGCCACCACGCAGATGTTGAGCGGTCAGGATGATGCCCTGCTCAATGCGGTGCAGCAGATCGACCTGGTCCGCATCTTTCTTGGGGCGCCTGAAAAGATTCTGGGTAGCCCTCTGACCAAGCACGGTGAAATTGCCGAACAGGTGGAGGTCGCAATTCGCAATGCCCGCTCGTTGATCGAACAGCAGGGCTTCGTAGCAACGTTCGACGGGGTAGGTCGAACGGCTCGGGAAGATTTTCTCTTGAACGGAGTCGAGGTTCAATCGAAGTTCATCAATGGCGCCAACAACGGTCTCAGCCATGTGCTGGAGCACATGGACAAGTACAAGGACTTTGGCAGAGACGGTTCGTACTATCAGATCCCCAAGGATCAGTACGAAACCATTATTCGGGTAATGAATGGCGATAATGGTGAACTAAAGAAGAAATCCGTCACAGCCATTTTGGCGAAAGTGAAGGAGATCGAGCAGGAGTCCGGCCAGCCATTCCTGGATGTAGTCAGACCCAGCGTGCAGAACTATGCGGATCCGCAGCAGGGCAAAGTTCTGGAAACGCTGTCGAAGGAAGAGCAAAGACTGACTGAGCGTAACGAACAGCGCAAAGAACAGATCGCCAGCGAAAATGGTCCATCTCTGGCTGGCGCAGCTCAGGCTGCCGCTATCGCGGGCGCTGTGGGTGGGGCGGTAGGACTCACCACTTCGCTGTATGCCAAATACAAGGATGGCAAGAACGTCTTTAAGGGACACTTCAGTGCGGATGATTGGCTCGATGTGGGGATCGACACAGGAACTGCAGCTTCAGGTGGAGCCATCGCGGGTGGTTCGATCTACTTGATGACGAACTACGCAAACATGGCTGCGCCATTTGCAGGAGCAGTGGTGAGTGCAGTAAAAGGCGTCAGTGCGCTGGTCGTCGACTACAACGCCAACAGAATTGATCTGGATGAGTTTGTCAGCCTGGGAACTGTTGTATGCGCTGAGTCTGCCATTGTCGGTATTGCCACGGCAGCCGGTCAGACGCTCATTCCCATTCCTGTAGTGGGTGCGGTCGTAGGGTCCGTAGCCGGCAAAATGTTTGCCGAGTTCCTCAAGGGGCAGTCTGCTCAGCTCCAGGCAGCAATGGATTCGCGCTTGAATGCCTATCTGGGCGAAGTCGATCGACAATACCAGGTAGTACTGGAAGAAATCCTCGAAGCGTTCGATCGCCTGGGTGATCTGATGACGGCCGCGTTCGACATTGAGCGCAATACAGAGTTGCTGCAAAGCAGCGTGGTTCTGGCGTTGTCTCTGGGAGTTTCTGCTGATGCCCTCATAACCAGTCATCAAGAGCTTGATTCGTTCATGATGGTCTGACAGGGCAATTTGTTGCACCCGGAAATCGATCGACCGGGTGCTCCTCACTACGCTCGAGCCCATCCGCCAGTTTTTCAAAACTGATTTTAATCACCACCAGCAACCCTTTGGTCATTGCAAACAGGACTCTGCCCGGATTGCCGAGGGGGTGCGGCTGGCGGGATTAAGGCGGTGACGACGGTTGATGGGGATCAAGCCAACGTCGCGTTATCAATCACAAACCGATACTTCACGTCGCCCTTGAGCATCCGCTCATAAGACTCATTGATCTGATCCGCGCGAATCAGTTCGATGTCCGAAACAATGCCGTGTTCGGCGCAGAAATCCAGCATCTCCTGGGTCTCTGGAATGCCGCCGATCATCGAGCCTGCGATGGTTCGGCGTTTCATGATCAGGTTGAACACGTTTGGCGATGGGTGCGGCGAGGCGGGTGCGCCCACGAGAGTCAGTGCGCCGTCGCGTTTGAGCAGCACCAGGAACGCATCGAGATCGTGAGGGGCGGCGACGGTGTTGAGGATGAAGTCGAAGCTCTTGGTGTGCGCAGCCATTTCTTCCGGATTGCGCGATACCACGACCTCATCGGCGCCCAGGGCTTTCGCCGCTTCGCGCTTGGATTCCGACGTGGTGAACGCCACCACGTGCGCACCCATCGCATGAGCCAGTTTGATGCCCATGTGACCCAAGCCACCGATACCGACCACGCCGATTTTCTTGCCCGGCCCGGCGTTCCACTGACGCAGTGGCGAGTAAGTGGTGATGCCCGCACACAGCAGCGGCGCGACGGCGGCCAGTTGTGCTTCGGGGTGGCGGATGCGCAGCACGTAGCGCTCATGCACCACGATATTTTGCGAGTAGCCGCCGAGGGTCCAGCCGGGGGCATCCGGGGTCGGAAAGTTGTAGGTGCCGATCATGCCGTCGCAGTAGTTTTCCAGGCCGGTTTCGCAGTCTTCACAGTGTTTGCAGCTGTCGACGATGCAACCGACGCCGACCAGATCGCCGACCTTGTATTCGGATACATGGGCACCGACCGCCGATACGCGGCCGACGATTTCGTGTCCCGGGACGCACGGGAACTGGGTGCCGGCCCACTCGGAGCGCACCTGATGCAGGTCGGAGTGGCAGATGCCGCAGAAGGCGATGTCGATCTGGACGTCATGGGCCGCAGGGGCGCGGCGATTGATCTGGATAGGCTCAAGGGGTTTGTCGCCCGCGTGGGCACCGTAGGCTTGTACAAGCATGGGAACGTCCTCGATGGATCTGTCGGACAGCCATCCTCCCGCTCCGAACCCGCATTCCGTTAGTGCATTTCTACTGAATTCTTGCCTGATCCTGTGCGTCAGCGCCGCGCTGAAAGCTGCTGCGGGGCCAGAAACGCATCATGGAAGTAATTGCGCAAGGCCTGCATCGCGGGGCTGAATTCGCGCTCGCGGTGCCAGGCCAGGCCGACACTCATCGGGGTCACCTTGTCGGTGATGGTCAGGGTCTCGATGCGCTTGCCTTCCAGCGACCAGGGGCGGTGCACCAGATCCGAGAGAATCGCCACGCCGCTGCCATTGGCGACCATGCTGCGCACGGCCTCTACAGAACTGGTACGCACCCGCACGTTGGGTTGTTGGCGGGCGTTTTCCCAATAGCGCATGGCACTTTGTTCAGCTTCATCCACGGTCAGCAGAATGTAGGGTTCCAGCGCGACATCCGCGAGGCTGACGGCCGACCGCTCACAGAGTGGATGGTGGCTGGGCAGCCACAGACGGCGTTCGGAGTTGAACAGGGTTTCCGAAACGATGTCGGGGTGCGTGAGGTTCGCGGTAAGCACCACCGCCATATCGAATTTTCCTTCCAGCAATCCCTGTTCGATGGCCTGCCGTTCCTGCTCGTGGACTTCGATGGCAACGTCGGGGTGCCAATGTTCCAGCCGTTGCAGATGATGCGGCAGAAAATAGCCGATCACCGTGTAGCTCGCGGCCAGGCGAATCAGGCCACTGGCGCGTATGTCGGGTAGCGGGCTGTTCAGCGCGTCGTCGACGCTGCGCAAAATCACATAGGCGCGGTTCAGAAAGTGTCGACCGGCATCCGTCAGGGTCATGCCTTGTGCCGAGCGCTGGAACAGCAACGTGCCGAGCAAACCTTCCAGTTCCTTGATCGCCGTGGTCACCGCTGACTGGGAGATATTCAAATGAATCGCTGCCTGAGATATCTGCCCGATCTCCGCGGTGGCAACGAAGTAGCGAATCTGACGCAAGGTCAACGACATGGATGTTCCTGTTTTTCAGGTATCTGTTTTTCAGAAGATACCCTATCTGTTAATAGATCTTCCCAAGGGGTTGGCGGGAATTTAACGTGGCCTGCATGAAGTCACAAGGGTCAGGAGCAAGGGTTATGCAGGCAGTAGATTTCAACTCGGACATGGGCGAAGGCTTCGGCCCGTGGACCATCGGCGATGGTGTCGACGACGAACTGATGGCGTTCATCAGTTCCGCCAACATCGCCACCGGTTTCCATGCCGGCGACCCCGGCACCATGCGTCGCACCGTCGAGCAGGCCAAGCGCCTGAACGTCGCCATCGGTGCCCACCCGGGGTTCCGGGATCTGGTGGGGTTCGGTCGCCGGCACATCAATGCACCGGCCCAGGAACTGGTCGACGACATCCTTTATCAACTGGGCGCACTGCGTGAACTGGCACGGGTGCAGGGCGTCGCGCTGCAACACATCAAGCCTCACGGCGCGCTGTACATGCATCTGGCCCGGGATGAAGAAGCAGCGCGTCTGCTGGTGGAAAACCTGCAACGCCTGGAACCCGAACTGTTGCTGTATTGCATGCCGGATTCGGTTATCTGGCGTGTCGCCAAAGAGCTCGGCCAACCGGTCGTTCGCGAATTCTATGCAGACCGCGAATACGACTTGAGTGGCTCCATCGTCTTCACCCGCAATGTTCGCGCATACGATCCTGGATTCGTCGCCACCCGTGTGCTGCGCGCTTGCCAGGAGGGCGTGGTGCGTACCGTCGAGGGTGAGGATCTGGCGATCGAGTTCGATTCCATCTGTCTGCACAGCGATACGCCGGGCGCTTTGGCGCTGGTCGAGGCCACCCGTGGTGCGCTCGATGCCGCCGGGATCGAGGTGCGTCGACCTCGCTGAATCACTACGCGACACCCGGCCAACAGACGCCGGGGTTCAAACATTTTTTGCCTGCCTTTCTACAACTATTCCAAGAGGAACAGACATGGCTGAACACACTGTCATCACCCCATTACCCGGGACTTTCTACCGAAAGGCCACACCGGATTCGGCGAATTACGTCGAGGTCGGCGATTCTGTCAGCGCCGACACGGTGATCGGTCTGATCGAAGTCATGAAGCAGTTTTCCGAATTGACCGCCGGGATGGCGGGGCGCCTCAGTGCTTTTCAGGTTGAAGACGGTGATCCGGTGGAGCCGGGTCAGGTCGTCGCTACGCTTGATAGCGAGTGAGGGCGTGAACATGACTCAACCTATTCGTAAATTGCTGGTCGCCAACCGTGGCGAAATCGCCGTGCGGATTATCCGTGCGGCCAAGGCCCTGGGTATTCCCACCGTTGCCGCGTGCAGCGAGGCCGATATCGACTCTCAGGCCGCACGCCTGGCCGATGAAGTGCATCTTCTGGGGCCGGCCCGTGCCGATAAAAGCTATCTGAACATCGAGGCGTTGCTGGGTGCCCTGCGAGCGACGGGCGCCAATGCGGTTCACCCTGGATATGGTTTTCTGTCAGAGAACGCCGGGTTTGCCGAAGCCGTGATTGCCAGCGGCGCGATTTTCGTCGGGCCGGCCCCGGACACCATCCGGCGCATGGGGGACAAGGCCGAGGCGCGGCGTACTGCCCAGGCGGCAGGTGTTCCCGTGGTGCCGGGTTCGCCAGGCGAGCTGTTTGATGTCGAGTCGGCGCTTCGGGCGGCGGAATCGGTCGGTTACCCGTTGCTGATCAAAGCCTCGGCCGGCGGTGGTGGGCGGGGTATTCGTCTGGCAGAAAATGCCGCGCAATTGAGTGAAGAATTTCCCCGTTCGCAGCGCGAGGCTCAGGCCGCTTTCGGTAATGGTGCGGTGTATCTGGAGCGTTTTATCGGCAAGGCCCGGCACATCGAAGTACAGGTTCTGGGCGACGGGAAAAACGCCGTGCACCTGTTCGAGCGCGAGTGTTCGCTACAGCGTCGGCGTCAGAAAATCTTTGAAGAAGCACCATCACCGGTACTCGACGCGCAGCAGCGGGAGGCACTCTGCGCCAGCGCCGTACGTTTGACCGAATCCCTCGGCTACAAGGGAGCGGGCACGCTGGAGTACCTGTATGACGATGTCTGCGGCGAGTTCTTTTTTATCGAGATGAACACCCGAATCCAGGTGGAACACCCGGTCACCGAACTGGTCACCGGTATCGATCTGGTACAGGCGATGCTGCGAATTGCCGGTGGTGAACCACTGGGCCTGAAGCAGAGTGACATCCGTCTGAATGGCGCGGCCCTGCAAATGCGCTTGAATGCCGAAGACCCGGCCCGGGATTTTTTCCCCAGCCCCGGTCTGGTCGAATCGTTGGTCTGGCCGCAAGGCGAAGGTGTTCGTGTGGACACCCACCTGTATGAAGGTTATCGGGTGCCACCGTACTATGACTCGCTGTTGGCCAAGCTCATTGTGCATGGGCCGGATCGCTCCACAGCCCTTGCGCGTGCCCGGACAGCGGTGGCGCAAACCTTGCTGACCGGCATGGCCAGCACCTTGTCGCTGCACGCTGAACTGCTGCAACAACCGTGGTTGCAAACTGCCGACTTTCATACCGGGACGCTGGAGAACTGGCTGTCCGCACGCCGCAGCGGAGGTGAAGCATGACTCGTCCGATCCGCTACAGCTTTGGTGCCGATGAGCATCTGTTTGCCGAAGTCAGTGAAAGTATGTCCCTCGAGGCGTTTTTCAAGGGCATGGCGGTCACCCGCGCCGTGGAGCGGCTGAAACTCGATGGCGTACTCGATGTGTGTCTGGCCAACGCATCCTTCCAGATCCGCTTCGACCCGGATCGAATTGCGCCGCAGGCCTTGCTCGAAGCGGTGCAGGGCGCCGAGGCTGACGCCGTTGCCGAACGCACATTGCAGACCCGGATCATTGAGATTCCGGTGCTGTACAACGATCCCTGGACCCACGAAACGCTGATGCGTTTTCGCGACCGGCACCAGGACCCGGGCGCCACGGATCTGGAATACGCCGCGCGCATCAATGGCCTGGCGGATGTCGATGCGTTCATTGCAGCTCATAGCGCAGCGCCATGGTTTGTCTCGATGGTGGGGTTCGTCGCCGGTTTGCCCTTCATGTTCCAGATGGTCGAACGCGAACGTCAGTTGCAGGTGCCCAAGTATCTGCGTCCACGTACCGACACGCCGAAATTGACACTGGGTCACGGTGGCTGCTTCGGGTGCATCTACTCGGTGCGTGGCGCCGGGGGCTATCAGATGTTCGGTGTCACACCGGCTCCCATCTACGACCCGCAGCAATCGCTGGCGTACCTGAAGGACCATATGGTGTTTTTCCGTCCGGGTGACATTGTGCAGTTCAAGCCAATGGATCGTGCAGCGTATGACCAGGCCGTTGCAGACGTGGAGGCCGGGCATTTCGATTTACGGATCCGGCCGGTGGAGTTTTCACTGGATGCGTTTCTCGCCGATCCGGTCGGTTATCCCGTGTCGCTGCAGGAGGTGTTGGCATGATCAAGGTACTCAAACCCGGTCTCGCCACGTCGGTTCAGGATCTGGGCCGCGAAGGTTACTACCACCTCGGCATCCCGCCGTCCGGCGCGCTCGATCAATATGCGCTGAGAGCGGCCAATCATCTGGTCGGCAACGCGGCGGATTGCGCCGCGCTGGAGTGTACGTTGCTGGGCCCTGAGCTGGCGTTTCAGCAAGACGCACTGGTCGCAGTGTGCGGCGCGCACATGGCGCCTCGACTCGATGGTGTGGAAATGCATCACGCCACCGCGTTCGCGGTGAAGGCCGGCCAGGTTCTGCGTTTCGATTTTCCCAAAGCGGGTGCGCGGGCTTATCTGGCGGTGGCAGGCGGAATCGACGTGCCGCTGGTGTTGGGCAGTCGATCGACTTATACGCTCGGGGCGTTGGGCGGGTTTGCCGGACGACGCTTGATCGCCGGAGACGAATTGCCGGTGGGCAAAGCCAGCGGCAAGGGGCGTGCCGGGGCCAGTCTGCCCATGGCGCTGCGCCAGTCACTGGGTGGGGAGATCACTCTGCGCGTGGTGCCGGGGCTTTATTACGATCGCCTGACCGACGCGGCAGCGAAGAGCTTTTTCGCCGAGCCGTGGACAGTCGGATCAGAAGCGGACCGCATCGGCTATCGCTTCAAGGGCGGCAGCGCGCTGGACTTCCAGCCGCGAGAGCAACCATTTGGTGCAGGCTCCGATCCGTCGAACATCGTTGACAGCTGCTACCCGATCGGCTCGATTCAGGTACCCGCCGGCCTCGAGCCTATCGTGCTGCATCGCGATGCCGTATCGGGTGGTGGTTACGCCATGATCGGCACCGTCATCAGTGCCGATCTGGATCTGATCGGCCAGATGCAGCCCAACCAGAAGGCTCGCTTTGTAGCGGTCAGCCTCGACGAGGCCCTGGACGCACGGCGCTCCTACAAGAAAAAACTCAGCTGCCTGAGCAAGCTTTTCCCTTCCTGACTCTGCCCGCCGCACCGCGCGGGCTCTGCCATACGCAGGCCAACGCCGCGCTTCGGTGCGGTGACGGCTGCCCGCGTTTCAACCTTTGACTGGTTCTGGAGTACACGCATATGGCTGCTTTATCGCAATCGAGTCAAACCGGGCAAGATCCGGCCCATCATCCCGTTTCCGCCGAGGCCCGCATGGGCCGACTGTCTCTGACCATGGCCTGGTGGGCCGTATGCAGCGCCATGTTCTACATCGTGGTCGGTGCTTCGTTGGCCTTGTCTTTCGGTGCACGCAATGCGCTGATCGGGATGGTGCTGTCGGTGATCAGTTATGGGCTGGTCAACAGCGTTCTCAGCCGTTTCGCCATGCGCAGCGGATGGTCGGTCGCGTTGTTTTCAAGCGTGTTGTTTGGCCGGACCGGAGCATGCCTGGCCACGCTGATTTTCTTTTCGACGGCGATTTACTACGCCGTGTTCGAAGGATCGGTGATCGCCGTGGCGCTCAATCACCTGTACCCGGAACTGGTCTATCCACTGGCTGCCCTGCTGGTGGTGCTGTACAGCGTGCCGATGATTCTGGGTAGCGTGCAGCACTGGCTGGACAAGCTCAACGGCGTGTTGTTGCCGGTGTACCTGGGCGGTTTGCTGGTGGCGGTCGGGCTGTCGATCAGCCGATATGGTTACCAGCCGCAATGGCTCGACTTCGGTCCGGCAACACCTGGGACCTTCGGCTGGTGGGATTGCTTTGTGGCCTACATGGGCGTGTGGATCCTGATGCTGTTCACCTTCGACTACGCTCGTTTCGGCAAGCCGCAGGACGCTCAGTATCATGGGCGCTGGAACTTCGGCATGCCGTTCTATGCCGTGACTTTTCTGCTCAACGGCGCGGCAGGCATCTATCTGGTCAGCAGTATTCCCCATGAAGGCGCGCTGAACGAAGTCTCTGTGGTGATGGCAATTCTGCAGTTGATGGGGCTGTGGGGCCTGCTGTTCGTCTGGGCCACGCAAACCCGGATCAACACCGCCAACTACTATCTGGCGACCCTCAACATGCAGGCATTCTTCGGTCGTTTCGGCGCACGCGGTTCTTACCTGCTGTGGGCATTGGTGGTCGGGGTGATCGTGTACGGCTTGATGCTCGCTGACGTGTTTTCCTACTTGCTCAAGGCATTGGCGTATCAGGGTATTTTTGTGGTCGCCTGGGTCGGTGTGGCGTTGGCGCAGATTGTCTATGGCAGCAATGACGCAGGTGCACTTGAACGCAGCCCGGCGTTCAATCCGATCGGTCTGATGGCATGGTTCGCTGCCACGGCGCTGGGGTTGTTGCTGATGTGGACGGGCGGTGTTCCCGGCAGTTTTTCTGCGCCGGCGACGGTGGTGCTCGCGTTCGGCTTGCAGGCGGGGCTGGCTTATCGGCATCGGTGGGTAGGGCAGAGAGCAAGTTAAGAGGATCGTCGGTGGCCCGCGCGACTGCGGGCCAGCGTCGCTAGTCCATACCTGGCGCAGACTGGGGTAGTAGAGGTGATAGCCGGAAAACTATCGGTCAGGCCGTAGTCGACGATGATTTCGACATCCAGGCCGGGGTTGTCGGGCAGCAGCTTTGCGAGGGCCGGTTGCAGGATCGTGATTGCGGAATGCCCGCCGGCGGTAATCCGCAACTTGCCGGCCGGTTTGTCGCGAAACTTATGCCATGGGTGGTATCACACGTCGGGAAACTACATCGGCTTCTTTGCGGTTTCATGGGTGGACGGCCTCTCCTGAGCAGCGCTGAATGTGCGCAGGAGAGTAGGTATCCAGCTGAACCTGAGGGGCAGGCGATTGTTAGCACAGCGGCACGTAAATATCCGTTTGCCACTGATCCTGCGGGATCTCGGGGCTGATGCTCAAGTACTCGAAAAACAGCGGGTGATCGCGCAGTTCTTCGCCGCTGGCGGGCAGCCAGTCGCGGTAGACCGGGTAGATGGTTTCACCGATGTGATCGGTTGAACCTGTGTGACGCACCACGGCGCAGCGGCCGGCAGGAATGCCCAGCTCGCGGACGTTGAAGTCATTCGGCGCCACCGCTTCACGGATTTCGCCGCAGATCGCGAAATGAAAATCCTCCGGCGGCGTCGTGTCGGGATTGCCGTAAGGAATCCCGAAGGTGCGGCTTGATGCCACCGGCGACTGCCCTCTCTGTTGGCGCCACTGGATGAAGCGTTGCACGCTTTGATTGACAAGGCCTGGTGGCCCTCGGTGATCGAGTGCAGCGACCTGGATTCCGGGGAAGTCGACGATTCGTACCTGCATGGCAATGCTCCTTGAAAAGTGAGGTATGGCGAAGACCGTGTGCCAGACGCTCCAGTCCGGAGCCTTGCGAAATGCCCCCGGCGAGGTGCCGAAGGCTCGCTTGAATGCCCTTGAAAACGCTTCGGGACTTTCGAACCCGGCGTCGAGCGTGGCTTCCATCACCGAATGGTCGGGCAGGGTGCTCAAGCGGTGCGCGGCACGGCGCAGGCGCATCAGCTGCACATAGCGCGAGACGGGTACGCCGACGTATGCCGTGAACTGCCGGTGAAAGTGGAACTCGGAGAAGTTCGCCACCTGGCTCAGCGCTTTCACCGACAGGTCTCCTTCAAAGTTGGCGTCGATGTAGGCGAGTACGACGGTGAAGCGCTTTGCGTAGGCAGTTTGCGTCGGTGCGTCTGGCACGGCGTGAAGCTCCTGGAGTAACGGTCGGCCCTAGAATCGTCGAAAGCGGCGTACAGATACCTAGCCGGACTTGCTCAGGGATAGACCTCTTCAGGCATTACATCCGATCGACCCTGCACGAATCAATCGCGCGCCTGAGCGACGATTGCAAAGTTGCCCGGGGCTTTCTCCAGCAATCCAAGGAATCTCACCAGATCCACCGTGCTGCCATCGACTTTCAAGTCTTTTGAGGTGAGGGCATCCTTGAACCCCGCTGTGCCGCCCAGCAGTTGCACGAACAGGTCTTTGGTGACAGTCAGCGTTGCGTTGGCATTTGCTGCTGACGGGCCTTTTCGGTAGTGCAGTACGGCGTTCTCGATCCACAGCACGAAGGACTCGCGGGTGTCGGTCAGCACCAGATTGAAGGTCCAGTTCTTGCCGTCCGCCGCCGGCCCATCGAGACTCGCGGCCATGGCTTCGAGGAAGCGTTCGGTCGGTGTCTGTTTCATCAGCTCGATCAGATCCGAACGTCTCACGCCTTTGGCCGGCGGGCCGTTGCGCAGTTCCTGGGCGGCGGTCAGGTAGCTGTTGCGCCAGGTCGCGGATTCAGACTGGTAGCCCAGCTGTTCATAGGTCTGGGCCAGCAGTGCCTTGGCGGCTTTGTCATCGGGTTTATCGAGGACCGCTTGATCCAACAGCTCGGCGACCCAACGGTATTCGCCTTTGTCATAGGCCACGCGCGCGGCTTCGACCACTTTGGCGTTGCCGCCCATCAGTTCGACGTAGCGCCTGGCGGACTCTTTGGGCACCAGCGGATTCAAGTGCGCCGGGTTGCCATCGTAAGCGCCCAGGTACATCTGATAGATCGCTTTGACGTTGTGTCGTACATCGCCGTAATAACCACGGGTGCCGAAGTACGACGCCAGTGAGTCGGGCAACTGGATTTTGTCGGCGATCTCGTTGGGCGTGTAGCCGGCATTCATCAGTCGCACGGTCTGGTCGTGCATGTATTTGTAGACGTCGCGGTGCTTGGTGATGAATTCGCGGATGCGCTCATTGCCCCAGATTGGCCAGTTGTGCTGGCCGAAATAGACCTCGGTGTCGCCCAGTTCATCGAGGGCGATCTGGGCGTAATCGGACCAGAGCAACGCGTCGCGCACCTTGGAGCCGCGGATCGGCAGCAGATTGTGCATGGTCTGCGCCAGCAGCTCGGCGCCGCCGTAGGCCTTGCGTTCGGGGATGGAAAAGGTCAGCTCGGCCGGGGCCTCAGCCCCCGGAATGTTGTGGAACACGAACGTCACGCCGTCGATCATCAGCGTTTGCGTCGGCTGATCGATGATCTGCGTGGGCGGCAGAATGCCGATGCTGCCGTAGGCGACGTTTTTGCCCAGCCCGGTATCCACCATGCCGGTTGCGCCCGGCGCCAGGTTCTTGCCGAACTGATACATCGAACGGCGTGACATCGCAGGTCCCGCCAACACGTTTTCGCTGGTGGCTTCCTCCATGAATCCGGCAGGGGCCACCACGGGAATCTTGCGCTCGGCCACTTCCGCGACCGAGGTAATGCCCAGCACGCCGCCGAAGTGGTCGGCATGGTCGTGGGTGAAGATGATGGCGGTCACGGGTTTGTCGCCCAGTTGTGCGCGGGCGAATGCCAAGGCAGCGGCGGCAGTTTCTTTCGAGGTCAGCGGATCGACCACGATCCACCCGGTCTGGCCTTCGATCAGCGTCATGTTGGCGATGTCGAAGCCGCGCAACTGGTAGATGCCGTCGGTGACTTTGAACAGACCGATCTGGGCGTTGAGCATTGCGTGGCGCCACAGGCTCGGATTGACCGTGGCGGGGGCCTTGCCTTCGACGAATCTGAACGCATCGAAATCGATCAGCACCGAGCCGTCGGAACCGAGGATCTGTCCGCTCGGCCGGGCGATAAAACCGCGCTGGGCGTCGGCCATGTCGCGGGTGTCGTTGAGGTCCAGGCCCTTGATTGATGCTTCTATCACCGCAGCCGTGGCAGGCGTCGCTTCGCCGCTGGCAACGCTCGGCGGTTTGTCGCAGCCGGCGAGGGAAATCAACGTCAGGGCGATCAGGGTGTGGAGGGTCGGTCTCATTCTTGTTGTTCTCCGATGGACGATTCATCAGAGAGTAGGGAGGCTGGCGTGATGTATCCAATGCATTGTTTACATCCAGACAATGCGTAGCTAGCATCGGCCAGATGGATCTCAAACGACTGACACATCTGCTGGCCCTTGCCGATGAACGCCATTTCGGCCGCGCCGCCGAACGTGTGCACCTCAGCCAGCCGGCCCTGAGCCGCAGTATTCAGGCGCTCGAAAGCGAAACCGGTCAACGCCTGTTCGATCGGGACAGCGGTGACGTACGCCCGACGCCGGCAGGGGAATTTCTGATCGGGCGGGCGCGACGGCTGCTGTTCGATGCTCGCTCGCTGGAGCGTGATCTGGCGCTTTACGGCGATGGCCGGCTCGGCAACCTCGCGTTCGGTGTCGGGCCGTTTCCGGCGGCCATGTTGATGCATCAGGTCGTGCCGCGATTGCGCCGGGAATATCCGCAAGTCACTCTGCGGGTAGAGATCAACAACTGGCAGATACTCGAAGCACGGCTGCGAGATGAAGCGATCGAATTCTTCGTCGCGGACATTCGTAATTTCTCGACTGCCACCGATCTGCTGATCCGGTCGCTGGGTCAGGCCTCGGCGGGGTTCTTCGTCCGGCCACAACACCCGTTGGCCGGACGCGTGGTGACGATGAGAGACCTGGAAAAGTACGGCATCGCCACGACGCGTCTGCCGGCCGTGGTGAAGGAAGAGACTGCGCATGTTCTGGGCATTTCCACGCGCCAGGCCTTGCCGCTTGCACTGGAGTGCGACGATGTGGCGTTGCTCAGGACGGTGGCCTGTTCGACCGATACCATCCTCGGCGTGATTCACGGCGCCGTGGCTGAAGACCTGCGCATCGGTAACCTGATCGAACTGCAGGTCGTGGACAGACCCGGGCTGCATTCCGAAATCGGCGTCGTCAGCCTGCCCAACAGAAGCCAGTCACCGACC
>Ga0105244_10002025_pt1 | contig 15624 bp, 15 predicted proteins | sample KBSM44metaG_FD_80423 | JGI IMG/M metagenome (GOLD analysis project Ga0105244, IMG submission 80423) | Miscanthus rhizosphere microbial communities from Kellogg Biological Station, Michigan, USA - KBS M4-4 metaG | ecosystem: Host-associated > Plants > Roots > Rhizosphere > Soil | place... | reverse complement strand
CTGTCAATCCATACTACTTCAGACGCTATGCAATTTAGCATTTTAGCGAGGATATCTGGTGCCTTACGGGATCGATCACCACGTGATAGCGGTAGCAAGTGTTCACATAGCTCTTCAGATAGCTCGAGCAACGTTATCTCTTCTGGCAGCTGAGAAGGCAATATGCCTTGTTCAGTTGAGTTTACGATTAGCACCAGCGAGCTAGCCTGGTCACACAATCTCAAAAGGGCTGAGTCGGTTTCCTTAAGCAGATCGTAAGTCGAGGATACGATTGTAGTATGGATGTTTTGACCAATCATTTATCTGAAGTTTTAACGTGAACTGATGGGCATATTCTAGCGAGTTAGTAACTGCTTGTCTCAATAGAAACAGAGCACACTGAGGGTCATACGTACTACTTCTTCCATTCGTTTTAAGGATTGGATAGTGGGCTGGTCGTCAGGATGGCAACAAAAAACTACTCTTTTGGGGCCAGTCTAGGTACTAGGAGGCATTCTCTATGCTCCGAAATTTTTCCCACCAACTTATCAATGGCATCGTCATTCGCAATGTTCACCAGCGGCACTGAAAACCCGATACCTTGGATTTGGTTATCATCAGAGAACTGTAGCATTGAATTCGCATCAGGGTCTCTCCCTGCTCAAAAGCAGTGACAATGCCGTTCACCGTGCGCTGTACCACCCCGGTTTCAGTCACCATAAGCATCGCCTGGGCGTCCATCACCGCCGTAAAATCCACCGCCGGGTTGCTGCTCACCAACCGTACCTGTAGGGCAAACGGCGCGGAGAACGCTTCCATCAGTTCAAAACTCACTACCGCGAAGGTATCCGAGGGCAGATGGGATGTGAGGGTGAAATTTAATCCGGTTATTGATGAAAGCATGGGTTACCTGCCTGGTCAGAAATATACCCCTTTAAAACCGCTACAGAATAAGAGTCATTGCGCTATGATATCGCGGTACAGTGCGTGTTTTTCGGCACTCAGTGCACAGGATATTTATGATCATAAGCCCGTTTCGTTGACAGACGGGCCGCGTGGGTATTATCCAGAAAAGAACAGGCAGAAAAGACGGGATATATTCAGAAGCATCTTCCTGCGGGGATAATAAGAACAGGATCACCTTCTGAGCTGGCAAAAATTATAATCATTCGTTCCGGTCGGATTGTTCGGACAGATAAAACAGTATTCTTGATATTGTATAAGTTCATTTTTCGCCGTAATTACAGTACACACCGAAACAGCACACATTAGACTGGACAGAAATGACCGGGTGCTTCCCAGCGGTGTCGCTCTCTGCAAAACGGAAACAGTATGTGATGAGCCTGCACATGAATTCTGTCACCTTTCGAAAACTTTATAGTTTGTATAAGTTATTCATAATACCTACCCCCTTCCGTATTGAACTAAATGTTCTTTATTACACATGTCAAATCGGGTTCTGAAGACTATTTCTAATACGAAGTAGGCAGGTTTGAGGGGCATGACGTCTGCTATGAACTGACAAGCTATCTGAGCTAAAGGTCCGCTGTGAGCGAGGAGCGGAAGTTCGTAAGAGAAATATTTTACGAACTTCCAGATGGTAGAAAACCGAAATACAAAGTTTTGTGCTGGGCTGGGGCGCAGGTGGAGAGTTAAGCCATAAAAATATGTGGCCAGGGTCTGGGGGCTCGAACTGTATAACGTGTAAAAGCCATTATTTATCAGACCCAATGCGCTTTTTGCTCAAGCCATTATTACCTATAAAAATTTGATTTAATTAAAAATAATTCTTATTATGTGAAATCATTCCGTTGAGTGCCACGTCCTATTTAAGTCGGGACATTGCGTTTTTTAAGACCGAATCCGCAGTGGTATTTCCTGCCAGACTGCTTTCTAACGCGGTACTAGATTCTTGTAGAGTACGTCGGGCCTGAAGCGGGTTACGGATGCGGTCTAGGGCGCTTATAGTGTCGTGATAACCCTGTTCAATCCATGAATCAATATGCATCGCCGTAAAGCCCAGTAGATCTTTTGCACCACCCAGCGCCCCATCGTTGCGGCGTAATGAACGCTGTGGTCGGATCTCCAGCATCGTGGTATCAGGAAATGCCTGGCGATCCCATAGAGAGCCATCGCTTAAATGGGTGACGATCACCATGTTACAACCGGCTTCGACAAGCGGTGTAACTGGCGTATTCCCTTGCAAACTCGCCCAGCCACCCATTCCGCCATCGCTATAATTGGTGCTGTTGACTTCACGCGGTTTGAACAGCAACGGCAATGCCGCCGAGGCCAGTAGCGCCTCTTTTTGCTGTTGTGGGGGTAAGTTTTGCACATGATAAAATTCGGAATCGCGCGTTGAACCTAAGCCCAGTTCGGCGGCAATACAGTTGACAATATCCTGCAATCCGCCCTCAGTGGGGTACAACGAGACGAAAAGGGGTAAGCCGGTGGCAAGGGCGTTCATGTCCAGATAACGGTCCATCAGGGCAATCAAGGGTTGATCCGAGAGCAAAGGCTGATTTTCAAATCCCTTTGTGCCGGTTAACAGCGCCGCTCGATTGAGGATCGTACTGAGCATACTTCCCGTCTTACTGAGCATCGGGGAGAGCCCCATCCCGATGCCAAACTGCAACAACAGCGAAAAATAGGCTGATTTGTTTACCGACAAAACGGTGCCATTACCCAGATGGTTCCAGATTTCCGCCATCCGTTCCGCCGCCTGCGACAGCCCTGAAGAAGAGGCGATCATCGCGCCGTTCAGCGCGCCAATGCTGGCACCGGAGACCATATCGACGTCGGTTCTAGACTCCGCAAGCGCTTTGACGACGCCAGCTTCATAGGCACCTATCGCCCCACCGCCGGAAAGCGCCAGACCCACTTTCATCGTTTGGCTCATGCAGCCTCCTGACTGAATATTTCATCGACCATGCTGGTAGCAATGCGTTCTGCTGAACACAGACGCGGCATACGCAACGGTAAATTGTCGTATTTCTGGGTCGTAGACCAGATAACAGGATGAGCATCTTCAGTACACCAGTCAGCCATCCAGTTGAGAGTATCGGGCCAGTCATTTTGCTGTATCTGGCCTGCATTCCATGACAGCCAGCTGTGAGTGTCGTGGCGTACACTCGGCAGGCAGCTGTGATCGGAGGCAAGCTGGGCTAATGCTTTGTTTTTGAGGATATCGATCATCTGGTTTGCCTGATGCGTATCGCCATGACGTATCACATCGCCGAATGCTCCCCAGCGCAGCTCCTCAAGGGCGACATAACAGCGTCCGGCCAACGGCAGGGCAGAGTACCGCCCGGCGCTCCAGCTGGAAAATATCTGGTCAAGATGCAGTTGGCCGCGCTGGAGCATATCGACGCGATGAAGCTGCTGCTCGAGGTGGCTAAGCTTTTGGCTCACCTGCAGAGATAGCGCGGTCAGCTGCTCACGGGTGTCGGCAGAATAGTGGGCGAGCATCGCGGTATCGCTGACCAGAGATGTCACTCTGTCATTCACCTGCGTCAGGGCATAGTTGGTGGTGGCCAACGAGGAGGTGAGTTCAGTGAGCCACGTTAGTGAGGCCTCAACGCCATCTGCAAGCGCACTATTAATCGCGTTCTGCCGGGCGGAAGACTGACCGCTAAGCGCTTCTTTCACTCGCGTGAAGAAGCTGCGGTTTTTCTGCACCCGAAGATGATCTTGCGTGATGTCGATACCGTTGGCGAAATCAACAATAAACTTTTCCGGCAGGCACGTCAGGATCTGGCATGCCGCATTGTCGGGAAGTGCTTCCTGAATTGAGTTCATCACAGCATCGGCTCCAGTTCTTCTTTGAGCGCTTTGCCGTCGCGGATCATCTCCGGCGTGAGTTTATTCAGCTCACGTAGGCGCAGCGTCAGCTGTTCCTGCGCATTCTGGTTACTTTTATGATCCTCGGTGCTCTGGATAAGCGTATTACGCAGCTGCTCCACTTTACTTTTAAAGGTCCCGAAGAATGACTCAATTTCGGTCAGAATTGGCTTGTTAATACCCGCGTCGATGGTCTCGTTTAACTCAGCAAAATGTTCTTTAGTCTGCTTTTTCACAGCCGTTTTAATCTTGCGAATATCCACCACGCTACGAGTAACATCGATGCTGTAATCTTCCCAGCCCCAGTCATCGGTTTTGAACCACTTACATACCGTTCCCCATGCTCCACTCGAACGGCGACGCTTGGTTTCACTGAAGGTTTTTTCCTCCAGCAGGCTGGTCATGCGGGTTCGGATAGACAGATTGGTTTGCAACTGACTCACTTTAGGGAAGTGAATATTGACAGTAAAGCCATCGTCTTCTAAACGAGTGTTGATTTGATGGGCAATTTTTTCAACGGCCTGGAGCGCATTGCCATGGAAGCTTTTTTCTATGCCGGCAACGATCTCGGTCAGCGTCGGTTTAATTTTTTCTTCGGTCTCCGCCAGCAAGCCGGTGACAGAGTCTTCGATTTGCTGGATGAATTTTTCGGCGTCAGAACGCGCGTTAAATTTCATTTCCGGGTTGTCCGGATCGAAATCACGTTCTCGTGGCTGAGCTGTACCTGTCAGCGTCTTTATGAGCGATCCAAAAAGATTGCGACCCTGTAATTCCTGCGGCTGATTGAGCGCTAGCGCTTCTTTCTCCTGACGCTTCCCATTTTTGAAGTATTCATTCAGGCCTTTGCTCAGCGTTTTCTCGGCCAGTTCAAGCAACGCATCCGTTTCACGAGTGATGCCTTTCATGGCCCGTTTCACCTCTCCGTCGACATCTTTCTGGCAGGTGGAGATATTATCGATATCGCTAAGCAAACCGTTGATCTGATTTTGTAAGGTCTGAATGCTGGTCAGCAGCCCCTGATGGCGCACCGAGAGATATTCGTTGGCATTTTCCGCGTTCTGAACAAGCTTTGCTGCAGCAGAATCGACGGCCAGCGCTGCCGCTTTAGCATGTGCAGCCTGGATAACCTCGGTAATGAGCTTATCAAACAATGAACGGCGCCAGATTTTATCGGCGTTTCTCCTGACATCATCCGGACTCGCGAGATCCTCTTCTTCCCAGGATAAGCCGAAGGCCAGTTGTGCAAAATCTTCCACCCACTCTTCCTGAACAGACAGCGTCCCAGCCTGACTTATCACGCTGCGGGCACGGTTGGCCAGATATGCGTGGCGAGAGGAGCCAGGATACACACGATCGCTATTCAGAACGCCATGTTCAAGCATTGCGGGCACGCTCTGTTTGACCGTCTCAGCGTTATCACTATTACGATCTTGCTGGTCGAATTTATTGACCAGGACAAACAAACGGCCTGTAGCCACATTCGCAATATCATTCAGTTCTGCGCGAACCTGATGATCGGCTTCGGAATTTAATTGGGTGTAATCCAGCACCGCCAGAACCGCGGAAGCTTTTTGTAACTGATCGCGCATCATTGTCTGGAGCTGGGGTTGCCCGGCTTCATTTGGCCCTGGAGTGTCCAGCAGGGTGAGTGTGCCCTGGCTATCATCCATTCCCGTCAGGTGGCTAAACTCGACTTCAATAACCGGAAGTTCATGCACCTCTTCATAGGCTTCAAACGGAAATTCTACATTCAGCGCAGTGGCCAGACGTACCAGGTCATTTAATGAAGCGAGGCAGGTGAAAATTTCAGCTTCACCGGCATAGTTATTTTTTAACCAGCTATCATCCGTGGCAATCCGCAGTAATTTACTTTTCTCCTGATCCTTATCGAGTTCAAGTACGCGCTTTTTGCCTTCGTCGGTCGTTATCTTATTTTTGAGAGCGATCAGCAACTGGTGAATAGGTTCGATATTGTTTAGCTGAAGGTCCGGGATATGTTTGCCCGGTACGTGGCGAATGAGTGTTGGAATTGAGGTCATTGGGCGATTGCGGTTTGGTAGGATCTCTTTGCCCACAATGGCGTTGATGGTCGTTGATTTGCCGGCTTTCATGGTCCCAACGACGGCCAGTACCATCTCTTTACGGGTAATTTTGGTTCGTTCACCCTGTAATTCTTCAATTCTTTTTATGGCTTTACTTTGATTAAAGAGTTGATCCGTGTTGTTTTGTTTGTTTTCGAGAAGGACATTCGGCTCATCAACCATTTTTTTCAGCAAATTAATATTAAGCTGCAATAATCGCTCTGCTTCATTACACAGCAATGTGATATTGTTCTCGTGCATTATTATTCCTTATGAATGCATTTGCTGAGACCATTTGGATTGGTCCCTATATTGATTTTATCGCATTGAGACTTTAACCGGTAACATGCTGTTTTGGAAGATATGTTCACCGCTGGATTATCCGCCTTGTACCATTGCTGGATGAAGCGTTTCACCGACGTAAGCGTACCGTAAGTCGCCGGTGGCAAATGGCTTAAATGTCTATCAAAATCAAACGCATGTGAAAATTATTGTAACGAAAAATTGATCCCACAGGTCAGATCATTTATTTTAAGCTCACCGCAAGACCATTCTCCACCATGGAGAACAGGACAGCCTTACGGCTGCAAATTGAAAATCCTGTTCTCTGTCAGCCCGAGGTTACCGTACTTGCTCGCTATCACTAATTGAGTGTTGTATTTTAATTTTGGACAAGTTATGCCCACTCCTAGCACAAAGCAATCGATACGGCCACTTACGCATCAGTTGCATAAATCCATCCAGCACATTGAGGGCATATCTTCTCCCCATGCCAGCAGACATGGCACCAGCAGCATCGCCATTGCCGTTTCGTCGTGTTAGCCGGAGGAAGGCGCTTTTGTGGCGGCGGTATGGTTTTTGGTGTGGTTTGCGCTGGTGCTGTTCGGATCTTGTTAAATCGACATGTTTTAAGTCGAGCGACATTGTTGATATGCCCCGGCAGGTGCACAAACGTTTTTGTAGTTGTAATAGGATCAAACTGAACACCGATCTTCAGTTTGCAGTAAATGCAATGCAATGAATCAAAATCAACCTGTTGAACAGAGTCTGGTGTAACCCATTCACCATCTATGGTGACGGCGTGAGTGGCTAAAACGAAATAATTCATCATGAACTCCGGAACAAATGAAAAAAGCCAGCATGGTTAGCTGGCTTTGTGGATAGATGGGGGGAGAAAGCATTAGCGTCTGGTGCAGCGGGTTAGATTTACCGACCTCTTTTTGTTCTCTTCCTGTTTTTCAATGAACGTACTTCTCCGCGACCAAAGGTTCTGGCATTTCCAGGGAGAACCAGCCGGGCGCAGGCATCGATTTTGGTAAGATAACTTAGCGCCTGAAGCAACCCCTTATCCTTACTACTGTCACCGCGTTCCAGCTTGCCGAGGCAGCAGTCCTCATAACGCGCTTTGTTAGCGTTGCAGTTGTAGTAGATGCCTTTACCTTTAGTGATGGTGTGTTTCCAGTATTCCCCAAAAGCTTGAGCAATCACGCCATCCTGTTGTGCCTTATTGCCATTTAAAATAAATAGCATGTGGTAATGAAATTTACGTTGCGGCGCGTATTCCAGCTTCCACACTGTCCCGAGAACATGGCGAAACAATGGATTCTTTTGCATATTGCGAAACAGCTGCTGACGGTGCTTACGGGCGTCATCAGCAGTGATATCAGCCTTATGCTCATTTGCCCATGACAAATCTATCCGCAACACCAGAAGTCGGGAATGACGCTCCTGCAGGTGCCTGATGTAATTTATCACTCCTTTCAGGTTTTTAACCGAAGCCCGCAGGTACTTTCTGTACGCCTGTTTAAAACCTGTCTGACTCACAGCGAATCGATAATCCTGTACCAGCTTGTTCAGAATTTCTGCAGTAGTTACGGTATCTGCTCCTACTATTTTCCCGTTATGGACACGTGCATATAAATCAGTGTTATTAAATAAACGCTGGAATGTAGCTATACGTGGATTAGCTATTCGTACTTTCATCGCATCTTGCGGCAACATATTGAGATGACGGATGGCATCAAGAATGATGGCTGACTCTGCACTCTCTTTGTATCCTGAACGATTATACAGAATAGTGAAAGGTAACTTACGTGCTCTGCTGATAGTTTTAAGGCAGCTATCCAGCTGTTCTAATTTGCATCTGAACTGATTGTCATCGGATATGATGATGTGGGGATTATTATTCTCAATATGATATTCAGCATGAGATAACAGGAATGATTCTGGTAAGTCCATAATGTATTCCTCTGAAGCCAGTCAGTAATGACTGGCTGGCTATATATAAAGGTGGTTATTGGATGAGTGTCTTTGTCTGATATTCATTATGAATAGTGACATCAGAGGTAGTGTTGTGTGATAACAAAGTGTAAGTGTATGACGCTATAATGAGTGTGATATAACGTGTTTATATGAAGTGATATTGAATGGTGATTGTGTGCATTAAAGAATAATTGATAAAGCATTAAATACAATAATAAATAAACCGACTTTGCAAATCACATTAAGGCCATGTGCCATAAGGCACGAGAGCATAAAATCATGGTGTGAAGTTAGTGACCTTTTCATCACTATCTTAGGAGTCTTTTATGCTCTTGACTCATTAACACGGGCTTCTAACCATTCTTTTATCTCACGTTCAATCCAGCGGGAACTGCGGCCAAATTTCACCGGTTTTGGGAACTTACCGTCCTGCGCCATTTTATAAAACCACTTATCGGACAAACCAGTTAGTTCAGTAATAAACTGCATGCTGACAAATTTATCCTCGTGAATATTAATCGTGCTCATGACATGTCTCCAAAAATGTATCAGGAGGACACCGGATGGCATCCTTTCATGTCATAGGCCTTATATGTACAGATTTACTTTTCCCTGACGTTATTTCATAAGAAAAGGATTGCCGGTTGAGTCGGGGATATCTATCAACCGCACATCAGAAACCTGGCGCAGATACATTTTCACATAGTCACTTCATGGTGTTTGTTAAGGTAGTTTTTCACTGAAAAAGTGCCAGATTACAGGGGGTGCATTATATTTTAACCCTACGATTTACACTATGATAATTGCCAGAAACAACCCTATGAATTACTATACGTAAGTTGAAACTCACATAATAAGAAGAGGTAATTCAGCTTGAGTGATAAATTTTGGATTGATATTAAAAATCTGCGTGATATCAGTTTATTTCTTTGGCTAAACGGGGATGATGCTGCTATTTACAATTACCGTTCTAAAGATAGCAGCAAGAAATACAGTGCAAATCTGATTTATGGAGAAGATTATAGATTAGCAGCAGAGGCAATAAACGACGCGTTTCGTCTGTTTTATAAAGACCCAGATATACTTCGTGCATATGCATCTAATTTTAAAAAAGCCAAAGATGCAATGTTGCCATTAAAAGAATTCAACTGGTTTAAACGCTGCAATGATGCCTGTTACTTTACCTGGGTGTATATAAGGGTTCTCAGTAATAAAAATAAAGCACTAGGTAGTTTTGATATAAATGAACCGTGCACTGTTTATACCCGGACGTATTATCACCGGCTGATTAAAATTCAGTATCCTGTAAGCCATAGTGAACGCCTTGAGTGCATAGAAGATTTTTTTGACAGGTCATCGATGGATCTTTCATCAAAACTATTGATAATGTCGAAGATAAGATACGAGTGGGACAGGCACTCTCCTTTAGTAAATAGCCTCCCTCTAAAGAAAACAGAGAAAGTAAAAATACAATGGGCGTGGGACTATATTTCTAAGGACAAGGTTAACGTTATCATTGGTTCAATAAAAAGAGCGCAAGCTAAGATAGCTAAAGGAACTCAACCCCATCAGGCAAATATACCTTCGGAGTATATTTTTAATGAGGCGTACAATACTGCTTTACAGGGGTACATTCACAACCCTCATTTCGTCAGCCTTTTCAGGCCATCAACGACAACCGAGAAGCATCTTGCACTACGTTGCATTTATATTTACATGTATTGTTACGATAATAAATTTTTATCCAGATTTAAGAAATCGTGGGAATCATCGGTCTACAGGAAGACAAAGAAGAAAGTCACGGTTCGCGAAAAATCAACGTCAGAACCAGAAGGGCGGAAATTCAGTAATGTAACTGATGCAGAGAAAGTCATCGCAGAAATACCTTCAGAAGCTGAAAAGCATCATGATAAATTACTCTTACAAACATCTAATGAAAAGCCAAATGAAATTACACCTACTCCTGAAATTGATGCCGGAGAAAACAAAAAAGTCAAAGATGACTCAGTAAATAACTGGTATGGTATTCCTTTTTAGAATTTTCTATTTATAAATAACAAAGGCCACGATGAAAGTGGCCAATAATAGTCAACATCACTCACTCCAGATTATTTCAAACCTATATCACCCCACTGAGAACTCCGGCATATCTTTGTCTGGATGAATATCTCATTGATCATCAATACCGATCGATACTCAATTAAATGATAGCATCTATCTATCAATAAATGAAAATTGATCGCTTTTATTATAGATAATAACGATCAATTTGTTGAAACTGATCTGTATTAACGATTATCCCATCCCCTCTCAAATGCATACGATCAGGTGGCCTTTTGTTCAGCAAAGGGCCATTTTTCGTTTGCAAAACAACAGCAAGGATTCTCTATGTTGAAGATAACCTCCGCACTCTTTTTTAGTACGGCACTGTTCAGCGCAGCGGTGCACGCCATGGGCCAGGAGCAACAATGGGGCAACTGGTTTGGCACTGTAAATGCGATGGAGTTTGAACTGAATACCGACAATAGCGCCGGAGAACGCATGACGCTCACCTGCCGGGACAGTCATCTGATGTTGAGCTACAGCGGGTCTGATAGGAAACCATTGGATATACCAGATGAAGGACAAGATGCCATGGGGATTAACATCAACGCAATTCATTACCCACCAGGTAAGGCCGCTTTCATAGCGCTCAAAAACACAGACAGCCATGGGCAGATTGAAATCACCCGAATGAATAAACCCTTATCTCACCCATTCAGTACCGCAGGGCTCAAAGATGCTCTGGAGGACCTTAACTGGGAAGACTGCATCAGCCATTAATCACCCCATACGGTAGCTCATGCTCCCACATTGTTAATCATCAGCAAGGATATCTTTATATGGCGACATTCATTTCACGCCTGATTTTGATTTGTACTCTTTCAATCCCGGCCTTCAGTTTTGCCATCACCATTCCCGGTAACATTCACCCAGAGCGATACACGTTCTTTCTGACAGATAACGGCGGTGAAATGCTTCGCGAAATGAACGATGCAGCGGTCAGCGTAAAACTCAACAACAAAGTTGGTTTTAGTGCTGAGGTACAAAGCAAGGCTGCTGCTGCGAACATATCTCCTTTGCTTTATGCAGCATCCCCGCTTGAACAGAACTTTATCCGCTACGACGGTAAACCGGTTAAAGCTCTGACTTGCCTCATCACAACCCAAACCATGCCGGGTAAGAATAAAAATTACACCTGGGAGGAAACTTACTGCCTTGATGAAACTGGTGCTGCCTACATCGGCACAAAAGGCTGGCCGTCACGCGCTATCGTCGAAAAGAGCTGTGAGGTGGGTACCTCCGATTGTCCTGTATATCTTGGTCTGAACGATGATCCACCAACCATGCGGAACGATGCTGCGCAATATATTCCTTACAGCAGTAAACGCGTAAGTGGGCAGAAAGAAAGTAACTCTCAGCCAAAAGCAGCAACTGGAGAAATCGTCGCAGAGCAGGATGCTTATGTGGTGAATTACGTCAAAGCTAGCAGTTGTGCTGACAACAAACTGATTGTCAAAAACACAAGCTCCGGGAAAACTGCCGCAATTGCAGGATTAAATGGTTGCTCTTTCGACCCGAAGAAAAATGCAGTAATTATCTTTCCTCTAAATGAATACGTCGGTGTTTACAGTGGCCCTACAAACGCTTCTGAGGAAATAGCCTCCGTCGATCTCCCCTGATTACTCACCCGGTCCGGTATACGCTTCCTGCGGTACCGGACGTTTTATGGACAGACCTATGAAAAGCCACAAATTCCCGGACGATACAGCGCCAGATACAGCTCCTCTGGATCTGACCTGGCCCGTTGTTTTCAGCGTCGCGGGACTTACTCTACTAAGAAGTAAGTCGGTCATATGCCAGACAATGGGAGCCAGCCTGATGACCTTTAGCCTGATAAGACTCATAAAAAAACTAGCCACTCTTGCCTGAAAGCTACTTCTCGACAAAAGCTGAAGTGTAGCGTTATCAAAGGGCTGGCTGCGATAGTGGAGGACAGGATTAATGATGATGCCTTTGTTTTATTGGTATGCAGCAAAGCGTATGAACACCTGCCTCCCGTCATAAGGCGAGTCGTGAAGTATGAATGGTACTTTCGATGCTTCCAGTACGGTAAACCCTTCATTCTGCGTCGATTACAACATCACCAGATCGACAAGCTAATCCCGCCGACATTACCTGACAGTGAACTGTCGCCACAGCAAGAGTAGCCACCAGCTTCTACCTGAACATTTTCTCTTCCATCCATCGCCACTCTACTGGAGTGGCTTTTTATGCCAATTTTTTTAAGGAATTAACTATGACCCGTTTAGCCAGCCGCTTTGGTGCGGTCAATCTTGTTCGCCGCGACCGCCCGTTAACCCGTGACGAACTGGCGCACTATGTGCCGAGTGTCTTCAGCGAAGACAAACATGAATCCCGCAGTGACAGGTACACCTATATCCCGACTATTTCCCTGCTCGATAACCTGCAACGCGAAGGCTTCCAGCCATTCTTTGCCTGTCAGACCCGAGTTCGGGACCAGAGCAAGCGAGAGCACACCAAACACATGCTGCGTCTGCGTCGCGAAGGCCAGATCACTGGCAAACAGGTGCCAGAAATCATCCTGCTTAACAGCCATGACGGTTCAAGCTCATACCAAATGTTGCCGGGGTTATTCAGATCGGTTTGCCAGAATGGGCTGATTTGTGGTGAGAGCTTTGGTGTGGTGCGCGTGCCGCATAAAGGCAACGTAGTGGAGAAAGTCATTGAAGGGGCTTATGAAGTGCTGGGGATTTTTGATCGGGTGGAAGAGAAACGTGATGCCATGCAGTCGCTGATATTACCGCCACCTGCACAGCAGGCCATAGCGAAAGCGGCTTTAACCTATCGCTTTGGCGAAGATCATCAGCCGGTGACGGAATCACAAATACTTTCTCCGCGCCGCTGGCAGGACGAAAGCAATGATCTCTGGACCACTTACCAGCGTATTCAAGAAAACCTGATTAAAGGCGGTCTGTCGGGGCGAACGACCAAAGGTCAACGCTCCCATACACGTGCCGTTAAAGGCATCGACGGGGATGTGAAGCTGAACCGCGCACTTTGGGTGATGGCCGAGAATATGCTGCAGCTTGCTTCATGAACCTTTTTACCATCCATCTCTTCATGCCCTGCCACTAAGCAAGCGGGGCATTTTGTTTTAAGGAGCAATTATGTTGGCACTCAATTTATCCCCGGTATTCCTGCCTAATGAGCAGCGCGTTATTCGTCGGGCGTTACGACTGCTGGAAAAATATCAGCGTCAACCGAGTGAGTCTTTTACCTCCACCAGCTTCACCAAGACCTGGCTTCAGCTACAGATGGCTCATCAGGAGCGGGAAGTATTTATCGTGATGTATCTCGATAACCAGCACTGCCTTTTGGGGCGAGAAACGCTGTTTACCGGCACGCTCAGCCATACCGAAGTACATCCGCGCGAAGTGGTGAAGTCAGCCCTGAAGCACAACGCTGCTGCAGTAATTCTGGCGCATAACCATCCGTCTGGTACGACAGAAATCAGTCAGCAGGATAAACACATCACCCAGCGAATAATGAAAGCGTTAGCACTGGTAGAAGTGCGAGTGCTGGATCATTTGGTTGTTGGGAACGAAGTGGTGTCTTTTGCTGAATGTGGTTGGTTGTGAGGTGCAAAATGAAAATCATCAGTAAGCGCCAGGCGATGCATATTTATCGTCAGCATCCCGAATCCCGGTTATCTGACTTCTGTACAGGTCACTACCAGTGGCATGGCAGTGTCTGCCATTACTACGGACGTGAAGTTCAGGATATCAGCGGTGTACTCGCTGTTTTTGTTGAGCGTCGTCAGGACCGGGCAGGCCCATATGCCATCCTTCGTAGCGTGAAGATGAATTAATCACTTCTCTCAGTCATTAAGGAATATGTTAATGCAATCGACCACCTTATCCGGCACATCAGCGGAGAGCGCATCCTGCCTTCAGTGGGGATTAAAACGTAATATCACGCCGTGCTTCGGCGCTCGCCTGGTACAGGAAGGCAACCGTCTCTACTTTCTGACTGATCGGGCTGGGTTTGATGGCTCATTCAGTGACGATGAAGTATTGCGTCTGGACCAGGTGTTTCCACTGATGATGAAACAGCTAGAGCGGATGCTCACCACTGGAGAGCTTGATCCCCGCTGTCAACACTGCGTCACTCTGCATCACAATGGACTCACCTGTGAAGCTGACACTCTCGGCTCTCATGGCTATGTTTACATCGCTATTTATCCCCAGTCAGCCTTAACCAGGTAACACCTTCCTCTTCCTTTATCAGGGACTCAACTCATGCATATTTCAACTGTACCGGCCACGGTGCCGGTTTCGCCACGCCTGTCGCCCGTTCAGGTCTGGCAGCTACTTTTAACGTATCTGCTGGAGCATCATTACGGCTTGACACTAAACGACACGCCATTCCATGACGACGCGGCCATTGAGGGGCATATCGACGCAGGAATCACGCTCGCCGATGCTGTTAATTTTCTGGTGGAACGTTATGAACTGGTACGCATCGACCGCAAAGGATTTACATGGCAGGAGCAGACGCCATTCCTGACCGCCACCGATATTCTCAGAGCTAGGCGAGCTACCGGATTAACAAATACCTGAATTCTTCTAGCTTCATTCCTGATTTTTACCTCTGAACTTCCCACCTTTTTTATTCATCGCATAATGCGCCAGCCACTCCCGGCAGGCGTGTTTGCTTTTATGGACGATTAACGATGCAAACAGAACCCGACGTGTTAACGGAGCACAATGAGCTCATTCTTTCGACCAGTATCGAACGTGTAGTCACTGGGCGCGATTCCGCACTTAGACAGATCGAACAACTCATTCAGCAGCTTGATGCAATTTCTCGGTTAACTTCAGAAATCGGCGGTGGTACGGCGCAAGACTGGGCGATGAAATCCGGGCACCGCTACGATAGTTGGCTGACCGAAGAGACTGATAAAGCGATACCTGCTATCACCCGTAATATCGACCGCAGTATCTGGCGCGATTTGATGTTGAAGTCCGGCATGATGGCCTTGATGGATGCACAGGCTCGCGACCAGTGGCACAAGAACCTGGAGGAGGGAGACCTTCCTGCAATCACCGAGGCGAATATCCTCAGCACCTTTGAACAGTTACATCTCAACAAAATGGATGTCTTTGAACGTGGCATCATCAACGTCTTCAAAGGCCTGTCGTGGGATTACAAAACCAATAGTCCCTGCAGCTTTGGTAAGAAGATCATCATCAATAATCTGGTAAGTCACAATCGCTGGGGATTTAGTCTGAACTGGGGCTGGCGGAGGGATCAACTGGCCGATTTGGAGCGAATGCTGTTTTTACTCGATGGCAAATCGATTCCCGACAACCGTGGTGATATCTCTACCCGGTTGATG
>Ga0105244_10002023_pt1 | contig 15629 bp, 16 predicted proteins | sample KBSM44metaG_FD_80423 | JGI IMG/M metagenome (GOLD analysis project Ga0105244, IMG submission 80423) | Miscanthus rhizosphere microbial communities from Kellogg Biological Station, Michigan, USA - KBS M4-4 metaG | ecosystem: Host-associated > Plants > Roots > Rhizosphere > Soil | place... | reverse complement strand
TGGCAAGTACTTCATTGCCGCCGGCAAACTCTCGCCTACCTGCACGATCATCGCCACCGCCAAGCTGGATGATCTGTTCGACGACAAATTGAAGGACCCGCGTGACGTGGTGGTCGGCGAGCCGGAACTGGGGCTCGGGCCGCTTCACACCACCTACGACGGACGCGGCAATGCCTACACCACGCTGTTTATCGACAGCCAGGTGGTGAAGTGGAACGTCGATGAAGCCGTTCGCGCGTATACCGGTGAGAAGGTCAACTGCATCAAGCAGAAACTCGACGTGCAGTATCAGCCGGGCCACAACCATGCCTCGCTGACCGAAACCAGTGAGGCCGACGGCCAGTGGCTGGTGGTGCTCAGCAAGTTTTCCAAAGACCGTTTCCTGTCGACCGGCCCGCTGCACCCGGAGAACGACCAGTTGATCGATATTTCCGGCGACGAGATGAAACTGGTGCACGACGGCCCGGCCTTCGCCGAACCCCACGACTGCGTGATGGCCCGTCGCGACCAGATCAAGACCAAAAAGATCTGGGACCGCAACGACCCGTTTTTCGCCGAGACCGTGGTCATCGCTGCAAAAGACGGAATCAAGCTGGAGAGCGACAACAAGGTCATCCATGACGGCAAGAAGGTGCGTGTCTACATGACCTCGATGGCCCCGGTCTACGGTGTCACCGAGTTTACCGTCAAGCAGGGTGATGAGGTCACCGTGACCATCACCAACATCGATAAGGTGGAAGATGTGACCCACGGCTTCGTGATGACCAACCATGGCGCCAGCATGGAAATCAGCCCGCAGCAGACCTCATCGATCACCTTTGTCGCCGACAAGCCGGGGTTGCACTGGTACTACTGCAGCTGGTTCTGTCATGCGCTGCACATGGAAATGGTCGGCCGAATGCTCGTCGAGAAGGCTTGAGCGGCTGGTCGTATCAGGGCCGCGAAAAGGTAAATGCAGTGTTCAGACCCCTGGCAAATAACGCATTACATGGCATGGCACTTTTGGTGCTGGTGTTTTTATCGGTATTCGCCCAGGCGTCGCCACGGCCCATCACCGAACTGCCCCTGCAACCCGATGGTGATCACCACTGGAAACTGCCGGCCGGAGAATACCAAGGGCAATTCAGTGTCGATCAGCCGATGCAGATCGATTGCGAGAAAGGTGCCGTCATCAATGCGCAGGGGCAGGGCAATGCTCTGTTCATCAGCGTCCCCGACGTGCGGATCGAGGGTTGCACGTTGCTTGACTGGGGGCGCGACATGACGGCGATGAACGCGGCAATTTTCATCGGTCCCAAAGCCCTGGGTGCGGTGGTACGCAATAACCGCATGAAAGGACCAGGCTTCGGCATCTGGGTGGACAGCACCCACGATGTCAGCCTGATTGGCAACGATATCGAAGGCGACCCGAGCATTCGCTCCCAGGATCGCGGCAATGGGATTCATCTGTATGCCGTGCACGGCGCCAGGGTGATCGGTAATCACGTGCGACAGACCCGCGACGGGATCTACATCGACACCTCGAACGGCAACCTGCTGCAGGGCAATACCCTGGAAGACCTGCGCTACGGCGTGCACTACATGTACGCCAACGACAACCAGTTGCTCGGCAACACCACCCGCCGAACACGCACCGGCTATGCCTTGATGCAAAGCCGCAAGCTGACGGTGATTGGCAATCGCTCCGAGCAAGACGAGAGCTATGGCATCCTGATGAACTACATCACCTATTCCGAGTTGCGCGACAACTTCGTCAGCGACGTGCGCAGCGGTTCCGCCGATGGCGGCATGGTCAGCGGTGCCGAGGGCAAGGCGCTGTTCATCTATAACTCGCTGTTCAATGTCATCGAACACAATCACTTCGAGCGCAGCGCCGTGGGGATTCACCTCACCGCCGGCTCCGAAGACAACCGGATCACCGACAACGCCTTCGTCGACAATCAACAGCAGGTCAAATACGTCGCTACCCGCTTACAGGAATGGTCGGCCGAGGGGCGGGGCAATTACTGGAGCGATTACCTGGGCTGGGATCGCAATAACGATGCGGTGGGCGACGTGATCTACGAGCCCAACGACAACGTCGACCGTCTGTTGTGGCTGTACCCGCAGGTCCGTCTATTGATGAATAGCCCGAGCATTCAATTACTGCGTTGGGTTCAGAGCAGTTTCCCCGTGACGAAATCGCCGGGGGTCAAAGACAGTTTCCCGCTGATGAACCTTCCCACGATGCCTCAAACACAGCGGCCGACTTTATGAACGCCGTCGAGATCGAAGGCGTAAGCCAGCGTTACGGCAGCATGACCGTGTTGCACGATTTGACCCTGAGTCTGGGTGAAGGCGAGGTGCTGGGCTTGTTTGGCCACAATGGTGCGGGCAAGACCACGGTGATGAAATTGATCCTTGGTCTGCTCAAGGCCAGCGCCGGTCAGGTGCACGTACTCGGCTGCCGACCCGCACAAGCCGACGTGCGTCGCCAATTGGGTTACTTGCCGGAAAACGTGACGTTCTACCCACAACTCAGTGGGCGCGAAACCCTGCGGTATTTCGCCCGCCTCAAAGGAGCAGCCCTGACGCAAGTGGACGACTTGCTCGAGCAGGTCGGCCTTGCGGGGGCCGCAGACCGACGGGTGAAAACCTATTCCAAGGGCATGCGCCAGCGTCTGGGCCTGGCTCAGGCGGTGCTCGGCGAGCCGCGTCTGTTGCTGTTGGACGAGCCCACGGTGGGGCTGGACCCGATCGCTACCCAGGATCTTTACCTGTTGATCGACCGTCTGCGCCAACGGGGTACGAGCATCATCCTTTGCTCCCATGTGTTGGCAGGCGTCGAGGCGCATATCAACCGTGCGGCAATCCTGGCCAATGGCTGCTTACAGGCGATTGGGAGTCTGTCCAGCCTGCGTGAAGACGCAGACTTGCCGGCGCGCATCCGTGCCAGTGGTCTTTCCCGACGCGAGCAATGGTTGCAGCGCTGGAATGCCGCCGGGCACACCGCTACGGCCATGGGCGGCAACGGGGTCGAGGTGATGGCTGTCAACGGCCATAAAGTCGATCTGTTACGCCAGTTGTTCCACGAGGATCAGCCCCAGGACATCGAGATACTGCAGCCGTCCCTCGAGGACCTCTACGGTTATTACATGAGTCGCGTGACCACCGAAACAGAAGGCCCTCATCGATGAAGCAGATTTGGAGTATCGCCGGCAAAGAGTTCAGCGACGGGCTGCGCAATCGCTGGCTTCTGGCAATCAGCCTGTTGTTCGCCATTCTGGCGGTGGGTATCGCCTGGCTCGGCGCGGCGGCGTCCGGGCAATTGGGCTTCACTTCCATTCCTGCAACCATCGCCAGCCTCGCCAGCCTGGCGACATTCCTGATGCCGCTGATTGCGCTGCTGCTGGCCTACGATGCCATCGTCGGCGAGGACGAGGGCGGCACGCTGATGCTATTGCTGACCTATCCGCTGGGCCGTGGACAAATCCTGTTGGGCAAATTTGTCGGTCACGGCCTGATCCTGGCCCTGGCCACGCTGATCGGATTCGGCTGTGCCGCCGTGGCTATCGCCTTGCTGGTGGATGACGTCGAGTTGGGGCTGTTGCTCTGGGCGTTCGGCCGTTTCATGGTGTCCTCCACGCTGCTGGGCTGGGTGTTCCTGGCACTGGCTTACGTGTTGAGCAGCAAGGCCAGCGAAAAATCCAGTGCAGCCGGGATGGCGTTGGGCGTCTGGTTCCTCTTTGTATTGGTGTTTGATCTGGCGCTGCTGGCGGTGCTTGTGCTCAGCAAAGGCCGGTTCAACCCGGATCTGTTGCCGTGGTTACTGCTGCTCAACCCGACCGACATTTATCGCCTGATTAATCTCTCCGGTTTCGAAGGCAGCGGCAACGCCGTCGGCCTTATGGCATTGAGCAGGGATTTACCGGTGCCGGCTTCATTGCTATGGCTCTGTCTGCTGATCTGGGTAGGGGTTTCGCTGCTTTTGGCTCACTGGATGTTTCGCCGTCGGCTGTCTTGATTTTTTTCACTCGGGAACAATGAGATGAACACTCTGTACCTGGCCTGGCCCCGCGCTATGGTCGTCATCATTACCTGTTTGGGATTGGCGGCGTGCAACGATCGCGCAGAGGAAAAGCAAACCCCTGGGCCCGTGGCCTTCCATCAGAGTGACGAGTGTCATGTCTGCGGGATGGTCATCGCCGACTTTCCAGGCCCCAAAGGCGAGGTCGTGGAGAAAGGCACGGTCAAGAAGTTCTGCTCCACCGCAGAAATGCTCGGATGGTGGCTTCAGCCAGAGAATCACCACACTGAGGCGAAATTGTATGTGCACGACATGGGAAAAAGTGTCTGGGAGAAACCCGACGACCATTATCTGATTGATGCAACCACAGCCTACTATGTCGTCGGCACTCAGCTTAAAGGGTCCATGGGGGTTGTCCTGGCGTCATTTTCCGAAGAGGCGACTGCACGCAAACTGGCCAGCGAGCAGGGCGGCAGGGTGTTGCGCTTTGAGGAAATCGATCTGAGTCTTTTGCAACAAACCCCGACGATGTAGCCGAGCGGCCCGTTTCGCAGAAGAGAGCGGGCTCGCTTCTGCGATCGGGATGTTTTTTCTCAAATCTTACTTCAGCGTCAGGATCCAGTCGGCTAAGGTCTTCGCTTCTTCATCAGTTACCTGGTTGGCCGGCATTGCGATCGGCCCCCATTTGCCTGTACTGCCTTGTTTGATGCTCTTGATCAGCGTGGCAGATGCATCGGGCTGGCCGGCGTATTTGGCGGCAACTTCCTTGTAGCCTGGTCCCACCATTTTGGCGTCGATCATATGGCAGCCAACGCAGGGTTTGCTCTTGAAGAGCGCCTCGCCATCAACGGCTTGAGCTGACTGCAGCGTCAGCGCGGCACCCAAGGCCAGCAGTGGAACAAGAATACTTTTCATCAGTGTCTCCTCAGACAAAGAAGCAGATTCGAAACGACCCGCTTCCGGTTAATTCAACAGGCATCGCATTGAATATTATTAGGGTGAATTTGTCGGCAATACAAACTCATTTCTTCAGGTGCTGATGTTGTCGGTTGGGAGCCGACTTGTGTAAAAATGCTCTTTACACCTTTATTAGATTTACCATCTTGAGCAATCGTTCAATTTTATCAGGATGTATTGGAAGGCGTGTGGTTAATTGTCGCCAGTGGAGAATTAATTGTTGCATGCTAAGTGTGTCGCATTCGCAACTCTCGGGGTTGAGTGCTGGTGATTTATCTTGATAATCGTTCCTTTAAGTTGGTGTTGCGTAAGTCACTAGAATATATTGAATTTAAAGCGTTGCGGGAAGGATATGTTGTACGTCAAGAAAGCCCTGTGTGCGCTCGGTAATATGTCCGCGGTGGTTAAATTAAAAATTTCTTCTCGAAAAAAAAGAAAACTTATTTGAAGTAAGGCTTTGCTGAAATAGTTGTTGTTTTGACTATGAGGAATTCGGAAAGTCAATCATATCCACCGCCCATGCCATCCCATTTCTCCCGTAGGAGGTAGCTCCTGGGCGCGTCCGCTAAATTAAATCGAGTTCTGCAGGGCGCCAAATATCGTCGGAGTCGGGGTAGGAGGTGCTGGAGCATTAGGGGATGGGCGCTGATGGTATAGTGCCAGTAGTGGATCATTTATCCGCGTGAGTGGCGGCAGTTATTGATGTCTGTCGTTTTGAGTCGGATCAGCGTTGCGACGATCTTAGCCGCAAGAGTTGCTGATGTGCAGCAGTCTTCTCTCCGCCAAGTTATTTTCAAGTGCCTGGTGGTCTGAAGGGGTCAGCTGATGGTCTCTCTCCTTAAGCTCAAGCAAGTTTGAGCGCCAACTACGATAGGTTTGCTCAGCAACACGAATCGATGTCCTCTGTCTCCCCTTGAGCCTGCCAAACAAACCAGGCGCGGTTCGATACGGTAGAAACCCTAGTTGAGAAAAACTGTTTGTCGTCAACTGGCATGGCAATGGTGCCACCTCGGTGAGGTGAGAAGGCCGGCTGATGGGTGTCACGTGTTTCATCCTTTGAGATCCACTGCGACAGGTTGTGTTTTATCTATCGTCGATTGAGGTAATTCGTTGAAGGGAAGGGTTGAACTGCGCTTAACGTTCTACAGAGCGGTTATGCGTCAGGAGCGAACATCGAGTTGTTGCGCTTGAGATAGCGTTGATTACGGTGATGGCGATCGCCAGAAATCATGGACTTGATATTGATCAACTATGCTGACAATCAATTGGCGCGATAATCGGTGACTCCGCAATGACCTGGGTCAAGGCCGATCACGCCCGGGATGCCATCGTCGAGATTGAAATCGCCCAGGCTGACCATTGCGCGCCTGCCGCTGTTTTCAACGCAATAGCTGAGGGGGCTGCTGAGGCCTGACCAGATCGAGAAGGTAAATAATCAAGGCTTTAACGTTCAAGGCCCACATTGAGGGCCCTGGTTATTTGGAGTTAAAAAGGGAGCGGTAGGGGGAAGGCCATGGCATTCAGATGGCTCAGGAAGAGAAACCCCGAAACCAATACCGCGTTGATCGACCAGGCCACCGTGAGGAAACGAGCGATCTGACCGTGGACGGGGTCACGGACATTATCCGCATTGCGCCATACAGCATTGAGCATGGAAGCGGTGTAGGCCACAAAACCCAGCAGCATCAGACCAAACAGGGAGGGGGCAACTTTGTTGAAGGCGACCAGGATCAGGCCAAACAGTAAATTGCTGAGCACTACGCCGTAGAGCCAGAACACCACCCACAGCGCAGTGCTGCCCTGCGAGTTTAACCATTGCTGAAGCTTACTCATCATGTCTCCCTGGCCAGCTAGTGGCCCGATTTTCCCTACAAGCCCGTACAGACTTCACCCGGGTGATGCCGACGTAGTGGACGTCGTGCACGGTTTCAGTCTAGCGGGCTTTTCCGACATGTCCCGACCGAGTACGGGTAGGTCGACAAACCTTGCTACCTAGTTTCCAGATTCAGTGGGACGGGTTTATGGAGTAAACGATGGACGAGAAATCACTACCTGATTGGGATCCGAGGTCTGAAGCTGTGTTAAAGGATCAGACGACAGCCTACGACGACATGCGCCACCGTTGCCCGGTCGCATACAGTCAATATGGCTATACGTCCTTATTCCGGCATGAGGATGTGCTGCGCGTACTTAAGGATCATGAATCCTTCAGTAATGCCGTCTCGCGTTTCCCCTCGGTCCCCAATGGCATGGATCCGCCCGAGCATACGGTGTACCGGAGCCTCATCGAGCCTTATTTCAGCCCGGAGCATATGGATGCTTTTGCCCCGGTGTGCCGTGATATAGCTGTTCGTCTGGTGCGGGCGTTACCGGATGAAGGCCCTTCAGAACTGATAGGGGAATTTGCTCAAATCTTTGCGTTGCAGATCCAGTGTGCCTGGCTGGGCTGGCCGGCCGATCTTCATGAACCGCTGCGCCTGTGGACGCTGAAGAATCACGCGGCCACTCTGGCCAGAGACGACGCTGCCCTGGCCGCCGTGGCCCTCGAGTTTGACGGTTACATCAAGGATCTGCTGGAGGTGCGCCGTACAGCCGGCGCTGTTGCGCCGAACGACATTACGACCATCTTGTTACGCGATCAGTCCTTGGGAAGGCCTCTGACAGACGATGAGATCGTCAGTATTTTACGTAACTGGACGGTCGGCGAACTCGGAACCATTTCCGCCTCAGTCGGCATTCTCGCGCATTATTTGGCCATCAACTCCGGATGGCAGCAGCAATTGCGCGAACAACCCGTGCTGTTACCTGCCGCCATCGATGAAATACTGCGTATTCATGCACCGCTGATTATGAACCGTCGGGTGACTACGAAACAGGTCATGCTGGGCGGGCGCACGCTGGCAAAGGGGTCGCGTATCGCCCTCAACTGGGCGTCCGCCAATCGGGACGAAGCGGTCTTTGGAGATCCCGATGAAATGCGCCTCGATCGCGATCCCGAGCTGAACCTGCTCTATGGTGCCGGCATTCATGTCTGCCCCGGTGCACCGCTTGCCAGACTGGAGCTACGGATCGTGATGGAAGAACTGCTTGGACGCACAAACCGGATCACACTGGTGCCAGATAAGGAACCAGTGAACGCGTTTTTCCCTGCCAGCGGGTTTTTTTCCCTACCCCTGCGGATTCAAAAGCCGTCTTCCCAAACTTTGGGAGCCTGCCTGCCCCCCGAGATCCGATGATCCCGGGACAGTCCTTTAATTCTGGACGGCTTGGCGGCGACACCGACATGTGGGTTAGCATGATTGACGTCAGCTTAGAGCGGGTAGTGCGTCGGGTAATGCAGCTTCGCAACGCCGGTGTCGGTAGCGGCCTTGACTGACCTGCAATCGGCCAGTCGATCAATGCTTGGTTCCGGCTGAATTGAGTCATGATCAGCCGTGAGTGTTATTTCAAACCAAGCCGTTTCGCCAGTCGGTGCAGGTTGGCCACGTCCATATCCAGCATTCGAGCACAGGCAGACCATTTCCTTGCGCAATTATTCAGCGTGTTGTCAATCAGCTGACGCTGGAAGTCATCCGTCGCATCCCGCAGACCCTGGTCAACGCCGAGGGAAGGAACATCCAGAGCAACAGGCGGCGTATCCATCTGGTCGGGTACTTGATTGAAATGCTGTGCTTCGAGCAGCAGCTCGTCACTTTGCTGGGTCGCACGAGCAATGATTGTCGCTCGATAAACAGCATGCTCCAGTTCGCGAACGTTTCCTGGCCACGTGTACTGTTTGAGCAACGACAGACAGTTGGCAGCCAGAGCCACCCGTTTCAATCCCATGCGTTCCCGGCTCTGCTCGCAGAAAAAACCTGCTAGCAACGTGATGTCCTGCTCACGCTCACGCAGTGGTGGTACATGCACAGGGAATACGCTTAAACGGTGGAATAGGTCTGCACGGAACCGATTGTTCATCACCTCCTGCTTCAGATCACGATTGGTCGCGGCAAGCACCCGTACGTTGACCCGCAAGACGTTATCGTCACCGACCCGTTGCAGGTCGCCGTATTGCAGTACCCGCAACAGTTTCGCCTGCAGATTCAGTGACAGTTCACCGATTTCGTCGAGAAACAGTGTGCCGTTATCAGCCATTTCGAACTTGCCGGTGCGATGATGGATAGCGCCTGTAAACGCCCCTTTAACATGGCCGAACAACTCACTCTCAGCCACTGATTCCGGCAGCGCAGCGCAGTTCAGATAGACCACAGACTGGCTAGCGCGTGATGAACCTTCATGTATGGCCTTGGCGACCAGCTCCTTGCCGACTCCGGTTTCTCCGGTGATCAAGACGTTCAGGTCGGAACCTGCCACCATTTCGATCTCTCTTTTCAACTGTTGCATGACTTCGCTGAGCCCGACCATTTCGGTGCCGGGTTTGCCCGCGGGGATATTACTGATGGAGAGAGGAGTAATGCTCTGACTTTCCAGTTGTTCCACCAGCAATGCATTGGCCAAGGCAGCAGAAGCGAGGGCTCCCACCAGTCTCAGCTCTTCGTCGCTGAAGTGATCAAACTGTGCGGGGTCCATACCATCGATCGTCAGCGCACCAATCAGTGTCTGGTCCGCGAACAACGGCAATCCGATGCAGGCATGCACTTTGAGGTCCTGCCGGCTCGGTATCAGTCCGTCATAGGGATCAGGCAAATGACTCTCTGCCGGAAAGCGCACCACGTCACCGGCGCGAGCGATGGCTTCCAGGCGCGGATGTGCATCAAGGCTGAAGCGACGGCCCAGAACATCCGGTGCCAGGCCGTCAATCGCCAGCGGACGGAACTGCCGCTGTTCATAACGCAACAAGGCAGAGGCGTCGCAACCCAGCAATTGGCGCAAGGTATTGATCAGACGTTGAAAGCGGTCCTGATGGGAAATGCCACTTTGCAACTGAATAGCGATGCGTGCCAGGGATTCAACGGAGAGACTCATGTTTTGTCACTTTGACAATGAATTAGTCATAAAGACAGTAATCGGACAATGTCATTTTGACAATTGCTGTTTTATTTATCCTTTATAATCAATAGCTTATGATCTGGCACGAACATTGCCATCTTCGGTGTAGAACATCATTTCTATACCGAGGTAGGTCATGTCAATTCACGTCAAGAACAACATTCATTGGGTCGGTCAGCGCGATTGGGAAGTGCGGGACTTTCATGGCACAGAATACAAATGCCACAAAGGTAGCAGTTACAACAGCTACCTGATCCGTGAAGAAAAGACAGTACTCATTGATACGGTTGATCACAGGTTCAGCCGGGAGTTCATACAGAACCTGGCGATGGAAATCGACCTGAACACGCTGGACTATATCGTCATCAATCATGCCGAGGAGGACCATGCAGGGGCGCTGACAGAGTTGATGTCGCTGATCCCGAATACGCCAATCTATTGCACCGCCAATGGCGTGGACTCGATCAACGGTCATCACCATCATCCAGAGTGGAATTTCCACGTCGTACATACCGGCGACACTCTGGATGTCGGCAATGGCAAACAGTTGGTTTTCGTGGAAACTCCGATGCTGCATTGGCCGGACAGCATGATGACGTACATGACCGGCGATGCCGTACTGTTCAGTAACGACGCCTTTGGCCAACATTACTGCGACGAACACCTGTTTAATGATGAAGTGGATCAAAACGAACTGTTCGATCAGTGCCAACGCTACTACGCCAACATCCTCACGCCATTCAGTCGCCTGGTCATTCCCAAGATTACCGAGATCCTCGGTTTCAATCTGCCGGTCGATATGATTGCCACCGCTCATGGCGTGGTGTGGCGTGACAATCCGACGCAGATTGTGCACCGCTATCTGGAATGGGCGGCGGATTATCAAGAGGACCGCATCACACTGTTCTACGACACCATGTCGAACAACACCCGCATGATGGCCGATGCCATCGCACAAGGCATCCACGAAGTCGATCCGGGTGTGGCTGTGAAGATTTTCAACGTCGCGCGCCACGACAAGAATGAGATTCTGACCAACGTGTTCCGCTCAAAAGGTGTTCTGGTGGGCTCGTCCACCATGAACAACGTCATGATGCCGAAAGTCGCCGCCCTGCTGGAGGAAATAACCGGGATGCGTTTTCGTAACAAAAAGGCTTCGGCGTTTGGCAGTTACGGCTGGAATGGCGGGGCGGTAGACCGTATCCAGACGCGCTTGATGGACGCTGGTTTTGAAACCACATTGGCGCTCAAAGCCAAGTGGCGGCCAGACGGCGACTCGCTTGAGGTTTGCCGAGCTCATGGCCGCGAAATCGCTCGGCAATGGGCGCTGCATCCATCGACGCAAGCACAGGTCGCACGACCTGCGGCCACCGCAACTGCCCAGGCAGAACCCATCGCGGACAACGGCCCGAGCATGCAGTGCAGTGTTTGCCAATGGATTTACGACCCGGCGATCGGGGAGCCGATGCAGGATGTGCAGGCCGGTACGGCCTGGTGTGAGGTGCCTGATTACTTCCTGTGCCCTGAATGTTCATTGGGTAAATCGGTATTCGATGAGCTTGCTTCGGAGGCGAAATGAACAAGGAAATCGTCATTGTGGGCTCCGGTTTCGCGGCTCGTCAGGTGGTCAAGAACTTGCGCAGGCTCGATGCAGCGGTGCCCATTCGGTTGATCGCCGCAGACAGTTGCGATGAGTACAACAAGCCCGACCTGAGTCACGTCATCAGTCTCAATCAGACGGCGGACGACATGACTCGTCAGACTGCGGCGGAGTTTGCCGAGATGTATCGGTTAACCCTGAACGCTGGTTGCCAGCTGACTGCAATTGATCGGGAAAGCAAGCGTATCAGCGCCGGCAGTGAGGCATTCAGCTACGACAAACTGATTCTTGCCACGGGTGCGCAAGCCATCGTTCCGCCGATTCCCGGACGGGAGTGGATGGTGACTTTGAACAGTCAGCAAGAATACCGTCATGCACAACATGCTCTGAGAGCGGCAAAGCGCGTACTGATCCTGGGGGCCGGCTTGATTGGCAGTGAACTGGCAATGGATGTCAATCGTGCCGGAAAGCAAGTGGTATTGATGGATAAGTCCTGCAGCCTGCTGGCATCGTTGCTGCCTGTTGAGGTGAGTAGCCGCTTGCAGCATCGGTTATGTCAGATGGGTGTGGAAATGGTGTTCAACCAGGCTTTGGAATTCATTGAAAAAAGAGACGATAGCCTGTTGGCGACTTTGTCCAATGGCCGGCAAATCTCCACCGATGTGATCATTGCTTCAATCGGATTGAAACCTGATACGACGTTAGCGGCGCAGGCGGGCCTACGGGTTGATCGTGGCATTGAAGTTGATGAACGCATGTGCACCTCTGACCCACACATATTTGCCGTTGGCGATTGCGCGCAAATCCAGGGCAAGCTGCTGCCGTTTCTACAACCCATTCAGTTAAGCGCCATGACCCTGGCGCGTAATGTGCTGGGTGGCGATGAGCAAGTGAAGTTCCCGGCGATGCTGGTGAAGATCAAGACCCCGGAAATGCCGCTGCACCTGGCCGGAGAAACCAGCCGGAAGGACTTGCAATGGCAGATCAGCCTTGAGTCACAGGGGCTGGTAGCTAAAGGGCTGGACATGGCAGGGCAGCTACGGGCGTTCGTCGTCAGTGAAGACCAAATGAAGCAGGCCTTTGCATTGCTGCGTCAACTCGCGTTGTAAATCAAATTGGCAGAGCTCACCCGGATCGACCAATCGCGCTGAGTGTTTTGTTCTTCCTAGACTTATTGTCGACGCCAAGTCTGCAATCGCCAGATCGGCTTTGAGTAATTGACGTTAGACCGTCTTGCCGAACAAAAGCCGGAGTTTTTTGATCGCACCAGGTACCTTGGTGCGTTCAAGCCCCCCCCCACTTTCCAGCCACCGGAGGGTCTGCTCATAGGCACGCTGCAGCAAAGACTCAGTCTCGTCAAAGTTGAGCACTGAGACATCAACAGGGCACAAAAAGGCGGTACGATGTGCAGGCTGGTGAGAGTGCGGAAGTGTTCGATGTCGCTCGCCAGTTGCCGCATGCTCATCAGATTGACGGCGTGCAGGACTAAGGCGACCAGGCCTCGGGGCGGTTGTGTCAGCTGTGTTGCTGCCACGCCGCCATCAATCAGGAGCTGGCTGGCGATTTGTACGCAGGGGAACACCCGCGGGATGGCAGCGCTGGCCAGTAACGCCTGCTCGAGTTCGCCACTGGACAGAACGGCCTCGACACCACTGAGCAGGTCGGTGGTGACGATGTATAGGGGCAGCGCCGTATCCTCAATGCGATGAATGGGCAGTGCCTGACCCAGCAATCGGTTCAAGGCCGCCGGCTGCAACAGAAAGCCACGCCGTTTGATCAGTCCTCTACATGTGTCGAGCCAAGAGACGGGTGGCGCTGACCAGCACCTGATGCAGACGCCGGGCAAAGTCGGCGCTCTCGCCATTCAGCACCAAGGGCTGTTCCAGTTCCCCGACAAAGGGCGAGCAAGCGGCCGGCGATTGCATGACCACGATGTGCCGGGTGACGCTTTCACGAGGTAGCGGCTGGCGATAGCGCGGGAGGCTGTGAAGTCGGTCCGAGGCGGCGCTGTGTCTATCCGTCATGTGGGCTTTCCTGTGGGAATTTGTTTCCTGTTGGGGAAGATACTTTCCTATGGGGAAAATCTTCTCAATCCGGAAAAAGGGCTATGCCTTTGGAGATAAGCCCTGAATAACGCCTGTCCGGGGCATGGAAGTTGCTGGTCTTTGTTCAAGGCTAAGCAACCGGACGGGGAGTTATTGATAGTGCGAACACAACCGCAGTGGTGGCCGCTCTGGTGGGGGCGTATCCGTCCCGAACAGGCACGCAGCGTGCGCAAACTACTGACCGGATTGCCCTTGTGTCAGGTGCACGCTGACGGTGCCTTGTCAGGTTTTCTGGACCGTTTCGAAGCAGTGTTGCCCACCTGCAAACTGAATCTGATCCTGGGCGGCGAAGACCTGGGGCCGGCGCGACGCGGATTGATCGAGGGCTGCCAGGATGTGGAACGCTGTCCCTGGCGTGACGGGGCACTGACGGATACGGCTCAAGTCTGTGGCCCTTGTCGGCAGCGGGGCGTGCATCGTCTGCTGTGTGCTTTGTCGCCAGGTGAAGATTCGGTCAAAGGGGCGTTGTTGCTCGATAGCCCACGACCGATTCACGCCAGCTGGCGTCCATTGCTGGAGGAGGCGGCGCAGGCGGTCGGCGTCACCGTACGCTTGCGCAGCCACAACCGTGAGCAACAGCGCAAACAGGCCACGTTCCAGCACGGTGCCCTGGCCCGTGAACTGCACGATTCGGTGGCGCAGCAGTTGGGCTACCTGGCGTTCCAGGCGCATTTGCTGCGCACGCAACCGGGCACGCCTGCGCACGCCACTGCCGTGTTGCAGGAATTGTGTGGCGGCCTGAGCCAGCTGCAACGCCAGGTGCGCGAGCTGATCACCAGCGCGCGCCTGACCATGGACGGGCGCTCGCTGCGTCAGGCCCTGGCCGACTCCGTCGCTGAGTTCTCGCGGCGTTGCATCATCGTTTTTGAACTGGACAATCGCCTCGCCGACGATGCCTTGGGCCCGGAAACCGAACTGCAGATTCTGCAGATCATTCGTGAGGCACTGGCCAATGCGGTACGCCATTCCCATGCAAGGTATGTGCGCATCGAATTGCGGCAAAGCCAGGACGGCGATATCGCCGTATCAGTGGAGGATGACGGCATCGGCCTGAGCCCGGCATCGGGGGAGGACAACCATTTCGGCCTGGCGATCATCCGCGAGCGCGCCGCGAGCATCGGCGCCCGGCTGATCATTGAAGCGATCCGCCCGCACGGGGTTCGCGTACACCTTGGCCTTTGCCGTCACCAGGACCAGCCACAGGGGAGTTTCGATGGACTGCACGACCTTATTACTGATCGATGATCACCCATTGTTTCGCAAGGGCCTGGCGCAGCTGTTCGGCGCCAGCGATGACTTCGAAGTGGTGGGGCAGGCCGCCAGTGGTCGCGAAGGCATCAACCTGGCCGTGAGCCTGGCGCCGCAGCAGGTGCTGCTGGATCTGCACATGCCTGGCTTGAGCGGCTTGCAGGTGCTCGATGTACTGCGGCAGTTGCGCCTCGATTGCCAGGTGGTGGTGCTCACCGCATCGATGGATCGCGCCGAGCTGTTGACCGCCCTGCGCCTGGGGGCCAGTGGTTATGTGCTCAAGGAAACCGAGCCTGATGCGCTGTTGGACTACATGCGCAATTGCCACAAGGGCGCGATCGTTCTGGATTCAACCCTGATTGCGTTGCTGGCCGATCAGGGCGAATCGGTGACCCGGCCTGCACACGATTCGGATCTTCTCGACACCGGTAACCTGACCGAGCGCGAGGGGCAGACCCTGGCCCTGATCGCTGCGGGCATGAGCAATAAACAGATCGGCCGTGAACTGGGCATCAGCGATGGCACGGTCAAAATCTATGTGAGGAATCTCTTGCAGAAGCTCAGCCTGCACTCGCGCCTGGAGCTGGCGGCGTGGGTGCACAACGGCGCATCGGTAAGACACGAGGAGCGTCATTAGATGATGGAACGACCAGAGGCATTTGTGCAGACACTGCCCTTGCACCTGATGGATCGCTTTCCTGCGGCGCTGCTCGAACTGCGCGAT
>Ga0105244_10002020_pt1 | contig 15645 bp, 11 predicted proteins | sample KBSM44metaG_FD_80423 | JGI IMG/M metagenome (GOLD analysis project Ga0105244, IMG submission 80423) | Miscanthus rhizosphere microbial communities from Kellogg Biological Station, Michigan, USA - KBS M4-4 metaG | ecosystem: Host-associated > Plants > Roots > Rhizosphere > Soil | place... | reverse complement strand
GTGGGCAGTCCACGGCAATGACCCTTATTATTCCGCCGAGCAAATTTATAAAACCGTCACAGGCGACCCGACTGCGGAACGCGCAGAACTTCTGTGCGGTAACATCGTTAACGTATTCAACGGCCTCTGCTCGGAGCTAGGCCTGCAAAAACGCACCATCTGGACGTACTCAGACTCCCAGGGATACTTCCAGGGACATACGTACATTGAAATTTTCAATACCACAACCAACAAGTGGGAAATCCAGGACGCGGACTATAACGTCTATTACACCGACGTTCGCACGGGCGAGCGTGTCGGTGTCAAAGACATGATGAACGCAGACGATATTGAAAACTTCATTCCTCATAATTCCAGTGTATCCGGATGGTCAGAGACAGGTGCAGAAGGCTTGCGCCTGGCCAATCTCTATGCAGCGCAAGTCATCACTACAGAGCATAAGCTCTATACCAGTAGCGACAGTCTGAGCGACACCTTGCTGGCCAGCATTGCCAACTCCCTCAGTGGAGTTTTTGACTATACGGTAGTGGCCGCTGCGGGCGATCCAGCCGTCACGCACTTTACCGATAGCAACGCAACCACCGAAAACTCACGAGCCACGATAACAGGGACCGCGGGTGCGGACTTTATTTCATATGACGGCAGTTCGATCAGCCCGGTGTTTGCCAATCTGATCGGAGGAGAGGGTAATGACACGCTCGCTCTGCATTTTTCCGCTGGTCAACTCTATGGCAATGCAGGCAATGACGTCCTGATTGGCGGAATGCGGGCGGATCTCCTGGTCGGCGGTACAGGTGATGACTACATGTCCGGCGGTGCCGGTGCAGACCAGTATGCGTTTTCCAAGGGCGACGGCTTCAACGACGTCGTCGACAGTTTCGGTGTAGGTGCAGATCAACTCGTTTTCCTCGGCGTCAGCGGTGCCGGCGGTACAGGCCGCACACAAATTTCGCAAAGTGATTTCAACTTGAGGATCGATCAGACAATCACCGATGACGGCGTCTATCTTCGTTATGACATCGATGGCGATGTACGTTTTGATGGAGGGATGTTGCTCGAAGGCCGTACGACTCTGCTCACCGCCAGCGACGCTACTTTCATTTTCAACGCTGATCCGCTCAAAGACTTCAAAACCGTGGCTGCCACTGGCAATGGCGGTTACGGGTACGCCGATCAAATCTTCGGCGGCAGCTCGGCAGACAAGATCCTCTACACCGGCACCTCAGGCGCCATACTGGCTGGCAGTGTCACCGGCTTGAACAGCGGCAATGACGTCATCCAGTCTCGTTCGGATGCAAATTGCTCGCTGAACGGTCACGATGGCAACGACGTATTGATCGGAGGTAACGGAAGCGACTTCATCGTCGGCGGTACCGGTAACGACCTGTTGATCGGCGGAAACGGGCACGACTTCTTCACATTCACCGCGGGTTCGGGCTCAGACACCATCCAGGACTTCAAACAAGGTGAAGACACCCTGTATATCTACGGCTGGACGGCTTCGACCAAGGCCGTGACGCAAACGCTGCAAGACAACGGGCTGCTTGTGACTTTCGACACCGCCGGCGATGGCGCTCACGGTGGCAATATCACGCTACTGGGCCAGACGACCTTGCTGAACAATACCGACATGTTGTTTGCCTGAGTCAGGGCGTTAGTTTCTCCAAAGAAAAAGGCCGATCAATGATCGGCCTTTTTCGTTTCTACAACACCTCAGTTCACTTCGATCCTGTCGCGGTTGCGGTCAAGAATCGCTTTGCCGATGCCCTTCACTTCCAGCAACTCGTCAACGGATGCAAACGCACCGTTACTATCACGATAAGCAACAATCGCTTTGGCCTTGGCCTCGCCCACTCCAGCCAGCTCGCGTTGCAGCGTAGGTGCATCAGCACTATTGAGATCGACCTTGCCGAGTGGTGCCGTGGCGGTCATATCCTGCACCAGAGGCGCTTTCATCACCTCCGGCGGGTTAGCAGGTGCGGCGATTGCCGTAAGGGAGGCGCTGGCGAGAAGGGCAAAAACCAGAGAGTGGAAACTGCTTGTACGCATTAGTGAAGCTCCATGCCGTCGTTTGAGAAAGCAGCTTTTCCGAAGCTGCTCTCCAAACTTAGGCCATGACATTCAGCTGTCAAAAATGTGTACGTTACCGGATATGAAACAATCAGGGTTCGAGGCGGCGCTGCTGATAAATCCAGTCGACAATCTCACCGTCCGGGGTATAGCCGCTGACAGTGTCGCGCAGCAACTGGCGGACGCGTGCATAGTCGTCCTGGTCCACGGCAGCCAGCAACTCGGTCAACTTGACCTTCAGCACATCCCAGGACAGATGATCCTCGTTGGCCGTCATGATCATCGGGTGTTGGGTGGCCGCCACGTTGTCTCCAATCAGCAGCTCTTCGTACAGCTTCTCGCCCGGACGCAGCCCGGTGAACTCGATGGCGATGTCACCGTGCAAGTTCTTTTCCGAGCGCACGCTCAGGCCGGAAAGATGGATCATCTTCTCGGCCAGCTCGACGATCCTCACAGGCTCACCCATATCGAGTACGAACACATCACCACCCTGCCCCATGGAGCCCGCCTGGATCACCAACTGCGCAGCTTCAGGGATGGTCATGAAGTACCGAGTGATCTTCGGATGCGTGACAGTCAGCGGACCACCCGACTTGATCTGCTTGTGAAACAACGGAATGACCGAACCCGACGATCCCAGGACATTACCGAACCGCACCATCGTGAAGCGCGTCTTGTTCACACGCGAAACATTGCTCGTATCGCCGAACAATACCGGAGCCAACTCACGACTCAACGCCTGCAACGTCAACTCGGCAAGACGCTTGGTGCTGCCCATGACATTGGTAGGTCGCACAGCTTTGTCCGTCGAAATCAGGACGAAGTTGGCCACTCCCGCCTGGAGTGCGGCCTGGGCCGTATTGAGCGTGCCGATCACATTATTGAGCACACCTTCGGCAATGTTGTGTTCGACCATGGGCACATGCTTGTAGGCCGCGGCGTGATACACCGTGTCTACTCGCCAGGTTTTCATGACATCCAGCAACTTGTCCGGGTTACGAACCGACCCGAGAATCGGCAGGAGACGGATGGACAGCGACTCTCGGGCGACCCGCTGTTCCAGCTCCGACAAGATGGAGTAAAGATTGAACTCACTGTGTTCAAACAACAGAAGCGTTGTCGGGCGCAGCGCCAGAATCTGCCGGCAAAGCTCGGAGCCAATGGAACCACCAGCGCCCGTGACCAACACCGACTGCCCCGTGATGCAATGTTCGAGCAAGTCAGCCTGAGCCGGGACTGCGTCCCGTCCGAGCAGGTCGGCAATGTCTACTTCCTGGATATCGTCGACCTTGACCCGGCCACTGGCGAGGTCCATGAATCCCGGGACACTTCGAACGTGCAGCGGAAAGCCTTCCAGAAACCCGAGAATCTCGCGGCGACGTCCACGGTTGGACGAAGGAATGGCGAGCAGGATTTCCTGGGCGCCAGTGTTGTCGATCATTTGCTGGATATTTTCAGGCTGAAACACCTGCAACCCGGAGATCACCCTGTCGGCGATGCCACTATCGTCATCGATAAAGGCCACGGGCCGCATGACACGCCCCATCCGCAGCGCGGCAACGAGTTGATTACCCGCTGCCCCCGCGCCGTAGATAGCAACTTTCGGCAGTCCATCATCCCGGTTTGTAAACGGAACGTGCTGAGTCGCACTGAACCAGTCGCCCATAAAATACTGACGCATGACCAGGCGAAGGCCGCCGATCATGATCAGGCTCAACCACCAATAGTTGAAAATGATCGAGCGAGGAACGACGTTTTGATGATTACTGTACCAATACACCACAACGCCAAGTATCAAGGATGAAAGTGTTACGGCCTTGATAATGGCAATGAGCGCGTCATTGCCAAAATAACGCATGACGGCACGGTACATGCCAAAGCGGACGAAAAGAGGAATGGCGATGACAGGTGCACTGACAAAAAGCCAGACATGCTCAGTGAACGGGTTGATCAACTCGTCCACCCCCAGACGCACGACAAACGCCATCCACAGGGCAAACCAGACCAAGGAAGTATCAGTCATAACCTGCAGAATGCGTTTATGTCGTCTTGGCAGACTTAACAACTTTGCCCGAATCTTATCCATAACCCCTCTTAACACCTCTCGAAGCTCCTAGCATTGATACAGCAACTACAGCTTTCGGTAACTCGCTTGCCGACAAAGCAATGCTCAAGACCCAATGCATCAATCACGCCTTGCCGACGATTTCCAACTCGCCTGCGTGAAACTTGAACGCCAGCAACACCAAAGGCACGTAGGCCAGGATCAATCCTGTCACGCCATCGACATATTGCATGACGACCAATATAGCCACTGGCACTAACCACAACAAATTGATCGCTGCGATTGCCAGCGTGACCGACCGATGGCTGCGATATTTTCGTGAAGCGTACTGGTAGCCATGGCTGCGATGAGCCTCATAAACCTTGTCACCGCGCAACAGCCGACGAATGAGGGTAAAGGTGGCATCCACAATGAAGACGCCCAACAAAATGAGCCAGGCCCAGAGAAACAGAGAATTGGTCCAGGCCGCGTGAAGCGACATCACCGCCAGTACGATGCCCAGGAAACCACTGCCGGCATCCCCCATGAAAATTTTCGCTGGCGGAAAATTCCAGGCAAGGAAACCCGATACGGCCATCGCCAGTACAAGCGGAGCAATGGCGAGACTGGTGTTGCCCGCAACCCAGTAGACCAGGCAAGCACCGACACAGGCGCAAATCGCCTCGACGCTGGCCAGGCCGTCAATGCCATCCATGAAGTTGTACAGGTTGAGCATCCAGACCAGATAGAACGCCCCGATGACATAGCCGAACCAGCCGAGACTGAACTCGTGACCGAACAGATTGATCGGCGCCATTCCCCCAATCCAGCACAATGCCCAGATGGCACCACTGAAATGCGCAAGCAGGCGCCAACGCGCGGCAATATGCCCATGGTCATCGAGAAAACCAACGATCGCGATCCAGCCGCCGGCCCCCAGCAGAGCCAACGCCAACGGCCAGGCGACGGCATCCGTCCAGGCCAGGACAGGCAGTGCAATCAGAAAACTCAAGACGATAGCCACACCACCACCCCGAGGGGTCGGGACCGAATGTGAACTACGCGCGTTAGGAACATCTATCAAGCTGCGTGCCAATGCGTATTTGCGCAATGCACCGGTGCCCAAGAATGAAACACCCACCACCAACGCCAACAACCATATTGTGTTCAAAGGTCAACTTCCTGAAACAGCCAAAACCGGTTCTGCAAGGAACCGGCACTGTCATAAGCCAGCTTGGCGCTGGCTTTCCTTGTAGTGATTGGCAGTCGACGCAAGCGCCTCATCGACGCTGATCGGAGGAATCCAGCCCAGCAATTCTCGAGTCTTGCTTATATCGACCTGCAGCGTCGACGACGCTCAGGATTTCGACCAGACAGTACGATTGATGTAGTCGGTGTAACTCAACACGACCCGAACTACCTGCTTCGACACAGGACCTGCCTGGTAATCCCTCACGACCGGGATAACGCGCTGGCTGCGATCATGCTGGCTGGTGACCACACGTACGGCATCCAGCACGCCTTCCACTTTCAGGCCACTCATGATGAGAGTGCCTTCATCCATCCCTTCCGGACGCTCGTGCGCATTACGAATGGTAATGGCAGGCAAATTCAGAAGAGAGGCTTCCTCGGTGATGGTGCCGCTGTCGGACAGCACGCAGAACGCCGACATCTGCAACTTGATGTAGTCGAGCAGACCGAATGGCTTCGAGAAACGAATCAATGGGTGATCGAGGGATTCTCCAATCGCTTCCAGGCGCTTGCGGGTGCGAGGGTGCGTGGAGACGATAATCGGATACTGGTATTTGTCCGCCAGGGCGCGCAGCGTTTTGAGCAAGTCGCGAAGGTTTTCCGGCGTATCGACGTTTTCTTCACGGTGAGCGCTGACGATGAAGAACTTGTCCTGCTCCAGGCCTTCTCGTGCCAGCACGTCGGAAGTGAGGATTTTCGGCATGTAATAGTCGAGCACCTCCTCCATGTGCGACCCGGTCTTGATGATGGTTTCAGGACGAATGCCTTCGGCGATCAGGTAGCGGCGGGCATGCTCTGTAAGGACCCAGTTGATATCGCTCTGGTGATCGAGCACCTTGCGATTGAGCTCTTCAGGGACACGCTGGTCAAAGCAGCGGTTACCGGCTTCCATATGGAACACAGGAATCTTGCGGCGCTTGGCGGCAATGACGGCCAGGCAGGTGTTGGTATCGCCGTAGAGCAGAAGCGCATCAGGCTTCTCGGCCTCGAATACTTCATCCGCCTTGGAAATCACTTCGGCGATGGTCTTGGCTGCGGTATCGCCTGCAGCACCCAGGAAGTAATCAGGCTTGCGAATTTCAAGGTCATCGAAAAAAACCTGATTCAATTCGAAGTCGTAGTTTTGACCCGAGTGAACCAACACATGATTAACCTGCTTATCAAGCTCGGCAATGACGCGGCTCATCTTGATAAGTTCTGGTCGCGTACCGACCAGCGTCATGACCTTAAGCATCAAGCTGCTCCTGAATGTATTCCAGATTCAACAGAACTTTCTTCACGCCTTCCACATCCAGACGCTCGGTATTGTGCGAGGTGTAATCGTCCAGATCGGAAATTTCCTTCTCGCCTTCAACAAAGAACTTCTTGTAGTTCAGGTCACGATTGTCCGATGGAATGCGGTAGTAACGCCCCATGTCTTCGGCTTTGGCCATTTCTTCGCGAGAGATCAGCGACTCGTAAAGTTTTTCGCCATGACGGGTGCCAATGACCCTGACGTCATTGTCGCGAGCAAAGAGTTCCTTGAGCGCTTGCGCCAGGTCCTCAACGGTCGAGGCAGGTGCTTTCTGGACGAAAATATCACCTTGCTCGGCGTGTTCGAACGCGTGCAGAACCAGGTCGACGGAATCCTCGAGCGACATCAAAAAGCGTGTCATGTTCGGGTCGGTGACGGTCAGCGGCTCGCCACTTTGCAACTGCTTGATGAACAACGGGATAACCGAACCGCGCGACGCCATGACATTGCCGTAGCGGGTTGCGCAGATCACCGGGCCTTTAGCCGGGATCATCCGCGACTTGGCAACCATCAGCTTCTCGGCCATGGCCTTGGAAATACCCATGGCATTAATCGGATAGACAGCCTTGTCGGTACTCAGTACAACGACACGCTGCACACCCGAAGCAATGGCCGCATTCAAAACGTTTTCGGTACCCATGACGTTGGTACGCACGGCTTCCATCGGGTAAAACTCGCAGGAAGGTACCTGCTTCAGGGCCGCGGCGTGGAAAATGTAATCCACACCCACCATGGCCTGATCAAGGCTGTCGCGGTCACGTACGTCACCGATGTAGAACTTCACTTTGTCATTGGACAAAGCAATGCGCATGTCTTCCTGCTTCTTCTCGTCACGGCTGAATACGCGAATCTCTTTTACGTCGGTATCCAGAAAACGCTTCAACACCGTATGGCCAAACGAGCCCGTACCGCCCGTGATCATCAAAACCTTATTATCAAACATATCTACCACCTTCCAAAACCTGATTGAATTTAATGATCAACGCAACGCGCGCATCGATTTAACCAATTCCAACCATGAAGGTGGAACGTAACCGGTTGCAGCCTGAAACTTCGAGGAGTTCAGTGAGCGATCTATAGAAAGTTGACTGTCCGCGATGATATCGATTTCCTTTTCGTAAACTTCCGCTACCAGTTTCAGAAGAGACAACTTGTCAATCGGAGCCACCGATACATGGTAAAGGCCATGAAGCTGCGGATTCGGTATTACGTAGTCGCGAATGACACGTGCCAGTTCCGCCGTAGGCAACCCCGAAAAAATGGCCTTTTCATAGCCTTTGACGGCGCCATTCTGGGAAAGAAACCAGTCGACCAGCGAATACTGGCTTCCCAATTCGTGACCAATGATGGAGGTCCGCAGGGTGATCGCATTCGATTCGGCATGCAGCTCGCCAATGTACTTCGACTTACCGTAGAGATCTTCCGCGTCGGAGGTATCCTCTTCGGTGTACGAACCCTTGCGACCGGAGAACACGCAATCGGTGCTGATATGAATCAGGCGTGCCCCGGACAGCGCGCACAGCTTGGCAATGCGGTGCGGCAACATCGCATTGATAGGCAGAGCCGACAGAGGATCCTTGGCATCAGCCAACTGCTTGATCAATCCAACGCAGTTGATGACGACATCCGGCTTGACCCGTGCCAGTACCGAAACCAGGGAGTCATGGTCAAGCACGTCAACGTTACTGATCAACGAACCGTGGGTGTCTTCAGAAAAGTATCTGGCGCCATTCGGGTTGCGCAATGTGCCCCACACCTCAAGGTGCGGGTTTCCGTGGAATTGCCTGAACACCGTGCTACCCAGCATTCCGGTGACCCCTAACACAAGAACCTTCATTTTGACCTGCCTTTCAATTCGTTAATCCTGCTGTGGAGAAGCTCGACCAGGCGCTGGCTTTGCCGCTCCATTTCGAAATGCTCGAGGTAGTACGCTCGCCCTGACTGCCCCAACGATTCCCGTTGTTCCAGAGTCATATGGAAAAGTTGTTCAATGCTCTTCGCCATACCTTCGGCGTCCTGCGCCGGACTCGTCAGACCAGCCCCGGCTTCCTGAACGATGCGGGCCCCCTCGCCATCCAGTGCAGCAATGATGGGCCTCCCTGCTGCCAGGTAAGCCTGAACTTTACTGGGGATGGTATAGGAGAACGCCTCATTCTGCTTCAACGTCACCAACAAACCCGCTGCCCGGCTGAAAAAATGTGGCATTTCGCTCGCCGGGAAACGCCCGGCAAGGATGAGGTTGTCCAATGCTCGTGATTGCTTCTGACTTTCGATCCAGCTCAACATGCTGCCGCTGCCGACCAGAACAATTTTAAGGCCGGATAAACCGCGAAGCTTGTCCGCCACCTCGACGAGGGTTTCAACCGACTGGGCAGTCCCGAGGTTTCCGGCGAAAACGAGGCAGAAGTTATTCTCGAGCTCTGCCAGCAAGGGCGCGGGAATCCGCGTTTGCTCAGTACTTGGAGGCACGTCCTGATAGGAGTTTGGGTAATACACAATCTTACCCGGGTCAGCATAGCGGGCGACCGGCTCACGGAATGCTCGCGACTGAACCAGAAGCGTATCGACGAACGCGTAAATGCCTCTCACCATCCAGCCCGCGGCACGCAGCGCTGTTTTGTTCTTGACGAATCCCGTTGCACTCAGGCTCTCTGGCCAAAGATCTTGAACCCATACAGCCAGATGGCTCTTGAGCTTCCACTTCAGATAAATGGCAGGGATGGCCGCCGTAATGGGAGACATTGCAAATACAAAGATCGCATCGTAATTTTCGCCTTTGACTGCACGCGGAAAGTATCTCAGCCCATTCACAACGAAAGACAAATAATTGAACAGCAGGTTTTTTGCGCCCGATGAACCACGAGGCCTGAGCGGTGCGCGACAGAGCTTGACCGAAGAGTCGTAGATTTCTTCCTGGTATCCAGAAGCACTGTAACCGTCGAATACAACTCCCTCCGGATAGTTTGGTTTCCCGGTGAGAACCTTTACGACGTGCCCCTGTGCAGTTAAAGTCCTGACCAGATCATTAATAATAAAAAATTCCGGCCAGAAATATTGCGACACCACAAGAATTTTCATCTATCAAACACTTCCCTTTGCGCGCCCGGCCAAAGCCAGCAACTCGAACCACGTTTTTCTCGAGGTGTTTTCCCAGTCAAACTTGTCACTTTGCGTTACTGCCTCGGTGGACAATTTCTTCAAAATATCTGGGCTCGTTAACGCCTCGGTGAGAACATCTTGTATGTTTTTTGAATCAAACGGCGAAAAATAAAGTGCAGCCTCTGCTCCAAATTCCGGCATAGGCATTACATTGGAACAGATCATTGGCCTACCGGAGGCCATCGCTTCAAGAAGAATATTCGGGCAGTTCTCACAGGACGAAGCAAAGAGATTCAGATAGGCGTGATGATACAGAGGAGGAAGGCTCTGATAAGGAATAGCGCCCAACAACAGCACCTGACTTTCCAGGCCAAGTGTAGAAATCAGGGCTTTTACGCGCTCGGCCTCTGGCAGATGTGTTTCACCCACGAAAATCAGCGGAAACCTTTCACGAAGCTCCTGAGGGAGGTTTGCGTAGGCACTGACAACCTCATAGTGATGTTTGTAAACATCAAATCTCGAGACATATAAAATGTAATCACCCGCCGGAAGAAAATCAGGGCGAACGGGGTTGCTGCTGTGAGTTCGAAACACCGAACCGATGCCATGGGGGATGGTGACGGCGTTTTTCACCTTGGTCAGCGACTCGATTACACTTCGCGCGTAATTGGAGATGAAGATTGTCAAATCAGCTTCCGACATGCTCTTGAGCATAATCCGGTTCAACAACCAGTTCCTCAGGCGCTGTAATCCCAACGGGATACTTTTGCGTACGCGCAGATCAAACGGGATCATGTTCCGAAACATCGTTGCAACCTTGCAGCCTGCAGGCGCACGAGTGCTGACGACCCCACCGGGGCAAAACAGTACGTCGGCCTTTTCCGCCTTCAAGATCCGGGGCAGCGCCCACTTTTCCCAGAGCGCCCTGAGAATCGGGTTCTCTGTGGGCCAGGCCGGTTCGACCCGACGGATGCGGGGATGATCCGGCAGCTTCAGTGAAGCCGGGGCGAAGACAACGATCTCAAGATCTTCGTTGACGGGAACAAATTGAAAAAGATTGATCAGGTATGTCTGACCTCCGCCAAGTCGGGCCGAGAGCGCGTTGAAAACTATCTTCATAGAACACCTTTGCTCAATATAATTAACGACTATTTTTATCAAGCCAGGACTGGAACATTAGAATATTCCACAAATGAAGACTGCGATCGTAGGTTCCGTTTTGATGCTGGACCCATGCCGAACGAATTTTCTGACAATCAAAATAACCTTCTCTCTTGATTCGCTCTTCCGTCAACAACTCTTCCGCCCACTCTCTAAGCGGCCCACGCAGCCATTGCGCCAGGGGAATGGAGAAGCCCGCCTTCGGCCTATCGAAGAATGAATTGGGTACATAGCGTTTCAGCAACTCACGAAGCGGCCACTTCCCGACACCATTTTTGATTAATTGGTCTGAAGACAAGGAAAACGCCAGTTCCGCAACTCGATGATCGAGCAATGGCGCGCGGGTTTCGAGGCTCGCGCTCATGGCGCCGCGGTCTACTTTAACCAGCAAATCGTCAGGCAAATATTGAGAAACGTCCCACCGACGCATTTCCTCAATATAGTCGTCCGCCGATTCCCAGCAAATAGCGCCCTGACCTTGACCGCCAGCTCCCAGCACGACGTTGTCGTCAGGCTGCCACTGCGACATCAAACCGGTGTACATCTGTGCCAGACTCTCGGATGCCAGCAACTCGGACATTCTGTAGATGCGGCGACCATTCACTTTTGCTCGTACCGAACCCGGTAAAACAGAGCAGACGTTGTCCCACCCCTTTGAGGAAAGCGAGCGAAGTGAGTAAGCCATGACACGGCGTGCAGGCAAAGGCAGCTTTTCTATACGCGCCCATAAGCCGGCAGTGATCTGGTAGCGGGGATAACCGGCAAAAAGTTCATCACCGCCGTCCCCGGACAGCGCAACAGATACATGTTGCTTGGTCATCCTGGAAACCAGGATTGTAGGGATCTGCGAGGAGTCAGCGAAAGGCTCGTCGTAAATTTCCGGCAAATGCGGAATGATCGAAACGGCGTCATCCGCACCTAGATAAAACTCAGTGTGATTCGTCCCCAAGTGCTTGGCGATCGCCTTCGCATAAGGGGCTTCGTCAAACTCAGGCTCATTGAAGCCGATGGTGTAAGTGTTGATACTTGAGCTGCTTTGCGACTGCATCAACGAAACAATCAGGCTTGAATCCACCCCACCGGACAGGAACGCACCGAGTGGAACATCCGCAATCATCTGCGACTTCACCGCCGCTGACAGCCTTTCACCAACAACGTCCACCACCTCTTTGTCGCTAGCCTGCGACAACTCATCCCTTAATACACTGGATTGCGCCAGTGACCAGTATGAAACAGGTGTCTGCCGGGAAGAAAAAGAGTCCACCGTCAGATAATGAGCTGGCGGAAGTTTCTTGATACCTTCGTAGATAGACTCAGGGGCTGGAACATAGCCAAACCTGACAAACTTCGCCAAAGCATGACGATCAATGCGCAGATCATCAGTAAAGGCCGCCTTGATTGCTTTCAACTCGGAGGAGAAAACAAACCGGTTACCGACAATACCGTAATACAGGGGTTTTTCCCCCATACGATCCCGGGCTAACGTAATTGTCTTGCTGACTTTGTCCCAGACGGCGAATGCAAACATGCCGACCAGATTTTCGAGCGTTGTTTTTACACCCCACGCCTCGATCGCAGCCAGCAGGACTTCCGTGTCAGAGTGACCACGCCAGATACGTGTCGAACCGGAGTCAATCAGCTTTTGTCGCAACTCATTGAAATTATAGATTTCACCATTGAACACAATAACGAAACGTTCGTTATCGGACACCATTGGCTGACTTCCATGTACCGACAACTCCAGAATGGAAAGCCGCCGATGGCCCAGCGAAATCCCACTATCGGCATCTGACCAAACTGCTCCGTCATCGGGCCCGCGATGTATCAGCGCATCCACCATTTTGCCAACGGCAAAGGCGCTCTGCTGATCCAACTTCCACCCGACAACTCCCGCAATTCCGCACATACCTACGCTCTCACTCCAGTGAAAATATTTAAACTCACTTCAAAACCCGAACGAGTTTCATCGCGAAGAATAATCCAAATGACAATACATAAAAAACCATCGCATTCAGCAAGCTTATTTCACCATACCAAACCCAGTGCATAACCGATGCAGCACAAAGCATATACAGAAAAAGCTGCAAGAAGTCCTGATCGCGCCAGCCCGAATCGACAAAACGCAAGAAACAGACGCTGATGAACCCGTTGAAGAATACACCAAACAAGCCGAAATTTTCGAACGCCACACCAGCGGCATGGATCCCGCCCATCCCGGTAATGAAGTACCAGTAGGCCGGGTTATCCACCGTAATGGGCTTCACTACACCGAAAGCCGAATAGATAGGAGAAGGTGCCAGCGAAAGAAACATGTCGAGGTAGGTTTGACCATACCGCAGGTGCTCGCCATCCCAGAAGCCCGTCAACTGCTGGACGAGCGGCAGGATGATTGCATTCCATGAGTTGAACAAAAAGAATTGTTCAATGTTATCTGTAGTTAAATCAACATCCATGCGTACCATGGAAACAATAACGCCGCTGCTCAGAACTACCAGCATAAAAGCCGCAACACACAACAATGTTTTGAATTTGATGAGATGGCTGTAGCGAAACATCAAGCCCAGCACATAGGCCACTACCAACACAACAAAGTCCCGATCTCCGGTCATCGCGTTGGCAACGGAATAAGCCAGCACCAGCAGCGCCGAGAAGGTGAGCATGTACCATGATGGATAGGCAAACGCCAATGCAGTGACCGCAATGATAGAAAAAACCACCACAGCCTCGACACCCGCAAACATCTCGAGCATCGCCTCCACATTTATCAGCCTGAACAAAACAAAGAAGACCGAGACTGAAAGAAACACCAGCCCTGCCAACTTGAAGTCAATTGGAGAGAAAAAAGCGCGGCGCGAAGAGGAGATGTCGGCAGGCACCAAAAGCCCCAACAGGTAGGCAGTCAGCCCGCCAGCGACACCTAGAAACCAGACAAGCGAAAGTCTGAATACGAACTGCTCATCAAGGTAAAAACTATAGTCTCCGATCGGCCAAAGCGTAACGGTATCGCTCCATAGGCTGCTTACCAGCCCAAGGAAGGGCACCGAATAGCAGACGGCGTATAACGCAACCAGATATTTTTTGGATATCAGGCACAAAATAATTTGAACGACCAAAATCAGCAAGCATGTCGAAACCAGTAATATAACCATGAACCTAACTCAAAAAATTAAAGCAACAGAACCGACCACCAGGTCCAACACTGGCCCCAACATCACTTGCAGTCATGCGTATAGCCTGAGCATGAATCATATCGAATACACCTTTCATTGCAGCAACTTACGTCCACCCAAGGACGCAAGCACCACAATTTGCGCAACCAGGGCCAGTATGAATGACCTGAAAAGATCAATCGCCAACATGTCGCCCTTCATACCCGCATAAGCCGTCGACGCCAGATAGACAATCGCATAAATGCAACTAGCCAGAAAAACTACCTTCGTCAGGTTTTTGCTGTGCAGGATCTGAGTAATGATAGTAGTCACAAGGCCAAGACCGCCCGCCAACACTGCATAAGCCAGAAGGTCGGTTTTACTGCACAAACTGCTACCCAGAAAACACAACCAGTAACTCTGCGTCAGAATCATGAACAAAGGCAAACAAATCGAAACTGCAACACCGAGCATCAAGTACAACTTGCTGGAATTCTTGCCGTGACCCGCCAGCCTGACGATGGCATATGAAGCAAGCGAACTCGGAAGAACCGTGACCAAAATATAAAAAAGAAAAAACAGATTGAAATAGCCCACTTCAGAAACATTCAAACTTGAATTTGCAAATATCATCAGACAAATGATATGAACAGGTGCCCCCAGAAGCATGCTTCCAGCGATGGCAGGAGCACCAGAACGGGTGAGCAGAGCGGCCATCTTTGCAAAAGAGAAGTACTCACGCACTCCTCCTCCTTCTTCAGGGCTGAACCTGCTCGCCTTTATCATAAAAAAACCGAACGCAGGAGCGATCAACGTGCAGAGTGCAAGTGTCAGAATGACACCCTCTATACGCCCTTCAACCTTCGCGATAGCCAGTACCAGGAGTAATCCAAGCAGCCCATGGGCGGCCAAGGCAGCCACCCATCTTCCAGAGGTGTTAAGCGAGAACATCAGACCGGTTATGGTCAGATTGCAAACACAGGCAAACCCGAGGAAAAACGCGCCGGTCATCAAGTAGCCAGCACTCAGCTCATAAGAGGACGCAGGCGCCGGGAACACTGAAAAAACAGCGACACAGAGGGCACCCACAACGATGCCGCCCCATGCCATGAGACTCAAGGAAGTCCTGTAGTTTACATTTTCGGCATTCATTACCGCATAGCGACTTAGCGCCACACTCAAGCACTCCCCCACCACAGTCGCGATGCCTGTTACGATCGCGTAGTGGTAAGAGAATACGCCGTACAACTCAACCCCTAACATTCGAGCCAGGCTGAACAGCAAAACAAACATGCAAAGTTTGTTTGCCAAAACTGTAATAGCACAGATCCCTTTAATCACAAGAATTAACTTCTTGCGAAGAACGAAACGTACCAGTCAGCTGCTTTCAACATACCTTCGCCAACATTGAAGAGAGGTTGATAACCCAGCAGATCCTTTGCCTTGTCAATATTGGCTTGCGAATGCCTTACATCACCTGCACGAAAATCCCGATATACCATTTCAGAGGTAGTCGTGACATCAACATTGGACAAAGCACCCTTGATACAAGCAAAGACCTGATTCAATGTCGTGCG
>Ga0105244_10002017_pt1 | contig 15655 bp, 11 predicted proteins | sample KBSM44metaG_FD_80423 | JGI IMG/M metagenome (GOLD analysis project Ga0105244, IMG submission 80423) | Miscanthus rhizosphere microbial communities from Kellogg Biological Station, Michigan, USA - KBS M4-4 metaG | ecosystem: Host-associated > Plants > Roots > Rhizosphere > Soil | place... | reverse complement strand
TAACAGCGGCGACCTTTCCGGCGAAGAACTGCGTCATGCGGTTAATTACGCGGAACTGGATGTCAGGGATATCGCGGCGCGAATGGTGGTCAGACACGACAGTGAATGGTTTGGCGGCAGCAGTCATCACCGCTGGAGAACGTTTTTAAAGCAGCTGGATCCCCTCTGTGTCAGCTATGTCAGACAGTGGTTTGACGACATGGAATGGATGAGCAAGGTGGACGGATTCAGCAGCGGTGCGCCTGTCTGGCATATGCATCCGGTGGTGTTTTTGGATTTAATAAACGTAGGTTCGGAGTACGAAGTCACTGTTGAGCTGATTGAAAAATTATTAGGGCATACTAATCCTTGGTTTACAGGTAAAAGAGGCGGGAAGGCATTTTCGACCCATTTCAAAAATAATTATCCTGAAGTTTATGAATTTGATAAGCAAAGTTTTGTGAGCGAATTTAATGAGCAATTAATTGCATATGGTATTACAGGTGCTTATCATAAAGCACATTTCCTTTCCCAATGTTTGCATGAGTCAGCGCACTTTGATACAACGCTAGAGTTTGGTTCTGGACGTAATTATGATCCAGGGCAGCATAAAGATGCCGTTAAGAATGGAAATACTGTTGTCGGTGACGGTCCTCGTTATAAAGGCAGAGGACTGATTCAGTTAACATGGAAAAATAACTATCGACGTTTCTCTAGTTACTCTGGCGTTGATTGTGTCGCTAACTCTGAGTTAGTCGCTTCGGTGATGAGTAATGCAATTAAGGCGTCTTGCTGGTTCTGGCGTAATAATGGTGGTGTTCACAAAAAGTATGATGCTAGAGGAGATGTTAATATCTTGATTGATAGTGAAAAAAATAATGTTGAATTGATTACTCTTGCTGTCAATGGTGGTAAAAATGGCTTGGCGGAAAGACAGGGGTATTTCGATGCAATTAAAAAAGAATGGGGGTTGGAGTAATGTTACTTAAAAAAATCATAATGCTTACTACTCTAAGTTTAATCAGTATAAGCGCAAATAGTTACGCAACTGATTGCACGGCAAAGATATGTGATGGGATGAAGTTACCTGCATCTTCTCAAAAGTTTGTAAAAAAAGGTTATTCAGATGTAGAGGTTAAAATATTAAATGATAATAAATATCTTTTTCTTAGTAGTGAAAATGATGTTAATAAATGCTCGGTGATATTTGAGATTAATAACAATGAAATAGATGCTTCACCTTTTGCTGGCGAAGATGGTAAGTTATGCAATATGTCATCAGTAAATGACCATGTTATAAGTTCCTACCGAGACCAGGGGGCATGGATTAATGATGTGTATAAAATTGTATCAGGGAAAAATTGGGATCTGCTGTTTTCTGATTTCTGCGCTGATTGTCAGCAGGTAAAGCGAGTTTATTATGCAAATGGTATTCGAAGCCATCAGGAATTAGTGTCAGAAGGTGATGATTACTCAAAAAGAAAACCGTTGAATGGTATTGTGTTAGTTCAAAAATCCTCTTTGTATTCTCAACCAGATGAGCAAGGGAAATTAAAGGCATACTTAGTTAAGGGGGATGGGTTCAAGCTATCTGATATGACCGATGATGGATCGTTTTATCAAATTGAATACACAACATCATCTGGGGAAAAGATGTCATATTGGATTAAGTCTGACGATTTCGAACTGAAGTGAAGATGGTGGATTCAATATGAATCATTGAAGCGAGTACAACGTTAGCTCTTTAGTTAAGGTCATAATTGGCTCTCTAACGGATATGATGAACGTCAGATTAGGTTTAACAATATTGCAGAGTTGCTCAATATTAATAAGGACGAATATATGTTTTCCAAAATACTCTGCATTTTATTATTTGCATTCTGCTCATTGCCTTCATATGGGCAGGGTGAAGTGGTTCAGGGACCATTTAAAATTGATGGCGAGAAAACAATCTACTTTCAGAAAGAACCAAACCCTGATTTCCCTCTCGGTTTGTACTACGATTCAGGAACAAAAAAACTCAAGTTGATAAATATGAAATGGATGGGGATACTCCAAATGTTGATACTGTGTTTTTTATGCAGATTCATAATGTAAAAAACGTTATTGTCTTAATATCTTGGCACCAATTGCATCAAGCTGAGTCCATCAATGGGAATACTTATCAAGTCTATGCTTATAAATACACTAATGACTCATTGGTTTTAAATGATGTAATCACAAAGGATCCTGCGCTAAACGGTATGGATGGTGAGTTTAACGGTGATGAAGTGTATTTTAAATATAAAGACACCGCATCTGTTAAAGAATATATTAAGAATAAATATGATTAATTTTAATTGGTTTGGGTGGTTGCGATTTTGGATGTTTAATATCGGACGATGATAAATTACATGGTTACTTCGGAAGTAACGTCCGTGAATAATAAATTAAAATTACTCCCTGGAGAGAAGTATACAAGGGATTATTCGTCTCGGCGACAAAACCACACACGGTGGAGAAGTATTGTCCTGCTCAATGACCATATTTTTTGGTGATATCGGTGTGGTCCGTAATCATGCTAATAGATATAAGTATTCATACATTGTTAAGGGGAATAGTGTCGATAAGCTATCACACTTAGTCGCTAAACATCATTGCGATAAAGATAGTTCATTTGTTTGCCAGCAATTACTTTGGGAGAGGAAATGGAGTTAACAAAATTAGCGGTGGTAGTTGGAGTATTTAGTATATTCCCAATGGTTGCTTTTGCAGCAGCATTTAAATGCGATATGAAAGGGTTAAATGTAACTGAGCGGACGATATGCAATAATCCATCACTAAGCGGGATTGATGATATTGCCAACAAAAAATACATATCAAAAATTAATGATAGTTTGAACGTTGGTACCCTAAAAAGACAACAGCTCGAATGGTTAGAACAAAGAAATAAATGTGGTGAGAATACTTCATGCATAGAAAACTCATATAACAACAGATATAGAGAGTTGACTTATATGCCTTCTTTTAGTTCAGTGTCTGAAGTTTTTAGCGAGTTGGATAAACCCTTGAAATATGGGTTGGTGAATAAATATGGATTTACTATTAGTGACAAACAATGGAGAATAAGGCCATTAGTTAAAGAATATGATCTTAACCGAGAATTCGGAATACCATTATTGGCTGAAGATGTATTTTATTGGAAGATATTAACCCATTTTATTGTTAAGCATGATCTGGTTTTATTGTACATTGTCAAGACAGATGATAGTGTTTTTCTTATGAAGAACACAGACGGTAAGAACTCAATATTAGCAAAATATTCAAGGGGGGATTCAGATGTAGATGTATATTTGAAGGGGCGTAGTGATTCGCTTACCACATATGCAGTTAGTTCTGGTGACTCTGAAGATATATATGAAATTAATAATATTGATGGTCAGATTACAGCACCGAAGTTTATCAAGCATGAAATGAACGAACAATCTGATGCGCATGTGTGGAAAGGATATTGCGGTGATAGCTTGTGTGTTAGTAAAGTTATTTCACCCGATAATAAATGGCGTATTGCCTCTCCTGATTTAGGACAAACAAATGTCGATGAGGGTGTGTATTATTTCCCAGCGAATCGACCCGATCTAGGTATCAATGTTTTCCTGCCTCAAGCTGAAGAGGAACGAGATGATTGGGGGTATGAAAGAAATTACACGTGGGGTGGTAGTGATGATTTCTACTTTGATAATCAGGGTGGTTTGGCTTGTATTTGGAAAGCTAATTTAAAAAACAAAACCACTCAAAGGATTTTGCCAATTGAAGGTATGGTTGAGCCTTATTATATTAGTTATAATGGCGAATCATTTATCATTGCTAAATACATCGACAACTCTGGTAATAGAGAGCATGAAATCAAATATGGCTTCTATATAGCCAAGGAATAATATATATAGAGTTGCGGCATCAAATATAGATTTAAGGTGATTTAAATAGGAATGTACCATGCAAGGAATTATTCGTCTTGGTGACAAAACCACCCACGGTGGAGCTGTTTTGTCCTGCTCAACAACCATGCTCTTTGGTGATATCGGCGTGGCCCGTAAAGGTGATCGTGTTTCCTGCCCTGAGCATGGTGATACCACTATCGTTGAAGGTAACCCAAATTATCGCGATCGGGGTGTCCCTGTGGCCTTTCATGGCCACAAGTGTGGCTGCGGCTGCACGCTTATTAGCTCACTGCCCAATGCTCTGGTGGGGTAAACGTGCCGGTTGAACTTGAGCGTATTCCCGCGCAGCAAAAACTGCCGCCCCGTCCGCGTTTTAAACGCTGGCTCCTCCTGGGCATTGTGATGTTGTTGGCAGGGGTTGCGACCACATTCCTGTTCTGGAAGGGCGAGCGCTCAGGTGCCGCTTTCTGGGGGCTGGCAACAGGATTGCCTGTCGTGTTGTGGGGCCTGCTGATTGTCGGACGCTATCTGGGATATGCCCTTCTTTGCGGGCGCTGCGACCAGAAAAATGCCACGACTGCCGCACGCTACCGTGCAGACGTTGCGCGTGGTCAGCGCTTTGCCTGGCTTATCGGTGAAGTCCTGATTAACGGACTGGGGTCTGCCAGCCCGATGACACACGAGGCCGTATTAGCCAAAAAGCCCCTGATGATGCCCTGTGAGCCCGTTAATGGTGGCAATCCGGTTCGTCACCGGGCGCTGTCGGTCGCCGGGGAAATGGCTGACCGGGAAGCGCACTATTTTCAGGAGGTAATCGCCCACGTCCAGAATCTGGTGTCGTTGCTCCCGTCGACGCTGACCTGCTATCTGGCGGTGGATACCGGTGAACAGTTTTCGACACTGCCATCGCTCCTGCAAAAAAGCGTGTCCCATCCGCTGGTGCGCATTCGCGACCTGACGGGGCTGGAAATCCTGGACTACTTGCTGGACTGCCATTATGACCGTGCTGCTGCGTTACTGGTGGTCAGCGCTCAGCTTTACGAACACCCGCCAGAGGACAGTGGCGAGGCCATTTCCATGTTACTGCTGACCAACTGCCGTCTGAGGGACATCCCGGATGTGTCGGTCAGGGTTCACCGGCCGCAGATCTGTCGCGATGGCAATCTCGATCGGGCATTTGAGCGCGTCATGATGTGGTCAGGACTGGAAAAAACTGCACTGAAGCAGGCCTGGACCAGCGGCGGCCAGATGGCCTCCGGCGATATCTTCAGCAAGGCCCGGGAGGCACATGCCCCGGGGCTTAAAGCCGATAAAATTACCCATATTGATACGGTTGTCGGGTTTGCGGGCGTAGCCGCTCCCTGGCAGGCGTTACAGCTGGCAGCGCGTCAGTGTTTGAGCGACAGCGAAGCCCAGCTAATTGTCACCGAACTTTCAGAAGACAACCGACAACTCTGTATTGTCACCCCGGAATAACTCTCAAGGGATTGCTCTCCTCCGTTATGAAAATCGCATCCACTTTTCTGCTTGCGCTGCTTCTGGGCGCACTATCTGTCTGCCTCATTGGCGGCGCACTCTTGTTATGGCCGGAGTGGGTTAAGGACACCTTCAATATCGGGCCATTCAGTACGACCGGCATAGTGATAATCAGCCTGCTGCTGATGCTGGCAGTATTGATTATCGGCTGGGTGCTTGAAACCGTATTCGCTAAGAACGGTGATAAACAGGGAAAGCTGGATGTGGTCGCCTCCGGACAGCAGGCTGCTGCATCCCAGCCTGAAGCAAAGCATACCGACGCGGACACCTCCCGGTTTGTGGCTGAGGCGCTGGTCGATCATCTGCGCCTGCGCTACCGCCGTCGCTGGAAAGCCAAAGTTCGCCTGTTGCTGGTACAGGGTACCGACAGTGATATCGAAAAGGTAGTGCCGGGTCTTAAGGGCGATCACTGGCAGGAAAGTGACGGGATTGTGATTATTTACGGCGGTCTGGCGGAAAGCGTGGCGGATGATGAGTTCCTGTCCGTGCTGAAAGCAGTGCGACCACAGCGTCCGCTGGATGGTGTGGTGCAGGTGATGAACACGGCTGCACTGCCCGATACAGCGAAGCAGGACACGCTGGTGCGTGTACGTCAGAAAACCGATACTCAGTTGGGCTGGCAGCTGCCGGTCTGGCTGTGGCTTGTCCGGGAAGGCTCCTGGGACCAGGATGGAGTGGGTGTACCTCCAGCCGGCGCGCTGTTTGGTCCAGGTGCGACAACGGAAGAGGTCCGTTCGACATTGACCTCACTCTCGTCAGACCTGCAAACCCCAGGCGTGTCGGCGCTGCTGGAGAACTCTCAGCACCACTGGCTGTTGAGCCTGTCGAAAGCCCTGCGCGGCTCGTTGCGACGCTCCCTGATCCCGCTGCTGACCACGCTGATGTCAGGGCCAGCCCCATACCGTCTGCGTGGGGTGATGTTCAGTCCGGCATTGCCAGGGACCGAAACGGTGCCGCATGCGCGCCTTTCACCACCGGTCTGGCAGGCGCTCGAAAACGACAGCCTGCAGGTGCATGCCCGTAAAATCGGTTTCCACTGGCAAAAGGTGCTGCGCCTGGTGCTGCTCGGTCTGGTACTGCTCTGGGGGGCGGGTACGCTAATGTCCCTGTCCGTCAACCGCACCCAAATCTGGCTGGCTCAGGATACGGCCCGGATTGCTGCTGACACTAAACAGCCTCTGTCGGATCGCCTGCGTAACCAGTTAGCTCTGCAGCAGACCATCGCCCGCCTGCAGAACCGCGAAGTGTACGGTGCGCCGTGGTACACCCGCTTTGGCCTGAACCAGGACAGCGACACGCTGAAGCTGCTCTGGCCATTGTATGCCCGTAACAATCAGGCGCTGATGCGTGATGCACTGGCTGACGAACTTCACCGTCAGCTCAACGCTTTCGTGCAGTTGTCTCCGGCAAGCGATGCGCGCACGTCTGCCACTCAGAAGACCTACGGTTTGCTTAAAGGCTACCTGATGCTGGCCCGTCCAGACAAAGCGGATGCGGAGTGGCTTGCCGGCAATATGCTGAAGGCCTGGCCGCAACGCAGCGGCGTGCCGGACAGCGTATGGCAGACCCAGGCGCCGAAGCTGCTCGGCTTCTGGGCGCAGAACTTACCGGCACACCCGGAGTGGAAAATCTCTCCTGACCGCGAACTGGTGGGCACAGTACGTCAGATCCTGCTCAAACAGATTGGTCAGCGTAATGCGGAAAGCGGTCTGTACCAGGAGATGCTCGGGCGCATTGCCCGTAACTGGCCGGATTTAACCCTGTCTGACATGACCGGCGATACGGATGCGTCAACCCTGTTCTCCTCGGAAGAGGTGGTGCCGGGGATGTTCACCCGTCAGGCGTGGGAAGAGCAGGTTGAAGATGCGATTGATCAGGTAGTGAAGACCCGCCGTGATGAAATTGACTGGGTGCTCACCGACAAAACCCATCAGCCGGGCAGTGATGTGTCACCGGAAGCGCTGAAACAGCGCCTGACCGAGCGTTACTTCACTGACTTTGGCAACGCCTGGCTCAACATGGCCAACAGCATTCAGTGGCACGAAGCGTCATCGCTTTCGGAGGCCATTGCGCAGCTGAACCTGCTGGCAGATGTGCGTCAGTCCCCTCTGGTGGCGCTGATGAATACACTTGCCTGGCAGGGACAGACCGGGACAAAAGGAGAGGCTCTGGCTGACACCCTGGTGGACTCGGCGAAAAAACTGGTGGGGCGTCAGAAGAGTGCAAAACAGTTTATTAAACAGGCGCAGGGGCCGAAAGGGCCGCTGGATGGCGTCTTTGGTCCACTCACGGGGCTGATGGCCGGCAAGGACGGTACCGGCTCAAACGGTAACCTCAGCTTCCAGTCCTGGCTTGCCCGTGTAACCCAGGTGCGTCTCAAGCTGCAGCAGGTGACCAGCGCCCCTGATCCGCAGGCGATGGCGCAGATGCTGGCCCAGACTGTTTTCCAGGGAAAAGCCATCGATCTGACCGACACCCGTGACTACGGCTCTCTGGTAGCGGCAAGTCTCGGGCAGGAGTGGAACGGTTTCGGGCAAGCATTGTTTGTGCAGCCGCTCGATCTGGCCTGGCGTCAGGTGCTGGCTCCGGCGGCAGGCAGCCTCAATGCCCGCTGGCAGAGCACCATTGTTTCGCAGTGGAACACTGCCTTTGCCGGACGCTATCCATTTAAGGCCACCGGCAGCGATGCTTCACTGCCACTGCTGGCCCAGTTCCTGCGCAGCGACTCCGGGCGTATCGCGGCATTTATCAAAACCAACCTCGGGGGCATGCTGCATCAGGAAGGCAACCACTGGGTGGTGGATCCGGCTGCCAGTCAGGGAATGAGCATCAGTCCGGCGTTTCTTGCCGCCATCAACAAGCTTGCCGATATCTCGGATATCGTCTTTGCTCAGGGCGATGCCGGGGTTCATTTCGAACTGATGGCCCGACCGTCACGCGATGTGGCCCGCACCCAGCTGACGCTCGATGGTCAGAAACTGGATTACTTCAACCAGATGGAAAGCTGGCAGAGCTTCACCTGGCCGGGCAATACGTATTACCCCGGTGTGGATCTGAGCTGGCGCTCAGTCAATACAGAAATGCGCCTGTATGCCAGTAATCAGGGAAACTGGGGCTTTATCCGTTTGCTGGATAAGGCGCTTATCACCCCGCTCGACAGCAGCCGGACACAACTGGTGTGGATCACTCCGGATGGCAATCCGCTGAAAGTCATCATGCGCAGTGAGCTCGGTGACGGGCCACTGGCACTGCTCAAACTGCAGGGCTTCAGTCTGCCGCAGACTATTTTTTCCGTGGGCGCGACTGATGGCTCACTCACCCTTGCCGGAGACGAATAAATGGCGACTGCAGAAACGCTCCTGACCCTGTGTCTTCCGGGCGCGGTCCAGCGTACCGCACTGCTCGCTAAGAGCCGGGAAAGCCTCTCTCTGTGGTCGCCGTGGCTGACACCACTCCCGACTGGTAATGGAGCCGGGGATGACCCGACCTATGAGGATGATTTCCAGCTGATGCGCGAGGAGATCAACAAGCTTTCTGGCACCGATACCGGGGTGCTTTGTCGCCTGGCGGAAAGCATTCTGACCCGACATGCCCGCGACATCCGGGTGGTGACTTGGTACACCATGGCTCGTCTGCAGCGCGATGGCGATACCGGGCTGACGGATGGCATCCTGCTGCTGGCAGCCATGCTGGAACAGGCGGGGCGGCACTGCCACCCACAGCGCAGCACCGCAAGACTGGCCGCACTCGACTGGCTGAACAGTGAGAAAGTGCTCGATACATTCTCGCGCTGGCCGGATGTGACGCGTGAAGAGACCGCCAGAACAGCAGCCGCGCTGTGCTTGCTGGAAACGGCCCTGAAACAGCTGCCGGATGCGGAACGCCCTGATTTTGCCGGTTTGCTGCGCAGGCTGGAAACCCGCCTGGCTGGTAGCGGCGGGCTGGATACACCGGTGGCTTCATCAGGACCGGACGGCTCAGGTGAAAGCACCCACAGCACACCGACGTCAGGCACTGCTGTACCGGAAACCGTGGCTGTCAAATCGGAAGTGGAACTGGTCCGTCAGCTGCGGGTGCTGTCCGGCTGGGTGGTTGAGCAGCCACAGGGCTGGCTTGCCGCTCACAGGATGATGAAGGCCGCCCGCTGGGACATGGTGACGCAACTTCCGGCTCTTGATGCAGCCGGGCGGACACGCCTGCTGCCGCCAAAGGCTGACTACCGCGCCCAGCTTAAACGTCTGTACCTGCAGCAGAGCTGGACTGAACTGGTTGAGCAGGTGGATGTGATGTTCTCTGAGGGCGGTAACCGCTTCTGGCTCGATTTGCAGTGGTATCTGTGGCAGGGGCTGAGCCGGGCTGGTGGGCCGTGGGAGCACTGGGCGGAGTACATACTCAGCGACCTGAAGCTGTTACTGAAACGCCTGCCGGGTCTGGAAACACTCGCCTGGAACGATGGTACGCCGCTGGCCGATGAGGTGACACTGAACTGGATAGCCGAAAAGGTCAACGATGACATGCCCGGATTCAGTGACGAGCCGGCAGTGGCCACCGCTGCTCAGACAGATGACATTCTGGCACTGGAAACGGAGGCGATGGAGAAGGGGGACACCGAGGGCCCGGAGGCTGCGCTGGTCTGGCTGCAGAGTCGTCCGGACATGGCCTCACCCCGCAGCCGCTGGCTGCTGCGTCTGCTGATGGCAAAGGTGGCTGAGCAGTACGGGCGTAATGAACTCGCTCTCCATTTGCTGGGGGAACTTACCGACAGCGCCCCGAAACTGACACTCAGCGAGTGGGAGCCGGGACTGCTGTTCGACGTGCAGGCCCGCCGTCTGCGGTTGCTGCGCATGAAAGCGGGGCGCAGTGAAAGTGACAAAGCCCGTTTTGCCCCGGAAATGGACAGTCTGCTGGCCGGGCTGATTGCCCTCGATCCGGCACGCGCAATGGTGCTGTGCGGATAAGCCTCCCCTGACATTACAGGCCATCACCTCCGATGACGCCATCTGTTTTCTTTTTGATATTTTCTACACTCAGGATCTCCGTATATGGATGATTTAACCCTTCGCTATTACGAAGCCGAGATGCGCTACCTGCGCGAAGCCGGTAAAGAATTTGCCCGCGCTCACCCCGATCGGGCAGCGATGCTCAATCTGGATAAAACCGGGGCCCGTGATCCGTATGTGGAGCGCCTGTTTGAGGGCTTTGCCTTCCTGATGGGCCGTTTGCGTGAAAAGCTCGATGATGACCTGCCGGAACTGACCGAAGGGCTGGTGAGCCTGCTGTGGCCACATTACATGCGCACCATTCCGTCGCTGTCGGTAGTGGCGTTCACGCCGGACTGGCGCCAGCTTCGCAAAATGGAAGTGCTTGAAAACGGCTTTTCCGTCCTATCGCGTCCGGTCGGTCCCGATAACACGGTCTGTCAGTACCGCACCACCCGCGAAGTGCTCCTGCAGCCGCTGTACCTGGCTGAGGCCCGCCTGCAGACAGAGCCCGATGGACGCGCCGCCATTCGTCTGCGTTTCGAATGCCCGGACAAGGTGGACTGGTCTAAAGCCGGGATTGATAAGGTGGCTATTTACCTCGATGCAGACAGCCCGGTGGCCTCGGCTCTGCATCTGGCGCTGACGCGCCGGGTGCAGGCGATGTATGTCCGCCACAGTGAGACCCGTACTGAGCGGGTACGCTTTGACGGCTGGTGTAAACCCATGGGCTTTGATGATACCGACCGGCTGTGGCCTAAAGGGGACTCAGCGTTCAGTGGCTACCAGCTGCTGCTGGAGTATTTCAGCTTCCGCGAGAAGTTTATGTTCGTGGAGCTCAGAGGCCTCGAGCTGGCAGGGCTGAGTCAGAAAACCACCTGGTTTGAGACCGATATCGTGCTCGACGGCGGCTGGCCGTCAGACATGCCGTTTGAGACCGATAATTTCCGCCTGCACTGTGCGCCGGTCATTAACCTGTTCTCACTGGAAGCGGACCCGCTGACGCCTGACCCGCTGCAGAACGAATACCTGCTGCGGCCGATGCGCGTGCAGGACGGTCATACGGAAATCTACAGTGTGGATTCCATTCACGGTGCGGTGAAAAACGGCAAACATCCGTACGTACCGTTCACCAGTTTCCGCCACCGCGGTGGCATGATGCGCCATGACGCGCCGGAGCGTTACTTCCACACCCGCGTGAAGCGCGGTCCCTCGGGGCTGTATGACACCTGGCTTATCCTTGGCGGTAAGTCATTCGAACTGGAGCAACTGTCACAGGCCCCGGAGTCGCTCTCCATCCGCATCACAGGTACCAACGGCCAGCTGCCGCGCCGCTCACTCCAGAGCACGCTGCTGGACAGGGTGGTGAAAGCGGGCAAAGTGCCGGTTCAGGTCATGAATCTGAAGGTGCCAACTTTGCCGCTTTACCCACCGGCAAATGACCGCTTCCACTGGCGGGTGATGAGCCATCTGGGTTCAAGCTTTTTAAGCATGATGGATAATCCGGAAGTGCTGCGCGGCACGCTGGCGCTCTATGACTGGACCGATGATGAGATGAACCGTCGCCGCCTGGAGGCGATTGTTTCCGTGAAGCACACGCTGATACGTCGCTTTGAAAAGGGCTTTATGCTGCGCGGGGTGGACATTGAAATCACCCTTAATGCCGATAACTTTGCCGGGGAGGGCGACGTCACGCTGTTTGGCGAGATGCTGCATCGTTTCTTTGCCCTTTATGCCGATGTCCACCTCTTCAATCAGCTCACGCTGGTCCTGCAACCGACAGGGAAACGACTGCGATGGAAAGAGAATCACAGCCAGCACATTCCGGGCTGACAGAAGCGCTTCGCGACGACATCTGGCAGGTTAATTTCTACCGCTTCTGTCAGCTGCTGGAGCAGGAGAACCCGGACGCGCCGAAGCTCGGCAGTACCGAGAAACTGTCCGCCGACCCGGTGCGTTTCCGGCCATGGCCGGGGATGGGCTTCCCGGTCAGCGAACTCAAAGCGGTTGAAATCGATGAAGATTACCCGGACCTGTCGCCGACGGTGCGGACCACTTTCCTCGGAATGTACGGGGTGGACTCCCCGCTACCGACGGCGTACCTCGATGATATTGCGCAGCGCCGGGAGGGGTATGATGCCACCACCGCGTTTCTCGATATCTTCAGCCACCGTATCCACACCCAGCACTACCGTATCTGGCGCAAATACGCTTACCCGGCAACCTTCGAAGCCGGCGGCGTGGATGACACCTCCCAGTGCCTGCTGGGGCTGGTTGGTCTTGGCATCCCGGGCACGGCGGAGCAGATTGCCACGCCGGTTTCCCGCTTCCTGGCTCTGCTCGGCACCATGCGGCTGCCCACCCGAAACGCCGAAGGCATCCGCCAGTTGGTGAGTCTGCTGGCCCCGGACACCCTGAGCACGGTTATCAGCCCGGACCCGGTAAAAGTCCCCGTGGAGAATCGCAGCGGACTTGGCAAAGCCAGCCGGGTGTCCCTGTCACAACGCACCACCCTCGGTAAAACAGGCAAAGAAGCCTGCAGCCGTATCCTGCTGATGCTGGCGACCGACAACCCGTACGAAGCGCAGGGCTGGCTGCCCGGCGGTCAACTGCACACCGACCTGATGGTACTGCTGCGGGTGTACATGGGTTATCGCTCCGATGTGCGTCTTCGCCTCACGGTGCCGGTGAGTTGCCTGCCTGACCCCCGTCTGGGTAAGACCCACCGGGTACAACTGGGACGTACCGGCGTGCTGGGCCTGAAGCGGGACAAACCCGCAACCCGCACGCACCTGACCGTGAGCCTGGGCACCTATGAAGGCCTGACCTGTGAGACCCTGCGACCGGCAGAGCCCGGTGGCTACCGTTTCGACTGATATTCCGGAACGCAATACCCAACACCAGACACATTCAATACGCCCCTGTTTCTGAAAGCTGAAAAGGACTCTCCGAATGACTTTCGCTTCCCTGTCGCGCAGCGCCGCACTGATGCTGCTCTGTTCCCTGTTGACCGCATGTGGCCTGACTCAGGCCGTGTCGGACGGCACCGTCAGCGCAACCAGGGCCATCTTCTACAAAAAAATAAAGGTGCTGCACCTGGACTTCGAGCCACGTGCCGCTGCCAATGCCGATGAAAGCCAGACGCCGCTTGCCACCATGGTGCAGGTTTACCAGTTGAAAGACCGCCAGAAGGTGGACGCTGCCGACTACCAGAAACTGCTGCGTGATGCAGATAACACCCTCAAAGAGGACATCGTCGCCAGCAAATCGCTGCTGGTGATGCCTAAAGGCAGCATGACCCTCAATATGCCGATGAGCGAAGAGGCGAAATTTGTGGCGGTGGTGGGGCTGTTTAATCGGCCGGATATCAAAAACAACACCTGGAAGCTGGTACTGAGCCGCGACGACCTCGGCCCGGACAAACCGCGCACTATTCAGCTCAACAGCACCGGGCTGACTCTGGTTCCGGTGAAGGAGTAAGGCAATGGATATGACGTCAGATAACTGGCTGGCGCTGTTTGACGGACAGACCCGCTACAGCCTAGAGATTAACGACAGTACCCTGAAGCCCGATGTGCTGAACTTCCACGGGCGGGAGGCGCTGAATGAACCGTTCGAATGGCGCATTGAATTCACCACACCACAGAAAGGCATCAGCCGTCAGGATGTTATGCTGAAGTATGGCACACTCAGCATGCTCTCAGGCCGGGTGGTGCAGGGCATCATCACCGGTTTTGAGGTCCTCAACGAAACCGTGGACCGGACGCATTTCGCCGTAACGCTTTCCTCGCGCCTGGCACTGCTTGCCCATACCCGGCGCTGCGCGGTCTGGCAGAATGTTTCGGTACCGGAACTGGTGGAGCAGGTCCTGCGCAGCCACGGGCTGGAAGGAGCAGATTTTGAATTCCGGCTGGAACGGACTTACCCGGTCCGCGAACTGATAACCCAGTGGCGTGAGACCGACCTGCAGTTTATTCAGCGTATCCTTGCCGAAGACGGCATCTGGTTCCGCACCGGCGTCAACACGACCACCGGGCTGGATACGGTGACCTTCGCCGACAGCCAGTTGCAGTATCAGTTTGATGTCCGCCTGCCATACCGTGAGCCTTCTGCCCTCCATGACGGCGCGGTTGAAGCCGTATGGGATGCCAGGGTATGGCACCACACGGTGACCGGCAGTGTGGCCACCCGAGATTACAACTACCGCGCCGCCAGTACGCCGATGGATGCACAGGTCAGCGTCAGAAATGAGGCGGCCACCACCGGTGAACATTATCACTACGCGGCCCCGTACCGTGAAGCAGGGGATGACACCATCTCTGAGCCGGAAACCGAAAGCGGCGCCTTTTACGCCCGCATTCAGCATGAGCACGCCCTCAATAATGCCATTCGCCTGCACCTGTTCAGTAACGCCAGCCACCTGACGCCGGGCATGGTGCTGGAGACCGGCGACAGTGATGTGCCGGAGCTGAAAGAGGGAATGGTCATTACGCTCATCACCTTCCGCGCGGCCCGGGACACCCGTCTGCATGTTTCGGTATGGGGCATGCCTTACAGTGAACAGTACTGCTTCCGCCCGAAAACGACGCCACGTCCGCTGATTGCCGGGACGCTGACGGCCCGCGTCGAGAGCGACGAAAAGAATGCGCCGTATGCCCATCTCGACGAAACGGGCCGCTACCGGGTGAAGCTGGACTTCAGCCGCGAAGACGCCGAACAGGGTTATAACTACCTGTGGATACGCCAGGCCAAACCCTATGCCGGAGAAACCTATGGCTGGCACACGCCGCTGATTGATGGCACCGAAGTGGGGATTGCCTTTGACGGCGGTGACCCGGACCGGCCGTACATCGCCCATGCGTTCCATGACTCTGAACACCCGGATGTGGTCACCCGTGACAACCGCAGCCAGAACATCCTGCGCACCGCGGGTCAGAACGAACTGAGGCTGGAAGACCAGCGCCAGAGCGAGCATATCGCGCTCAGCACCCCGTTCGGAGCCACTGCGCTGAACCAGGGACACATCGTCGACACGGAGAACGAACCACGGGGAACCGGGTTCGAACTGCGCACCGATGAGTTCGGGGTTATCCGTGTGGCAAAAGGGCTGCTGGTCACAGCCGATGGCAAAGTGCACGGCGAAGGCGATGTGCTGGATATGGACGTGGCACTCCGGGAGATTGAGGCTGTCCGCGCACAAATCGAGGGGCTTGCCAGCGCCACCCGCCAGGCGAAAGCCCT
>Ga0105244_10002015_pt1 | contig 15661 bp, 15 predicted proteins | sample KBSM44metaG_FD_80423 | JGI IMG/M metagenome (GOLD analysis project Ga0105244, IMG submission 80423) | Miscanthus rhizosphere microbial communities from Kellogg Biological Station, Michigan, USA - KBS M4-4 metaG | ecosystem: Host-associated > Plants > Roots > Rhizosphere > Soil | place... | reverse complement strand
CCGCGAAGAATTTCCAGTCGGGTTTGCAGACCCTGCGCCAGGTCGAGTTCTCGCTGCTGGACATGCACCTGCACTACGACTACGACCCCAGCACCGGTAAGACCGTGCAGCAATTGATCGACGAAGTGCGCGCCAAGTTCGCGCTGATCATTCCGCCAGCGTTCAACCGCTTCCAGAATTCCTTCGGCCACATCTTCGCCGGCGGCTACGCGGCCGGCTACTACAGCTACAAGTGGGCCGAGGTGCTGTCCGCCGACGCCTACGCGGCGTTCGAGGAAGCCAAGGCGCTGGGACCGGCGGCGACGACGGAAACGGGTAAGCGCTACCTGCGGGAAATCCTGTCGGTCGGCGGCTCGCGCCCGGCGCTCGAATCGTTCACCGCCTTCCGCGGCCGCGAGCCGAGCATTGACGCGCTGCTGCGCCACAGCGGTATGGCCGCCTGAATAAACGTCGTCTAAACGAGATAGCGCCGCGCGCATCGCAAGCCGATGACGCGCGGCATTTTCATTTTAGGCGGGGTCGATAGCAACATCGATGCCAGCGGCAAAAACGGTTTTCGCATAAACTGGAATCATGCGGGCCGCGCCGCCCGCCATTCCCTCTACAGAACAGAACAACAGCTATGACACGCATCGATTTCCACACCAACGTGCCGGACAAGATCGCCTACGCCTGCCGCCTGGTGCGCAAGGCCTGGGCGGCCAACCACCGCGTGGTGCTGATGGCGGAAGATGAGGCACAACTGACGGAACTTAACGCGGCGATGTGGACATTTTCGGCGACCGACTTCCTGCCGCACGTGCTGGCCGGCGACGCGCTCGCGCCGCACACGCCGATCGTGCTCACCGACAACGATGAGGCGGAATTACCACACACCGAATCATTAGTGAATTTGTCGCGCCGCGCGCCAAACCGGGTCGCGCAGTTTCAGCGCATGATAGAAGTGATTTCCTCCGACGAGGATGATGCGGCCGCCGGCCGCAAGCGCTATGTCGCCTACAAGCAGCAAGACTATCCACTCACCCACTTTGTCACAGGAAAATCATGAGCCAAGCCCAATCGTTTGACGCCAGTATCCCTGTATTGACGGAAGTCCTCAAAGCCGAGCCGCTGGGCGGGGACTTGCTACCCGGCGAAACGGCCAACGCGCCGCTCGCCACCTCCACCCGCGCCGAAATGGCCGCCCAGCTGGAAGCCGACGCCGTCGACGGCTGGAGCGACGCCGAATGGGCGATGCTGGAGCATCGCCTGTCCGAGCGCATCATGGGCAAGCTGCAATCGCGCGTCGACTTCGTGCTCGAGCAGCGCATCAAGGACAGCATGGCCGAAGTGCTGACACACGCGCTGCACGGCCTGACCAACGAGATCCGCATCGGCCTGCACGACACCATCGAGAAGATCGTCGCCCGCGCCGTGTCGCAGGAGCTGACGCATCTGCAAGCGCAAAAGAAGTCGCAATAGTCCGAACCCGTCCGCCCCACCCCGTCCCCCCCCTCCGATCCGCGCCCCCACGGTGCGCGGATCGCCCCGTTTGCGCGCACGGCCGCACCAATTTTGGTAATGCATCATAGATAGCCGTACCAATTCTGGAGCTGCATCATAAAAGCGCAAACTTTCGCGTTTCTTTCGTGTTTCCTCCTTTGCGCGGGCAATAATTTGTTGTACCTTTTGGCCTTGCAGAAAAAAACCGCGGCGTTCACAAGACAGCCGTCGACTATTCAACCATTGGAGAATGTATATGCTGTTCAAATCTAAATTCATTCCACTCGCCATCGCCCTGGCTTTCGCCGGCAGCGCCGGTGCGCAAGAAGTGATCAAGATCGGCCACGTCGGCCCGGTCTCGGGTCCGTCGGCTCACCTCGGCAAGGACAATGAAAACGGCGCCAAGATGGCAGTCGAAGAATTGAACGCCAAAGGCTTCAAAATCGACGGCAAGCCGGTCAAGTTCGTACTGCAGCTGGAGGACGACGCCAGCGATCCGAAACAAGGCACGGCGGTCGCGCAGAAGCTGGTCGACGCCAAGGTCAACGGCGTGATCGGCCACCTGAACTCGGGCACCAGCATTCCGGCCTCGAAGATCTACTACGACGCCGGCATTCCGCAGATCTCCCCCGCCACCACGCAAACCAAGTACACGCAGCAAGGCTTCAACTCGACGTTCCGCGTGGTCGCCAATGACGCCAAGCTGGGTGGCACCCTCGGGGCCTACGCCGTCGGCAAGATGGGCGCCAAGAAGATCGCCGTCATCGACGACCGCACCGCCTACGGCCAGGGCGTCGCCGACGAATTCATCAAGGGCGCCAAGAAAGCGCTGCCGGGCGTGCAAATCGTCGGCAAGGAATTCACCAACGACAAGGCCACCGATTTCAACGCCATCCTGACCACCATCAAGGGCAAGAATCCGGACCTGGTGTTCTTCGGCGGCATGGACTCGGTCGGCGGCCCGCTGCTGCGCCAGATGAAGGCGCTGGGCATCAAGGCCAAGTACATGGGCGGGGACGGCATCTGCACCGAGCCGTTCGCCAAGCTGGCCGGCGACGCCGCCACCAACGGCACGGTGATCTGCGCCGAAGCGGGCGGTGTGTCGCCTGAGCAGCAAAAGAACATGGACGACTTCGTCGCCCGCTACAAGAAGAAATACAACGCCGACGTGCAGATCTACGCGCCGTACGTGTACGACGCCGTCATGACGATGGCCACCGCGATGGCCGAAGCCAAATCGTCGCAACCGGCCAAGTACCTGCCGTTCCTGCACAAGATCAAGTACCAGGGCGTAACGGGTCTGATCTCGTTCGACCCGAAAGGCGACATCAAGGACGGCGCGCTGACTTTGTTCACCTACACCGATGGCAAGAAAACCAAGGTCGAAGTGGTCAAATAAACCACCCGGCCCAAACAAAAAACGCACCCCGTGGGGTGCGTTTTTTTATGCCGGCCAGAAGTGGATTACTTCTGCGCCAGTACCCATTTGACCAGGGTCTTGGCTTCCGCCTCGCTCACCTGCGGGTTGGCCGGCATCGGGATCGCGCCCCAGGTGCCCGAGCCGCCCTTGATCACTTTGGTGGCCAGCTTGGCCTCCGCGTCCTTTTGACCGGCGTATTTCGCGGCCACATCCTTATAGGCGGGGCCGACCAGCTTGGTCGCGACAGCGTGGCAAGCCATGCAGTTCTTCGCCTTCGCCAGATCCATGCCGGCATCCGCCATCGCCGACGACGATGCGAAAGCCGTGGCCACTACCATCCCAACCATCATCAAATTGCGTTTCATTGTGTTCTCCAAGTTAATGCTATCAATGCATGCTATCAATTCGGTGCTATCGATCCGCCGATCATTCTACCGTGTTTTGCTATTGTGCATTTAACGCATAAACCGCCCAAGGGTTGACCCAGAATTAGAATATTGCCCCCAGTAAAGCTAGAATCTTTGTAAGATGAGGGCAGGAGGAAATCCAACATGCCTATCATTCTGCTGATCGTGGCGCTGTCGGGGCTGCGTTATTTTGAAGTGTGGAAGTTCGCCCAGATCTCCTGGTGGTGGATCGTCGCGTTAAGCGTGTTCGCCTTCGTCTGGTTCGAATTCCTGGAACCCCTGTTTGGCCTGGACAAACGAAAAGCGCATAACGAAGACGAACGCCGCCGCAAGGCCCGCGTCAAAAAAAACTTCGACAAGAAGTCGTAAGACCGCAACAGTGGCCGTAGAGCCCGCCACATTCATCTTTCGTTGCGTTATGCAAGTCACCGCCCGCGCCGATACTGCCGCGCTCGCCTTCTTGCCTGTGGACGCCTAAAACTATGCCTTCTTTTACCTCACGTCAATACCGGTGCGCATTGTTGCGTCTCAACAAAAAGTGACTATTGGAGACTTTTTAACCCCGCGCGCTCACTAAGATGAATCGTCCGATATGCGAAATTCTTATTTGCATATGCGGATCACGATGGACCTCAGGAGGAAGTATGAAAGCGCGTAACATGACAATTGCGAAACGGCTGGGCATGGGTTTTGGCCTCGTTTCGGTGTTTCTCATAGTAGTAATAGCGCTGGGATTGGTCAGCATGCGCCAAATCCAGGGCCGCATGGACGAGATCATCAACGTCAACGGCGTCGAGACCCGGCTCGCCCAAACCATGGATTTGACCGTCACCGAGCGCGCACTGGCACTGCGCAACCTGATTTTGTTAAAAGAAGATAAAGAAATCCAGATCGAGATCAAACGCATCGCCGAACAGGAAAAAAAATACGCCGCTGCCCAGGACAAACTGGCCGAGATGTTCGGCAAGCTCGAGGAGACGTCGGCCGAGGAAAAACAACTGCTGGACCAGATCCAGAAACAGGCCGTGCTGGCCGCCCCCTTCATCCAGCGCGCCGCCGGCCTGGCGCTGGAGCAACAACAGGACGACGCGTACAAGCTGCTGCGCTATGAATTCCGCCCGGTGCAAAAAGCTTGGTGGGAAATGCTGCGCAAGCTCATCGCCGTCGAGGAAAAACAGAATCTGGAGGCCACCGAGGCCGCCGCGGCCGCCTACGAGAGCGCCCGCACGGTGATGCTGATCATCGGCTCGCTGGCCCTGCTGACCAGCCTGGTCGCGGCGGTGTTGATCACGCGCGGCGTCGTGCGCGAACTGGGCTGCGAGCCGGAGCACGCCGCCGAGATCGCCGGCCAGATCGCCGCCGGCAACCTGGCCGTGCACATCGCCACCAAACCGGGCGACACGCACAGCCTGCTGTTCGCGATGCGCTCCATGCGCGACAGTCTGGCGGAGATCGTTAGCCAGGTGCACGCCAGCACCGAGACCATCGCCTGCGCGGCCGGCCAGATCGCCTCCGGCAACCTCGACCTGTCCTCGCGCACCGAGCAGCAGGCCAGCACGCTGGAGGAAACCGCCTCGTCGATGGAGGAGTTGACCAGCACCGTGCGCCTGAACACGGACCACGCGCGCCAGGCCAACGGCCTGGCCGAGTCGGCCTCCAGCGTCGCGGTCAAGGGCGGCGCCGTGGTCGCGCAGGTGGTCGACACGATGGCCGCCATCAATATCTCGGCGCGCAAGATCGTCGACATCATCGGCGTCATCGACGGCATCGCCTTCCAGACCAACATCCTGGCGCTCAACGCCGCCGTCGAGGCGGCGCGCGCCGGCGAGCAGGGACGCGGCTTCGCCGTGGTGGCGACCGAGGTGCGCAACCTGGCGCAACGCTCGGCGGCGGCGGCCAAGGAGATCAAGGACCTGATCGGCGACTCGGTCGACAAGGTCGAAGCGGGCAACCGCCTGGTCGAACAGGCCGGCTCGACGATGCACGAGGTGGTCGCCAGCGTCAAGCGCGTGACCGACATCATGTCCGAGATCATGTCGGCCAGCCAGGAGCAATCGAACGGCATCGAGCAAATCAACACCGCCGTCACCCAGATGGACGACGTGACGCAGCAGAACGCCGCGCTGGTCGAGGAGGCGGCCGCCGCCGCGCAGGCCATGCAGGACCAGGTCAACAGTCTCAATGAGGTGGTCGGCATCTTCCGCGTCGAGGCGAAGCCCGGCGCGCCGCGTCCGCCCATGAAGGTGCTGGCCAAGCCGGCGCCGGTGCAGCGGCTGGCGCACACGCCGGCCAAGCCGGCCGCGCGCGCCAAGGCGCCGGCGCTGGCCTCGGATAGCTGGGAACAATTCTAAGTCGCCAACGGAGAAACGATCATGGGAAAACTGGACAAAATCGATCCCACCGGCATCGCCGGCAACGCGCCACACATCTTCTGGCACGCCAGCCAGGTGACGGCGCAGGCGCGCACGCACCAGGCGGGCCAGCAGGCCGCCACCGTGTGGCTGACCGGCTTGAGCGGCGCCGGCAAATCCACGCTGGCGTGCGCGCTGGAGACAAAGCTGATGGCGGCGGGCCACATGGCCTACGTGCTCGATGGCGATAATCTGCGCCACAACCTGAACCGCGATCTCGGCTTCTCGCCGGCCGACCGGCGCGAGAACATCCGCCGCAGCGCCGAAGTGGCGCGGCTGATGAACGACGCGGGCCTGATCGTGATCTGCGCCTTCATCTCGCCGCTGCGCAGCGACCGGGAGATCGCCCGCGACATCATCGGCAGCGGCAACTTTGTCGAAACCTACGTCAGCACGCCGTGCGAGGTGTGCGAGGAGCGCGATCCCAAGGGCCTGTACAAGAAGGCCCGCGCCGGCCTGATACCCGAATTCACCGGCGTCTCGGCGCCGTACGAAGTGCCGCTCGAACCGGCCATGTCGCTCGACACCGGCGAGCTGACGCTGGAGCAATCGTGCGAACAGCTGCTTGAGCACCTGTCGTACCGCTTCCTGTGATGCAGATGAAGTATGACGTCTTCAACGGCGACGCCGACGGCATCTGCGCGTTGCACCAGCTACGCCTGCACGCGCCGGCCGACACGCAACTGGTCACCGGCGTCAAGCGCGATATCGAACTGCTGCGGCGCGTGCCGCAAGGCGCGGCCGAGGTGCTGGTGCTCGACATCTCGCTCGACGCCAACGCCGGCGAGCTGCGGCGCCTGCTGGACGGCGGCGCGCGGGTCGACTACTACGACCACCACTCGGCCGATTGCGCCTTCGAGCACCCCGGCCTGCGCCTGCACTGCGACGGTTCGCCCGACGTCTGCACCAGCATCCTGGTCGACCGCCAGCTCGGCGGCCGCCACCGGCTGTGGGCCGTGACGGCGGCCTTCGGCGACAACCTGGAGCAGGTGGGACAAACAATGGCGGAGGAGATGGGCCTGCGCGACGACGCCATCGCCGAACTGGCGCAACTGGGCCAGACCATCAACTACAACGCCTACGGCGAATGCACTGAAGACCTGCACATCGCCCCCGAGGCGCTGTACCGTGAATTGAGCGGCTACGAAAACCCGTTCGACTTCATCGCCGCCAGCGCCGTCTACCGCGACCTGCGCGAAGGTTACCGCGAGGACTGCACCCGCCTGCACGAGCTGCAACCGTACCTCGAGCAGCCGGGCGGCGCCATCTACCTGCTGCCGGCGACGCCCTGGTCGCGCCGCATCAGCGGCGTGCTGGCCAACCGGCTGGCGGCGCGGCGCGACGGCGCCTCCTTCGCCGTGCTCAATGAGCGGGCCGACGGCTCCTATCTGGTCAGCGTGCGCTCCGGCGCGCCGTCGCTGCGCAGCGCCTGTGGACTGTGCCAGCAATTCGACAGCGGCGGCGGCAGGGTCGCCGCCGCCGGCATCAACCGCTTGCCGCGCCAGGAACTGGCCAGCTTCATGAAACGCTTTTGCGAATATTTTGAATTGAAAGGAACATGGAATGACTACCGCCCCCAAAACTCCTAGCCTCCAGATGGCCCAGGGCGCGCGTCCGCGTCCCGTGATGATGATACCGCTGCGCCGCTGCGGCAGCCACGCGCTGCGCCTGCGGCTGAACATGTCGCCGCAGTTCTATTCGCCCTACCCGCTGCACATCGTCGACCTGATGCCGCTGGTGCCGCTGTACGGCGACCTGCGCGACGACCGCAGCTACTTCCGCATGGTGGCCGACGTGGTCGGCCTGCAGGCGGTCAGCATGGTCAAGTGGCCCGGCACGGTGTTCGACCCTGTCGAAATCTTCGAAACCATCCGCAACCAGCCGCGCAGCATCCACCGCGTGGTGTGGGAACTGCTGCTGCGCGCCGGCGAGCGCCAGCACGCCAGCGTGGTGATGGACAAGTCGCTCGACAGCGTGCACTACGCCGACCAGCAGATGGAGCTGTATCCGGATATGTTGTTCGTCAACGTGGTGCGCGATCCGCGCGCGCAGGTGGCGTCGATGAACCGCGCCATCATCCATGATTTCGACAGTCTGCTCAACGCGCAGACCTGGCTGGCGGCGCACCGCGCCGCCGACCATGTGCGGCTACGCTGGCCGGAGCGGGTGCTGACGATACGCTATGAGGATTTCCTGTCGCAGCAGGAGACCACGCTGCGGCAGGTGTGCGTCTTCCTCGGCATCGACTTTTTGCCGCAGATGCTGGACGTGACGGGCTCGCAGGAAGCGAAGCAGATCTCGCAATTGTCGGCGTTGTGGTCGTCGAACTGCTATCCGCCGATCGCCGCCAATATCGACAAGTTCAAGCAGCAGCTGACGACGCCGGAGATCAATGTCATCGAGACGGTGACGGGCGAGTTTATGGATCGCTATGGCTACACGCGCTTGACGGCGGGCGATGCCGAGATCACGCCGGAACTCAAGATGCAGGCGCAGGTACGTTCGAACGAGGGCCGAGAGCGCGCGTGGCGCGATCTGGAATTGGATAATTTCAGGGATTATGTGCTGCGCCGCTGCCGCGCCGATTATCTGGCGCAGCTGGCGGCGAGGTTGACGCAACAGGCGGCGCATCCGGGCCGCAACACCATCGTCACGTTGGACGCGTTGGACCCGGCGGCGTTCGAGGTGACGGATTGAAGTCAGCCACCTCGAAGTGAGCGCTTAACGCTTCAACTGCGACAGGTCGCGCACCGCGCCACGGTCGGCGGACGTGGTCAACGCCGCGTACGCCTGCAACGCCTGCGACACATACCGCTCGCGGTTGACAGGCTGCCAGGCGTCGCCGCCCTTCGCTTCCATCACCTGGCGGCGCGCCGCCAGATCGGCGTCGCTGATGCGCAGATTGATGGTGCGGTTCGGGATATCGATGTCGATCATGTCGCCCTCTTCCACCAGGCCGATGGCGCCACCCTCGGCCGCCTCCGGCGACGCGTGGCCGATCACCAGGCCCGACGAACCGCCCGAGAAGCGCCCATCGGTCAACAGCGCGCACGCCTTGCCCAGCCCCTTGGACTTGATGTACGAGGTCGGATACAGCATCTCCTGCATGCCCGGACCACCTTTAGGGCCTTCGTAGCGGATGATCACGACATCGCCCTCGTGCACCGTGTCGCCCAGGATCGCCTCGACCGCCGAATCCTGGCTCTCGAACACGCGCGCCTTGCCGCTGAATTTCAGAATGCTCTCGTCGACGCCGGCCGTCTTGACGATGCAACCCTTCTCGGCCAGGTTACCGTACAAGACAGCCAGGCCGCCGTCCTGCGAATATGCATGCGCCTTGTCGCGGATGCAGCCGGTGCTGCGGTCCAGGTCCAGGGTCGCGAAACGCTCCGATTGGGAGAACGCCGTCTGCGTCGGCACGCCGCCCGGCGCGGCGCGGAACAGCTGGTGCACCGCCGGATCGTCGCTGCGCTTGACGTCATTGCGTTCGATCGCCTCGGCCATGGTCGGCGCGTGGATGGTCGGCAGCGAGGTGTCGAGCAGGCCGCCGCGCGCCAGTTCGCCCAGGATGCCGATGATGCCGCCGGCACGGTGCACGTCTTCGATATGGTACTTGTCGGTCATCGGCGCGACCTTGCACAGGCATGGCACCTTGCGCGAGATGCGGTCGATGTCGGCCATGTTGAAGTCGACGCCCGCCTCGTGCGCGGCCGCCAGCAGGTGCAGCACGGTGTTGGTGGAGCCGCCCATCGAAACGTCGAGCGCCATGGCGTTTTCAAACGCGGCCTTGGTGGCGATGGAACGCGGCAGCACCGAGTAGTCGTCCTGCTCGTAGTGGCGCTTGGCCAGTTCGACCACCAGGCGGCCGGCGCGCAGGAACAGCTGTTCGCGGTCGGAGTGCGTGGCGAGGATGGTGCCGTTGCCCGGCAGGGCCAGGCCCAGCGCCTCGGTCAGGCAGTTCATCGAGTTCGCGGTGAACATACCCGAGCACGAACCGCAGGTCGGACAGGCGGAGCGCTCGATCTCGGCGACATCGGCATCGCTGACGGTTTGATCGCCGGCCTTGATCATGGCGTCGACCAGATCGAGCTTGATGATCTTCTGCGTGCCGTTGACGACCTTGACCACCTTGCCGGCCTCCATCGGGCCGCCGGAGATGAACACCACCGGAATATTGATGCGCATGGCCGCCATCAGCATGCCCGGCGTGATCTTGTCGCAGTTGGAGATGCAGACCATCGCGTCGGCGCAGTGGGCGTTGACCATGTATTCGACCGAGTCGGCGATCAGGTCGCGCGACGGCAGCGAATACAGCATGCCGCCGTGTCCCATGGCGATGCCGTCATCGACGGCGATGGTGTTGAATTCCTTGGCGACGCCGCCTGCCTTCTCGATCTCGCGCGCCACCAGCTGTCCCAGGTCCTTCAGGTGCACGTGGCCGGGCACGAACTGCGTGAAGGAGTTCACCACGGCGACGATAGGCTTGTCGAAATCGCCATCCTTCATGCCGGTGGCGCGCCACAGGGCGCGCGCGCCGGCCATGTTGCGGCCGTGGGTGGTGGTACGGGAACGGTATACAGGCATGATGTTTCTCCAGTGATAAGGCGGCTCTAAGGCTTTGAGCGTAGCCTGACAGATTGCCTTGCCACCGCCCCGGTGTCAAATATATGATTTTCGACTCTGTGAGTCGTATAAAATATCACCAGAGTGAATTTCAATACAAACACATATGAATCTCGAACGAGGATGAATCTGGAACTTCGCCAGTTGCGCTACTTCGTCACCGTGGCCGAGGAACTCCACTTCGGCAAAGCGGCGCTGCGCCTGCACATGACGCAGCCCCCGCTGTCGCAGACGATCCAGGCGCTGGAGCAGTTGTTGGGCGCGGCGCTGTTCGAGCGTAGCCGCCGTGGCGTGGCGCTGACGCCGGCCGGCATCGCCCTGCTGCCGCAGGCCAGACGGCTGCTGGCGCAGGCCCAGGAGCTGCCGCAGCTGGTCCAGCGGGCCGCCGCCGGCGAGGTTGGCCGCCTGACCCTGGCCTTCGTCTCCTCGGCCGACTACAGCGTGCTGCCGCCCTTCCTGCGGGCCTACCGCGCCGCCTACCCGCAAGTGCAGATCACGCTGCAGGAAGCCACCTCCGACCTGCAGCTCGACGACCTGCTGCACAACCGCATCGACGCCGGCCTGCTGATCCCACCGCTGCCCGACAAGGCCAAACTGGAACTGGACTATCTGCCGGTGCTCAACGAGCCGTTGATGCTGGCCGTTCCGGCCGGGCTGCTGGCGAAAAAGGGCAAGGTGGCGCTGGCCGCGCTGCAGGAGTCGTTCCCTGCGCTACCGCTGATCGTGTTCCCGCGCGCGATCTCGCCGGCGCTGTACGATGCCATCCTCTCGGTGTTCCGCGACGCCGGCATCACGCCGGAGATCGGCCAGCAGGCGATCCAGATGCAGACCATCGTCAGCCTGGTCTCGGCCGGCATGGGCATGGCGCTGGTGCCGCAGTCGGTCTCCAACCTGATGCGGCCCGGGGTAGAATACCGGGCCTTGGCCGACACCGGCCCGCTGGTCGAAACCGGCCTGGCCTGGCGCCGCGACAATACGTCGCCGGTGCTGCGCGGCTTTTTGGAACTACTGAATAAGAACTTAGGAAAGAACGCTTTATGCTGATACATCCGATGCCCGACCCGGTCGCCATTCATCTGGGGCCGGTCGCGATCCACTGGTATGGCCTGATGTACGTGCTGGCCTTCGCCCTGTTCATCACCCTGGGCCGGGTGCGCATCAAGCAGCCGCATATCGCCGCGCAGGGCTGGCGCAAGGAGGACCTGGACGACATGCTGTTCTACGGGATGCTCGGCGTCGTCATCGGCGGCCGCCTGGGCGAGGTGCTGTTCTATGAACCGGTCAAATACTTCTCCAACCCGATCGAGATCTTCAAGATCTGGCACGGCGGGATGTCCTTCCACGGCGGTTTCATCGGCGTGTTGATCGCGATGGCGGTGTGGGCGCGCCGCGTCGGCCGCAACCTGCTCGACGTCTACGACTTCATCGCCCCGCTGGTGCCGCTGGGTTACGCGGCGGGACGCCTGGGTAACTTCATCAACTCCGAGCTGCCGGGCCGCGTGGTGTCAGATCCGTCGCTGCCATGGGCGATGATGTGGCCGGACATTTCGTATCCGCTGTTCCCCAATCCCGTGTTCCTGCAAGGGCTGCGCCATCCGTCGCCGATCTACCAGATGCTGGTCGACGGCCTGCTGGTGTTCGTGATCCTGTGGCTGTACGCGCGCAAGGAGCGTCCGCGCCTTGCGGTGGGCGCTTTCTACACGCTGCTGTACGGGTGCGCGCGCTTCTTCACCGAGTACTTCCGCACGCCGGACTGGGAGACCACGGTGCTGGGCATGCCGATCACCTCCGGCCAGGTGTTGTCGCTGCCGATGATCGTCGGCGCCATCGCCATGCTGGTGTGGGCCTACAAGGTCAAACAAAAAGGCCGCGCGCCGATCATTTCTTCAAAAGCTTGACGATCGCCTTCCATTGCGCCGCCGTGACGGGTGTGATGGACAGGCGGCTGCCCTTTTGCAGCACCACCATGTCCTCCAGCGCCGGGATGGTCCGCATCTCGGCCAACGACAGCAAACGGGTTTTCTCCGTGCCCTTCACATCGACCGAAATCCAGCGCGGCTGCTCCGGCGTCGCCTTGGCGTCGTAGTACTTGCTCTTCTTGTCGAACTGCGTGGCGTCGGGATATGGCCCGCCCACCACCACCGCCAGCCCGGCGATACCTGGCTCGGGGCAGCTCGAATGGTAGAACAGCACGCCGTCGCCGTCCTGCATCTGGTCGCGCATGAAATTGCGCGCCTGGTAGTTACGCACGCCGAACCACGGCGTGGTCTGATCCTTCGCCGCCATCACGTCGTCGATACTGACCTCGTCCGGCTCGGACTTCATCAACCAATATTGCATCGCTTTTCTCCAGACGAAAAAAAGCGGCTGCGCATTCACATGCTAACAACCGCTTTCTAAAATGAGGCCCCGCCTGTGCCGTTTTTGCCGGCATCCCGAACCAAACGGTTCAAGGTGGTCACAGTTAGTTCAATTTCGGGTTCATCGGACTAGCGACGCTCACGCCCATCGAACAAAATTCCGCAACCGGTGCACATAAATGGTTCAAGGAATATATGGCAATCGCGAACACCGCAGGGTACGAAGAAGTTTACTCTCTTGTCCGCCGCAAAGGAAGGAGTTTAGCGAATTAAAACAGGGTTTCTTGTGGAGTCAGTGCGCTATCGAGCACTTTGTGCATGGCCGCGATCTTGGTCTGCACTTCCAGGATCGACATGTCAGACAACGGACCTTGCGGCGATTTCACCGACAGGAATTCCGCCGCCATGCCCAACGCGGCCATCACGGCGATGCGGTCGTTGCCCTTGATCTTGCCACCGTCGCGGATGCCGGTCATCTTCTTGTCCAGCAAAGCGGCCGCTTCGCGCAGCGCGCGCTCCTCCTCGGGTTTGCACACCAGACGGTATGGCTGTCCCATGATGGACACATCCAGCTGAATCATCGTACGTCCTCTTTTTCAGGCAGACGGCCGGCTGCTTCCTCGTCCTGCTCGGACGTGGATTCGGGCGTGGACTCGTCCTCCAGCGACGGCACTTTTTCCAGCAACGCCACGATCCTGCCGGACGCTTCGCTGAGGCGGCGCTGATAGCCCATATTTTCGACCACGAGGGCGGCATTGGCTTGGCGCAACTGAGCATTCTCGCGGCGCAAGGCGTTGGTCATCTCGGCCAACTGGTCGATCTTGTCGGATAGTTCTTCGAATTCGGAAATCATCCCGCCACTATAGGCAGCGCGCGGGGCGCCGTCAACCGAATCAGGCGACCGCAGCCCTATTTTGGGGCTGCGGCAACGCGATTTAATTAATGGCTAAGAATACAAGACACAATCTTATTACTTTACCAGCCTCATTACTTTATCCGCGGCTCGATCGTGACGTGGCCTTCGATGCCGCTGCCCTGCCCGGGCTCGGCTTCGACGATCACGTTGATCTCGCGCTTGCCGGTGCCCGCCGGCAACGGCAGGTCCAGCGGCGCGGGCGCGTAGCCGTCCTTCTTGCCAACGAGGGCGCCGTCGATCCACACCTCGGCCTTGCCACGGATGCCGCCGAAGCGGATCAAGCCGTTGCCGTTGGCGAGGTTCTTGCGCGGCGTGAAGCTGGAGCGGTACAGGTGATACTTGGCACCGGCGTCGGCCCACAGCGGCGGCGAGCCCCAGCCCCAGGTATTCATGTCGAAGCCGGCCAGCTTCTGGTTCGGGTCCGGACGCTGGTCGCTGACCGGCGCCACGCGCCAGCTGCGCACGAAGGTGGTCGGCGCGTCGGCGCTGGCGACGAACGGCTCGGGCGCCACCGCCTTGACCGGAATCGAGATCTTCGCCGCGCCCAGGCCCGGCGCCGTGGCCACCACGTTGACCGGCTCCTTGCTGTCCCAGTTGGTCTGCACGATCAGCTGCGCCAGGCCGTTGAACAGGCGTCGGGTCGCGCCCTTCTCGTCCTCGTGCGAAGTCGGATCGCCGTTGCCGTGACCGATCGAGCGGCCGCCGCCCGTCACTTCGAAGGTGACGCTGGCGTCGGCCAGCGGCACCGCGCGGCCTTGCGCGTCGAGCGCGCGCACGGTGATCGGCATGGCGTCGCGGCCATCGCCGGCAAGCTGCGCGCGGTCCGGCACCAGCTCCAGCGCGACGGCGGCGCCGGTGGTCTCCACCGACGTGCGCGCCACCTCTTTGCCGCCGCGATAACCGACCGCCTCCAGCTTGCCCGGTGCGTAGGCGACGTTGAAGAAGTTCATGCGGAACGGATCGACCTTCTGCTCGCCCAGCGCTTTGCCGTTCAACAGCAGCTGCACCTTCTCGACGTTGGCCATCACCATCACGCGAATGTCCTTGCCCTCGCTGCCGCTCCAGTTCCAGTGTGGCGCGATGTGGATCAGCGGACGGTCCTTGATCCACTGGACCTGGTGGATGTAGTAGGCGTTCTTGGGGAAGCCGTTCAAGTCCATGATGCCGAACACCGAGCTGACGGCCGGCCAATCGTTCGGCGTCGGTTCGCCGCGATAATCGAAGCCGGTCCAGACGAAACCGCCGGCCACGTAAGGACGGGTGGCGATCGCCTCCCACGCGTCGCGGTGGGTATTGCCCCACTGGGCCGCGTCGCTCAAGTCATCGTAGCTGGCGATGATGCCCTTTTCCTTGATGGTCTTGAACTCGCCGCGCGTCATGAAGGCCGACGTGTCCTCCGAGCTGGTGAACGGCTTGTTCGGGAACGCCTTGTGATAGCGGTCGTAGTCCGGCACCTGGTAGTTGGCGCCGACCACGTCGACCGCGTGCGAGACATTCAGGTCGCTGAAGAAGCCACCGTTCATCGCCGCCGTGACCGGACGCGTATCGTCCAGCGATTTGACCACGGCCGCCATGCGGCGCACCATCTCGTAGCCCACTTCGGAACCCTGCACCGGCTCCTCGTTAAACACCGACCACAGGATGATGCCCGGATGGTGGCGGTCGCGCTTGACCATCCACTCCAGCTGCTTCATGTAGTCCGGCGACGGATTGAAGTTGCGGTTCTCGTCCATGACGAGGAAACCCATGCGGTCAATCAGGTCCAGCACCTCCGGCGCCGGCGCGTTGTGCGAGAAGCGTATCGCGTTCACGCCCAACTCCTTCAGGCGGCGCAGGCGATATTCCCAAATGGAGTCCGGCACGGCAACACCAACGCCCGCATGATCCTGGTGGATGCACACGCCCTGCAGCTTCATATGCACGCCGTTCAGGAAGAAACCCTGCGCCGCGTCGAAGCGTATCGTGCGGAAGCCTGTATGCAGCGATACCTCATCGAGCGCCTCGCCGTCCTGCAGCACGCGCGTGGCGATCCGGTACAGATT
>Ga0105244_10002014_pt1 | contig 15661 bp, 14 predicted proteins | sample KBSM44metaG_FD_80423 | JGI IMG/M metagenome (GOLD analysis project Ga0105244, IMG submission 80423) | Miscanthus rhizosphere microbial communities from Kellogg Biological Station, Michigan, USA - KBS M4-4 metaG | ecosystem: Host-associated > Plants > Roots > Rhizosphere > Soil | place... | reverse complement strand
GACCGGGCGTCCGGCCCGGCATACGCCTAAATATTTGTGAAAAGGAAGAAAATCATGTTGGACGCTACCCTCAAAACCCAGTTGAAAGCTTACCTGGAGAAAGTGGTTCAGCCACTTGAGCTGGTCGCTTCTCTCGATGACAGCGCCAAAGCCCGCGAGATGAAAGAACTGCTCCTCGAAATTAGCGAGTTGAGCGACAAGATCTCGCTGGTGGAGCGCAGCGAAGCTGGCGTGCGGACTCCGTCGTTCAGCATCAACCGTGCAGGCACCGATATAGGCGTGCGTTTCGCCGCCATCCCGATGGGCCACGAATTCACCTCGCTGGTGCTGGCGCTGCTGCAAGTGGGCGGCCACACCATCAAGTTCGACCAGGCTGTGATCGAACAAATCCGTAATCTCGAAGGCGACTTCGAGTTCGAAACCTTCATGTCGCTGACCTGCCATAACTGCCCGGACGTGGTGCAGGCGCTGAACGCCATGTCGGTGATTAACCCGCGCATCAAAGTGACCACCATCGACGGCGGCCTGTTTGCCAAGGAAGTGGAAGAGCGCCAGATCATGGCCGTGCCGATGATGTTCCTGAACGGCCAGCACTTCGGCCAGGGCCGCACCTCGGTGGAAGAAATCCTCGCCAAGCTCGATACCAACGCCGGCGTGCGTGCGGCCGCTGAGCTGAGCAAGAAAGACGTGTTCGACGTGCTGGTGGTCGGCGGCGGTCCTGCCGGCGCCGCAGCGGCCATCTACGCGGCCCGCAAAGGCATTCGCACCGGCGTACTGGCCGAGCGCTTCGGCGGCCAGGTGCTGGACACCTTGGCGATCGAGAACTTCATTTCGGTGAAAGAGACCGAAGGCCCGAAATTTGCCGTCGCACTGGAACAGCACGTCAAGGAATACGACGTCGACATCATGAACACCCAGCGCGCCAGCAAGCTGGTGCCGCTCGGTAAAGTGGTGGAAGTGCAGACCGCTTCCGGCGCCGTGCTGAAAGCCAAGTCGGTGATCCTGGCGACCGGCGCCCGCTGGCGCGAGATCAACGTGCCGGGCGAGAAGGAATACCGCAACCACGGTGTGGCCTACTGCCCGCACTGCGACGGTCCGCTGTTCAAGGGCAAGCGCGTGTCGGTGATCGGCGGCGGCAACTCCGGCGTGGAAGCGGCAATCGACCTGGCTGGCCTGGTGCAGCACGTGACGCTGATCGAATTCGGCGCCGAACTGCGCGCTGATGCGGTCCTGCAGCGCAAGCTGCGCAGCCTGGCCAACGTCACCGTGATCACCTCGGCGCAAACCACCGAGATCCATGGCGATGGCAAGAAGGTGAATGCGCTGAGCTACACCGACCGCAACACCAATATGTCGCACAAGGTGGAGCTGGAAGGCGTATTCGTGCAGATCGGCCTGGTGCCGAACACCGAATGGCTGAAAGGCACGATCGCCTTGTCGCGCCACGGCGAGATTGAAGTCGATGCGCGTGGCCAGACTTCGGTGCCGGGCGTGTTTGCTGCGGGCGACGTCACCACGGTGCCGTACAAGCAAATCATCATCGCCACCGGCGAAGGCGCGAAAGCGGCACTGTCCGCCTTCGATCACCTGATCCGTTCGGACGATACGGAAGCGGTGGAAGAAGCCGCCGCCAAGCAAGCGCTGACCGCGTAAGCGAAACGGAAGTAATCGAAAGGGAGCCTCGGCTCCCTTTTTTATTTCTGCAGCACGCCGGAGTTGCGCCCAAATTCTGCCAGCACCTGGTCCAACCCCCGGAAGCCGAACAGCAGCGCAGCGATCACCAAAATCGTGACAAAGTTTACAGCCAGATTTCCGCTTACCTCTGCCGCCCAGCCCTTCCAGCTTCGTTTCTGCTGCTGATTTACCTGAGTCGCTTCCAGTTGCTGGCCAACTTTGGTCGCCAAAAAATTCTGCTCCAGCTTTTGCCTACGCAGCGTCAGAGTATTACTTATTCCGTTTGTAAACTGCATAGGCAAAGATCGCGAGCGCCTCGCTATCACATTCTTGCGCGAGCAATTGGTACATGGCGGGCATGATAGCCACCTATTTCGATGGGAAGGTTTCTTTCCACGCTGCGTCCAGCGCTGCGCGGATTTCGTCTCTGGTGAATTGCGCGCTGGGCCAATCGTCGAAGAAGCGCTTAGGGCGTGGCTTTCCGGCTCGGTCATTGCGAATATCTTGGTCAACTTGCCTGCAAATTTCTCGAATTTCTGCCGAGGTAAGATTGCTGAACATGATGGCCTCCTGTGTGGACGTTCGGCCAGTGTACGCCGCACGATGCCGCGCACATTTGATACAGGTCTAGGAGCCCAGATTGTGGCTAATGATGGCCGGTGCCGATCAGCCCCTGTCATGAAGTCAGGTCGTAACTCGCCTGGCGCGCTCTGAGTTGCATGGCGTTGCGGTGGCGCGCGCGCAGGCGCGGGTCGGTGATCAGGCGGCCCAGGGTTTCACCAATCACCATCACCACGCCCAGCAAGGGCAGCACCAGCATCAGGCCCGCCACGCCGGCCACCGAGCCGCCAATAAAAATCATCAGCACGGTGATCAAGGGATGAATGTGCAGGCTGCGGCCCAAGGTCAGCGGCATAAAGACGAAGTCATCCAGCAGGCGCACGCAGATGAACACGCCTATCGCCAGGTACGCCACCGACGGATCGGCCGGCGCGTCGGTCGAGGCCACCATCACCACCAGCACGCAGCCGACAATCGAGCCCACGTAAGGCACCCACGCCAGCACGGCCGAGATCAGGCCCAGTGTCAGCGGCGACGACACGCCGATCGCCCACAGGCCGAACGCCAGCACTACCGTGTCGAGCATGGTCAGGCGGATCAGGCCCTGGAAGTAGCGGTGCGCGGTCTGGTCGACTTCATGCAGCAGGCACAGGGTGCGCTCGAAGAAGGCGTTCGGCACGGCGCGCGCCAGGAACTTTTTAAAGCGCAGGCCGTCGCGCAAAAAGAAGAAGGTCAGGAACGGCGCCAGCAGCAGCGACGGCAGCCAGCCCGCCGTCGACACCAGGATATCGGTCAGGTGCGACTGGATGAAGTCGCCCGTGAATGCGGTCATGCGCTGGTTGACGGTCTCGGCCAGCTGCACCTGGTGCAGGATGGGGAATTGCTCTTCCAGCGCGGTCAGCGTGTGGCGGATGAAGTCCAGTCCGCCTTGCAGGTAGGTGCCCAGCATGTCCTGCCACGAGGTCTCGGGCGAGGATTTGAGGAACACCAGCGCCATCACGGCCAGCGTGACGACCAGCAGGAACACGACGCCCACCAGCAGCGTGGCCGCGTTCTGGCTGAAGCCCATGCGCACCAGCCGCTGCGCCGGCGGCTGCAGGATGTAGTACAGCACGATGCCGAGCAAGAACGGAATCGCCAGGAACAGCATCTGCTGCAACAGGAACAGCAGCACGCAGGTAGCGGCGATGATGCCGCTCCACACCACCGGTCCGCCGCGCTGTTGGGACGGCAGCAGGTTCATAGCGCCTCGACCTGCGGCTGGCCGGCCATCCAGTCGCGCAGGCGGCGGCCGATGTGGCGTGCCAGCGCGAGCGAGATTTTGTAGCCGATCACAGGATCGGTGTCCATCAGGCCCATGAAGTCGGCGCGGAAGAAGACCGCCAGTTCGCAGTTGTCGAGCGCGCGCGTCTGCGCATTGCGCGGCGAGTTGTCGAGCAGGGCCAGGTCGCCGAAGAAGGAGCCGGCCGACAGTTCGGCCACCACTTCGCGGCCCGCATCGAGATGGCGGCTGATGATGACGCGGCCCGACATCACCAGATACAGCGCCTGGCCCTCTTCGCCTTCGTCGAAGATGATTTCATCGGCCAGGAAGCGGCGCTCGTGCATCAGGCCGTCCACGATTTTCAGCTCGAGCGGCGTCAGCGACGAGAACAGGGCCGATTCTTTCAGGCGCAGCAAACGCGGCGACATCTCGGGCGATTTGAGGAAACCGAAAATCAAGGGAGCTCCAGGGCAAGAACAGGGACAGTGCCTGGTATTGTCGCCGGTTTTACCCTGCTGCTGGGTGTTTGTTGCTAAGAAATCACAGTTGCACCGTGCCTGCCAGGGGCAGGGCTGGCTCGAGGTGGCTGGTCAGCAGGATGCACTGGCGCGCCAGCCGCTCCGGCGCCGACAGTTGCTGGCGCAGGTAGGCGACCGCATCGGCGTCGAGGCCGTTGAAGGGCTCGTCGATCAGCAGCAGGCCGACCGGCAGGGACAGCGCCAGCGACAGCTGCATTTTCTTGTGCTGGCCGAGCGACAGGGTGGTGACCGGCTGGTCCAGCGTCGGCAGCAGGTGGAAGGCGGCCAGCTCGGCGTTGAGCTTGTCGGCGTCGGCGCCGGCATACAGGGCGATGTGCATGTCCAGCACTTCGCGCACGGTCAGCCACGGCAGTTGTGGCGTATCGCCGCCGCAGTAGTAGCAATGCAGGCGGTAGGTCAGCGGCTGGGCGTGGATTTCAATATCGTCGAGCCAGATCTTGCCGCTGTGCGGGCTGAGCGCGCCGCCGGCCAGTTTCAGCAGGGTGGTTTTGCCGGCGCCGTTCTCGCCGCGCAGCCAGGTGATGCCGTTGCCCAGTGTGAGGTCGAACCGCGTGAACAGCGGGTGGCTGGCGTATTCGAAAGTCAGTTGTTCGATTCTTAGTTCCATAATTCGCTTCCAATGGCGGTAAGGATGACGATGGCGCCGATCACCAGGCCAACGCGGCCGCGCACGCTCAGGCGGCGCAGCGCCACCACGGCCAGTTGCGCGATGGCGGCGGCGCACAGCCAGACGGTGGCGACGGTGTGGCTGTAACCTGCGGCCGCGCGGCCCAGTGTCAGCAAGGCGAACCAGCCGAGTACGCACAGGCCGGGCAGCAGGGTGAAACCGATGGCCAGGCGGTAGAGGCGGCCGGCGTGCAGCGGCCATTGCGCGGCGACCGGACGCAGCAGCGCGATTTGTTCGGCCACGGCCTTGTCGCCGCGGTCGGTCAGCAGCATGGTGAACAGGGCTGCGCAGGCGCCCCAGATGGCAGGCGGGACCACGGGCGGATGCCACATCCAGACGGCGATGCTGGCCAGTGCGCCGGTCAGCAGCAAGGTTTGCTGGACGCCGACCACGTTTTCAGCGCGCCAGAACGGCAGCCAGAACAACTGCTTCCAGAAATAGGGCAGTGCGAAGCGCCCGGCGGCGCGGCGCGCGCTGGCGGAGGCGACGTAGGCGACGGGAACAGGGCGATGCGGAGAGGGTTTGCGGGCGGCCGGTGGACGGGCGCGGTGGGCCAGCGCCAGCGTGGCCAGCAGCCAGGCCAGCAGCAGGGAAGCGGCCGTCAGCGCCACGACTTGCGCGGCCACGGGGCGCAGCCAGTCGGGCCATTGGTAGAGCCAGATCGCGGCGGAGACGGCGTAGGCGCCGCTCAGCGGGCCGATGATCATGCCGGCCACGGCGGCATCGGCCAGCCATTTGCTGCGCGCCGGGATGGGCAGCGGGCGGCTCCACGTCACTACCGCCGCCGGATGCAGGCGCTTGCGCAACAGCCATACCGGCAAGCTGGCGACCAAGGTTTGTCCGCAGAACAGGCCGAGCGCCACCGGCCACGGCTGGGTGGCGGCAAACATGCCGGGCAGCGCGATCACGGCCAGCAAGCCAACCAGCACGGTGCCGAAACCAAGCAAAATATATTCAAGCGAGCTTTGAAGGCTGCGGGCAAATTGCAGCAGCGCGTGGCGCGCCATGCGGAGCCGGAAGTGGAGATAGGAATTTTTCATTGCCAATCAGCTTAGCCCGGCATTCTGAGGCGGAAATGAAAAAGGCCCGATGCGAACATCGGGCCTTCTCGGAATATTGGCGGAGCGGACGGGGCTCGAACCCGCGACCCCCGGCGTGACAGGCCGGTATTCTAACCAACTGAACTACCGCTCCAATTCGTTTTTATAAGTTCTACTGGTGGGTGCTGAGAGGGTCGAACTCCCGACCTACGCCTTGTAAGGGCGCCGCTCTACCAACTGAGCTAAGCACCCAGTGAACTTATCAGCGTTGTTTCATTTAACTGCTACAACTGCTGAACGAGGCCGTATTCTATAGGAGGGCGATTCACTTCCGCAAGGGTTTTTGAAAATAATTTAGAAAATTCATGAATAACAATCTTGATCAACTGTACAGCCGCGTCAGCCGGCGTCTGATGCCTTTCCTGTTCCTGTGCTTTGTCGCGGCCTATCTGGACCGCGTCAACGTCGGCTTCGCCAAACTGCAGATGCAGGCCGAGCTCCAATTCAGCGATGCCGTGTATGGCGTTGGCGCCGGCATCTTCTTCATCGGCTACTTCCTGTTCGAGGTGCCGTCCAACCTGCTGATGACGCGCGCCGGCGCGCGCATCTGGATTGCCCGCATCATGATCAGCTGGGGCGTGATTTCCTCGGCGCTGATGTTCACCACCAGCGCCGCCAGCTTCTACGTGCTGCGCTTCCTGCTCGGCGTGGCCGAGGCCGGCTTCTTCCCCGGCATCATCCTGTACCTGACCTACTGGTATCCGGCGCAGCGCCGCGCCCGCATGGTGGCCGTGTTCATGAGCGGCGTGGCGGTGGCCGGCGTGGTGGGCGGGCCGCTGTCGGGCTGGATCATGAAGGCGTGCGCCGGCCTCAATGGCTGGAGCGGCTGGCAGTGGCTGTTTCTGCTGGAAGGTCTGCCCTCGGTGTTGCTTGGCGTGTGGACCTGGTTCTATCTCGACGACGGCATCCGCGCCGCGCGCTGGCTCAGCGAGGACGACAAGCAGGCGCTGGAGCGCGAGCTGGCCGGCGAGCGCAGCCAGCAACAGCACTTGCCGCTGGGCCGGCTGTTCGGCAGCGGCAAGGTGTGGCTGCTGGCGCTGGTGTACTTCCTGTGCGTGATGGGCTTGTACGGCGTCAGCTTCTGGCTGCCGCAGCTGATCAAGAACAGCGGCGTGACCGATGTGTTCGATATCGGCCTGCTGTCGGCCGTGCCTTACGGCGTGGCGGCGCTGACCATGGTACTGGCCGCGCGCCACTCGGACTGCACGGGCGAGCGGCGCTGGCACACCGCGCTGGCTGCATTGGCCGGCGCGCTGGGGCTGGTGGCTGCCACCGTCTACAGCGACAGCACCGTGATCGCGCTGGCGGCGCTGAGCGTGGCCACGGCCGGCATCCTCAGTACCTTCCCGATTTTCTGGAGCCTGCCGACCGCCATGCTGGGCGGCGCGGCCGCAGCGGCGGGCATCGCGATGATCAACTCGGTGGGCAACCTGGCCGGCTTTGTCGCGCCGTATCTGGTAGGCGCGATCCGCGACGCTACCGGCAGCACCGCCAGCGGCATTTACCTGATCGCCGCCAGCCTGGCGGCCGGCGCGCTGCTGGTGGTGGCGGCAGTGCGGCGATTACCTGGGACGTAATCGCCGCACCAATGCGATGTCCGCACAATGGCTCCTGTCGATTCCGACATGACCCAACCAAGGAGATCAGCATGAACCCAGCACACATCGCCGACCAATACCTGGCCATCTGGAATGAACGCGACGCCGCCACCCGCCGCGCCATGATCGCCCGCACCTTCAGCCTCGACGCCTGCTACGTCGATCCGATGATGCGCGGCGCCGGCCACGACGGCATCGACGCCATGATCGCCGGCGCGCAAAGCCACTTCCCCGGCCACCGCTTCACGCTGGACGGCACGCCGGACGGCCACAACGACCTGGTGCGCTTCTCGTGGACGCTGGCCGCAGCCGACGGCCAGCGCGTCGCCAGCGGCATGGATGTGGCCACGGTGGCCGCCGACGGCCGGCTGGCCAGCGTGAACGGCTTCCTCAACGCCGCGTGATAGATTACGCACTTCCCTTCATCACGGAGACGTCATGACTGCGCGCGACCAGTACTTCAGCGATTTTGCCGCCGCCCTGCGCTACTGGCGCGGCAAGCGCGGCTACAGCCAGCTGAAGCTGTCGACCGAAAGCGCGATCTCCCAGCGCCATATCAGCTTCCTGGAAAGCGGCCGCTCGCAGCCCAGCAAGGAGCTGATCCTCAAGCTGGGCATGGTGCTGGAGATCCCGCTGCGCCAGCGCAACGTCATGCTGCTGGCGGCCGGCTTTGCGCCGGCCTACCAGGAACGCAACTTGTCCGATCCCGAACTGGGCGCGGTGCGGCAGGCGCTGGAATTCATGCTGGCGCAGCAGGCGCCATACCCTGCGCTGGTGGTGGACCGGCTGTGGAATCTGCTGATGCTGAACGAGCCGGCCGCCGCCATGCTGCGCTGGCTGTACGGCTATCCGCCCGAGGTGCAGTTCCCCACCGACGGCTCGGTCAACGTGATCCGCCAGACGCTGGACCCGCACGGCCTGCGCCCCTACCTGCCCAACTGGGAAGAAGTCAGCGCCGATCTGCTGCTGTGGATACAGCGCGAAGCCATGAGCGACGGTCCCGGCAGCGAGGCCACCACGCTGCTGGCCGACCTGCTGGCGCTGCCCGGCATCGCCGACATGCCGCGCACGCCCAATCTCGACCGCCGCGCCTTGCCGTTCCTGCCGATGACTCTGCGCAAGGATGGCGTCGAGCTCAACCTGTTCACCACCATCGCCACGCTGGGCACGCCGCACGACGTCACCGTGCACGAATTGCGCGTCGAGACTTTCTTCCCGGCCGACGACGCCACCGCCAACTGGTTCAAGCAGCGCTAGCGGGGCGGCGGCAGCGCGTCGAGGATCTCGCGCGGCCCGTCCTGGTACAGCCGCTGCATGGCGTTGGCGTCCAGATAGTGCTCGTAGAATTTCTGTATGCTGCCGTCGGCCACGATGGAGCGCAGCGCGTTGGCGTAGCGCTGCAGCACCTCGGGCGGCACTTTGTTGGAGACGTACAGGCCCAGCAGGGTGCGCGGCGCTTCCGCCACGGTGGTGGCGCTCATCTGGCCGACCAGGCCGAACTGGCGCTGGTTCTGCATGTGGATGGTGAGCGGCGCCAGCGTGCCTTCGGTGCGGCCGGCCAGGATCTTGCGGAACACCACGCCAAAGTCATTGACGTATTCCAGCCGCCCTTGTTGTTGCAGGCGATCGAATTGCGCCTGGATGGCCACGTTGTAGAAAATGCCGCGCGTGACGTTCAGGCGCGCCGTGCTGCGTTCGACAAATTCGGCCAGGCTATGGAAGTTGCCGGCCTCCTTGTTGAGCAAGACCAGTTCAAAACGGGAGTAGGTGTAAGGTAGAAAGGTGCCGTAGCGGTCGCGCTCGGGCGTGCGCAGCGAGGCGCCCGTGATGTCCAGTTTGCCGCTGAGGAACTGCGCGTACAGCCGGCTGCGCGGATACCAGAGCACGCTCAGCTTGCAGCCGCTGCGCTTTTGCAATTCTTCCACCACATCGATGCTGATGCCGCGAATGACGTCGCCATCCTGATAGGACGAATAGCCCAGGTCGCTGACGCCGACGTTGGCGGGCGGGCAAGCGCTATCCGTCGCCGCGGCCTGGGCACAGGCGAGCGGCAGCCACAGGGCAAGCATAGCGGTGTGCTTGGTCATACACTGAGTGTAGCATCGGGAACTTGCATGTCGGTGGCTTTCGATGGATACTGTGTTTATTTACAGTATTATTCCTGCATTATGGCCGACGCCGACCGCCGCATTGCCCACATCGACATGGATGCGTTTTTCGCATCGGTCGAGCTGTTGCGCTATCCGCAGCTGCGCGGCCAGCCGGTGGTGATCGGCGGACGCGGCTACGCGCCCGAGCAGCGCGCCGACGGCTCCTATGAATTCAAGCGCTTGCGCGACTATGTCGGGCGCGGCGTGATTACCACCGCCACCTACGAGGCGCGCGCGTTCGGCGTCGGCTCGGCAATGGGCATGATGAAGGCGGCCAAGCTGGCGCCGGACGCCATCCTGCTGCCGGCCACGTTTGACGACTATCGCCATTACTCGCGCCTGTTCAAGGAAGCGGTGGCCAGCATCGCGCCCGATATCGAAGACCGCGGCATCGATGAAATTTTTGTCGACCTGACCGAGGTGAAAGGCGAAACGCGTGAGCTGGCTTCGCGCATCAAGCAGGCGGTGCGCGATGCCACCGGGCTGACCTGCTCGATCGGCGTCACGCCCAACAAGCTGCTGTCGAAAATCTGTTCCGACCTCGAGAAGCCCGACGGCCTGACCGTGCTGGGCATGGACGACATCCCCGAGCGCATCTGGCCGCTCAATGTGCGCAAGGTGAACGGCATCGGCCCCAAGGCCACCGCCAAGCTGGCCTCGCTCGGCATCGAGACCATCGGCCAGCTGGCGCAGGCCGATGCCGGCCTGCTGCAGGATTATTTCGGCGCGCATTACGCGGCCTGGCTGGCGCGCGCTGCGCGCGGCATCGATGAGCGCGGCATTTCCACCAGCCGCGAAAGCAAATCGATCTCGCGCGAAACCACCTTCGAGCGCGACCTGCATGCGCGCACCGACCGCGAGACCTTGTCCGGCATTCTGACCACGCTGTGCGCGCGCCTCGCGGACGACCTCAAGCGCAAGGGCTATGTCAGCCGCACCATCAGCATCAAGCTGCGCTATGACGATTTCCAGATCGTCAGCCGCAACGTCACCCTGCCGCTGCCGGTGGCCGATGCCGACGCCATCCTGCAGGCGGCGCGCGAATGCCTGAAGCGGGTGCCGCTGCAGCGCAAGCTGCGCCTGCTCGGGGTGCGCGCCAGCACGCTGGAAGCGCCCGGCGCCGCCGTGGCGCGGCGGCTGCCGGTGCAAGGAGATTTATTCGCCTGAAGCGTAGCGTGTAAAATGACGCTCCTTTTGCCATCACTTTTTGAAACAAGGCCTGTCAACTTTATGTGGTTCAAGAATCTACAGATTTACCGTCTGCCGGCCCCTTGGGCCTACACCCCCGAACAACTCGAAGCCGCGCTGGCCAGCCAGGCGTTCACCCCGGCCAGCAGCAATGAATTGCTGCGCCAGGGCTGGGACACGCCGCGCCCGAACGGCGGCCTGGTGCACGTGGTCAACAAGCAAATGCTAATTGTGCTGGGCACCGAGAAAAAACTGCTGCCGAACAGCGTCATCAACCAGGTCGCCAAGGCGCGCGCCGCCGAGATGGAAGAAGCCCAGGGCTTCAAGCCGGGCAAGAAGGCGATGAAGGAGCTGAAGGAACGCGTGGCCGACGAATTGTTGCCGCGCGCCTTCTCGATCCGCTCCAACGTCTGGACCTGGATCGACCCGGTCAACGGCTGGCTGGTGGTCGATGCCGCCAGCCCGGCCAAGGCTGACGAAGTCATCAAGCTGCTGCTGAAGGCGGTCGACAAGCTGCCGCTGGAAAGCCTGCGCGTGCAGCGCTCGCCGGTGGGCGTGATGACCGAATGGCTGCAGACCGACGAAGCGCCGGCCGGCTTCACGGTCGACATGGATACCGAACTGCGCGCCACCGGCGAGAGCAAGGCCGCGGTGCGCTACGTCAAGCACTCGCTGGACCCGGAAGAAGTGCGCCGCCACATTGCCGCCGGCAAGCAGTGCACCCGCCTGGCCATGACCTGGGACAGCAAGATTTCCTTCGTGCTGACCGAACAGCTGGCCATCAAGGGCATCAAGCCGCTGGACGTGCTGGACGAGAAAGACGCTGGCGTGCGCAACGACGACGAGCGCTTCGACGGCGATTTCATGCTGATGACCGGGGAACTGGCCAAGCTGCTGGCCGATGTGGTGGAGGCTTTGGGCGGCGAAGCCAAAGCATAACCATCCTTTGCCATACAATTAAAAATGCCGCGAAGTCATTGATTTCGCGGCATTTTCTTTGTGGCGTCCCGTATAAAAATTCCTGGTTGCCGTGTGGAAATTAAGGCAATCTCTGCTATAGTGAAAAGTCTTAGCAAAAGAGGAATTTCTATGAGCGGGCCGATCGGATTGAGCACCCAGGATATCGCCAACTTGTCCGTCGCGACGATTGCCGCCTGGACCACCGACGACATCCTCGACTTGCTCCCGGAACAGGTGGCGGCCTTGCGCACCGATCACGCGGCGGCGCTAAGCAGCAAGCAGCTGGCCGCGCTGGCGCCGTCCAACCTGAGCGCCATGACCACCCAGGACGTGGCCGCGCTCAAGCCGGCCGTGCTGAACGCCGCCGGCGCCGCGCAGCCGGCACTGATGGGCGCGCTCACTCCCGACCAGATCGTGGCGCTGACCACGGCCCAGGTGGCTGCACTCGGCACGACTGCCTTCACCAGCCTGACGCCGGGCTCCATCGTGTCGTTCGAGCCGGTCGACCTGGCCGCGCTCAGCACCGCCAACATTGCCGCACTTGACGCCTCCGATTTCGGCATCCTGCTGACCCAGCAGCTGGCCGCGCTGGCCAGCCGCCAGGTGGCCGCCCTGTCCAGTGACGATATCCAGGCCATCACGGTGGACGGCTTTGCTGCCCTGAGCACGCAGGTGATCGCGGCGCTGGCCACCAGGCAGATTGCTGCCCTGACCGGCGACCAGACCGTGGCCCTGACCACGCGCCAGGCGGCCGCGCTGAGTTCGCAACAACTGGCGGCGCTCGGTTCCGACAACTTCACGCAGCTGGAAGCGGAAGATATCGGCGCCATGAAAACCGCCACCATCGCCGGCTTGTCGACGCGCCAGATCGCGCTGCTGTCGGCCGACCAGCTGGCCGGCTTCACCACCGCCCAGTTTGCCGCGCTGAACACGCGCCAGGTGGCGGCCCTCAACAGCGACGCGCTGACCGGCTTGCCGACCGCCGACATCGCCGCCCTGAGCAGCAGTGCGGTGGCGCAGATGAGCACGGCGGTGCTGGCGCAGCTCAACACCGACCAGATCCGCGCCTTCACCACCCAGCAGATCAGCGCCCTGAGCAGCGCGCAGATTGCCGGCCTCAACAGCAGCCAGATCGCCAATCTGCGCACGGCGCAATTGAATGTGCTGAGTTCGCGCCAGATGGCTGGCCTGGCCACCGAAGACATTGCCGCGCTCGACAGCGGCGACCTGCCTTATCTGAACACTGCCGCGGTTGCGGCGCTGAGCTCAAGCCAGTTCAGCATGCTCGGCGGCGGTGGCGCCATCGCCACCCTCACCACGGACCAGATCGCCGCCCTGCGTGCGTCCACGCTGGCGGCGCTGAGCGCCAGCCAGGCGGCGCTGCTGACCAGCCGCCAGGCCACCGCCCTCAGCGGCGAGCAGATTGCCGTGCTGTCCACCGCGGCCGTGCAGGCGCTGCCGGCGGCGGACTTTGGCGCGCTGAAAACCGCGGCCATTGCGGCGCTGTCGACCAGACAGCTGGCGGTGCTGGGCAGCGCCCAGCTGGCCGCGTTTACCCCGGCCCAGTTCAGCGTGCTGAACAGCCGCCAGATCGCCGCGATTGGCAGCGACACCCTGGCCGGCCTGTCCAGCGCCGACCTGGCCGCGCTGACCACCAGCGCGGTGCCGCTGCTGAACCCGCAGCTGCTGTGGGCGCTGAGCACGGCGCAGCTGGCCGGCTTGGGCTCGCGCCACCTGGCGGTGATGAGCAGCGCCCAGATCAACGCCTTCACCACCACCCAGATCGCCGCGCTGGGCACCAAGCAGATCGTCGGCTTTGGCGCGCTGCAGGCGGCCGCGCTGGGCAGCGACGATATCAGCGTGCTGGGCAGTAGCGCCATGCGCGTGCTTGGCACCGCCGCCATCGGCGCCTTGAATTCCAGCCAGCTGGCGGCGCTCGGCGATCATGCCGGCGGCAGCCTGTTTGGCGTGCTCAGCACCGCGCAGCTGGCCGCATTGACGACGCGCGCGCTGGCCGGCATCACCACCGACCAGATCGTTGCCTTCAGCACGGCGCAGGCCGCCGCGTTGAGCAGCAGCCAGGTGGCGGTCATGTCGACCAAGCTGATCCCGGTACTGGAAACGGCCGATCTGGCCGCGCTCAGCACCAGCGTCATCGCCAGCCTGGGCACGGCGCAGATGGCATTGCTGGACGCCAACCAGGTAACGGCGCTGAGCACGCAGCAAGCGAGCGTCCTCAGCGGCAAGCAGTTTGCCGCCCTCAACTACCCGGCCCTGATGGGCTTGCAGAGCCAGGATCTGGGCGCGCTGTCCACCGCCACCGTGGCCGCGATGGCCACCGACACCCTGATCGTGCTGGCCACCGACCAGCTGGTGGGCCTGGCCTCGCGCCAGATCGCCGTGCTGAGTTCGCGGCAACTGAATACGCTGACCAGTGACCAGATCGTCAGCCTGCGCTCGGCGCAAATCGGCGCGCTGACCTCGCAGCAGGTGGCCGGCCTCAGCCTCGATGCCGTGGCCGCCATCAACAGCGCCGGCATCGCCGCGCTCAACACCAGCGCCATCGCCGCGCTGAGTTCGGCGCAACTGACGGCGCTGGACATGGATATCCAGGCGCTGAGCACGCGCCAGATCGCTGCACTGCGCACCAACACGCTGGCCGGCCTGAGCAGCGATGAAGTGGTGGCGCTGAGCACCAGCCAGGTGGCGGCGCTCAGCAGCGACCAGGCGCGCGCGCTGCGCCTGGAAGCCTTGGCCATGATGGAGGCGGTGGACTTTGCCGCCTTGCGCACTGCCGCCATCGCCGCGCTGAGCACGCAGCAGATCGCGGTCCTGACCAGCGACCAGCTGGCTGCCATGACGACGGCCCAGTTCAACGCGCTCAACACGCGCCAGCTGGGCGCGCTGCCGAGCGATGCGGTGGCCGGCTTTGCCAGCGACAGCCTGGCCGCGCTGGGACCGGCCTTCCTGGCCGCCCTGACGCCGGACATGATGAACGCGCTGAGCACCGACCAGCTCAACAGCCTGAGCTCGCAGCAATTTGCCGTCTTCAGCAGCCGGCAGCTGTCGGCGCTGGGTGCGGACCAGGTAGCCTCGCTGGGCACGCGCCAGCTCACCGGCCTGACCACGCGCAGCCTGCCGGGCCTGGCGCCGGGCGAGATTGCCGTCATCGGCAGCGACGGTCTGCGCGCCCTGAGCACCACCATGCTGGCCGCAGTCAGCACGGCGCAGCTGGCGGCGCTGGGCGCCGACCCGGCCGGCCCCAACCTGTTTGGCACGCTGACCACCACCCAGTTCAGCACGCTGGGCACGCGCGCCATCGCGGCCTTGACCATCGACCAGATCATCGCCCTGAGCACCGCGCAGGCGGCCTCGCTCAGCAGCGCGCAGCTGGGCGCCTTCTCCACCGCCGATATCGCGGCGCTGGAAACGGACGACCTGGCCGCACTGCGCCCGGCCGCGCTGGCCACGCTCAGCACGCGCCAGGTGGCCGTGTTCAACAGCGACCAGGTGGCCAGCCTGAGCAGCGCCCAGCTGGCCGCGCTGAGCTCGGCGCAGTTCTCCGCGCTCAGTTCGGACGGCGTGCAGGGCTTGCAGCTCAACGATATCGCGGTGCTCAACACCAGCGTGATTGCCGGCCTGTCGAGCCGGGCGCTGGCCGCGCTCAGCACCGACCAGGTGGCCGCGCTCAGCACGCGCCAGATTGCCGTGCTCAGCACCAATCAGCTCAACGCGCTGAGCAGCGACCAGATGTTCAACCTGCAGTCGGCGCAGATCGCCGCGCTCAGTTCGGCGCAGCTGGCCGGGCTGTCGCTGCGCGAAATCGCCGCCATCAACACCGACAACCTGGCAGCGCTGAAGCCGGCCGTGATCGCCGCGCTGAGCGCGGCGCAGTTGAGCGTGCTGGGCAACGATCCTTACGGCAGCGGCGAGAACGCCATCTGGGCGCTGAGCACGGCG
>Ga0105244_10002013_pt1 | contig 15668 bp, 13 predicted proteins | sample KBSM44metaG_FD_80423 | JGI IMG/M metagenome (GOLD analysis project Ga0105244, IMG submission 80423) | Miscanthus rhizosphere microbial communities from Kellogg Biological Station, Michigan, USA - KBS M4-4 metaG | ecosystem: Host-associated > Plants > Roots > Rhizosphere > Soil | place... | reverse complement strand
GCTTTAGCGCGTTTACGTTCGGTAGTCGGTTTTTCATAGAACTCACGACGACGAACTTCCGCCAGAACACCTGCTTTCTCGCAGGAACGTTTGAAGCGACGCAGTGCTACGTCGAACGGCTCGTTTTCACGTACTTTAATTACCGGCATGTAACTCTCACCTTAATAAATTCGGTTTGCCGCTGGCATCAACGCCAGCTTATTTCAAAATGGTGCGGAATTTTACTTCAACAGTTGCTGCTTTGTAAAGCACCACTACCGTTTTTGAAAGGGACTTTTGTAAGGGAGGGGAGTATACACGAACTCCTTTCAAGGGGAGAGTAAAGTTTTACAACAAGGCCCATTGGACCTACACTGCGCGGCATTGAAGCGAGGTAAAAATAGCCATGCGTGTATTGGGCATTGAAACATCCTGCGATGAAACTGGCATCGCGATTTATGACGACGAAAATGGGCTGATCGCCAACCAACTGTATAGTCAGGTAAAACTGCATGCTGACTACGGCGGTGTGGTGCCGGAACTGGCTTCCCGCGATCATGTTCGCAAAACCGTGCCACTGATTCAGGCGGCGCTTAAAGAAGCAGGCCTGACGGCAAAAGAGATTGATGCAGTCGCCTATACCGCAGGTCCTGGCCTGGTCGGTGCGTTGCTGGTAGGAGCGACGGTCGGTCGTTCACTGGCCTTCGCCTGGAACGTCCCCGCCATTCCGGTGCACCATATGGAAGGCCACCTGCTGGCACCGATGCTGGAAGAGAATCCGCCTGACTTCCCCTTTGTCGCGCTACTGGTTTCAGGTGGTCATACCCAACTGATTAGCGTGACTGGCATTGGTCAGTATGAACTGCTTGGTGAATCTATTGATGATGCGGCCGGAGAAGCCTTCGATAAAACGGCAAAACTGTTAGGACTGGATTACCCCGGTGGCCCGATGCTTTCCAAACTGGCTTCGCAGGGTGAAGAGGGCCACTATGTTTTCCCGCGTCCAATGACCGATCGCCCGGGGCTGGATTTCAGCTTCTCCGGTCTGAAAACCTTTGCCGCCAACACCATTCGTAATAACGGCAATGACGACCAGACCCGTGCCAATATCGCTCGCGCGTTTGAAGATGCGGTGGTGGATACGTTGATGATTAAGTGCAAGCGTGCGCTGGATCAGACCGGTTTTTCCCGCCTGGTGATGGCCGGTGGCGTCAGTGCTAACCGTACACTGCGCGCGAAGCTTGCTGACATGATGAAAAAACGTCGCGGCGAAGTGTTCTATGCCCGCCCTGAGTTTTGTACCGATAACGGCGCGATGATTGCCTATGCTGGCATGGTGCGTCTGAAAGTGGGTGAACCTGCGGGATTGGGTGTGACGGTGCGTCCACGCTGGCCGCTGTCTGAACTGCCTGCTGCCTGACTGATTGCCCGGTGGCATTTGCTTACCGGGCCTTCGTTCTTCGCCTTACTGCTTATCTGCCTCTTTTTTCTTCTTCAGCTTGTGCCAGATTTTGGTTTCCTGACGTCGCCAGAGCCGCTGAATATTATCGTGGTGACGGATGAGTATCAGGCAGGAGAGCATCGCCACCGGAAAGGTAAACTGCGGCTTAAACCACCAGACGTAGAACGGAGCGATCAGCGCACTGACAATCGCACCCAGCGATGAATAGCCACTCAACAGCACCGACAGCAGCCAGGTGCCCGCCATCACGCCGGTTAAATCCCAGCCGATAGGGGCAATGGCACCAAATGCGGTCGCCACGCCTTTACCGCCACGAAAATGAAAGAAAACGGGCCAGATATGGCCAAGACACGCCGCAATGGCGATAAGCCCCAGCCAGAAGGGGGTGATGCCCAGAGCATAAGCGCCCCAGACGGGTAACATGCCTTTAAGCACGTCGAAAATCAGTACCGTTACGGCTGCTCCCTTGCCGCCAATTCTTAAAACGTTGGTCGCGCCGGGATTACCGGAGCCACTTTCGCGAGGGTCGGGCAGACCGGCGATGCGGCAGACCAGAATGGCGCTGGATATTGAGCCACAAAGGTACGCAAGGAGAATCATTCCAGGCGCGATTGCACTCATAACGCTGTTCCATTGTGAAAATGTCGTTTTATTATCTGCATCAGTGGATAATACGCACAATTTGTGGAAAGTGGTATCCAGGTTAGCCAAAAAGCAGGCGGGGCGTGATGGACATTGTATTTATAGAGCAACTTTCGGTAATCACCACTATTGGTGTGTATGACTGGGAACAAACTATCGAACAAAAGCTGGTGTTCGATATCGAAATGGCGTGGGACAACCGACAGGCGGCGAAAAGCGATGATGTCAGCGATTGTCTGAGCTATGCCGACATCGCCGAAACGGTCGTGGAACATGTGGAAGGTGCGCGGTTCGCATTAGTGGAAAGGGTGGCAGAAGAGGTCGCAGACTTACTGCTGACCCGCTTTAACTCACCGTGGGTACGAATCAAACTGAGCAAACCAGGCGCGGTTGCGCGTGCGGCAAATGTCGGCGTTATCATTGAGCGTGGCAATAATCCTAAAAAAATTATTTAAATTCATAATCGTTAAACCAAACGTTAGTCTTCTGGTCATACGTGATGACCGATTTTCGGCTTCCCGGTGGGGTAGCCGTTTTTTATGTTTAGGGGATTTTGATGAGCGATATGCACTCGCTGCTGGTGGCAGCAATTTTGGGTGTTGTCGAGGGATTGACGGAGTTTTTGCCGGTCTCCAGTACGGGCCACATGATCATTGTGGGGCACCTGCTGGGATTTGAAGGAGAAACGGCAAAGACCTTTGAGGTAGTGATTCAGTTAGGTTCAATTCTGGCCGTGGTCGTGATGTTCTGGCGGCGTCTTTTTGGCTTGATTGGCATTCATTTCGGCCATCCTCCCCATGAAGGAACAGGTAAAGGACGCCTTTCGCTTATCCACATCCTGTTAGGGATGATTCCGGCAGTGGTGTTGGGGCTGCTCCTCCACGACGCGATTAAATCGCTCTTTAATCCCATTAATGTAATGTATGCGCTGGTCGTCGGTGGTGTTCTGCTGATTGCCGCTGAAGTGCTGAAGCCGAAAGAGCCACGTGCGCCGGGTCTGGATGATATGACCTACCGCCAGGCCTTTATGATTGGCTGCTTCCAGTGTCTGGCGCTCTGGCCCGGTTTCTCGCGTTCGGGGGCAACCATCTCCGGCGGGATGCTGGTGGGCGTAAGCCGTTATGCCGCGTCGGAGTTCTCGTTCCTGCTGGCGGTACCGATGATGATGGGGGCCACGGCGCTGGATCTCTATAAGAGCATTGCGTTCCTCACCGTGAGTGATATCCCGATGTTTGCCGTCGGTTTTGTCACGGCGTTCATCGTTGCGCTGGTGGCGATCAAAACCTTCCTGCAGCTGATCAAGCGTATTTCGTTCATTCCTTTTGCGATCTACCGCTTTATCGTCGCTGCCGCGGTTTACATGGTATTCATGTAAGGCCCATGCCCTCAGTCTTTAGGCTGAGGGCAACGCTGTTCCTTCCAGGCGGCGACCGCGGCAATGCGGCGACGCGTGAGCTCTTCCCGCACTTCTATTCCTTTGAAACCTGCCTCTATGACCGCTTTGGTTGGCACATTGCGCGCGATTTCCCAGGCCTCACGTAACAGACGCCCCTGCGGGTAGTCACAGGCTTCAAAACCCGCACGGCCGCGCACATCGGCTTCGCTGGTCAGCGCAATTTGCTCTACGCGCTCCGGCTTGCGCCAGGCATCGATGGAATCAAACAGTTTGACGATGGTTTTGGGCTGCAGGACAGGGAAGGTATGAATGAGATCGTGGAATTCAGCCACCAGCTTCGCCAGATCGCGAATATCGTTCGGGACGCGAAAACGCTGGCAAACCCCCTCTACCAGACGGACCCCGGCAGGCCCATGCCCGTGATGACGAGGCCAAAGTTCAGGCGGCGTGAGCCCTTTACCCAGATCGTGGCACAGCGTGGCAAACCGCACGTCAACTTGCGGGCTGAGCATGGCGGCCATGGAGACGGTCATCAACGTATGCACCCCGGTGTCAATTTCCGGGTGCCATTTTGCCGGTGCCGGAATGCCAAACAGCACATCCACCTCCGGGAAGAGCACCTTCAGCGCACCGCAGTCGCGCAGGACCTGGAAAAAGACCTGAGGATTGTGGCTTCTGAGGGCATTCTCCATCTCTTTCCAGACGCGCTCTGGGGTCAGATGCGCCAGTTCGCCTGCGGCGGTCATGTCACGCATCAGGGTCAGGGTTTCATCCGCAATGCGAAAACTCAAATGGGCGTAACGGGCTGCAAAACGAGCCACACGCAGTACGCGCAGGGGGTCCTCAGCAAAAGCAGGAGAGACATGACGCAGCAGCCGGTTGTGCAGGTCACTCTGCCCGCCGTAGGGGTCGATAATCTGGCCATCGCTGTCCTGTGCGAGAGCATTAACGGTCAGATCACGACGCAGCAAATCTTGCTCAAGCGTGACGTCCGCTGCCGCATAGCAGGTAAAACCGGTATAGCCGAAGCCAGATTTTCGCTCAGTGCGGGCGAGGGCATACTCTTCACGGCTTTGGGGATGGAGGAACACGGGAAAGTCGCGGCCTACCTGCTGGTAGCCCGCGTCGAGCATTTCTGCGGGGGTTGCGCCAACAACCACCCAATCTTTGTCTTTGACCGGCAGCCCTAATAACGCATCGCGTACTGCCCCGCCGACCAGATAACTCTTCACGCCGTCTCGCTCCTCACCCCGTCTGACCGTTAACTGAACCTGTCACGCAATGGCGACAGGTTCTCATTTAGCCGACAGATAATACGTAAGAGAATAGAAGATGGCTAATTAGCTTAGTTCATCCAGCGATCTTTACGCTTGCGAGTGGGGATCATGTGCGGCAATACCAGACCGAGGAACAGACCTACCCCCAGCACGCCACCGCCGTACATAAACCACTGCATGATAATGGTGCGTTGTTTATCATCCAGTTGCAGGTTAGCGGCGCTGACTTTCTTCTGTGCCACAATCAGCTCGTTCTTGAGCTTCTGATTTTCCGCTTTCAGTTCGTCAATGGCGCTATCGCTACCGGCCACCTTCTGCTGCATTTCGGCCGTGCGCTGGTTCCAGGTGTTGTCGATATTGTTGAGCTTTTCGGTCAGCGTTTTGACCTGATTTTCGAGATCGGGAACGCGAGTACGCAGGCTCGGCTGGGTATTTAACTCTTTGAGGGGGATCCAGGCCGTGCGGCCCGTATTATCACGAATTTGAGCGTAATTGCTGGCTTCATTGGTCTGCAGCAACTCCACTTCTTCGCCCGCGTTCAGGGTTCCCAGCAGGCGGTAATTATCACCCGGACCGCTACGGACCCAGGTATTCAGTTCATCAGAAACGTAACGTTTTTCTTCGGCGTGAGCCAGGGTGGAAACGCTAAGCGCAAATAAGGTTAATCCAATCAGGCGTAATTTAAGCATCAGGCAGTCGTTATTATCTTTAAACGTGAACGGTAATAATGCCAACAGTCTGACGACAGCTGGCAGGCGGCATCAATCGGAATCTTCCAGGTCGAACAGAACGCATAAATGAACATTTGACCCTGTAAGAAAGCGCATTGCATGGCAATCTGACACAAAATACTATGTACTGACAAACATCTGGCGCGTTAGTTCGCCAAAATTTCCACTGATGTGACATAACCATAAGTGCAAAGCCATGGCTCAGGAAATCGAATTAAAGTTTTACGTTCACCCCGATAGCGTTGACACGCTTCGCAGTCATCTCCACACCCTTACCACCGAACATGTGGCGGCAACGCAGCTACTGAATATCTATTACGAAACGCCGGACAACTGGCTGCGTCGTCATGATATGGGGCTGCGTATTCGCGGCTATGACGGTAAATACGAAATGACGATGAAAATCGCCGGCCGGGTGGTCGGTGGGTTACATCAGCGTCCGGAATATAACATTGCTCTGGATAAACCCGAACTGGAACTCTCACAGTTTCCCCAGGAAGTCTGGCCGGAAGGGCTTTTACCTGAGGATCTTAGCGGGCGCGTTCAGCCGCTGTTCAGTACCGACTTCTACCGGGAGAAGTGGCTGGTCACGGTCGGTGAAAGCCGTATCGAAATCGGTCTCGATTTGGGTGAGGTGAAAGCCGGTGAGCATGCCGAGCCGATTTGTGAGATGGAGCTTGAACTGCTGAGCGGCGATCCGGCTGATATCCTCAAGCTGGCGCGTCAACTGGTCACGCAGTCAGGGTTACGTCAGGGCAGCCTGAGCAAAGCCGCACGAGGCTACCACTTGGCGCAGGGAAATCCAGTCCGCCAGCGTCGTGCTCTGGGCATTGTGAACGTCCCTGCTAAAGCGTCGACGGAGGTCGGTTTTGCGACGGCGCTGGAAACGGCGCTCGGCCACTGGCAATACCATGAAGAACTGTGGGTGCGTGGCGACAACCGGGCAAAAGAAGAGGTGCAATCCGCCATCAGCCTGATTCGCCATACGCTGATGCTGTTTGGCGGCATTGTGCCACGCAAAGCCAGCGCGCGGCTGCGTGACTTGCTGACGCAGACGGAAGCCACGCTAACCTCTGATGTCTCAGCGGTGACCGCCGCCTGGAGCGCAGAAGCCTCCAGCGCAAAACTGCTGTTGACCGAATGGCTGGTCGACCAGGGGTGGCGACTGTTCCTGGATGAAAAAGCGCAGGCGAAGTTTGCTGACTCCTTTAAACGCTTTGCCGACACCCACCTGTCGCGCAGTGCTTCCGAACTGAAAAAAACCTTTGCTCACCCGCTCGGGGACAGCTATCGCGATCAACTGCCGCGCCTTGCGAGAGATATTGACTGCGTGCTGTTACTGGCAGGCTATTACGATTCCGCCCTGGCCAATGCCTGGATTGAGAACTGGCAGGGGCTACAGCATGCCATCACGACTCGCCAGCACATTGAGATCGAACATTTTCGCAATGAAGCAATCTGTCAGCCGCCGTTCTGGCTGCACAGCGGAAAACGCTAACCCGGTGAAGGACACCCCATGATGCCGCAATCCTCCCAGTTACAGCAGCACTGGCAAACCGTACAGTCGCGCCTTCCTGAGTCATTACGCGAGCAACCGCTTAGCGTGCAGGCGAAGTCAGTACTCACATTTAGTGATTTTGTTCAGGATAGCCTGATTGCGTATCCTGAATGGCTGGCTGAGCTGGAAAGCGCGCCACCGCGGGCCGATGAATGGCAGAACTATGCCGATGCGTTACGTCAGGCTCTGGAGGCGGTGACGGATGAGGCAGCCTTAATGCGCGCCCTGCGTCTGTTCCGTCGCCGTACCATGGTGCGTATTGCCTGGGCACAGTCGTTGTCGCTGGTGGCTGAACAGGACACCCTGCAACAGCTCAGCGTACTGGCGGAAACGCTGATCGTGGCGGCCCGGGACTGGCTGTATGAGGCCTGTTGCAAAGAGTGGGGAACGCCGAGTAATGCGCAGGGTGAACCGCAGCCGTTGCTGATCCTCGGGATGGGAAAACTGGGAGGCGGAGAGCTTAACTTCTCCTCGGATATCGATCTGATTTTTGCCTGGCCGGAAAACGGCAGCACGCGCGGCGGGCGGCGTGAGCTCGATAATGCGCAGTTCTTCACCCGCCTGGGTCAGCGTCTGATTAAAGTGCTCGACCAGCCGACCCAGGACGGATTTGTCTACCGTGTGGACATGCGTTTGCGCCCGTTTGGTGAAAGTGGCCCGTTGGTGCTCAGCTTCGCTGCACTGGAAGATTATTACCAGGAGCAGGGGCGCGACTGGGAGCGCTATGCCATGGTGAAAGCGCGCATTATGGGCGACAAAGAGGATGGCTATGCCAGCGAGCTGCGCGCCATGCTGCGGCCGTTTGTCTTCCGTCGCTATATCGATTTCAGCGTGATTCAGTCGCTGCGAAACATGAAAGGGATGATCGCCCGCGAGGTGCGTCGTCGCGGACTGGTGGATAACATTAAGCTCGGCGCAGGCGGCATTCGCGAAATTGAGTTCATCGTTCAGGTCTTCCAGCTCATTCGTGGCGGACGCGAGCCCTCGCTACAGTCGCGCTCGCTGTTACCGACGCTTGAAGCCATTGAGCAGCTCGGGCTGCTGCCCGGTAATGATGCCCCCACGCTGCGTGAAGCCTATCTGTTCCTGCGCCGTCTGGAAAACCTGCTGCAAAGCATTAACGACGAGCAGACTCAGACCCTGCCGGGCGACGCTCTTAACCGCGCCCGCCTGGCCTGGGGCATGGGGATGGCGGACTGGGAAACGTTAACCGCAACCCTGGCCCAGCAGATGGCGGGGGTACGGCAGATTTTTAACGCACTGATTGGGGAAGATGACATTACCGAAGCGCAGGATGATGCGCTGCCTGAACACTGGCGCGAGTTGTGGCAGGACGCGCTGCAGGAAGATGACACCACCCCCGCGCTGGCGCACTTGTCGGATGACGATCGCCACCGTGTGCTGGTGCTGATTGCTGACTTCCGTAAAGAGCTTGATAAGCGCACCATCGGCCCCCGTGGGCGACAGGTGCTTGACCACCTGATGCCACATTTATTGAGCGACGTTTGTTGCCGTGAGGACGCGCCGGTTCCGCTGTCGCGCATCACGCCGCTGCTTATCGGAATTGTGACCCGCACCACCTATCTGGAGCTGCTGAGTGAATTTCCCGGTGCGCGTAAGCACCTGATATCGCTGTGTGCCGCCTCGCCAATGGTGGCCGGGAAACTGGCGCGTTACCCGCTGCTGCTGGACGAACTGCTGGATCCCAATACGCTCTATCAACCGACGGCCATGGACGCATATCGTGATGAGTTGCGCCAGTATTTGTTGCGCGTACCGGATGATGACGAAGAGCAGCAACTGGAAGCGCTGCGTCAGTTTAAGCAGGCACAAATGCTGCGTGTGGCCGCGGCAGATATCGCCGGTACGCTTCCGGTAATGAAAGTGAGCGATCACTTAACCTGGCTTGCCGAGGCGATGATTGATGCCGTGGTGCAGCAGGCGTGGAGCCTGATGGTGTCTCGTTACGGGCAACCGAAACACCTGCATGACCGCCAGGGACGCGGTTTTGCGGTGGTGGGTTACGGCAAACTCGGGGGCTGGGAGCTGGGCTACAGTTCCGATCTTGATTTGATTTTCCTGCATGACTGTCCGGTCGATGTGATGACCGACGGCGAGCGTGAAATCGATGGCCGCCAGTTTTATCTCCGGCTGGCCCAACGTGTCATGCATCTCTTCAGCACCCGCACGTCGTCCGGGATTTTGTACGAAGTAGATGCGCGTCTGCGCCCGTCAGGCGCGGCAGGGATGCTGGTCACGTCAACGGAATCCTTCGCGGATTATCAGCAGAATGAAGCCTGGACATGGGAACATCAGGCCCTGGTACGTGCCCGCGTGGTGTATGGCGATCCGCAGTTAACCACTCAGTTTGATGCCATCCGCCGCGACATCATGATGAAGGCGCGTGACGGCAGTAAGTTGCAAACCGACGTGCGCGAAATGCGTGAAAAAATGCGCGCCCATCTGGGCAATAAACATCGTGACCGTTTTGACATCAAAGCGGACGAAGGGGGGATCACCGATATTGAATTTATCACCCAGTATCTGGTGCTGCGCTATGCCCACGACAAGCCGAAGCTGACGCGCTGGTCCGATAATGTGCGCATCCTCGAACTGCTGGCGCAAAATGACATTATGGATGAGCAGGAAGCACGCGCGCTGACGCTGGCTTACACCACGCTGCGCGATGAGCTACACCATCTGGCGTTGCAGGAGCTGCCGGGCCATGTGGCGGCCTCCTGTTTTGTTGCGGAGCGGGCCATGGTTCGCGCCAGCTGGAACAAGTGGCTGGTGGTCCCGTGCGCAGAAGCCTAAGTGTGATATTATCGCGCGCAAATTTTGTATCTCTCAGGAGACAGGAATGAAAGTAACGCTGCCCGAGTTTAATCAAGCAGGTGTACTGGTCGTTGGCGATGTCATGTTGGATCGCTACTGGTACGGCCCCACCAGCCGCATCTCCCCGGAAGCGCCGGTGCCGGTTGTGAAAGTCGATACGATCGAAGAGCGCCCGGGTGGTGCGGCGAACGTGGCGATGAACATCGCCTCCCTGGGGGCAACCGCACGTCTGGTTGGCTTAACGGGTATTGATGACGCCGCCCGTGCGCTGAGTAAAGCCCTGGCCGACGTTAACGTTAAATGCGACTTCGTTTCTGTTCCGACTCACCCAACCATCACCAAGCTGCGCGTACTGTCACGCAACCAGCAGTTGATTCGTCTCGACTTTGAAGAGGGTTTTGACGGTGTGGATCCGCAGCCAATGCATGACAGAATCAGCCAGGCGCTTGGCAGTATTGGCGCGCTGGTCCTCTCTGATTATGCGAAAGGTGCGCTGGTCAGCGTTCAGCAGATGATCCAACTGGCGCGGAAGGCGAACGTGCCGGTATTGATCGACCCGAAAGGCACGGACTTTGAACGCTATCGTGGCGCAACCTTGCTGACGCCAAATCTCTCTGAGTTTGAAGCGGTCGCCGGGAAATGCAAAAGCGAAGCCGAGATTGTTGAACGTGGTATGGCGGTGATTGCTGATTTCGAACTGTCCGCATTGCTGGTCACCCGTTCTGAGCAGGGTATGACGCTGTTACAGCCAGGCAAAGCGCCGCTGCATATGCCGACCCAGGCGCAGGAAGTGTATGATGTGACCGGTGCCGGTGACACGGTGATTGGCGTGCTGGCGGCAACGCTGGCCGCCGGTAACTCGCTGGAAGAGGCGTGCTTCTTCGCTAATGCGGCGGCGGGTGTGGTGGTCGGCAAACTGGGGACCTCCACGGTCTCACCTATCGAACTGGAAAATGCGGTGCGTGGCCGTTCCGAAACCGGTTTTGGCGTGATGTCCGAAGAAGAGCTGCGTGACGCCGTGGCGGCAGCACGTAAGCGTGGTGAAAAAGTGGTGATGACCAACGGGGTGTTCGACATCCTGCATGCAGGTCACGTCTCCTACCTGGCAAACGCCCGTAAGCTTGGCGATCGCCTGATTGTGGCCGTCAACAGCGATGCCTCCACCAAACGTCTGAAAGGCGAGACCCGTCCGGTGAACCCGCTGGAGCAGCGCATGATTGTGCTGGGTGCACTGGAAGCGGTCGATTGGGTCGTCTCTTTCGAAGAGGATACGCCGCAGCGTCTGATTGCCGGTGTGTTACCGGATCTGTTGGTGAAAGGCGGCGACTACAAACCGGAAGAGATTGCCGGCAGCAAAGAGGTGTGGGCCAACGGCGGTGATGTGTTGGTGCTGAACTTCGAAGATGGCTGCTCAACCACCAATATCATCAAAAAAATCCAGAAAGACAGCGATAAATAATCGTTGTTTCGAGTGCCGGATGGCGGTGTAAACACCTTATCCGGCCTTCGTAAAATGTCACAGCTGTAGGCCTGATAAGGCGCGTTAGCGCCGTCATCAGGCATGTTTACCGGTTACTCTGCAACAGGAACGATACGCTCTAGTTTTGTTTCATTTTCTGACTGAACAACCGCTTCGGGGAGCTCACTACTTTCGACCTGTTTCAATGGCTCAGCCATGGCGGCCAGCGACCCGCCAGAAATCCCAATCTCTTTCAGTAACGAATCAATCAGCGGTGCCTGGGTGCGGTAGGAGAGCGCAGCCGACAATGCCTGCTCTGCAAGATTTCCCCCGTTAACGGTGCCGGAGGCTGCATTACCTGCCACACCACCACGATTCAATCCATCAACCTGAACGATTTTAATACCATCAATCGCTTTCATTGGCTCAACGGATTTCTCGATTACCGCTGGCAGCGCCTGCAACAGCGCCAGTTTGAACTTGAGGCTGGTCTGTTCGTCGGAAAGCACGTTGATAGCGTCATTCAGCGCACGCTGCGCTTCTGCTTCCGCCAGCCCTTTTTTACGCGTCGCTTCTGCCAGCTCAACAATGGCCGCTGCCTGTAACTCGGCGGCTTCTTTTTCAGCTTTGGCGCGAACCGTCAGCTCAACGGCTTTGGTTTCAGCGTCCTGGGCGGCGGCAATCAGCGCAACCTGCTTGGCACGGTCCGCTTCTGCCGTCTGGCGCGTGGTTTCTACATTCTGCTGAGCACGCACGGCTTCGGCCAGTGCGTCGTTAGCGCGGGCTTCCGCCTGGGACTGCTGTTCAGACTTGGCAGCAATAGCGATCGATTTGGTCTGGTTGGCAATTTCGGTCACCTGCTGCTGCTCGATCTCTTTGATGCGGACTTCACGCTCGGCTTCGACTTTTCTTGAGCGTACTGCCTGTTCACGTTCAATTTCTGTTTCCTGAATCTGGCGTTCGGCCAGGATACGGGTCTGTTCGGCTTCCCGACGGCGCTCAGCTTCAAAGGCCGCGATTTTGGCATTCTGCTCGGCAGTGCGGGTTTTCACCTGCTGCTCCTGCTCAAGCGTCATAAAGGATTCCTGCTGCTCAATCTCAAGCTTACGCGCCAGCGCATCGCGGTTTTTCTCGCGTACCGCCACTTCCACGTCCTGCTCGACTTCGTTACGCTCACGACGACGGCGCTCGGTTTCCTGAGTCAGCTTGGTCAGACCCTCAGCATCAAAGGCGTTGTTAGGGTTGAAATGCACTTTTTCCGTCTGGTTAAAGTTGGTCAACGAAACGCTTTCCAGCTCCAGACCGTTTTTAGAGAGGTCTTCCGCGACGGTATTTTGTACCCCCTGCACGAAGTTCTCACGGGTATCCTGCAACTCATGCATGGTCATCTGTGAGGCCGTGGCGCGTAGGGCGTCAACGAACTTATCTTCAATCAAAACACGAAGATCTTCTGGTGACAGGGTGCGCTGACCCAGGGTTTGGGCGGCGGTGGCAATCCCTTCAACCGACGGTTTTACGCGAACGAAGAAGGCGACCACCACGTCAACGCGCATACGGTCTTTGGTGATCAGGCTGTCGACGGTGGAACGGCTAACCTCAAGTTTGAGGGTGTTCATGTTGATGGGGATAATTTCGTGGAAGATGGGCATGACAATCGCGCCGCCACTCATCACCACTTTCTGACCGCCCAGACCGGTACGGACAAATGCCTGTTCAGCGGAAGCACGGCGATAAAGGCGTGCGAAAATAATTCCGACAACCAACATGACAAAAACAATTATGACAGCAGAGGTCATCCATGAAGGTAAACTATTCAACATATTTTCCATAATGCGTCCTTTTGATAATTACAATACATCTGGCCAGGGATTAATTTCGGCCAAATAACGACTTGCCGATAGCCGACAAATAATGAGGACTCTGTCGCCCCTTTTAAATTCTTTACCCTGCTCAGGCTCCAACAGTAAATAATGCACCTGGCCAAATTTGTCTTTAAATTTTCCTTCACATGGCCGTTGCGCAGTCGCGAGCTGACCGGTAATGATGGCCATCTCACCAATAAAATCATCTTCATTGATGGCCGTGGTTTCATCACCAGGTAGCCAGCGACCCAGCGCCTTCCCGAGATAGTGAGTACAAACAACGGAAAACAGCAGACAAACAGGGGCCAAAAGCAGATTGGGAAGTGAAGACGCGAGCAGCGAGACACTCAAATGTTGGAGCAAAATGCCAGACAGGCCGAAGCACCCGGCAATAAGACAGAGGACCACCAGCGCGGGTACGCGACCAAAATTAAGATAATGGAAAAATTGATTCAGATGACCAGAAGCGGCAGCGTCATAATCACCCAAATGTGAATCCAGAAATCCAGAAATAACGTTTCCCAGTAACAGCGATATAATTTCTACCGCGCCTATAAGAGCAACAAATGCAATTGCAAAAAGGTAAGGGGAGTAGTAATCAGGAAAAATATCCATATATTCTCCTAGGTTAATTCATACGCAAGATAAAAAGAATTCCTCTTTTGTTACGCGGGTGATAATAACACAACCGGCAGGGTACCAGGAATTTATCGCATTACCAAAAATCGTAGGCATCCTCACGCCAAAAGGCGATTAGCGTGAGGATGTTCAGGCAGGAAAAACGGGATCAGGCGTTAGCGTCAGGGGCATCAACCGGCGGAATGGCCGGTGCCGGTTTCACTTCAGCCGGTACGTTACGGTTTTCCAGTTCATTCAGACGCTGTTCCAGCAGCGCGAGCTTTTCACGGGTACGCAGCAGCACCTGCGTTTGCACGTCAAACTCTTCCCGACTCACCAGGTCGAGACGCGTCAGTTGGGACTGCAGGGTCTGACGGATTTTCTTTTCCACATCTTCCCCGAACTCACGAATGCCTTTTGGCATTGATTCGTGAACCTGACGCGCAATCTGTTCAATTTTCTTCGGGTCAATCATTTTGTGTTCCCTGTTCGGATAGATTCTGACAATGATTGTAGTGTGATATGCGGGAGTGATAAACCAGATTTGTATGAAGGTTATGCGTTGCCGAAGGAAATCATTAGCGTTATAGTTATCGCGCTTATTCTCAGGGCGGGGCGAAATTCCCCACCGGCGGTAAATCAGCGATGTCCAATAGATTTCGCGTTGCGGCAAGGCGGCAACTGAGCGAATTCCAGGAACATAGTCAACTATGTGACCGGGATGAGTGAAGGAAGCCAACGCAGCAGCGGCGTGAAAGATGAAGGACAGGTTGAAAGCCCGCGAGCGCTTCAGAGGCAACTTTGAAGGACAGCAGATCCGGTGAAATTCCGGGGCCGACGGTTAGAGTCCGGATGGGAGAGAGTAACGATTCAGTTGGGCCTGGAGGCCTGCTCGCGTTATTTTTTTATACTCCTAAGACTGCCCTGATTCTGGTAACCATAACTTTATTGAGGTCTTTTACCATGAATCAGACGCTGCTTTCTTCTTTTGGCACGCCATTCGAACGTATTGAAAATGCTTTAACCGCACTGCGCGAAGGTCGCGGTGTGATGGTTCTCGACGATGAAGATCGCGAGAATGAAGGCGACATGATTTTTGCCGCTGAAACCATGACCGTAGAACAAATGGCGCTGACGATTCGCCACGGTAGCGGCATCGTGTGCCTGTGCCTGACCGAAGATCGTCGTAAGCAACTCGATCTGCCGATGATGGTGGAGAACAACACCAGCGCGTATGGCACCGGCTTTACCGTGACCATCGAAGCGGCTGAGGGTGTCACCACCGGCGTTTCCGCCGCTGACCGCCTCACCACCGTGCGTGCGGCGATTGCTGATGACGCAAAACCTTCCGATCTGAACCGTCCTGGTCACGTTTTCCCGCTGCGCGCGCAGCCGGGTGGCGTTTTAACCCGTGGCGGCCACACTGAAGCGACAATTGACCTTGTGACGCTGGCGGGTTTCAAACCGGCAGGTGTGCTGTGTGAACTGACCAACGATGATGGATCAATGGGCCGCGCGCCTGAGTGCATCGAGTTTGCCCGTCAGCACAATATGGCCGTAGTCACTATCGAAGACCTGGTCGCCTATCGCCAGGAGCATGAGCGTAAAGCCAGCTAAGCGATAGTCTGCTCGATAAATCCGAAGCCGGGAAACTGACTTCGGATTTTTTTATGCCCGCGTTGTATACCCGCCCTGAAAGCCCTGCATTTCCCACCTTTTCAACCTTTGTTGATCTCGCTAATGGATAGCTCCCCCGACTACTTATAAAGTGGTAACCACTGGAGCGTATTTTACGCAATGCATCGCGTCATTTTAGGAGGAGGGGGAGATGGTGATTTACTGGTGCGGT
>Ga0105244_10002006_pt1 | contig 15687 bp, 14 predicted proteins | sample KBSM44metaG_FD_80423 | JGI IMG/M metagenome (GOLD analysis project Ga0105244, IMG submission 80423) | Miscanthus rhizosphere microbial communities from Kellogg Biological Station, Michigan, USA - KBS M4-4 metaG | ecosystem: Host-associated > Plants > Roots > Rhizosphere > Soil | place... | reverse complement strand
CATTGAAGGCGACGGTATCGGTGTAGACGTTACCCCGGCAATGCTGAAAGTGGTTGATGCCGCTGTTGAGAAAGCCTACAAAGGCGAGCGTAAAATTTCCTGGATGGAAATTTACACCGGTGAAAAATCTACTCAAGTTTATGGCCAGGACGTTTGGCTGCCAGCTGAAACGCTGGACCTGATCCGCGATTACCGCGTAGCTATTAAAGGCCCGCTGACCACGCCAGTTGGCGGCGGCATTCGTTCCCTGAACGTAGCCCTTCGTCAGGAACTGGATCTGTACGTGTGCCTGCGCCCGGTGCGTTACTACCAGGGTACTCCAAGCCCGGTTAAGCACCCTGAACTGACCGACATGGTTATCTTCCGCGAAAACTCAGAAGACATCTACGCGGGTATCGAATGGAAAGCGGACTCTGCTGACGCAGAAAAAGTGATTAAATTCCTGCGCGAAGAGATGGGCGTGAAGAAGATTCGCTTCCCTGAGCATTGTGGTATCGGCATTAAGCCATGCTCCGAAGACGGAACCAAGCGTCTGGTGCGTGCGGCCATCGAATACGCTATTACCAACGATCGCGACTCTGTGACCCTGGTTCACAAAGGCAACATCATGAAGTTCACCGAAGGCGCGTTCAAAGACTGGGGCTACCAGCTGGCGACCGAAGAGTTCGGCGGCGAGCTGATCGACGGCGGCCCGTGGCAGAAGATTAAGAACCCGAACACCGGCAAAGAGATCGTCATTAAAGATGTGATCGCCGATGCGTTCCTGCAGCAGATCCTGCTGCGTCCTGCTGAATATGACGTTATCGCCTGTATGAACCTGAACGGTGACTACATCTCTGACGCCCTGGCAGCGCAGGTTGGCGGTATCGGTATCGCTCCGGGCGCGAACATCGGTGACGAGTGCGCCCTGTTCGAAGCGACCCACGGCACTGCGCCTAAATATGCGGGCCAGGACAAAGTGAACCCGGGCTCTATCATCCTGTCCGCAGAGATGATGCTGCGTCATATGGAATGGTTCGAAGCCGCAGACCTGATCGTTAAAGGTATGGAAGGCGCGATTAACGCGAAAACCGTCACCTATGACTTCGAACGTCTGATGGAAGGCGCTAAGCTGCTGAAATGCTCAGAGTTTGGCGACGCGATTATCGCGAATATGTAATCCACGAGTTGGGTTAAACAAGAACGGGAGCCAGTGGGTTCCCGTTTTTATTATTACCTCCTGAATGGTTATTAAAAATTTATCAAAAATTTTTAATAACAGAGGGTTACGGTGTTTCTCTCTTCAAGCTTTCCTTAAGAATTAAACTCATGCAGCTGATTATTTCAATAATCAGGTTCAAAAACACAAATTGATTCCGGGTCATATGCTATTTCGCGCTCGGCTTCACTGGCTAGGTATGTTAGATACTCTTCACGGGTTTGGGCTTGTGCAAAACGTCCACACAGATAAACCTCCAGTCAAAGCCATGACAGAAAGTATCGGGCAGGGTGAGATGCCGTGCGCATTAATTAAGACTCAGCACGCGATTTTACTATCACTAGTAAAATCGCGTATAATGGCTGATAATACATCAAACTATTTTTCGCAATATCCGCGTTACGAGACAGGCTATTACTAACGGATAATATGAATTTTGAGATGGGATGTGAGCATGAAGTATTACGCGAAAAATATTCACTGGGGCCTTTTAGTGTACCTCGTTCTTGTATTTGTATTACGGGACGATTTTGATAATCCATTGGCAAGATTGTTTCTTGTAATAGGTTTTATAAGTGTCTTTACTTTCCCAGTGGCTAAGGGTTTTTTAGAAAATTTTTCTCGTAGATATTATAGTAAAGAGTATTGGACGAAAGGTTTTTATACAGAAACGCCCATGAAGAATGGCATATATGCAATGTATTATATGTTTGTTTTCTTTATGTCAATACCCATATGCATAATTATGTTTATAATTCTTGTTTTAAAAAGAATGGCCACAAAATAGTGGCCGTGTAATATTACTTAGAAAGTAAAGCTATAGTTTTATTTACCAGGCTTTCATTTACTAAAGCAGAAACTGCAGTCATAACTACGATGTAACCTAAAATACCGAGTGGAGTGCCAAGGATAATACTAAACGCCCAGGCTGCCACAATCCCTGCATCATGAGCCAGGATCATTGAACCTGCTTTTACGAAAAATGAACGCCAATCGCCAGTTTTGATTGCATTTACAAGAGAGTTAGTCAGGTCATAAACATCCATCGTAATACCGACAATTCCAAATGTCTTACCAAACATTTTCAAATTACTTGCAACTTGAGCTCGGTTGGTCGCTGCCAAAGCATTAGCAATAGCTGTCCGGTTGGACACTGTTAAATTAGCATCCAGGATAGCTTGGTTTTTTGTAAACGCAGCAATAGCTTTGTTTACATCCATCATTGCATTCCCTTTAGCTGCCGCCGCCAATTCTTTGGCTATAGCAGCTTGCTGTGCACCATACTTCGCCCCAACTTCCTTATAAAAATCAGCCGTCATTTTGACAGCGGCGGCATACTCACCACGCTCTTTTACGCCTTCGTTATAAGCCTTGGTCAGTGATGGCACTTCAACAAATTTATACTTTCCAGTGAACACCTCAATTTGTGTTCCGTGGCCTACACCGCTTTCACGGTAAACTGGCGTCATGATACCAATTTTACCGTCTTGCAGTTTGAAGTTTGATGGAATGGTTCCTTTCCTAACCAAACTTGCAGCATCATTCCAGTTACTGACACCTCCATCTACACCTTTCCCACCATTGCTGGCAGGTGTCGAAACGCCGGTGAAACCACTTGATACATTCGAATTAAGATTAGATCCGTTTACACTCACGCCATGATTCTCACCAGCGATATTTGCCTGAAAGCCTCCGTCGCCATCACTGCGAATGTTAGATACTTGTGAGGGACTAATCTGAGTACCGCCAAAACTATTAAATTGAGCCGCAATATCGGATGCTGAAGGTGCCCGGGTGCCTGTCGGGTTACCTTTTCCGTCTAATTTGATACCACCACCGCCAATGCTGCCGGAGTCATCTCCACCTGAATGAACACCATCATTCCAGGAACCACCAAAACCCGTCCACGCCATAACTATATCCCTCTAATTATTTGAAATTTTAAAAATAAATTTAATTGTCTTTTTGGGGAAGAATAAAAATTGCAATGATGCTGTATGTATATACAGCTGTGTTGAATTTACACTCGCCTATTTTTTTAGTCAACGTCTATTATTAACTAACTACTAAAATTAATAGGTGCTTGTCTGCGGGGGGATATTATTTTCCTTGTGAAAATCCCTTAGGGATAGTGGGATTCATTGGTAATAAAAACTTCAGTCTCTAATTCAATTTTATTGAAGATAACCTTTCGCTATTACAAAATGTCTAAATTCCTAAATGATTCTATTGACGATAAATAAAAAAAAGATTGATGGCGTGAAAATGCTAAGTGAATGATATATAGATAATACCCATGATTTCATCCCCTGTGAACTAGCCTATTTTACAATAGGAATGTTTATGCTTATAGCGGAAAATGGTGATCAAAATCCAAAAGATATCTCAACTTAATCAATGTGGTAGTGATAATGCGATGAGGTGAAAATTGAACGCAAGATTTGTATTTTTTTACACAAAAATCAGCGAGTAATGGCTGTACCAGGAAATACCGCTGCGCCATCTGGAATGGTTTGAAGTCGCAGAACTGGACGTCAAAGGTATGGAAGGCAGCTAAGTTGCTGAGATGCTGAGAGTTTGACGACGCGATTATTGCGAATAGGTCATCCACCTGCTGTGTAAGACGAGAACAGGAGCCGAAGGGTTCCCGTTTTTTTATGCCATTCTATATACTACGTGCTTCATTATTAGAACGTCAGACGAGAGACACACCATGAATAACGCCATCCCGCTAAAATTTTATGACATCGTTGATGAGTATGCTTCTGAAACCGAACGGCCGGTAGGCGAGCCAGAGCGCGATCCGCTGGCGCACTATTTTCAGCTGCTGATTACCCGCTTGAGCAACAATGAGGAAATCAGTGAGGAGGCACAGCTGGAGATGGCTAAGGAAGCGGGTATCCAGGCGCACCGCGTTGACGATGTTGCTAACTTCCTGAATCAGTGGGGCAACGAGTAACGTTGTCCGCGAGGACTTCCGCCAGTTCGCTTCGGGTCAACGATTTTGAAAAGAACCAGCCCTGGATCAGCGCGTCTGGATAGCGTTCAGCAATAAAGTTGAACTGCGCCGCACTCTCCACGCCCTCAAACACGAGCGTTTTGTTCAGACGGGAGAGGGCGTCGCTAAAGATGGCAAAGATATTCTGCTTATAATCTTCGCTGATCCCATCCACCAGCGACTTGTCGATTTTGATCTCGTCGTACTGAAGGTGTGACAGCCTGGCGAGGTTGGAGTTTTGCACGCCAAAATCATCGATGGATATTTTGACGCCTGCCATTTTTAACTCTTCGCAGAACCCTTCGAGTATGCCCGCGCTGGAGACGGCATTTTCCGACAGCTCGATCTTAATCAGCGATAAGGGTAGGTTATTGAGCGTACACGCGCGGCGCAGCACGCTCATGAAACGGCCATCTTCAATCTCTGTTCTGCCAACATTGATGGAAATGACCAGCTGATATTGGCCGGCAAGCGAGCCTATTTCTGAAAGGGCTTTGTGAATCATATTGGAATAGTAAATAGTGTAGAGCCCAATTTTTTTTATCAGCGGAATAAAAAGCTCAGGGGAGACATTCATATGATTATTGTCGCGCCAGCGCGACAGCACTTCTATACCCACGATTTTTTTATCCTGCACCCGGATAATGGGCTGGTAGTTCGCGCTTATGGTGTTGTGCTTCACCGCACTGACCAGCTTTCTCTCCAGAGAAAAACGATCTTCATAGAGCCGAACGGAAAAGAGCGACAGGGAAATCCAGATAAAATATAAGAACGCACAAAGAAGAATAAATACGACGGCAGATAATGATGCCAGTCCCGAATCGTGATGTTTCACCGTAACGCACAAATCCCATCGGGTGCTGCACTGCGTCACGGTAAGCGTGAATAAGGACGACTGCAGCCAGCTCCGCTGCTCTAAGTCTGGTGAGACGGAGAAAAATGTTCTGCCGAAGTCTTTTGTTGTCGAAGTGAGCGAGTAACTGGCCGTGACCGGCGTGAATTTGTCATAGGCATTGCGAGAGGTGAAAATAATCACGCTATTGTAAATTGCGGCGTTGCCTGTAAAAAAATCCCTTTGAGAAAACTGTGCGAGGGTAAAACCATTCTCGGTATGATGCAGCCCGGAAGGCAAAGCGACGGGAGTTGCCAGCTTTCCCCAAAACGCCGTACAGGCAATTTTTCCTTTTTCGATATAGCCAACATCGCCAAAATAGGCGCTTTCCAGCTTACTTTTTCTGTAGTTATCCAGGCTGCGTTTGTCGCATCCCTGGGTAGTAATGCTTTTCAGGGCCAGCGCCACGCTCTGAGATAAGTCCTCCGAGTAATGCAGCAGCGTATGGGATATCTCACGCTGTTTATTCTTTTGCTGCCCGGTAATCACCGCATTGACCGCAAACAGAGACAGGATGACCAGAAGCGTTGAAATGATCGCAACGGTAATGATCTTTTTCATTTTCCTGTTGTCCCGTCAGGTCCCTGTTTTCAAGAATCTTAACACAGGCAGGGCAGGGAACAAGCCTGACAATAACGCTGCCTAATACAAAAGTATCAGTGATTTAAGATTAACCTTAACTACGCTCTTAAGAGTAAAGTATGCGGCGCTGAATTAGCTTTAACGTCTAATTCAACAAGTCATAACCGCTTGTTTTTTCTCCTAAGGAAAAATCGTGCGCAACGTAATTATTCCCCTGGCAAGCGCCATTATTCTTTTTTTAGCCGGCATGCTTATTATCAACTGGCAGCTGTGGCATATGGCGACCCGGAGTAGTGGAGATGCTGCCAGCTTCAGCATCCAAAAAATTGATAACATGCTCGCTGAAGCGGTGAGCGCAGCAAAAACGGCGCAGGACGTTGCGGCGCAAGGGTGTACCCGTGCCGGACAGCTGGATTTAGGCACCGAAGCCGCATTGAAACCGCATTTGCGCGCCATCATGATCCAGCAGAACGATTCAATTGTGTGCACTTCTCTGCCGGGGAATGGACTGCTGCTCGTCCACCCTGAACGTCTCCCCCATGAACGGATGATGCTTTTACCGGGAAGCCTGACGGTGAACGGTCTGCCGGTGTTGATTTTTCAGATGCCGATCCCGGAAGGACGGGTCATTGTCAGCATTAGCGATGCGCATCTTCACGATGTTCTCGCAGGCGTGCCGGATGAAACTGCCCTGGCTTTGGCTGTCGGCGGGCGAATGATTCAGCGCAACGGGCTGATTACCGGGGCTCCTGCTGCTCAATCCTCACTGTTGGTAATGCCGTCACGCTACTTTCCGTTCAGCATGGCCTGGCAGCCTCCCGCCTTTTTCAGCCTGCCGCGCCTGCTGCAGCAAGGGTGGAGCCTGATGCTCCTTATCCTTGTTCTGTCAGTGGCGGTCGGGGTGCTCATCCGCCGTTACCGGGGGAAAAACACCTCTTTTGAAGACGACCTGCGCAAGGCCATTATGAACGGGCAAATCGTTCCGTATTATCAGCCGATAGTGAATGGGGATACCGGTGGGCTGTACGGTGTCGAAGTGCTGGCGAGGTGGAAGCACCCCAAATCTGGCTTCATTCCACCGGACGTGTTTATCCCGATTGCTGAACGCAGTGGCTTAATTATTCCATTAACTACCGGACTCATGGCAAAAGTGGTTAACCAGCTTCAACCGCTTTTGCCCAAGCTGCCGGAGGGATTCCACATTGGGGTAAACATAAGCGCCAGGCATATCAATGCGCCGTCTTTTATCGCGGACTGCAGCGTGTTTGAGGAAGGTTTCGGGGGCAAAAAGGTCAAGCTGGTTCTGGAAGTCACCGAGCGCGAGCCGTTGATTGATAATCCTCATCTGGTACAAAATCTTAATGCATTGCATAAGGCCGGCTTTGTGATTGCGCTGGATGATTTTGGTACCGGCTATTCCGGGCTATCCTGCCTGAATGCGCTCGCTATCGATTACATCAAAATCGATAAAAGCTTTGTGAACAGGGTTTCAGGGGAAAAAGACTCAACGATCCTGCTGGACTGCGTCATTGAGCTGGCTAAGAAACTCTCGTTACGCATTGTCGCTGAGGGCGTTGAAACGAAAGAGCAGCTGGATTATCTCAACCGTAATGAGATAACCCTGCTGCAGGGCTACTATTTTGGCAAACCCGTCTCTTACGTCGATTTCATCAAGGTGCTGTTGTCCAAACCCCGGGAGATGAGGGTGGTGCAGGGGTAAAAAAAAAGCCCACTGAAAAGTGGGCAAGAAATACTGGAAGCAATGTGAGCAATGTCGTACTGAATACCTGAGTGTTTTGCTCAACTATTCAGTGTTGAGAAAGATAATCTTTCTCAACAAAATATGCAACCCCACGTTTAATGTGGGCCGTGATTTTTTTGTGATTAATAAATCATCAGACGGGCAGTGTGATGCTTATCACAAATTTCCTTTTCTGGAACCTGTGCTATCCTTTTCTGTGTCGTTGATTTAATGACAAAAACCATACAGAGAGGAAAGTTATGGGAATTTTATCCTGGATTATCTTTGGGCTGATTGCGGGTATCCTGGCGAAGTGGATTATGCCGGGCAAAGATGGCGGTGGGTTTATCGTCACCGTTATACTGGGGATTATCGGCGCGGTCGTCGGTGGTTGGATCAGTACGCTGTTCGGCTTTGGCAAAGTTGATGGTTTCAACTTTGGCAGCTTTGCCGTCGCGGTCATCGGTGCGCTGGTTGTTCTGTTTATCTACAGAAAAATCAAAAGCTAAAACTGATAAGTGTTGAAAAAGGCTGCCGGATGGCGGCCTTTTTACTGCCCGTTTACCACCAGCCGAACTGTGTACCGGCAACCGCCACGATGGCGACAATCAGCATAATAATGGTTGTTTTTCTCACTTATGCCCCCGGCGCTGCGTAACCGCCGACAAAAAACCATGTCAAAAATACCACCGCCGTTATAAAAATAACGACCGGAAAGAGGATTCCTATTCTCATGCCATCACCTGTTTCGGTTCACATTATGCCGTAGAGTGTACGGGGTTAATCCATCGTGACAAAGCGTGTTTTGCTTTTTCCCTTTTTATCCTGATACATCGCAACGTCAGCAGAGCGTAGCGCGCCGTCCGCATCGGTGGTGGAAGGGTCAACTTCAATCACGCCGAGGCTTGCGCCCGGGTAAACAATATGGACGTCACCCAGCCAGTAGTCGCCGGCGATACAGGCGCTGAGCCGCGTTTTCAGCAGGTTTAACTGAGCGTCTTTACCCTCGTTGCCGCTTTTACTCAGGCAGGCGACCATAAACTCGTCCCCACCCAGGCGGCCAATAATATCGTCCTGCGTCTTTTCTACGCTCAACCGTTGACCGACTTGAATCAGAAACTGGTCGCCAGCCTCATGTCCGTAGCGGTCATTGATAAGTTTAAAATCATCAAGATCGATAAAGGCAATCATCGCGTTGCGTTTGAGGTGGCGTGCAAGAGAAAAGAGGGTGGTAAGATCCTCGAAAATCGCCCGGCGGTTAGGCAAGCCCGTAAGCGCATCGGTATAAGAGTGCGAGATGAGCGCGGCGTTCGCTTCCCGAAGCTGGGCGACCAAGGACTCTTTTTGAATGTACTGGGCGATCAGCCCGGCAAACAGTTTAAGGACCTGCTCACCGCGTTCGCTAAGCTGCTTCTTTTCCGTGCTGGTGGCGCACAGGGTGCCGTAAAGGGAGCCATCTGCAAGATGAATCGGAATACTCATGTACGTGGTGATGCCAAGCGCTTTTGCCGCGTCGCAATCCGCCCAGCGCTCTGAGGCCTCGCTACTGTAAAAAGTATTGCTATCAATAGCGCGCTTACAGAGCGTGTCTCCCCAGGGCACGCTCAGCCCTTCAGGGATCTGCATCTGCTTGCTGTTGCGCGCATAGAGGATATGCTGCAATCGCGCATTAATATCGACCTTCGTGAGGTAGGTCGACTCCATCTCGGTCACTATCTCCAGCATTTCCAGGAGTTGACGAACGAGGCTTTCGAGAGATTGCTCGGTGGCGAGAGTTTCTGAAACTCGGGCAAGGATAATATCCGACATGACGTAGGTGGACTCCCATACAGAAGACGTCTGCATCTGCATGTTGTGCTGAAATTTTCGGCTTCAGCCATAGTAAAACATGAATATAAAAAATTTAATATATTCTGCAGAGGAATGCAGGGGAGAAAAAAAGCCCCGTTGTTGAGCGCGGGGCAAAGACATCTTGATTACGGAATGATGTTCTCTGGTCATATCGAGAACAGCCGAACTATAGTGTTGAAAAATGCAGTTAAGATGGAGAAATCATGGAGAAAACCACGACGAGTCGTTACCCTTATGATTTTGAAGAGTTCAAAAGGATCAACATGATGAGATATTTACTTCTGGCGCTGGCGTTACCCCTCGCTGCCTGTACCGCAAAGACGACACCGCCGGATGCGCCTAAGCCGCCTCACGCCATCGGCATGGCTAACCCCGCTTCCGTGTACTGCCTGGAAAAAGGGGGGCAGCAGATCCCGATTCAAAGCCCGCAGGGCGTACGCACCGAGTGCAAATTACCGGGCGGGGAAACGATCGACGAATGGGAACTCTACCGTCGCGACCACCCTCAACCTGCCAGGTGACAACGGGAGGTTGACTGCGATACACTTCTCTTTAGGATTATTCTTAGCCAGTTTCTGGCACCTTTTACCGCGAGAGAAGTATGTTTCAGTTAAAACCGGGCAGCCTGGCCATTATCGTGGGTGCCCGTACGACGGCCGGCCGTCGTAACATCGGAAAATCTGTCGAGCTGTTTGGCCTGTGCCAGCCTGGGATGCAGTTTGTTAACCCGGTTAATGGGGTCGTCACGCAGCTACCGGCAACCGCAGATCGTGCGCTATGGCTGGTGACCGGGGACGTTTACGCCTTCGATAATCAGCACGGCTTTGCCTTTGTCCGTCCGGAACATCTGCTGCCGCTGACGCCAGATGAAGCATCCCAGACGCTCGATGAACTGATGCTCGGCTGATTACAGGTCGCGCAGCCAGTTAGCTAACACCAGGGCGTGGTTTTGCTCCGTGTTTTTCGCGCCATAGAGTAGCGTGACGGTCTGTTTTTTTGCCAGTGCCGCAAGCCGCAAACCTTCGTCCTGATGTTGTGCCAGCTCTTCCCGATACGCCTTGCCGAAATGTTCAAAGTCGAGCGTGTCGCTATGAAAGGCTTTGCGCAGCGCGTTCGACGGTGTAAGCGTTTTGCACCATTCATCACAGGCGAGGTCGGTTTTTTTTACGCCGCGAGGCCAGAGTCTGTCCACCAGCACCCGATACCCGTCTTCCTTTTCTGCCTCTTCGTAGACTCGTTTACACTGAATCATTCGCTTTTTACCCCCCAATTTAAGGTATTGTGATAATTACAAAAGATCGGTAATCTGAGGTTCCTTATGTTACCTGATAATATTCTGGCATAAGGAACCCTTCATGGAACACCTCCCGGCTAAAACGACGCTGCGCATTGCCCTGGTTGGCGATTACAATCCCGATGTGATTGCGCATCAGGCGATCCCTTTGGCTATCGACGACGCCGCAGCCGTACTGGATCTCACCGCAGACTACGACTGGCTTGCCACCACGGAACTGACCAGTCCCGAAGACCTGGTGGGTTACGATGCCATCTGGCTGGTTCCTGCCAGTCCCTATAAAAACAGTGAAGCGGCCTTTATCGCCGCACGCTATGCGCGTGAAAACAGCGTTCCCTTCCTGGGAACCTGCGGCGGGTTCCAGCATGCATTAATTGAGTACGCGCGAAATGTGCTGGGCTGGCGGGATGCCGCGCATGCTGAAACCGATACCGAAGGGACGATGGTCATTGCTCCGCTGAGCTGCTCGCTGGTGGAAAAAACCGACGCGATCGAGCTGCGCAATAATACCCTCATTGCCAAAGCCTATGGCAGGCTGGAAATTGAGGAAGGCTATCACTGCAATTATGGCGTATCGCCAGAATTTGCCCTGGAGCTTGAAGCGGGCGATTTGCGCGTGACGGGCTGGGACGATGGGGGAGAAATCCGTGCCGCCGAGCTGATCACGCATCCTTTCTTTGTGATCACGCTGTTCCAGCATGAGCGTGCTGCGCTGCAGGGGCGTCCGGTGGTGCTGGTGCAGGCGATGCTGCGCGCGGCGCGCGAATAAAAAAAGGCAGACCTGCGGGTCTGCCATGGTGGTTAGCGGGGCGCGATCTCCCGGTCACGCCCGGCAAGTACGCCGCAGACGGCCATGACCATCGATGCCAGCGCGCAGGCTAAGAGTGGAATCCGCCAGTCTCCCACCACGTCGTGAATTTTGCCCATCAGCGGGGGCCCACAGGCGGCAAGCAGATAGCCAATCGATTGTGCCATGCCGGACAGGGCGGCAGCCTGATGGGCTGAGCTGGCGCGCAGGCCGATAAACGTCAGGCCGAGGATCATCGTTGCGCCGGAACCGAAGCCAAACACCAACGTCCATACCACAGCCATATCAGGTGCAAACCAGAAGCCAGCCGCACTTACCGCACACATCAGTGCCACAAACCCGGCGATGCCGCGCTGATCTTTCAGTCGATGCAGGATCAGCGGGACGGCAAGCCCGGGAATGGCCGTGGCAAGCTGAAGGAGCCCGTGCATCGAACCCGCCTGCGTTTCGCTGTAGCCGTGACTGAGCAGTATGGCGGGAAGCCAGCCGATAACGACATAGTAAATCAGGGAGTTAATGCCCAGAAAGAGCGTGACCTGCCAGGCAAGCGCAGAGCGCCAGATGGCACGATTGTGTAACGCACCGGCGCCCGTCACCGTCGCGGCAGGCGCCTGACGCCACTGTGGCAGCCACAGCAGCAATGCCGCCAGCGGAAAGACCATCAGCATCAGCAGCGCGCCGTGCCAGCCGGCATCCCCCAGCGCCAGAGGAACAATCATCGCCGACCCTAGCGCGGCAGACGCGCCCATCGTCAGGGAATACGCGCCGGTGAGTCTGGCGACCTGGCCCGGAAAATCCCGTTTGATAAGCCCAGGCAACAGCACGTTACCCAGCGCAATTCCGCACCCGATTACCGCAGTACCGATAAACAGCCACGTTGCAGAGGGGAGGGAGCGCATGCCGATGCCGGCGCAGATCAGCAGCAGGGCAATAAGCAGGCTGCGCTCCATGCCAATGCGCCGGGCAACCCCGGCGGCAAGCGGGGAGATGAGCGCGAAGGCCAGCAGCGGCAGCGTGGTGAGCATGCCGGTTTGCGCGGTCGTTAACCCATAGTCATGTCGGATCGTGTCGAGCAGCGGGGCGGCACCGGTAAAGGTCACGCGAAGCGTCGTGGCAATCATCAGGATGCCCGCGATCAGCAATGCACCCTGTTTCCCTGAAGGTCGAATAGCAGTAGTCATTATTTTCTCTTACGTTCAAGCGAGCGCACACCATACCGATTTTAACGGCCGTTGAAATCAAGCTAAAATGACAGTTTATCGCTAATATCGGACAACTTAATGATTGGTCTTGGGCTGGAAGGTTACGATCCCGATAGCCAGCGCGATGCGGCAGTGGCATTCCGCATCCGCGTGGTGGCGGAAGAGCAGCATATTCCGGAGCATCAGCACCGCAAGGGCCAGCTGATCCTGGCGCTGGGCGGGGCAATCACCTGCGAAGTGGAAAACGCCATGCTGATGGTGCCACCGCAGTATGCGGTGTGGATCCCGGGGCAGATGCCGCACAGCAACAAGGCTACGCCGGGCGCGCAGCTGTGCTTTTTGTTTATTGAACCCGGCGCGCTGGGTTTGCCCGAACGCTGCTGCACGCTGAAAATATCGCCGCTGGTACGCGAGCTGATTTTATCTCTGGCAGAAAAATCGCGCGTGCAGCTGAATGAACCCGCCACCGCGCGGCTTGTCGGCGTGCTGTTTGACGAGCTGCCTTTACAGCCTCAGGAACATCTGCAGCTACCCGTTTCACCTCATCCCAAAATTCGGCTGATGAGCGAGACCATGGCGAAGGAGCCCGCCGCCTGGCAGACCCTGGCGCAGTGGGCGAGCCATTTTGCCATGAGCGAGCGCAACCTGGCGCGGCTGGTGGTGAAAGAGACCGGATTGAATTTTCGCCGCTGGCGGCATCAGCTGCAGCTCATTGTTGCCCTACAGCTATTGATTAGCGGGAAGTCGGTGCAGCAGGTGGCGCAGTCACTGGGTTATGACTCTACCACCGCGTTTATCACCATGTTTAAGAAGGGTTTGGGGCAAACGCCAGCGCGCTATATCGCCAGCCTGACTACGACTTCCCAATAAACAGCGACACCAGCCCGGCAGCGATAAGCGGGCCAACCGGCACTCCGCGAAACAGCGCTACGCCGAGCACGGTTCCTACCAGCAGGCCGGCCACCAGCGAGGGCTGGCTGCTCATCAGCGTGACGCCCCGGCCGCCCAGCCACGAGACAAATACGCCTACCGCGATAGCGATCAGTGATTTCCAGTTCACGAAGGAGTGCAGGAGGGTCGAGGCGGGTAGCGTCCCGCTGGCGATGGGGGCCATCACGCCGATGGTCAGGATGATAATCCCGATGGTGAGGCCCTGTTTTTCTATCCACGGGAAGAAGGCGTTGAGCGGGGTCACACGCACGATGATCAACACCAGAATTGAAATAGCAACGGTGGTGTTGTGGCTCACAAAGCCGAGCGCGGCCAGCGCCAGAAGGATAAGCAGAGTCGGGTCGAACATGAGGAGATCCTTGCCAAAAATAGTAAGCCTGCTTACTTTACGCGCAAACGCGAGGGCAAACAGGCTTTTATCAAAAATTCCTCTATTTTTTGGGCGCTTGCCTGAATTTAGCTCACTAGCTGCTGCACCAGCGGACTGCCTTCACGAATGAATACCGGAATGGTATCAAGCGCTGCCTGCACCGCGATCCGCTCGCCGCCCGCATAGCGTTCACCATTCAGGGCAACCCAGCGATTTCCGGCTGGCAGCCAAACCTGACGTTCACGCTGGCCTGCATGCATTACCGGCGCAACCAGCAGGTCCTGGCCGAACAGATACTGATCCTCCGTTTCCCAGCTTTGCGCTTCATTCGGGTAGTGCCAGAACAGCGGACGCATTAGCGGATCGCCGTTCCGATGGGCGTTTTCGTACAGGGCATCAATATAGGGACGCAGCGTTTCGCGCACGGCGAGCCAGCGCTGCATGATGGCAAAGTTCTCTTCCCCGTAGCTCCACAGCTCATTCGGCGAGCCGCTGTTGCACTGCGGAATACCGTCCCGGTAGCGCTCCGGCGGCTGGATCTGCGGTTCGCGGTAGCCGTGCATGCGCAGTACGGGGGTAAACACCGCCCACTGGAACCAGCGGATCAGCAGCTCGTGGAACGCCGGATCCTCAACGTTGCCGCCCTGGAAACCGCCGATATCGGTGGTCCACCACGGAATCCCCGCCAGCCCCATATTCAGCCCGGCGGCGAGCTGGTTACGAAACGCGTGGAACGAGGAGTGAACGTCGCCTGACCAGGCCAGCACGCCGTAGCGCTGGCTGCCCGCCCAGGCGCAGCGCACCAGGTTTACGATGTCCGTCTCACCGTTGGCCTGGAGGCCATCGTAAAACCCCTGTGCAAAATCGCGCGGGTAGCGGTTGCCGACCTCCAGCACCGGGCCAGCGTGATAGCGATAGTTATCGAAATCATAGGCGCGGTATTCGGGCTCTGCCTCGTCGAGCCAGAACAGCTTAATCCCCAGGTCATAATAGTTTTTCTTCACCGTGTCCCAGACGAACTGCCGCGCCTGCGGGTGGGTGGCGTCGAAGAAGGTGGTGTTGCCCATAAAGTCGAGGTTCACCTGTACGCCGCGTTCGCTGCTGACCAGCCAGCCTTTGGCCTTCATCAGCGGATAGAGCGGGCTGCGCGCTTCCACCGTAGGCCAGACGGAGACCATCAGCGCGATGCCCAGCTCGCGCAGCTCGTCGACCATCGCTTTCGGATCGGGCCAGTCGACGGGGTCAAAGCACCAGGTGCCCTGATTCGGCCAGTGGAAGAAGTCGATGACCATCACCGAGAGCGGCAGATTGCGGCGGCGGTATTCACGCGCGACCTCTAACACCTCTTCCTGCGTGCGATAGCGCAGCTTGCACTGCCACAGCCCGCTGATAAAGTCCGGCGCCTGCGGCGGGGTGCCGGTGGCTTTCACGTACTGGCGGGTGATGTCCACCACGCTATCGGCTGCGGTGATCCAGTAGTCCATCTCACCCGTCACGCGGGCGCGCCATTCCGTCTGGTTTTTGGCAAAGCTGGCTTCGCCAATGGCCGGATTATTCCACAGCAAACCATAGCCAAGGCTGGACTGCATAAAGGGGACGCTGGCCTGAGAGTTGCGCTGCGCCAGCTCAAGCGTACAGCCTTTCAAATCCAGCCACGGCTGCTGGTACTGACCCATGCCGTAAATACGCTCGTTTGGGCGAGATTCAAACCGAACCGTAAGCTGATATTTACCGCCCGCCAGCGGCTTAAATTCACGACCATCGAGCTTCAGGGCGCTAACGTATTTATCCTGGCTCTTT
>Ga0105244_10002005_pt1 | contig 15689 bp, 7 predicted proteins | sample KBSM44metaG_FD_80423 | JGI IMG/M metagenome (GOLD analysis project Ga0105244, IMG submission 80423) | Miscanthus rhizosphere microbial communities from Kellogg Biological Station, Michigan, USA - KBS M4-4 metaG | ecosystem: Host-associated > Plants > Roots > Rhizosphere > Soil | place: Michigan... | reverse complement strand
TGCGAGGCGAGGTCGGTGTTCACATCGTAGGTGGCTTTATTGTGACGGAATTCGGAGCCGATGGCGAAGCCCACGCCGCCTGCCGGCAGCTGATAGATCTCGCGGCTGATCTTGCCGTCGACGCCGATGCTGGTCATCTTCGCGGCCAGGTACTCGCCGCGCAGCTGCGCTGCATCGATGTAGGCCTGGCCAGCAGACGATTGCTCGCCGAACGGATTCAGCACGCCGCTCAGCACGCCCGCCTTGATCAGCGAGTCGTTGGTGTAGCCGCCCGCGAACGCACTGGCGGCTTTGTTGACGCCGTAGGTCAGGCCGACGTTGTAGTCCCATCCCGCCACCAGACCTTCCGACGCCAGCACCAGGCGGTCGGAAATCGAGGTATCGTAGCCCTGGCGCTTGCCGGCGGCCACGGTGCGCCAGTTGATGGTCAGGTTCTCGCCAGTCAGGCCGGCCACGGCCGGCACGCCGGCGCTGCCGCCCGGATAGTACGGGCTGGCCGAGGTCATGGTAATGCCGGTCAGCGGCGACGGTGCAATCGCGCTCGAGTTGGTCGAGCGGCTGTGCAGGTATTCCACCGTGGCGATGTTGTCTTCGCTGAGTTTGAAGGTGGCCTTGCCCAGCAAGGATTCCTGCTGCGTCTTCGGAATGTCCTGGATGTAGGCCACCGTGTTGGTGCGGCAGGTGCCGTTGGCGCTGTTGGCGATCAGGCCTTTGCCGACGCAGCCGCTGCTGTAGTACGGGTTGCCGGTGATGCCGTTGGCCGAGTAGAAGTTGCCCGGCTGCGAGGTGCCGCTGCTGTTGTTCACGCCTTTGTCCGGCCGCACGCTGGTGTTGGAGAAGTCGCGGTCGGCCGCGTCCAGTGCGGTCTGCTTGTGGAAGTCGGCCACGCCGAACACATTCCAGCCATCCCTGTTCAGATCGCCGTAGCCGCCCGAGATATTGAGGCGCGATTCAGCGCCGGCGCCGCTCGCCTGCGGCTGATAGCGCTCGACGCTGACCGAGCCGCCTTGTACCGAGCGCTTGGTGATGAAGTTGATCACGCCGCCAATCGCATCGGTGCCGTAGATGGCCGAAGCGCCGTCGCGCAGCACTTCCACCCGGTCCAGTGCGGACACCGGAATGATGTTGAGGTCGACCGAGGAGCCGTTGAACGGATGGCTGGCCAGACGGCGGCCGTTCAGCAGGACCAGCGTCTTGTTGCTGCCCAGGCCGCGCAGGTCGGCGGTGGCGATGCCGCCGGTGCCGGAGCCAACCGACTGGCTGCTGCCGGTCGAGCTCTGGTTCATCGACAGGGTGTTCATCACTTCGGCGGCGGTGGTCAGGCCTTGCTTTTCAAAGTCGCTGGCCTTGATGCTGGTGATCGGCAGTGCCGTTTCGGTGGCCAGGCGCTTGATGCTGGAGCCGGTCACTTCAACGCGCTGGATGGTGCCGTCGTCGCTCTGGGCGAGCGCCGTGTGCATGCCAACAACGAGGCCGCCTGCAATAAGAGCTCTTTCAATCATCATGGGCTTATTACTCCTGATTTTGTTTTGGGATAGGGAATCCAATCAAAACATTCAGTAGCGGAGCGAACAATGATCGAAAGATAATTATGCGAATATCCAACAGTAGCAAACAAACGCACATGTAAAGATGGCTTTCTGCACAAATGCCGGTATGGCGCATTTTCAGGGCGGGAAAACGTTACATCCGCTAAGATGTAAAGACGCCTGCAGAGGTGTAAAGTTTTGTAGAGAGGCTTTCCCACCGAAAAAAAATTGCTTGCCAAGCCCGGAACTATGGCGTTATAGTCAATCCATGACCAAATTCTTCTTTACCGGCTGGTTTTACTTTAGCTATCCAACCCAAGGCGGTGGAGTTAGCGGCCGGTGCACGTAGAAGCAAAAACGAGTCCCAGCAGAATCCCAAAAAACCGCCTCAGCCTGAGGCGGTTTTTTTTTACCCATAACTTCTTGGAGAACAGCAATGCCCCGTACCGATGATTTGCGCATCCGCGAGATGAAGGAACTGACGCCACCGTCCCACCTGATCCGCGAGTTTGCGTGCACGGAGCAGGCGGAGCAGACTGCCGCCAACGCCCGCGTGGCGCTGCACCGCATCCTGCACGGCCAGGACGACCGCCTGATGGTGGTGATCGGCCCATGCTCCATCCACGACCCGAAAGCGGCAATGGAATATGCGCGCCGCCTGGTCGAGCTGCGCAAGGAACTGGCCGGCGATCTGGAAATCGTGATGCGCGTATACTTCGAAAAGCCGCGCACCACGGTCGGCTGGAAGGGCATGATCAACGACCCGTACATGGACAACAGCTTCCGCATCAACGACGGCCTGCGCATGGCGCGCGAGCTGCTGCGCGACATTAATGAGCTGGGCCTGCCTGCCGGCACCGAGTTCCTCGACGTGATCTCGCCGCAGTACATCGCCGACCTGATTTCATGGGGCGCGATCGGCGCCCGCACCACCGAGTCGCAGGTGCACCGCGAGCTGGCTTCCGGCCTGTCGTGCCCGGTCGGCTTCAAGAACGGCACCGATGGCAATGTGCGCATTGCAGTCGATGCGATCAAGGCGGCCTCGCAGCCGCACCACTTCCTGTCGGTGACCAAGGGCGGCCACTCGGCCATCGTGTCGACCAACGGTAACGAGGATTGCCACATCATCCTGCGCGGCGGCAAAGCGCCGAACTACGACGCGGCCAGCGTGGACGAAGCCTGCAAGGCGATCGCCGCACAAGGCCTGGCAGCGCGCCTGATGGTCGACGCCTCGCACGCCAACAGCTCGAAGAAGCCGGAGAACCAGGTGCCGGTGTGCGCCGACATCGCTGGCCAGGTGGCGGGCGGCGAACAGCGCATCGTCGGCGTGATGGTGGAGTCGCACCTCGTGGCCGGCCGCCAGGACTTGGTGCCAGGCAAGGAACTGACCTACGGCCAGTCGGTCACCGACGGCTGCATCGACTGGGACAGCAGCGTGCAAGTGCTGCAGGGCCTGGCCGCTGCCGTGCGCCAGCGCCGCATCGCCACCCAGCAGCGCGAAGCCGCCGCCAAATAAGCCGAAACGGCCCTGATGTGTTATCTGGGCCGTTTTTTTTGTATCTGACTATCATACGTGTGGTAATAACGCAAAAGCGACGCCGCGCACGATTGACACTGCTTTCTTGACCATGTTGTTATACACGACATGGCCGGTGTCGTTGAACACCTTCCTAGCGTAATTCCAACAAGCGACATCCTTGCGCCGCCTGCGGTCATTCCGACCGCAGGCGTTGGATTGTTGCATCCCAAAAAAAGTTAATCGGAGGTTAGTCATGATTCAAGAAAGAGTGCTGTCCCGATCCCTGCGCCTGATGTTCTCGGGCAGCGTCCTGCTGGCGCTGCCGGCGTTTGCGCAAGACGTGGCGGCGGATCCGCCCATGCAGCGGGTGGAAATTACCGGTTCCTCGATCAAGCGCATCCAGAAAGAGGGCTCGCTGCCAGTGCAGGTGCTGACCGCGGCCGAGATCAAGCAGACCGGGGCCACTTCCGCCACTGACCTGATCCAGATGCTGCCGTCGATGCAGGGCTTTGTGCCGTCCTCCAGTTCGGTCAACGGCGGCGGCGCCGGCGTCACGACTGCCTCGCTGCACTCGCTGCCGTCGAAGTACACGCTGGTGCTGCTCGATGGCCAGCGCGTGGCGCCGAGCGCCATCGGCTCCGGCCAGGGCGGCGGCTATGCCGTCAACCTGTCCAGCATTCCGCTGGAAGCGGTGGAGCGGGTTGAAATCCTGACTGACGGCGCTTCCGCACTGTACGGCTCGGACGCGATTGCCGGCGTGGTCAACTTCATCACCAAGAAAAACCTGACCGAGGGACAGGTGTACGCCACCTATGGCCAGCCGAAGAAAAACGGCGGCTCGTGGAGCAGCGCCGGCATCACCAAAGGCTGGGGCGATCTCGAGTCCAATGGCTGGAACGTGCTGGCCTCGTACAGCCATGAGGAGCTGGAGCGCATCACCGCGCTGCAGCGCGATTTCTCGGCCAAGGGCGCGTTCTTCAAGTTCAACGCCAACGGCAAGCAGTACTACTTCGATCAGCGTACCGGCAACACCGAACCGGCCAACATTACCTTCAACGCACGGCGGAAGGGCACCACCGATGATCCGGTCGGCTATGCGATCAATCCTTACTACGCGGCCAACGGCAATTGCGGCAGCGCGCTGGCCGGTCCGCTCGGCGCCCAGTGCCGCTTCAACTACGCGGCAACGGTGGAAGACGTGCCGGGCAGCCGCCGCGACAGCGGCCTGTTGAAGGGCACCTTGAAGATCAATGAGAACACCACGGCATGGGCCGAGCTGGTGCTGTCGCAGTATTCGATGACCGCGCAATACGCGCCGTCGGCACAGCCGATGGGCGTCAACGCCACCTCCCGCTTCCCGGCGCTGTATTCGAAATACGTGCAGTCCTACCTGGATGCCAACGGTCTGGAAAACCCGACCGGCAACGCCACGCTGGGCTACCGCTCGGTGCTGATCGGCGGCCGCGCCGACGAGTATGAAACCAGGGCGCGCCACTTCGCCACCGGTATCGACGGCACCGCGTTCGGCTGGACCTACAATGCATCGCTGATCCTGTCCGAGGCCAAGCTGAAGGACACGGCGGCCGGCGGCTACTCCGACTTCAGCATGCTGGAGTCGCTGGTGGCGGCTGGCAAATACGATCCGGTCACTGGCCAGGGCGCCGACCAGCTGAAAGGCGCGCTGCTGAACGGCACGGTTTTCTCGCGCACCAAGTCGACCCTGAACACCATACACGCCGGCGCCCAGCACGATCTGTTCACACTGCCGGGCGGCACCTCCATCATCTCGCTGGGCGGCGATTATTCCAAGACCAAGTACCAGGTCGACTACAGCCCGCTGATCCTGTCCAGCTCGGGCTTCTCGACCCAGCCGGACTCACCCAACTATCCGGTCGGCGGCAACTACGGCCAGGTGCCGTTTGGCGCCAAGCGCGACAACTGGGGCGTGTTTACCGAGCTGCTGCTGCCGGTCAGCAAAACGCTGGAAGCGACCTTGTCCGGCCGCTACGACAGTTATGACAAGGTGCACAGCGACTACATCTTCGCCAGCGTGCCGGACGCGAGCGGCCTGATCCCGCAACTGCCCAGCGGCGATATCGGCAACAGCTCCAGCGCCGGCACTTACAAGGTGAGCGTGAAGTGGACCCCGGTCGACAGCCTGCTGCTGCGCGCCGCTTACGGCACCGGCTTCAAGGCGCCCAACCTGAGCGACATCGCCGGCGCCAACACCTTCAACGGCAGCACGGCCGGCAGCTATGCCTGCCCGTTCCCGGGTTCGCCGGGCTGCCAGGTCGGCCAGGCGCAGTATGACTTGCTGACCGGTCCAAACGGTCAGAGCGGCTCGGCCGGTTTGCAGCCTGAGAAGTCCAAGCAGTGGACGCTGGGTGGCCGCGTCGAGCCGCTGGCTGGTTTGTCGCTGGGCCTGGATTTGTGGAATGTGCAGATCCGCAACCAGGTGCTGTCGGCCGGCGTGCCGGAGCAGGTGGGCTTTGCCAATCCGCAGCAGTACAAAAACCTGTTTGTGAATCCGTATCCTGATCCGGCCGGCTACACCACCATCGCCTATCTGCTGGCGCCGATCAACGGCGGCGTGGCCAACTACCGTGGCGTCGACTGGGACTTCAGCTATCGCCGCAAGACCGGCATCGGCGACGTGCGCGCGGCCTGGAACGGCACCTACATGCTCAAGCAGAACTACACCACCACCGCCGGTGGCGAGGTGCAGTCCAACCTGGGCCGCTTCGGTCCCGACAACGGCGTGGTGTTCCGCGTTCAGAGCAACCTGAGCCTGAGCCTGACCAATGGCAAGCTGACCAACACGCTGACCGCGCACTACAAGTCGGGCTACCACGACCAGTCCTACCCGGTCGACACGGCGGTGTTTGCCGTCAATCCGGATGGCAGCGTAGGCGACTCGGTGGCGTTCGGCGGCCTGTGGACGCCGTCGTACACCACGGTCGACTGGCAGGGCAAGTATGACTTCGGCAAGTTCGCGCTGACCGCAGGCATCAAGAACCTGTTCGACCGCGATCCGCCGTTCACCCTGCAGAACGCCGGCGGCGGCAACCAGATCGGCTATGACGGCCGCTACGCCGATCCGGCCGGACGCTCGTTCTACATCACAGGCAATTACAAGTTCTAAGCCTCAAAAAAAATCCCGGCAGTGCCGGGATTTTTCATTACAGCAGCTTAGAAGCTGTAGCTGCCGCGCAGGTACAGCGCGCGGCCGACTGGGTCCGTGTAGCGTGGATCGTAGCCTTTCTGGAACAGCGTGCCCTGGTTCGAGAACGGCGGTTCTTTGTCGAACAGGTTCTTCACGCCGGCGGTCAGGGTCACGCCCTTGAAGCCGGTGTAGCTGCCCGACAGGTTCCACAGTGCATACGATGGCACCTTGTTCAGGTACTGGTCGGCGATGTCCAGGTTCTGGTCGGTGTAGCCCGATTTGAACGACTGCGCCAGCGTGGCGTTCCAGTCGCCCAGGCGCCAGTTGACGGCCAGGTTGTGCTTCCAGCGGAACACCGGATTGTTGGCGGCGTAGCGGCCGACGTTCTGGATGAACGGACCGTCACGCTCGTCCTGGTATTCATACTTGTGGACGTAGGTGCCATCCAGTGTCAGCGTGAAGTTGCCGGCTTGGGTAGCGCCCGAACGCAGGGTCAGGCTGACATCGACGCCGTCGGTGTTGACCTTGCCCAGGTTTTCCTTCAAGTCCAGGATCGCATACGGCGAACCGTCTGCGTTGCGCAGGAAGCGCGCCTTGTACTTCTCGTAGTCGCCATAAATGGCTTCTTCCGGCAGCGCGTTGATCTTGTCCTTGAGCTTGATGTTCCAGTAGTCGACCGCCAGCGTCGCTTGCGGAATCGGCTCCAGCACCACACCGAACGAGAAGGTCTTGGATTTTTCCGGGCTCAGGTTCTGGTTGCCGCCTTGCAGCTTGAACTGCTGCAGGTCGCAGTCGCGCAGCGGATTGGCGATCGGGTTCGACGACAGCACGCCGCCCGGGCACAGGATAGGATCGTTGTACGAGTTGTTGGTGTCGTTCTTCGACAGCGGCGCGTTTTTCTCGAACAGGGTAGGCGCGCGGAAGCCGGTCGAAGCCGAACCGCGCAGCAGCACTTGCTTGGTCGGCTGGTAGCGCAGGCCCAGTTTCGGATTGGTGGTGTGGCCGACGTCGCTGTAGTCATCGTAGCGGACCGCCAGGTTGACTTCCAGGTCCTGGATCAGCGGCAGGTTGACTTCACCGAACACCGCCTTGATGGTGCGCGCGCCGTCGGTCGACTGCGAACCCGACAGGCCCGACGAGGCGGCCTGGCCGGCGATGTCGCGGTTGACGTAGAAGTCGGCTTCTTCGCGGCGCAGCTCGCCGCCGATGGCCACTGCCAGCTTGCCGCCCGCCAGGTCCATCAGCTCGCGGCTGGCCTTGGCGTCGATGCCGGTGTTGCGGGTCGTGCCTTTCTGTACCTGGCCGCGCAGGGCGGTGGTGGCCAGATAGGCGGCGCCGGCCGAGTCCTGCTTGCCGAACGGATTGAGGATGCCGTTGGCCACGCCGGCCGCGAACTTGGCGTCGTTGACGTAGCCGCCGGTGAAGTACTCGGCCGAACGGCTTTCCGACAGGGTGAAGCCAGTCTTGTAGTCCCAGCCCTTGAACAGGCCTTCGGCAGCGATGCTCAGGCGGTCAGCCGCACCCTTGGAGTTGATTTCGCGCTGGCCGGCTTCGGTGGGACGCCAGTTGACCGACAGCGGGTCGCCCGACAGGCCCGGCATGGCTGGCACGCCGCCCGCATTGCCTGGGTAGTATTTACTGGTTTTCGGCAGCAGCAGGCCGGTTTGCGGCGGCGGCGCGGTGTGCGACACCACGTCGTTTTCCGAGTGCAGGTATTCGATCGAGGCCAGGTGGTCGCCGTTGAGCTTGAAAGTGGCCTTGCCGAAGAACGAGGTCTGCTTTTGTTCCGGCAGGTCGTCGATCATGCGGGTGTAGTCCTGGCGGCAGGTGCCGTTGCTGGCGCGCGGCACCGAGTTCGGCGCGTCGCAGCCGGTGGCGAAGCCGGGGTTGCCGGTGGCGCCCGAGGTCGGGTCGAAGTAGTTGCCGGGGAAGGTGGTGCCCGAGGTCAGGTTCAGGCCTCTTGACGGGATGATGCCGGTCTTGGAGAACTCGCGCTGCTGCGAGGTCAGGATGTCGAGCTTGTGGTAGTCGAACACGCCGAAGACATTGTAGCCGTCATCGTCGAGGTTGCCGAAGCCGGACGAGATGTTGACGCGTTTTTCATCGGCGCCATCCTTGCGCGGCAGGATGGCTTCGCCGGTGATGGTGGTGGTTTGCACCGAACGCTTGGTGATGAAGTTGATCACGCCGCCGATGGCGTCGGTGCCGTAGATGGCCGAGGCGCCGTCGCGCAGCACTTCCACGCGCTCCAGGGCCGACACGGGAATGATGTTGAGGTCGACGCTGGCGCCATCGTAAGGATGGTTGGCGATGCGGCGGCCGTTCAGCAGCACCAGGGTCTTGTCGCCGCCCAGGCCGCGCAAGTCGGCGCTGGCCTGGCCGCCGGTCGGCAGGCCGGAGCTGTTGCCGCCCACCACGTTGCCCGAGCTGAAGCTGGAGCTGTTGGAGGGGATGCGGTCCAGCACCTCTTGCGCGGTGGTCAGGCCTTGCTTGACGAAGTCGTCGGCCTTGATGACGGTCAGCGGGTTGGCCGTTTCCGACACCAGGCGCTTGATTGAGGAACCAGTGACTTCGACGCGCTGCATCGGCGCCTCTTGCGCTTGCGCCAGCGGCGCGATCAGGCCCAGCCCCAGCAGGCCGCTGGCATAAACGCGGCGCATGGAACGGGATAAAACGGTTTCTTTCATCATTGCTCTCAACTCCCAAATTAACGGCGTGAAATATAGTTTTATATCTAGAAGTGACCATCGGGTTACGATAGGCAGGGCACTGATAATTTCACTACAGGGGAGCCAGTGTCAATTGAGAAATATTATCTGTTTATAAAATACAACAGGCAGTTACAATTGTCTAGGCAAGAAAAAAGGGCTCCCGAAGGAGCCCTTTTTACTTCACGCGGTTAAGCGATTAGAAGCGGTATTGCGCGGTCAGGTAGAAGGTACGGCCCAGCGGGTCGGCGTAACGGCCGTCGTAGCCCACTTGGTTACCACCGCCCGAGTTACGTACCGAGAACGGCGGATCACGGTCCAGCAGGTTGCGGATGCCGGCGGTGATGGTCAGGCCTTTCACGTAGTTCAGCTTGGCTTGCCAATCCAGCGTGGTGTACGAGCTCACGTCGTGGTCGGTCATGTCAGCCAGGCCACCGATGGTGCCGTCGGCGTTGACCACGCGTACAGCGGCGTCGTCAGCGGTCAGTGGCTTGTCGTGGTAGCCCGAACGGTAGTTGAAGGTCAGCGAGTTCGACAGCTTGTCCGAGGTCTTCAAGGTGAAGATCAGACGGCTGACCACGCGGAACACCACGTCATCGTAGGAGTCGAAGCGGCCGATCGAGTGCTCGTCGATCATCTTGCCGGTGATTGGATCCGGGGTAGCCTGCTCAGCCTTCAGCATGTAGGTACCGGTCCAGTTGACCGATGCCTTGCCGATTGGGGTGGCGGAGCGGAAGGTGGTATCCCAGTCCAGACCTTGGTAGCGCGACGAAGCCAGATTTTGCGGGCTGCGGATAGCGACCAGCACGTTCGACTTCTGGATCGGGTCGGCGTACACGGCGATGTACTGCTGGGCCAGCGACGAGTTCTGGTCAAACAGCTGATCCTGCGAGAAGGTGCGGATCTGGTTCTTCAGCTTGACGTCCCACCAGTCCAGGCCCACCGACAGCGACGAGGTTGGCTCGATACGGAAGCCCAGGGTGGCTTGTTTCGAGGTCTCGGCTTTCAGTGCCTTGGCGCCGGTGTTCGGGTTGCCGCTGTCCAGCAGGCCGTATTCCGACGAGCCTGGACGGCAGTACTTGGAACGCGGATCGGTTGGCGCGGTGATCGGGCAAGGGAAGTTGTTCGACGAACCAGCGTTTTTCAGCGGGTCGGCGATGTTGTTCAGGGTCGGCGCCTTGAAGCCGGTGCCGTAGGAACCGCGCAGCAGCACGCTTTGAACCGGGGTCCAGCGGGCCGACAGCTTGTAGGTGGCCTTGGCAACGTCTTCACCCAGCTTGCCGGTTGGGGCAGCATTGCCGGCGGTGTCGTAGCTGACGTTGTTTTTCTCAACCGCGTCGTAGCTGTCGTAACGCACAGCGGCGGTGGTTTCCAGGGTCTTGGTCACTGGCATCAGCAGTTCGGCGAACGCACCCCAGTTCTTGCGGCTGGCGTCCAGCGCTTGCGAGCCGGTGCCGCCGCCGATTTCGACGTCGGTCCAGCCTGGGTTGCCTGGGCCTGGGCCCATGGCGATCTGTGCCGGGGTGTCTTTGTAGGTCTGCTTGGTGAAGTCAGCACCCATACCCATCGAGGCGGCACCGCCTGGCAGGTCGAACACTTCACGCGAGCCGTGCACGCTGGCCACGTCGATTTTCGACTTGGTCACGTCCAGGTCCTGGTGCAGCACGGCGTCCGCCAGCACGGCAGCAGCGCCGGCGTTCGAGACGAACGGGTTGTACTTGCCGGTGCGGATCAGTTCTTCGAACTTGTTGCCGCTCATGTAACCAGCCATGGCCTTGTCGGTCTGCTTGTTCTGCGAGTGGGTGAACGATGCGCCCACATCCCAGCCGGCAACGGTGCTGTCCACGCCCACCACGAAGTGCAGCGCGTCGGTGCGGTATTCGTCGGTACGGCCGCCGGCGTCGGCGCCGCGGTAGTAGAACAGCGCGTCGGTAACGTCAGCAGCGTTGATGCCCTGGCTGGCCAGCAGTGGTGCGACCGAGCTGTTGTAGGCGCCGATGTAGGCTGGGTTGATGGTTTTCTTACCGGTGTCAGCGTCGGTGCTGAACACGGTCAGCGGCTGTGCAGCTGGTGCGTAGCGCGCGGTGTTGGTGAACTTGGACATCACCAGTTCGCTGTAAGCGGTGGTGTCTTTGCCCAGTTTCAGCGAGCCGTTGGCGAACACGCTGTCGCGTTTCAGTTCCGGCAGCAGCTGCACGGTGGCGGCGTAGTCGAAGCGGCAAGCGCCGCTGCGCGAGAAGGTGTTCTTCTGGGTGCAACCGTTTTTGTTCAGCAGGTCGGTGTTCAGCACGACGTCGTCGTCGGCGGTCACGACTTCCACGTTGGCCGGGGTCGAGTTGATCGAGGTCTGCCAGGTGGCGTACTGCTTGCCTTTGTGGCTGAATTTGTGCACGCCCGACTTGGCGAAGTCGCGGTCGGTGGCGTTCAGCTCTTTCTGTTCATCGTGGCTGTACGATACTTGCACGTTGAAGCCGTCAGCGTCCAGGTTGCCCCAGCCTTTGCTGATCGAGAAGTTGCTCGACTTGCCGCCTTTTTCCTGTGGCGAGTTGAAGGTGCCTTCAACGATCAGGTCGGTCTGGTTTTTCTTCAGGATGAAGTTGATCACGCCGGCAATCGCGTCCGAACCGTACAGGGTCGAAGCGCCGTCGGTCAGGATCTCAACGCGTTCAACGGCCGACAGCGGGATGCTGGCCAGGTTGACGGCGGAGCCGGTGCCGTACGGCGCCATGCGGCGGCCGTTCAGCAGCACCAGGGTGTATTGGGTGCCGATAGCGTGGATGGAAGCGGTTTGCACGCCGCCGCCGCCGCCGTTGACCGATGCCGACGAGGTGATGAAACCTTGCATCGACGGCAGCTGGGCGACCAGGTCGGCCACGTTTTGCACGCCGCTTTGCTCGATATCGGCGCGGGACAGGGTCTGCACTGGCAGCGAACCTTCCTTGGCGATACGCTTGATCGACGAACCGGTAATCTCAACACGGGCGACCACATCGGCGTCGGCCTGTTGAGCCATCGCCGCTGCGTGCATACCCAAGGCCAGACCGCCAGCGCAGATGATGCGCACGGAACGGGCCATTACTGTTTCAACCATCATTATGTAGCTCCCAAATTAAAACGATGAACACACGGGTGTAATTTTCTTATTCCGGCAAAGGCCGGCGAAGGAAACGTTGGTGTTTCCTTCATTTCCCCATCAGATCATTGGGCGATCTTTGCTGTCAATGTGCAAACTTCCGTTAATGTATGTAAAGGGGGCATCTGCTCGGCGTACCAAATCCGGTCGAAAAACGCTCTAATTTGGTGCAAAAGGCGTTGTGGGGATATGAAACATTGGTTTGCTATCAAAAAAAAAGCGAAAATATCGTGTGACTGTGGGAAACATGTAACATTTTGGTGCATGGCAATTTTGTGAATCTGCCTTCATGGATATACAACCCGTTACATTTATGCGACAGAAATAAGACGCCATTGATATCAAGGATGAATAAATGCTGGCTTATATAGTGCGCCGCCTGTGGCAGATGCTGCCCACCATGCTGGGGGTGGTGGTGCTGGTGTTTGTGCTGTTCAATTGGGTGGGCGGCGACCCGGCCTATATTTTGGCCGGCAAGATGGCAAACGCGGACAGCATCGCCAACATCCGCCGCCAGCTGGGCGTCGATCAGCCTTACTACGTGCAGCTGTGGATTTTCATCAAGCAGATCGTGACCTTTGATTTTGGACTGAGCTGGGCGACTGGCGAGCCAGTGTCCAACATCATCGCCACGCGGCTGGGGCCGTCGCTGACGGTGCTGGTGCCGCTGACGCTGCTGGAGTCCTTGATCGGGATTGCGCTGGCGCTGGCGATCGCGTTTGTGCGCGGCTCGCTGACCGACCGCGCGGTGATGATTGCGTGCACGGCGGGCATGTCGGTCAGTATTCTGGTGTACATCATCGTGTTCCAGTACGGGCTGGCGTACAAGCTGGGCCTGTTCCCGGTGCAGGGCTGGGACGGGCTCCGGTATGCGGTGTTGCCGATCCTGATCGGGCTGGCGGTGTCGATTGCGCCGACCTTGCGGCTGTTCCGCAGCTTTGTGCTGGATGAGGTCGGGCAGGATTATGTGCGCACCGCGCGCGCCAAGGGCCTGAGCGAGCGGCGCGTGATGTGGGTACACGTGCTGCGCAATGCGGCGATTCCGATTCTCACGCATGTCATGTCGAATCTGCCGGCGCTGCTGATCGGCGCCTTTTTGCTCGAGCGCTTCTTTGGCATTCCGGGCATCGGGCGCGAGGTGATCCTGGCGGTGGAGCGCAGCGATTTTCCGGTGATTAAAGCGATTACGGTGTATGTGGCGGCAGCGACCATGGTGTTTAATTTGTTGACGGACTTGCTGTATCAGGCGGTCGATCCACGGGTGAAACTGTCATGATGGCGCACGGAGCGTGGCGCCGCTTGCGCGCGGACCGGGTGGCGATGGTGTCGCTGGCCGTGGTGATGGCTTTCCTGCTGATGGTGGTGCTGTCCGCCAGCGGTTTGATCGTCGCCGACTGGGAAGACGAGGTTGGCGTGAATTACGCACCGCCGTCGTTCGTCGGCAGCGCGACGGTGGCCGCGGCGCCGGAAGCAGCGCGGCAAGCCTTGCCGGACAACCCCTTCGATCCGCTGGCCGACGATCTGGCGCAGCTGCGGGCGCAGGCAGGCGAGGGCGGCGCAGCGGCCGGCGCCGCGCGGCGCGCGACCTTGCCGTTCGGCGGTGACAAGTGGGGCCATGACGTCATCAAGAAGACCATCAAAGGCGGCGAAACCTCGATCGTGATCGGACTGGTGGCGGCCCTGCTGGCGGTGAGTCTGGGCAGCTTGTTTGGCGCGTTGTCGGGCTACTGGGGCGGTGTGGTCGATGATTTCTTTAACTGGTTCTACAGCATCTTCACCGCCATCCCGTCGGTGCTGATGATTCTGGCCGTGGCGGCGGTGCTGCAGCAGAAGGGCGTGCTGACCATCGTGCTGATCCTCGGCCTGACCGGCTGGACCGGACCTTACCGTTTGATCCGCGCCGAATACCTCAAGCACAAGGCGCGTGAGTATGTGCTGGCCGCCGACGCCATCGGCGCCTCGCACTGGCGCAAGATGTTCGGTCATATCTTCCCCAATGTCAGCCATGTGGCGCTGGTGCAGTTGTCGATCCTGGTGGTGGGCTTCATCAAGGCCGAGGTGATCCTGAGCTTCCTCGGTTTCGGTGTGCCGGTCGGCGTGGTGTCGTGGGGCAGCATGCTGAATGAGGCGCAGAACGAACTGATCCTCGGCCGCTGGTGGCAGCTGACGGCCGCCGCTGTCGCGATGGCGCTGCTGGTCACCGCCTTCTCTCTGTTTACCGACGCCCTGCGCGACGCGCTCGATCCGAAGGTGAAAACATGACCCTGCTCGACGTACGCAATCTGCGCGTGGCCTTCCGTCTTGATCGCCAGCACAGCGTCGAGGCGGTGAAGGGCGTGTCGTTCAGCGTGCCGCGCAATGCGACGGTGGCGCTGGTGGGAGAGTCGGGCAGCGGCAAGTCGGTCAGTTCGCTGGCGGTGATGGGTTTGCTCGATGGCGCCGTTGTCGATGGCAGCATCGAGTTCGATGGCCGCCAGTTGCTGGCGCTGGGTAGCAAACAGCGCCGCGCCATCTGCGGCAAAGAAATCGCGATGATTTTCCAGGAGCCGATGTCGTCGCTGAATCCGGTGTTCACGGTAGGCGCGCAGATTGCGGAAGTGCTGGTACTGCACATGAAGATGAGCAAGGCGCAGGCGCGCCGCCGCACGCTGGAGTTGCTGGAGGAGGTGGGCATTCCCGAGCCGGCGGTGAAGATCGATGCCTATCCTGGCCAACTGTCCGGCGGCCAGCAACAGCGCGTAATGATTGCGATGGCGATTGCCTGCGAACCCAAGCTGCTGATTGCTGATGAGCCGACCACGGCCCTGGACGTCACCATCCAGAAGCAGATCATGGAGCTGATCGCACGGCTGCAAAAGCGGCATGCCGTGTCGGTGCTATTTATTACGCACGATCTGGGGTTGGTGGCGGAGATCGCGGATCAGGTAGTGGTCATGCGGCACGGGGAGGTGAGGGAGGCGGGCGTGGCGCAGCAGGTGCTTACTGAGCCGAAGGACGCCTACACGCGCGCGCTGCTGGCGTGCCGGCCGAAGCTGAACGAGCGGCCGCACCGGCTGCCAGTGATTGCTGATTTCCTCGCAGATGCCACCGTCATTCCGGCAAAGGGCGGACGGTCCGCCGCTGCGGTCCATGCTGAGCCTCGCGGCCAGCGGTCTATGGATTCCGGCCTGCGCCGGAATGACGGCGACGGCGGCGGCGGGGCGCCGCTGCTGGAAGTGCGCAATTTAAGCAAGGTCTTCACCCAGCGCCAGGGCTGGTTCGGCAAGCGCGAATTCACCGCCGTGAAGGACGTCTCCTTCACCCTCGCGCGCGGCAAGACCCTGGGCGTGGTGGGAGAATCCGGCTCCGGCAAAACCACCGTCGGCCTGACCCTGCTGCGGCTGCACCGGGCCACTAGCGGCAGCGTGCTGTTCGACGGGCGCGACCTGCTCAGCATGCCGGCGCGCGAATTCCAGGCTTACAAGCGCCGCATCCAGATCATCTTCCAGAATCCCTACGCCTCGCTCAACCCGCGCTTCACCGTGGGCGACATTCTGCTCGAACCAATGCGCATCCACCGCATCGGCGCCGACGACCGCGAGCGCACCAGCATCGCGCTCGGCCTGCTGGACAAGGTCGGCTTGCCGGCCGTCGCCTT
>Ga0105244_10002003_pt1 | contig 15701 bp, 14 predicted proteins | sample KBSM44metaG_FD_80423 | JGI IMG/M metagenome (GOLD analysis project Ga0105244, IMG submission 80423) | Miscanthus rhizosphere microbial communities from Kellogg Biological Station, Michigan, USA - KBS M4-4 metaG | ecosystem: Host-associated > Plants > Roots > Rhizosphere > Soil | place... | reverse complement strand
TCGAAAACCATTTGTCGGCGCCCACTGCTCTATCTGTAACGTGCGGCAGCTAACAAGGGTGGTTCGGGAAGAATTGATCGCCCGTTCGATCGGGTGGAATGGTTGAAAACCTATCCAAGAGGATTTTGAAATGGCAGAGATTACTGCAGCGTTGGTCAAAGAACTGCGCGAGCGTACCGGCGAAGGCATGATGGATTGCAAAAAGGCCTTGACCAAGGCTGGCGGCGACATCGAAAAAGCAATCGACGATATGCGTGCTTCCGGCGCCATCAAGGCCGCCAAGAAAGCAGGTAACGTGGCTGCTGAAGGCGCTATCGCCATCAAGGACGACGGTAAAGCCGCTGTCATCATCGAAGTCAACTCGCAGACCGACTTCCTGGCCCTGCAAGACGACTTCAAGGCTTTCGTTGCTGCAAGCGTCGAAAAAGCCTTCGCTGACAAGATGACTGATGCCGCTCCGTTGATCGAAGCTCAGGAAGCTGCACGTCTGGTACTGGTCGGCAAGGTTGGCGAAAACGTCAACATCCGTCGCCTGAAGCGTATCGAAGGTGATGTTGTAGGTACTTACCTGCACGGCAACAAGATCGGCGTAGTTGTTACCCTCAAGGGTGGCGACGTCGAGCTGGCCAAAGATATCGCCATGCACGTAGCGGGAAGCAACCCTGAGTTCCTGTTCCCTTCGGAAGTGTCTGCTGAAGCGATCGAGCGCGAGAAGAATGTCTTCCTGCAACTGAACGAAGACAAGATCAAAGGCAAGCCGGCTGACATCGTTGAGAAAATGGTTGGCGGTCGTATCACCAAGTTCCTGGCAGAAGCCAGCCTGGTCGAGCAAGCCTTCGTCAAGAACCCGGAAGTCAAGGTCGGTGATCTGGCCAAGAAAGCCGGCGCTGAAATCGTTTCCTTCACCTACTTCAAAGTAGGCGACGGCATCGAGAAACCAGTTGATAACTTCGCTGATGAAGTGGCTGCTCAACTGGCTGCCGCCAAGCAGTAAGACGGTTTTTCAACTGTCGCCCCAAAGAGGCTGCCCGCTCACGCGTGCGGCCTCTTTGTCGAAAGAGAAAGGGAAATTTTCCTTGGAGATTGTGCCCACAAGGCTGCATTCTCCCGACGCGCGCAAAGCGTCAAGCTAAAGTAAGCGCAGGCTTGAAATAGCCCGCACAGATTTTTTTCAGAAAACGCCGCAGGAGAGATTCGCAATGGCTCAGCAGGGCAGTGGTTATCAGGCTCGCTATAAACGCATTCTACTCAAGCTTAGCGGTGAGGCCCTCATGGGCTCGGAAGAGTTCGGCATCGATCCCAAGGTGCTGGATCGCATGGCGCTGGAAGTCGGCCAGCTGGTCGGTATCGGCGTTCAGGTCGGTCTGGTGATCGGCGGCGGCAACCTGTTTCGTGGCGCGGCCTTGAGTGCTGCGGGCATGGATCGGGTGACAGGCGATCACATGGGCATGCTGGCCACTGTGATGAACGCCCTGGCAATGCGCGATGCGCTGGAGCGCGCTAATATCACCGCCATCGTGATGTCGGCCATTTCCATGGTAGGCGTGACCGATCATTACGACCGCCGCAAGGCCATGCGCCATCTCAGCTCGAAGGAAGTGGTGATTTTTGCTGCCGGCACTGGTAATCCGTTCTTTACGACCGACTCGGCTGCCTGCCTGCGAGCGATCGAGATCGACGCCGATGTAGTGCTCAAGGCCACCAAGGTGGACGGTGTCTACACTGCAGATCCGTTCAAGGACCCGAATGCCGAGAAGTTCGATCATCTGACCTACGATGAAGTGCTGGATCGCAAGCTGGGTGTGATGGATCTGACCGCAATCTGCCTGTGTCGCGATCACAAGATGCCATTGCGCGTCTTCAACATGAACAAGCCGGGTGCTCTTCTGAATATCGTCCATGGTGGCGCTGAAGGGACCCTGATCGAGGAAGCACAATAATGATCAACGAAATCAAGAAAGACGCTCAGACCCGCATGCAGAAGAGTCTGGAATCGCTGACCCATGCGTTCACCCGTATCCGTACCGGTAAAGCGCATCCGAGCATCCTCGGTGGAGTCATGGTTCCTTACTACGGTGCCGATACCCCGCTCAGCCAGGTGGCCAACGTCACCGTCAAGGACTCGCGTACCCTTCAGGTCGTAGCGTTCGAGCGCAACATGCTGGCCGCTGTCGACAAGGCCATCCAGAGCTCCGGTCTGGGTTTCAACCCGACCAACCTGGGTGAGTTGCTGCTGATCTCCATGCCGGCGCTGACCGAAGAAACCCGTAAGGGCTTCACCAAGCAGGCGCGTGATGCCGCAGAAGATGCCCGTGTGGCCGTCCGTAACATTCGCCGTGACGCCTTGAGCCAGTTGAAAGACCTGGTCAAGGAGAAGGAAATCAGCGAAGACGAAGAGCGTCGTGCGGCTGACGACATACAGAAGCTGACTGACAAGTTCGTGGCGGAAATCGAAGTTGCGGTCAAGCAGAAAGAAGCCGATCTGATGGCTGTTTAAGGTTTCGGACGCTTTCATGGAAAAGATAAAACCGGCCGTGACGCCCTCGGTGCCGCGCCATGTCGCGATTATCATGGATGGTAATAATCGCTGGGCCAAGAAGCGCCTGCTGCCAGGCGTTGCAGGCCACAAGGCGGGTGTCGATGCTGTGCGGGCCGTTATCGAGGTCTGCGCTGAAGCCCGGGTCGAAGTGCTGACACTGTTCGCGTTTTCCAGTGAAAACTGGCAGCGCCCGGCCGAAGAGGTGGGTGCGCTGATGGAGCTGTTCTTCACGGCGTTGCGCCGTGAAACCAAGCGCCTGAACGAAAACGAGATCAGCCTGCGTATCATCGGCGACCGCTCGCGCTTTCACCCTGAACTTCAGGCGGCAATGCGCGAGGCGGAAGTGCGCACCTCCGGCAACAGCCGCTTCGTGCTGCAGATCGCTGCCAACTACGGTGGGCAGTGGGACATCGCGCAGGCCGCCCAGCGGCTGGCGCGTGAGGTTCAGGCCGGACATCTGCAGCCGGAGGACATTACTCCCCAGTTGTTGCAGACCTGTCTGGCCACCGGCGACCTGCCGTTGCCGGATCTGTGCATCCGCACCGGCGGTGAGCACCGCATCAGCAACTTCCTGCTTTGGCAGCTGGCCTACGCCGAGCTGTACTTCTCCGACCTGTTCTGGCCGGACTTCAAACACGATGCCATGCGCGCTGCGCTGGCAGATTTCGCTTCTCGCCAACGTCGCTTCGGTAAAACCAGCGAACAGGTAGAAGCTGGAGCCCGGGCTTAATGCTGAAACAACGGATCATCACGGCACTCATTCTGTTGCCGATCGCCTTGTGCGGGTTTTTCCTGCTGACCGGCATGTACTTCGCCCTGTTCATCGGGGTGGTCGTGGTTTTGGGTGCCTGGGAATGGGCACGACTCGCAGGTTTTGCCGCACAGTCGATGCGTATCGGCTATGCGGCTGTGGTCGCTGTTCTGCTTTTTCTCATGTACCTGCTGCCGGGGCTGGAGCCCTGGGTGCTGGTTGCCGCAGTCATCTGGTGGGGCGTTGCGACCTTTCTGGTCCTTACCTATCCGGACTCGAGCAGTCACTGGGCAAGTGCAGCGTGCAAGCTGGTCATCGGTCTTCTGATTCTGCTGCCTGCATGGCAGGGTCTGGTTCTGATCAAGCAATGGCCGCTGGGTAACTGGCTGATTCTGTCGGTAATGGTGCTGGTCTGGGCCGCCGACATTGGTGCTTATTTCTCCGGCAAGGCTTTTGGCAAGCGCAAGCTTGCGCCCAAGGTGAGCCCTGGCAAGAGCTGGGAGGGCGTATATGGCGGTCTGGTGGTCAGTCTGGGCATCACGGCAGCAGTGGGCTTTTCCCGCGACTGGACAGTTGCGCAGTTCATTGCGGCGCTCTTCGGCGCAGCGGTGATCGTATTCATCTCGGTGATTGGCGACCTGACCGAAAGCATGTTCAAACGCCAGTCCGGGGTCAAGGACAGCAGCAATCTGTTGCCTGGCCACGGCGGGGTGCTGGACCGTATCGACAGCCTCACGGCGGCCATTCCGGTATTTGCCGTTCTGCTCTGGGCCGCTGACTGGGGTGTCATGTGAGTGGGCCGCAACAAATTACCATTCTGGGTGCAACCGGTTCCATCGGTCTGAGCACTCTGGATGTCGTTGCCCGTCATCCAACGCTTTATCAAGTGTTCGCGCTCACCGGCTTCAGCCGTCTGAACGAACTGCTGGCCTTGTGCATCAGGCACACGCCGCAATACGCCGTAGTGCCTGATCAGGTGGTCGCCCGCAAACTGCAGGATGACCTGGCGGCTGCCGGGCTCGATACCCGGGTGCTGGTCGGCGAGGGCGGTTTGTGCGAAGTGGCCGCTGACCCGCGGGTCGATGCGGTCATGGCCGCCATTGTCGGGGCTGCCGGCTTGCGTCCGACGCTGGCTGCGGTGGAAGCGGGCAAGAAGGTATTGCTGGCCAACAAGGAAGCGCTGGTCATGTCCGGCGCCCTGTTCATGCAGGCTGTTCGGCAAAATGGCGCTGTGCTGTTGCCCATCGACAGCGAGCACAATGCGATCTTCCAGTGCCTGCCCGGCGACTTCGCCCGCGGGCTGGGTGCCGTCGGTGTCCGGCGGATCATGCTGACTGCCTCGGGCGGACCGTTCCGCGAAACGCCGCTGGAGCAGTTGCAGAATGTTACGCCAGAGCAGGCCTGTGCCCATCCGGTCTGGTCGATGGGGCGCAAGATCTCCGTCGATTCGGCAACCATGATGAACAAGGGGCTCGAGCTGATCGAAGCCTGCTGGCTGTTCGATGCGCGTCCGGATCAGGTCGAGGTGGTCATTCACCCGCAAAGCGTGATCCACTCGCTGGTCGACTATGTCGATGGCTCGGTGCTGGCTCAGTTGGGAAATCCCGACATGCGTACCCCCATCGCCAATGCACTTGCATGGCCTGCGCGTGTAGACTCTGGCGTTGCGCCACTGGATCTGTTTCGTATCGGCCAGCTTGATTTTCAGGCGCCGGACGAGGAACGATTCCCATGTCTGCGGCTGGCCCGACAGGCGGCGGAGGCTGGGGGCAGTGCACCTGCCATGCTCAACGCGGCCAATGAAGTGGCCGTTGCGGCATTCCTCGAAGGGCGTATCCGCTACCTGGAAATCGCCGGTATTATCGAGGAGGTTCTCGATCACGAGCCTGTCACTGCGGTCGAAGGGCTGGATGCGGTGTTCGCAGCTGACGCGAAGGCGCGTTTGCTGGCAGGCCAATGGCTTGAGAGACACGGGCGATAGCGACCTGAAAACCCGTCAGGGTGTGAGTGAAAGGGTTGATGTGGTGCGTCAACGGCGGGCCTGAAGGCCTGCAATGATTAACACACTGGCCGACCAGTCGGTACCCGGAGAAGACTGATGAGCGCTTTATACATGATTCTCGGCACCCTGATTGCGCTGGGTGTGCTGGTGACCTTCCACGAATTCGGCCACTTCTGGGTGGCGCGTCGTTGTGGCGTCAAAGTGCTGCGTTTTTCAGTAGGCTTCGGCACGCCTCTGCTGCGCTGGCATGACCGTCAGGGCACAGAATACGTGGTGGCTGCCATCCCTCTGGGCGGCTATGTGAAAATGCTCGACGAGCGCGAGGGTAATGTTCCGCCCGAGCTCGCTGACCAATCGTTCAATCGCAAGACAGTAGGGCAGCGCATCGCCATTGTGATCGCCGGCCCTACAGCCAACTTTCTTCTCGCCATCGCATTTTTCTGGGTGCTGGCGATGATGGGCAGTGAGCAGGTGCGTCCGGTTATCGGCGCAGTGGAGGCCGGAAGTATCGCCCAGCAGGCTGGCCTGACGGCTGGACAGGAAATCGTCGCTGTCGATGGCGAGCCTACTTCTGGTTGGGCCGGGGTCAACCTGCAGCTGGTCCGTCGTCTGGGTGAAAGCGGTACTATCGCTTTGAAGGTCAGGGATCAGGGTTCTACGGTCGACACCTCCCGTGAGCTGGTACTCAATGACTGGCTGAGGGGCGCAGAAGAGCCTGATCCGATCAAGTCGCTGGGTATTCGTCCGTGGCGTCCCGCGCTGTTGCCGGTGCTGGCAGAAATCGATCCGAAAGGTCCAGCGCAGAGCGCGGGGCTTAAAACAGGTGATCGTCTGGTTTCGATGGACGGTCAGCCGCTCAATGAGTGGCAACAGGTTGTCGATCGGGTACGCGAGCGTCCTGAGGCGAAGATTTCGCTGCGCATCGAGCGCGACGGCGTGCAAATGGACGTGCCGGTGACTCTCGCGGCCAAGGGCGAGGGCAAGGCTGCCGCGGGTTACCTCGGTGCTGGTGTGAAAGCTGTCGATTGGCCACCGGAAATGCTGCGCGAGGTCAGTTACGGGCCTTTCGCGGCGATGGCCGAGGGTGTGAAGCGCACCTGGAACATGAGTGTGCTGACCCTGGACTCGCTGAAGAAAATGTTGTTCGGCGAGCTCTCGGTAAAAAACTTGAGTGGACCGATAACCATTGCTAAAGTGGCGGGCGCTTCGGCCCAGTCGGGCATCGGAGATTTTCTGAACTTCCTCGCTTATCTGAGTATTAGCCTGGGTGTTCTGAATCTGCTGCCCATTCCCGTCCTGGACGGGGGGCATTTGCTGTTTTATCTGATCGAGTGGGCGCGTGGTCGTCCCCTTTCGGAAAAGGTTCAAGGTTGGGGGGCGCAGATCGGTATCAGTCTGGTAGTGGGCGTAATGTTGCTCGCGCTGGTCAACGATCTGGGCCGACTGTAAAGCGTTGCCGAGTTGCGAATCTGCCGCATTTTGCGGCAGTTTGTTTATTGCCAGTTGGAATAAGAAAGGACTTCATGAAACGTCTGCTGCTAACTGCGGTTCTTTCCGCACTGATGATCGCTGAAGTTCACGCCGAGTCCTTCACCATCTCCGATATCCGTGTCAACGGCCTGCAGCGGGTATCCGCCGGCAGTGTCTTTGGTGCATTGCCGCTGAACGTAGGCGAGCAGGCGGACGATGGTCGTTTGGTCGATGCTACCCGTTCGCTGTTTAAAACCGGTTTCTTTCAAGATATCCAGCTGGGTCGCGACGGCAACGTGCTCGTCATCAATGTCGTCGAGCGCCCTTCGGTTGCGAGTATCGAAATCGAGGGTAACAAGGCCATTTCCACCGAGGACCTGATGAAGGGGCTGAAACAGTCCGGTCTGGCCGAAGGTGAGATTTTCCAGCGTGCAACCCTCGAAGGTGTGCGTAACGAGCTGCAACGTCAATACGTTGCCCAGGGCCGTTACTCTGCCGAGGTTGACGCCGAGGTCGTTCCTCAGCCGCGCAACCGCGTAGGCCTGAAGATCAACATCAATGAAGGCACCGTAGCCTCCATTCAACACATCAACGTGGTGGGCAACACGGTCTTCTCCGATGAAGACCTGACCGACCTGTTCGAGCTCAAGACCAGCAACTGGCTGTCGTTCTTCAAGAATGATGACAAGTACGCCCGTGAAAAGCTGTCGGGTGACCTCGAGCGTCTGCGTTCGTACTACCTCGATCGCGGCTATATCAACATGGATATCGCCTCGACCCAGGTGTCTATCACGCCTGACAAGAAGAACGTGTACATCACGGTCAACATCAACGAAGGCGAGAAGTACAGCGTCAAGTCGGTCAAGCTGAGCGGTGACCTCAAGGTCCCTGAAGACCAGGTCAAATCCCTGTTGCTGGTGCAGCCGGGCCAAGTCTTCTCGCGCAAGGTCATGACTACCACGTCCGAACTGATCACCCGTCGTCTGGGTAACGAAGGCTATACCTTCGCCAACGTCAACGGTGTGCCGACGCCGAACAATGAAGACCACACGGTCGATATCACCTTTGTCGTCGACCCGGGCAAGCGTGCCTACGTCAACCGTATCAACTATCGCGGCAACACCAAGTCGGAAGACGAAGTGCTGCGTCGCGAAATGCGTCAGATGGAAGGCGGCTGGGCATCGACCTACCTGATCGACCAGTCGAAAACCCGTCTGGATCGTCTGGGCTTCTTCAAGGAAGTCAACGTCGAGACGCCGCCTGTTCCAGGCACCGACGATCAGGTCGATGTGAACTACGCCGTTGAAGAGCAGGCATCCGGTTCGATCACCGCCAGCGTCGGCTTCGCGCAAAGCGCCGGTCTGATCCTCGGTGGTTCGATCAGCCAGAACAACTTCCTGGGTACTGGTAACAAGGTCAGCATCGGTCTGACCCGCAGCGAATACCAGAGCCGTTACAACTTCAGCTACGTCGATCCGTACTACACGCCGGACGGTGTCAGCCTGGGTTACAGCGCGTTCTACCGCACCACCAACTACGATGACCTCGACGTTGATGTTGCAAGCTATGCGGTTGACAGCCTGGGTGCCGGTATCAACCTCGGCTACCCGATCAGCGAGACTTCGCGCCTGACCTACGGCCTGACCGTGCAGCAGGACGAAATCAAGACCGGCAAGTACACCGTTGACGAGATTTTTGACTTCGTCGAGAAGGAAGGCGACAAGTACCTGAACTTCAAGGGCTCGGTTGGCTGGTCTGAATCGACTCTGAACAAGGGCGTTCTGGCGACCCGTGGTCATTCGCAAAGCCTCGTGTTCGAATCCACCTTGCCGGGCAGCGACCTGTCGTTCTTCAAGCTGGATTACCGTGCTCAGTACTTCCACCCGATCACCGATAACTACACCCTGCGTCTGCACACCGAGCTGGGTTACGGTGACGGCTACGGTTCGACCTCGGGTCTGCCGTTCTACGAGAACTACTACGCGGGCGGTTTCAACTCGGTACGCGGCTTCAAGGACAGCACTCTCGGTCCGCGTAGTACGCCTAGTCGCGGAGCTGATGATCCTAGCGGCCTGGGCAAGCCCGGTACTCTGCGTGACCCCGATCAGGATCCGCTGCCGTTCGGTGGTAATGCCCTTGTTCAGGGGGGCGTAGAAGTCATGTTCCCGCTGCCATTCGTCAAGGATCAGCGCTCGCTGCGTACGTCTGTGTTCTGGGACGTGGGTAACGTCTTCGATACCAATTGCGACTCGAAAAAGACAAATGCCGTTGGCAAGTCCGTCGAGTGCAACAACATCGACCTTTCCGGCATGGCCAGCTCTGTGGGTATCGGCGTCACCTGGATCACCGCACTCGGCCCGCTGAGCTTCGCTCTGGCGATGCCGATCAAGAAGCCGGACGACGAAGCAGAAACGCAGGTTTTCCAATTCTCCCTGGGTCAGACCTTCTAAGCGTCTGATCTTTGATAACGCAACGAATTTTGTAGGAGTTGTATTGTGCGTAAGTTGACTCAACTGGTAATGCTGGCAACCGTACTGGTCGCAAGCCCTGCATTCGCCGACATGAAAATTGCGGTACTGAACTATCAGATGGCCTTGCTGGAATCTGACGCTGCGAAGAAATACGCTGTCGATGCCGAGAAAAAATTCGGTCCGCAACTGACCAAGCTGAAAAGTCTGGAAAGCAGCGCCAAGGGTATCCAGGATCGTCTGGTCAGCGGTGGCGACAAGATGGCTCAGCCTGAGCGCGAGCGTCTGGAGCTTGAATTCAAGCAAAAGGCCCGCGACTTCCAGTTCCAGTCCAAGGAACTGAACGAAGCCAAGGCAGTTGCTGACCGTGAAATGCTCAAGCAGTTGAAGCCGAAGCTGGATCAGGCTGTAGAAGAAGTCATCAAGAAAGGTGGTTTCGACCTGGTTTTCGAGCGCGGTGCGGTGATCGACGTCAAGCCTCAGTATGACGTGACTCGTCAGGTCATCGAGCGCATGAACCAGCTGAAGTAACCATGAGCATAACCATCAAACTCGGTCAGTTGGCCGAGTTCCTTGGTGCCACGTTACGTGGCGACAAGGACAAGGACATCACCGGGCTGGCCTCTTTAGAAGAGGCTGGCCCTGGTCAAATCAGTTTTCTGGCAAAATCCAAATACCGTCAATTCCTGGTCGATGCCCAGGCTGCTGCCGTGCTGCTCAAGCCCGCAGATGCCGACAGCTACACCGGAGATGCGCTATTGGTCCCGGATCCTTATCTGGCTTATGCCCGTATTTCGCATTTTTTCGATCCCAAGCCCAAAAGCAGCGCAGGCGTTCATCCGACGGCCTTGATTGCCGAGGATGCACTGATTGATCCTGCCGCCAGCATTGGCGCTTTTGCCGTGATCGAGAGCGGTGTGCGCATTGCAGCAGGTGTCACCATCGGTGCGCACTGCTTCATCGGCGCTCGCTGCGAGATCGGTGAAGGCGGCTGGCTGGCACCCCGTGTGACGCTTTATCACGATGTGCGCATCGGCAAGCGTGTGGTCATTCAGTCGGGTGCTGTGCTGGGCGGTGAAGGTTTCGGCTTTGCCAATGAAAAGGGTGTCTGGCAGAAAATCGCACAAATCGGCGGCGTCACCGTGGGTGATGACGTCGAGATCGGTGTTAATACGGCGATCGATCGCGGTGCACTGGCTGACACACGCATTGGCAATGGCGTGAAACTGGATAACCAGATTCAGATTGCTCACAACGTTCAGATTGGCGACCACACGGCGATGGCCGCGTGTGTCGGCATTTCCGGAAGCACTAAAATCGGCAAGCATTGCATGCTTGCTGGTGGTGTTGGTCTGGTGGGGCATATCGAGATTTGTGATGGTGTTTTCATCACCGGCATGACGATGGTGACGCATTCCATTACCGAGCCGGGTTCCTACTCGTCCGGTACGGCCATGCAGCCGGCCGGCGAGTGGCGCAAGAGTGCAGCTCGTCTGCGCAAAATCGATGATATGGCGCGACGTCTGCAAAAGCTTGAAAAGGCCATAGAGACGGTGACCTGCGCTGATAATCGCTCATCTGATGGCTGATACCTTTTTAATATCAAGCGTGCTCAGTCGATAAACTGCCTCCTTGATGTAGAGGGGTGCTGCGCAGTCGCGACGCACTCCTAATCTTTACTACAGGCTTCCCCTCGAAATGATGGACATCAAAGAAATTCGCGAATACCTGCCTCATCGTTACCCGTTCCTGCTGGTGGATCGCGTGACCGAGCTGGATATCGAGAACAAGAACATTCGCGCCTACAAGAATGTCAGCGTCAATGAGCCTTTCTTCAACGGTCACTTTCCTGAGCATCCCATCATGCCCGGCGTGCTGATCATCGAAGCGATGGCGCAGGCTGCCGGTATTCTTGCGTTCAAGATGCTCGACTCCAAGCCTTCGGACGGCACGCTCTATTATTTCGTGGGCTCGGACAAACTGCGTTTCCGTCAGCCGGTTCTGCCGGGCGACCAACTGGTTCTCGAGGCGAAGTTCCTGAGCAGCAAACGTCAGATCTGGAAGTTCGAATGCAAGGCTACCGTTGATGGCAAGGCAGTCTGCTCTGCCGAAATCATCTGTGCGGAACGCAAACTATGAGTTTGATTGACCCTCGCGCAATCATCGATCCGACGGCCGTTCTGGCCGACAATGTTGAGGTCGGCCCTTGGTCGATCATCGGACCCGGTGTGGAAATTGGCGAGGGTACAGTTGTCGGTCCTCACGTTGTCCTCAAGGGGCCAACCAGAATCGGCAAGCACAACCGTATCTACCAGTTTTCATCGGTGGGTGAAGACACGCCTGATCTGAAATACAAGGGCGAGGAAACCCGCCTTGTCATCGGCGATCACAACGTGATCCGCGAAGGCGTGACCATTCACCGCGGGACCGTTCAGGACCGTGCCGAAACCACTCTGGGCGATCACAACCTGATCATGGCCTATGCCCATATCGGGCATGACAGCGTGATCGGCAACCACGTGATTCTGGTCAACAACACCGCCCTGGCAGGCCATGTTCACGTGGATGACTGGGCTATCCTGTCGGGCTTTACCCTGGTGCATCAGTTCTGCCACATCGGTGCGCACAGCTTCTCCGGCATGGGCACTGCGATCGGCAAGGATGTACCTGCGTTCGTCACGGTATTTGGCAATCCGGCCGAGGCGCGCAGCATGAACTTCGAGGGCATGCGCCGTCGGGGGTTCTCCGAAGAAGCCATTCATGCGCTGCGCAGAGCCTACAAGACGGTTTATCGCCAGGGGCTGACCATCGGCCAGGCGCTGGCCGATCTGGCAGAGCCTGCGGCGCAGTTTCCTGAAGTGGCCATATTTCTTCAGTCCATTCAGACGTCGACTCGCGGCATCATTCGCTAATCATGACCAGTCCACTCTGTATCGCTCTGGTCGCGGGTGAAGCATCCGGCGATATCCTCGGATCCGGTTTGATGCGTGCCCTCAAGGTGCGCCATCCCGATATCCGCTTCATTGGTGTCGGTGGTCCGTTGATGGAAGCCGAAGGCATGCAGTCCTTCTTCCCGATGGAACGCCTGTCGGTGATGGGGCTGGTTGAAGTGCTCGGGCGACTGCGCGAGCTGCTGGCCCGGCGCAAGCTGCTGGTCCAGACCCTGATCACTGAAAAGCCGGACGTCTTCATCGGCATCGACGCCCCTGATTTCACGCTCAATATCGAACTTCAGCTGCGTCGCGCCGGCATCAAGACCGTGCACTACGTCAGCCCCTCAGTCTGGGCCTGGCGCCAGAAGCGTGTGCTGAAGATTCGTGAAGGCTGTGATCTGATGCTGACCCTGTTGCCGTTCGAGGCGCGTTTCTACGAAGAGCAGGGCGTACCGGTGCGCTTCGTCGGGCATCCGCTGGCAGACACCATCCCCCTGGAGTCCGATCGTGCAGGTGCTCGCGCTGGCCTGGGATTCGCGCAGGATACGCCGGTTGTGGCATTGATGCCGGGCAGCCGGGGCGGTGAAGTGGGGCGTCTGGGCGCATTGTTTTTCGACACGGCCGAACTGTTGCTTGCCCGGCGCCCGGGCCTGCGCTTCGTACTGCCGTGCGCCAGCCCGCAGCGGCGGGCTCAGGTGGAACAGTTGCTGCAGGGTCGTGATTTGCCCGTCACGCTGCTCGACGGCCAGTCGCACGTTGCTCTGGCCGCCTGCGATGCGGTACTGATCGCCTCCGGCACGGCGACCCTGGAAGCGCTGCTTTACAAGCGTCCCATGGTGGTTGCCTACCGCCTGGCGCCGCTGACCTTCTGGATACTCAAGCGAATGGTCAAGAGCCCTTATGTGTCGCTGCCGAACCTGCTGGCCCAGCGTCTGCTGGTGCCTGAACTGCTGCAGGACGACGCTACGCCAGAAGCCCTGGCGCGTACGCTGCTGCCATTGATCGAAGACGGTCGCGAGCAAACCGCCGGTTTTGACGCTATTCACCGGGTTCTGCGCCGCGATGCGTCCAATCAGGCCGCCGATGCGGTATTGAGCCTGCTCGGACGGTCGCCTTCACTGTGAGGTCGCCCATGATGCAAACAGGTCTGGATTTTACCCTCGTCGAGGACCTGGTGGCGGGTGTCGATGAAGTGGGTCGCGGTCCGCTGTGCGGTGCAGTGGTAACCGCCGCCGTCATTCTCGATCCGGCCAGGCCCATTCGCGGTCTCAATGACTCGAAGAAACTGACCGAAGCCAGGCGCGAAAAGCTCTACGTCGAAATTCAGGAGAAAGCCCTGTGCTGGTTCATCGCCAGGGCTGAAGTCGAAGAGATCGACCAGTTGAATATCCTGCACGCCACGATGCTGGCCATGCAGCGCGCCGTCGAAGGGTTGAGTATCACGCCCAGACTGGCGCTTATCGACGGCAACCGCTGCCCGCAGTTGTCGGTGCCTTCGGCGCCGGTGGTAAAGGGTGACTCCAAGGTACCCGCCATCGCCGCCGCATCGATTCTCGCCAAGGTAAGCCGGGACCGGGAAATGGCGGCGTTTGAACTCATCTATCCGGGTTATGGCATCGGTGGGCACAAGGGTTATCCTACGCCGGTGCATCTGGAAGCACTGGCCCGGCTTGGGCCTACGCCCATTCATCGGCGTTCCTTCGCTCCGGTGCGTGCAGCCCATGAAGCGCGCGCCACGCTGATGCTCGGCGGCTCGCTTCCGTTGTCAGCCGGTTTGCTGCAGGACTGACGTTTCACTCCGGGCCAGCTACAATCCTGCCCTTCGTTTTTTGTATTTTCGCGTTTTATAGGATCACCATGCCGGCTTCTTTCGTTCATCTACGCCTGCACACCGAATATTCTCTGGTTGACGGTCTGGTCCGGGTCAAACCGTTGATCAAGGCGCTGACCGGCATGAACATGCCCGCCGTGGCGGTGACCGACCAGAACAACATGTGTTCGCTGGTCAAGTTCTACAAGGCCGCCCAGGGCTCCGGCATCAAGCCGATCTGTGGCGTCGACCTATGGCTGGCAGGCAGGGACGAAGATGCCGCGCTCAGCCGCATCAGCCTGCTGGCCATGAATGCCCAGGGCTACCGCAACCTGACCGAGCTGATTTCCCGAGGCTTTATCGAAGGCCAGCGCAACGGTCAGATCGTCATTCAGCGCCAGTGGGTCGCGCAGGCCAGCGAAGGCGTGATTGCGCTTTCCGCGGCCAAGGAAGGCGAGATCGGCATGGCCTTGCTCGGCGGCAATCCGGGGGAGGCCGACGAACTGTTGCGCGAGTGGCTGGAAGTCTTTCCTGACCGCTTCTACATCGAAGTACAGCGTACCAACCGCGCCAATGACGAAGAACACCTGCACGCTGCGGTGGCCCTGGCCGAGCGTCACGGCGCGCCGTTGGTGGCGACCAATGATGTGCGCTTCATCAAACAGGCCGATTTCGAGGCCCACGAAACCCGCGTATGCATCGGTGAAGGCCGTGCGCTGGACGACCCGCGTCGCTCGCACAATTACAGCGATCAGCAATACCTGAAAAGCCCGGAAGAAATGGCCGAGCTGTTCAGCGACCTGCCGGAAGCGCTGGAAAACACCGTCGAGATTGCCAAGCGCTGCAACATCGACGTCAAGCTGGGCACGCACTTCCTGCCCAACTTCCCGATTCCCGATGGCATGACCATCGATGAGTATTTCCGCAAGGTCTCCTTCGATGGCCTGGAAGAACGTCTTGCAGTCCTGTTGCCCAAGGACACGACCGAAGATTACGAAGCCAGGCGTCAGGTGTATGTCGACCGGCTGAATTTCGAGCTGGATATCATTATCCAGATGGGCTTCCCCGGTTACTTTCTGATCGTGATGGACTTCATCCAGTGGGCCAAGAGCAACGGCGTACCGGTGGGGCCGGGTCGTGGTTCGGGGGCCGGCTCGCTGGTTGCCTATGTGCAGAAGATCACCGACCTCGACCCGCTGGAATACGACCTGCTGTTCGAACGCTTCCTGAACCCGGAACGGGTGTCCATGCCCGACTTCGACGTCGACTTCTGCATGGATGGTCGTGACCGGGTGATCGAGTATGTGGCCGAGAAGTACGGTCGCAACGCGGTCAGCCAGATCATCACCTTCGGTTCCATGGCCGCCAAGGCGGTGGTGCGTGACGTGGCGCGGGTGCAGGGCAAGTCTTACGGGCTGGCGGATCGTCTGTCGAAGATGATCCCGTTCGAAGTCGGCATGACCCTCGAAAAAGCCTACGAGCAGGAAGAGATTCTTCGCGATTTCCTCAAGGTGGATGAGGAAGCTGCGGAAATCTGGGAGATGGCGCTCAAGCTCGAAGGCATCGTGCGTAACGTCGGTAAGCACGCCGGTGGTGTGGTAATTGCCCCGACCAAGCTGACCGACTTCTCGCCGATCTATTGCGACGAGGCCGGTGACGGTCTGGTGACCCAGTTCGACAAGGACGATGTCGAGGCTGCGGGGCTGGTGAAGTTCGACTTCCTCGGTC
>Ga0105244_10001998_pt1 | contig 15714 bp, 29 predicted proteins | sample KBSM44metaG_FD_80423 | JGI IMG/M metagenome (GOLD analysis project Ga0105244, IMG submission 80423) | Miscanthus rhizosphere microbial communities from Kellogg Biological Station, Michigan, USA - KBS M4-4 metaG | ecosystem: Host-associated > Plants > Roots > Rhizosphere > Soil | place... | reverse complement strand
GTCGATCTGATCGCCGAAGGCTTTGATGCCGCGTTACGTATTGCCGCATTGCCGGACTCTTCGCTCGTAGCGCGCAGGCTCTGTGCCGTGACGCAATATCTGGTGGCCTCACCGGCGTATCTCGCTGAGCAAGGTGTACCGCAGCATCCTCGTGAACTCACTTCCCGGCAGTGCTTCAGTTATGCCTATCGTGCCAGAAGCCAGGTATGGCGCTTTACGCATGATTCCGGCGCGCAGGAAGATATTGTCCCAAGCGGACCGCTGCGCGTGACCAACTCTGACGCACTGCTGCCGCCCCTGCTGGCGGGCTTGGGGATTGCGGAACTGCCAGAATTTATGGCCGCGGAGTATCTGAAAGATGGCCGCCTGATACATCTGCTGGATGAGTGGTCAATGACACAAGGCGGGCTCTATTTTGTCACCCCCACTTCGCGCAGCCGGCCGTTAAAGGTCAAGGTGCTGTCAGACTTCTTCGCCAGACATCTCAGTGAACCTGAATGGCGCTGGTCTAAGTGACGCCCGTCTTCATTTCATTTATGAAATGATGTCTTTCATTCTTTGCTGTTTTGATCGCTATTAGTTTTCATTATTGTTGCTTCACGCCACCGACAGTCGTCCGGCACTGAAAACAGGAGCACTCTAATCATGAAAACTGCCGTTCAATTACTCCAGAACTACCTGGACAGTATCCAGGATCCTGAAGCCGCCGCGGCTCTTTTTGCCGCAGATGGCGTGCTGGAACTGCCCTATCTGCAAACGCTCGGCCTGCCGCACAGAGTGCAGGGGCCGGCTGAAATCGAACGCTTTATCGACGGACTACTGGTGAAAATCCCGAATTTCCGCTTCCGTAATATCCAGTTCTTTATCGATACCCCAACACAGGCCTTCGGCGAATACAGCGTTGAAGCCGAACTGGCGGGCACCGTTCGGGTATACAAGCAGACCTATGCCGGAAGGTTGGTCGCTGAAGAGGGAAAAATCAAACTGCTGCGGGAGTCGCTGGATACCTTCGCCGCATGGCGTGCATTCGGTGGCGAGGAGTCCGCCTGAAGCGATTTTTTCATTCGATAAAAATAACTGGAGATAAAAAAATGAGTATCAACCCAGCTGACACACGCATTTCTTCTGCGGGCGATCATGACAAAACCCAACCGACTGAAATTATCATCAGTGCTTACTATCGCGTACACCCTGATGACCGCAAAATCTTCATCGATACGGTAAAACCGGAAATGCAGGCAGCACAGCAGCTGCCTGGCTGTGTGTTTTATGCCTTCTCTCAGGACCTGGTAAATCCGAATGCTTTTCATCTGTCAGAGGGCTGGGCGGACATTGAAGCCTATGAGCGACACGAGCATTCAGAGACATTCCTGAAAGCACTGGCGACCGTGGTCAAATTTGTCCGCATTCTTAATCGTGAAGGTATTCGCTACGACGTGGCGAAACAGCACATTGATGATCCGCGAGGCAAGGTGTCGGCCTGATTGTCAGGACTGAGTCTGCTGGTGAGACGTTGCTCAGCATTAATGGAAACAAGTGCGAATGTCCGCTGTTCGCTCATAGCGGACCTGACGCGCGCGTCCGCTTCGTGCCATAAGCGGACATAACGTACTGATTATCTAGTTTCCATGTATTGTTAAAAGTCAGAACTTAACTAATAAGGAGCGAGAGTTGTCACGCGATATCGGTATTTACATAGTTAAAAAAAGACTCCCCTCTACTTATCTCCTCAGAGATTCAATCATTCATTCAGGGTTTCCCTGCGTACTGGATGACGAATTTGATCCTTTAACGTTCATCGGCTTCTTACCTTGCCCTGTTAATGGTTCAATTTCAGGCTTCGAGTATTATGTACATGAAGTGGATGATGATGAACTTAAAGAGTTAAATGCTACCTTCGTACCTGATTTAGCTATTATTTTATCAACAGGCAGATATGAACTTGAGTGGATTTCTGCTGTAGCGACAGCATCCTGTATTGCAAGTCTTGCAGGAGGGCTTGTAGTTGACTATTTAACCGGCAATCAATACTTTGCTGATGATGCGGTTAAATGGGCTAAAGCTGAGGTGTCGAAAATACAATAGTAGACTGATAAGGTTCAGTCTTTAGTAACCTGCTAACGCCAGTCAATTGTATCTTTTGTTTGCGGCATGACATGTGGGGTGCTCTTGAATTTATCATACTACAAAGTCCGCTTCTCGCTCATAGCGGACCTTTAACGCTGTAGCAGATCTCACGGCTTTCAAAATCAGCCCCGGCATTACGCTCTTCTCACGTCCCTCTGAATCCTTCCGGAATCGGATAATTCATATCTGTCACCAGCGTGCAGTCCCGCCTTGCGCTTCGTCGCTTAGGTAATTTTTGTCTCTGAGTTTTCATGGAGCGAGCCAGTTTCATTTCCCATTGAATCTGGTTGTAAGCCGCTCCATCGGCCACCCAAAAGGTGACAAAGTCTGCAAGACTGGCCTTGTCTGGAGGGCCTGAAAGTTCTATGCCGATTTTTCGCGCTGTGCCGCGCAAGCCCGATGAAGGCCGCCATCCTTCGAACATGACGAATTTAGCTGCTCCACGCCCTGCCGTATTGCTGTTCTGGCAAGCCAGTTGGCTTTCACACTCACGGAACTCACCAGAATTCATTGAGATAAGATTTTTTTTACGCTCACTGGCATCAGGCAGACTCAAATCCTGTTGAAGCGCTTGGTTAGGCCTGTTTTTCTGCTCTGGCGCTGGAGGGCCTGAAGCTAATCGCACGCCTGGGTTCTGTCCCTCTCCGGTTGGCAAGTACGTGTCACTGCACTCAGGAGTCGGAGTCGGAGTCGGAGTCGGAGCCGTGGCAAAGTTATCCACAGATTCAAATTTGCTGCTCGCTGTGTGTGTGTTGTTTTTAGGTTCAATGACTGGTTCAAAAGAGTGACTGGTTATGGGGGCAGCTCCTGACCCACCCCCTGGGGCAGCTCCTGACCCACCCCCGGTCAGCTCCTGACCCACCCCGGTCAAATCCTGCCCTACCCCCTCTTCCTGTACATGCCCGCCCCTTTCTGGCGATTTCTTCCTTGCGACTTTATGCTCAGGGATGTTTAAGACTGGCTTATCCAGGGTCAGATAAAACAGATTCGACTGATTAAGTACTCCATTTTTACGGAACTCTCTGCGCACCAGGCCCATATCCTCAAGCGCTTTAATATGGCTCTTCACAGTTGAACGGCCAATTTCACACTGATCAGCAATATGCTTATAAGAAGGCCAGCATTCGCCTTTATCGTTAGCGTTGTCTGCAAGTTTTAACAGTACTAACTTCCGGATGGGGTTACCTACCCGTATGCTCATAGCCTGAGCCATAAGTGACATGCTCATAAAACAGCCCTGTAAGTGTCGGTTTTAATCAGATGCTGTTATCAACACCATCAGATTGCTTCTTCCTCGTGCGATCTAGTTCACACTCGGCGTATCTAATGGCCACGGTCATGAGCCAACGATACTGATCGAGCGACACTTTCATCTCCCCATTGAGAACAAAATCCTCTACACCACTGGCGGCCAGTGTTTCCATGATCTCGGGATACTTTTCTGTACGCCTCAGGATGGTCGAGTCTGCGACTTTGAGGCGTCTAGCCACTTCTGTTTGCCGAGTGCTGAGGAGAGCTTTATGAGCCATGTAAAGAAGATGCTTCCCTACTGGGGACATCGGATAGGATTTGCGCGCTATTGCAGTTTTCATGAAATATCATCCGGTATTATTCAATGAAACAAGACTGACGAAATGAGATTCAGAAAACACAACCGCTATCATCTCATTGATTTCAAAGTAAATTCAGCCATACCATCTAGTGCATGCGGATAGTCTGAAGAATTAAGCTCATGCGGAGTTACCTGCCAATTTGTAGTTTGAGACCATTTTATGGCTGCACTACCGCGTAATTTGCTTTTACCTGTTATTACCTGACTTACATAACCTTGGCTGACGCCAACTAGCGATGCAAATTGACACTGCGTAAGGGCATTTTTTTGGAGGTATTCATTAAGGTTCATACATCAGCTCCAGTGAGAATCCGCCTGATATTAGTACTGCTAATTCAAAAAATCAATAGTTACACTATTTGAAAGGATTAGTAGCACGAATAACAATGGATTACATAAATCTATCTAACAGAGTATTTACTAGTAGCAAAATGAAAAATGAAGACGAGGCGTTAACCGCACAGCGGTTAAGTAAGATTTGGGCTGCGAAAAAAGATGCCTTGGGATTAAGCCAGGAGAAGGCTGCTGCGATTATGGGATTCAAAACTCAAGCTGCAATCAGTCAATTTTTAAACGGTAAAGTACCTGTTAACATTGAAAATGTACTTAAATTTGCAGCGTTACTGAAAGTCGCACCCGAAGAGATCGATCCGTCTGTTGGACCTCTCTTAGAACCTATCAGGCAAGCTGTTAACGTAACAAACTCGATTAACGATGCTGATGTCGTCCATTTACCAGTTTTTAATAATGATGAGGTATTAAAATTCATCAGAACTGGCATGATTCCATCAGAGGTACCATTTGTTCCAATCGCAAAAACGATAAGGACAGGATCTTTTTGGCTTATAGTTTCCGGGCATTCGATGACGGCTCCACAAGGAGTTATACCAAGCTTTCCAGAAGGAATACTCATTCTTATTGAGCCGGCAAGTGAAGTGAAGTTAGGTGAATTTTGCATCGCCACATTAGCAAATGAAAGCCAAATAACTTTCAAAAAATATGACCATGATGCAGGAGTCTCATATCTTTTACCTCTGAATGCTGCTTATCGCACCCTCAGATGTGATGAATCAACAAAAATTTTAGGCAGAGTGGTGCACGCTCAATGGCCTGATCATGTCTTCAACGCCCCCTGACATAATCTCTATTACACCTGATTCAACCAGCTCAAGCATAGAAAACTGATGCTTGAGCTTTTTTTTTACATCAATATAAGCAACACTATTGACGATATAAATTAGTAATACTATTATCCCCTCAAGGTCTTAACATTGCTAAGCGGTAAGCCTTACGTTGCTTAGGACCACTTTAATGACCGACGCTGTATATCGTCGGGCTCAAGCAAACGGACCGCTTGAGTTGAACGGCACGGAATTGTCGGGCGGGGGGAGTGCAGGAGCGCGAGACCCCGAAGTGGCAAAACCCACCTTCATCTCAGCAAACGAGATGGCATTGTCTAGTGCCATTCCCTTTGTTGACGGAGGTTTTATGAAGAAGAACAAAGTGAAATGCCCGCTGTGTGGGGTTTACTTCGATCCGCGTTTACCCTATCAGCACATCAAACAACATCATGAGCATGCCAGTGACCACGAGCTTACCCGTATACGGGATGCGAGACGTCATTGCTTTGGCGAGCAAAAGCCAGTCAAAGAAGTGTCGGCGAGTTTATTGCCCGCCACCACGATATTGAAACGCCCATCACATCAGAAAATCACAGCGCGCTGAAGAAGCACCGCTAACATGTGACTAAAGGTGAAACTGCGGTGCCGGTTAAAAGACATTCAAAATAAAAACACATTTTCAGATAAATGAATTCGGCATCTTTTAGAGTTAACACTACAGCGTAATCCAAAGGGCAGTAGTAATCCTGTAACTGGTGCGGAGCCACCCAGACCGGCTCAATGACTGGCTTACAAAGCAGATCTTTTGCACAAATCCCGCCTTGTGCGGGATTTTTTTTAGCCCGATTAAACCCTTTTAATTCCGACTATCTTCGCAACATCCCATTTTCAACAGTAATAACGCATCCGGAGGTACTTTGATGAATATCCATCGATGAACTGTCATCAATCAATTTCATGAGGAAATAAACATTGGAAAATCGTGAAGCAGCTGTCTGCCTTTTACAGGGCATCGAGAACGTCGAGATTTCAGCATATTCAATGCTACGGTGTCTGGAAAAGTTTCAGCAAATGGGTCATGTGAGTCAGGCTGAAATCGACAAGGTTTCAAGCGCCCTGCTGGAAGCCATCAATAAAATCATGCAGGACATCGCAGAACCAGTCCTGAAAAAACATCCGGATTTGGTACAACGTTGTACTTCATGTTCAGCTGAAGCTGACTCTAAAAAATCCTGTGAAAGTTAAACCAGCCTGTACATGCTGAGCATATAAACAAACCCCGCCCAGGCGGGGTTTTATATTTGTTAAGCAGAGACACGTTTGAAAACATAACACCCAAGTTTGATAAAAGATGAAGCCACCGGTTACGAATGCTTCATGTAATCATTCCGTTTGACCGGCCACAGATTAAACCTAACAAGGGACACTCAACATGAAACATCGCCAGGCAGCATTACATGTAATGAAATACATGACCGATGTCGACAAATTATGCGGCAGTTTAATGGTTGACTTAACAAAATGCATGGATGATGGCCATCTATGCGAGGCGGAGTTAAGGCATATCAATAACACCTTGTTTTCTGTACTTACGACGCTACACAGTGAAATGTTCGAAAAAGTCATAGAGGAGCACCCTGACCTCGCCCCGCGCTGTAATGAATGCTGTGGTGGAGGGTCTTGTAACGCTGAAAGCCCTGAAGCTGAGAATTAACATAAATCTGAACATCAGTTCTGACACATGAAATCGAAGGAAAGCCGCATTACGCGGCTTTCCTTTTTTTAATGAGGCTACTAATGAAAGAATTCACATACCCTAAGCATATAAGATACAAAGCCGACACCCTGTTAAAAAAGTATCGTAATCATGAAATCTGCCCCAGAAAAACATACAGGCGGCGTTACCTGACAATAAATGTCACACCTGGCTGGCGATTATTATCAAGGGATGAGGGAAAGACATGGCAGTTATTAACTCACGCAGACTATGACAAAGCCCTATAAACAACAGAAATCACAAGCAGGTATCGGATGAAACCTGAATTAATTAACAACATGTAGAAATTCACATTAATTATTGTCAACACCCTGCTCTTCCGAAAAAGACATGAAGAGATAAGCACATCTGTAAAACAGACACCTTTTTAAAGGTTAATCAAGAGGTACTGACTAATGTCACCAAATAATATCAGGAGTGAGCACCTAACACTCCGGCCTTTCCACGCTATTACGTCCATTGAGTTCGCTAAAGAAAATATACTAACCGGCGCAAGTTTTATTGCCTCACCTGTTCCGGCACTACCACCCCAGCCTCCCCTGCCATTACTGCAGAAAGGTATTGACCGTGTAATTGAAATTATTTTGCGGGAGGGAAAATCATGATGCCATTTGTACAACTTGAGCGTCATAAAGAACTTCTGGATGCAGAAGAGCAGTTCATTATCGAAAAAGAACAGTGGATTGATGACGAAACACAACGGCTTCTTCAGTTCTTCCCCGACAGCCTGCACGACTTCCGGCACTGGCGGCTCCATCCGGAGGTCCTGAAATGTTGCAGTGGGCTAAAAACCGATGAACCTTACGACGATTTTATCTGGCAGCTGGCCCACCTGCAGGCAACAGAAAATTATGACCTTCAGGTATTACTGAAATGGGAGGATCCTGCCTGATGAAACCGGGTATTTATCATGGCCTCAGTAACGAGGCCTATCATTCAGGGCCGGGCGTGAGCAAATCACAGCTGGATGATATCGCCATCGACCCCTCTTTCTTCCTCTGGCGTGCGAATGCACCTGTAGATGAAGAAAAGAAATCAGCGATTAATATGGGCAGCGCCCTGCACTGCCTGCTCCTTGAACCTGAGGAGTTCGACAAAAGATTCATCACAGCCCCAGAGTTCAACCGAAGAACCCTTCAGGGTAAAGAAGATGAGAAAGCGTTTTTACTCTCAGCCAGTCAAATGGGCATCACAGTGCTGGACGCAGAGCAAATCCGCAAGCTCAGCCTTATGCAAAAGAGCGTACTGGCGCACCATGGTGCCCGCTTTCTACTTGAAGCAGAGGGATATTGTGAGTCCTCCCTGTACTGGAGCGACGAAGAAACCAGTGAACTCTGCCGCATCAGGCCTGATAAATTTTTGACTAACAGACCCACCATCGTGGATATCAAAAAAATCTGCGATATGTCGCGCTTTTCTCGCCACATTGAGGAGTTTCGTTATCACGTTCAGGATGCATTTTATCGTGAGGGGTACCTGAAACACTTCGGTGAGTATCCCGAGTTTGTTTTTATCGCTGTAAGCGAAAGCGTCGATTGTGGCCGTTATCCCGTACATACCTATCGCCTGACCGAACATGATATTGCGGTTGGTCAGGCGCTATTTCGTCAGAACCTCAATACCTACCATCAGTGCCGTACCAGCAACAACTGGGGTGGTATTGAAGAAATCAGCCGCCCTGAATGGGCCCGAAAAAAGGACAACCTGTATGTTTGATAAACTGAGTTCCCAGACAGAATCCGCGCCTGCCCTGGCCGGGACAGCCGCCACCATTTTCAGCCCCGATGCCCTGGATAAGCTGCTGCGCTTTGCTGAAGTGATGGCGACCGGCAGAGTGACCGTTCCTGCACATCTGGCGGGTAAGCCCGCTGACTGTCTGGCGGTCACCATGCAGGCAGCCCAGTGGGGAATGAATCCTTTCGCCGTCGCGCAGAAAACCCATACCATCAATGGTACGCTCGGTTACGAAGCTCAGCTCGTAAATGCGATTGTGACCACCATGGCACCAACCCGTGATCGTCTTCATTACGAGTGGTTTGGGGCGTGGGATAACGTTATCGGGAATTTCACAGAGAAAACCTCCCAGAAAGGTCACAAATACATTGCCCCTGCCTGGAATCTTGCAGATGAAGCGGGTTGCGGTGTGCGTGTATGGGCAACCATGAAGGGGGAAGATGAACCCCGCACGCTTGAGTTGATGCTGTCTCAGGCACAGGTTCGTAACTCTACCCTGTGGGCAAGTGATCCAAAGCAGCAGCTCGCCTACCTGGCGGTAAAACGCTGGGCCCGTCTTCACTGTCCGGATGTCATCCTCGGTGTGTATACCCCCGATGAACTTGAGCAAGTCACCTTTAAAGAACGGGATGTGACGCCAAAACACCCTGATGACCTCAACACACTGATTAACCAGAACGTCAACGGTTTGAATATTTCCGGGGAGGTAATTAATCCCGAAGTCATTTCGAGCGACATAAATACTGAACGCAAATCAGAATCTGATGCGACTGAAGTAAATTCCTCTGCCCCCCTTAACCATTCAGATAAGTCGTCGTGTGATGGAGGCCTCGCCAAAGCGTCAGTAACCCCAGAATCATCAAAACGCCGGAGAACGCATGATGAATTACTTGCAGACTTCAGTGAGGCAGCAATGAAATCAGCCTCTGTCGATGAACTGGCGAGATGTTATGCCTACGTAAGCAAAGTACTTGCACACCAGCCTTTGCATACTGAAAAAGCTACCGAAGTCTTTCTGATCAGAAAAGCCGAGCTTGATGAAGCGGCTTCTCGTTTAAAATAAGAGGTTGTTATGGATACTCGCCATGTTATTCCTCGCCGTATCAGAATTATCAGGTATTACGCCGTTGCCGAAGCAGCGGCACGATCTGAACGTGCAGGACAATACTTCCACGCAGCGAAATTATGGAGAAGTGCAACATTCCTCGCACTTAATAACGCAAACCGTATATGGGCGGAAAACAGGTGCGACTTTTGCCTGAGAGTTTTACATAATGGCTGGTCTGATGAACATGCCAACGAATGAATTCACACGTCGCACAATTTTCAGATAGTCATTATTCTGACTTCACGCCTCATAATATGAATGCTAATTTCCCCCCGCAATGTGAATACGACGTTTCGTCAACAATTCATCACTGGCATGACAATTAATTTACGAGGTAGAAATGAAAGAAACACTCATGATGCACATTGAAAAACTTCTAAAGCAGGAGCTTTCTAATCCATTTGAAAAAATGATTTATGGCATAGCAAAGCTATCATTAATTGCAAAACCAGCAGCATGGGGCGTCAGGCGCGTACACAATGATGACATGTTATATTTAGAACACAAAGGAGCATTAAATTTCCTGAAAAATCATGGCACGGATGCCGATTATATTTATCCATTATATACAGCATTTAAACTGGACACGGAAACGGATGTGAGCACCAATAAGGTTAATTTGTAAATTTTTTACGCAGCCTCAATTGAGGATAAGATTGAGGAAAATTTTTCACTAATAACCCGACTTAGCAAAAACTCCACATGCATCTTATAGGAATTCCAGCATGTTTGCCATTGTGAAAAGAACAGTCTATTCGCCTGTTAGAAATAGAATTTTACCCTATATGGCTTTAGCATCATTTTTTTCATTCGCCCTTCCCTCTTTCGCCAGTAATGTTAGCTGGGAATTATATTTTACAACAGATAAACCATTAAAAGAGAGAATTGAAGATAATAAAAATGACATTTCATCAAACAAGAAAAAAATCAATGAAAGCCGCATTGATATTAAAAACCATGCAGACCAATTAAAACAACACCAGGCGAATATTCATAATAATGAAAGGAGAACCATTGATAATGAAACCAAAATAAATCAAAACCGGTCTGAGATCCAGACAAGCGCTCAGGACATCCTGAAAAATCGTGAAGATATCTCAAGTGCTAACGGGTTGATTTTTGATAATACACAAAGGATTAATGAACTTAACCAGCAGTACCATCAGTTTGAAAAGAAAACCACGTCTAAATTTGACGCTATTGATAAACGCATTGGAGAAAATCATCATAAAGCCATGGCTGGGATCAGTTCAGCAATGGCAATGTCAGCCATTCCTTTTATTGAGGGGCAGCAATTTAGTATAGGCATGGGTGCTGGTTCCTACGGTGGGCAGGGAGCGACTGCTTTGGGGACTAAATTCCGAATAAACCAACAAATTAATACGAGTGCTTTTGCAAGTCTGGATAGTACAGGAAATCTTGGGGTAGCAGCCGGCATTTCATATGGATGGTGATGGATCAACTAAAACCCCTTCCTATGGATGGGGTTTATTGTTGAATAGGCCTTATCCCATGAACGATGTATCATCTGCCTCAGGACCTTTAATATTTATGCTAAATCTGTTTAAACTTTAGTCAAAGACGGTACTTAGAGCGTCACCGGCAACTGAAGAAAAATCGCGGAGCTCAGGCTCCCTTACCTTGGGATAGTAAACTGCTGACTGGCTGCAAACTGTCGCGAAGCTAAAGTTCGTTCCACATGGTCACCTGAAAACTGAGTAAATATGGCGACAGCGGCACTGGCAGCGCTGATATGATTGACTTGTGCGGCTCACACGTTATCTGATGATCAGCACCGTAGCGCCGAAGGCAACGTCATGCCACGGGATCATCAATCTCTTCTACCAGCTCTCGCCCCTGATTATGGATATTCCCAACTTTATTGCTCACCGGATGCCAGGCAAAATCTTTCTCCGGTACCGCCGCGTCATTGGCAATTTCCTGCGCACGCTCAGGTGTTGTTTCTTCGCTCAGCCATTCCCGCACCGCATCAGCAGTCAGTACCAGTGGGCGCCGGTCATGGATATCGACCATCCCTTTGTTGCTTGATGACGTGACGATGACAAAGCCCTCTTTATCGTGGTCTTTACCATACGGGGCTTTACCGATGGCGGCGAAGAACAGTGGTGTTTTTTTCTTATTGTAAATGAAGTATGGCTGCTTATTTTTTCCCGTCCTTCTTCCATTCATACCAGCCATCAGCCGGCACAATGGCGCGGCCGTGATTCCACAGTGGTTTGAACATGCGCCCGGTGGCAGCGGTTTCGCCGCGGGCATTGATGAGAGGTTGTTTATCCCACCATTCAGGACCGTAGCCCCAGTAAACCGGATCGAGATGCAGCTTATCGTCACGTTCGTTGAGCAATAGCACCTTCGTGCCGGGGGCAACGTTAAAGCGCCCTATCGGCTCATGGTCATACTGGATTTCGTCAGCCTTCAGGCCTAGCGATTCAAAGTATTCATCTCTGCTGCTGTACTGCGCGAATCGTCCACACATATGCACCTCCTGTTTTAAGGATAGGCGGTATAATCTGCTCAGGAGGAAACATGAAAATTGAATTAGATGAAAACGGATTTACGCCTGACGGAAAATGGAGGCTTGTACCGGTGGAGCCATCACAAGAGCAGCGTCTTGCCAGTAAGCGCTACAAGGCAAAAACAAAGTTGACTACAGGTCCCGGATTCTATCGCGCTATGGTTAATGCTTCTCCCAATCCTGAAGCGTAAAACTCTCTCAGGAGGACAACATCATGTCTCACAATTTGGCAGCACGCAGCAGAGAAGAACGCGACAGGATTAACGTCGATTTAGCCGCGTCCGGAGTGGCTTACAAGGAGCGCATGAATCTGCCGGTTATCGCTATAGAAGTTAAGATGCAGCAACCGGAGAAGCTTAAGGAATACTTTCATGAGCGTCAGCAGCATTTCAGGAATGTCGCTCTACAGTTTCCGCGTGGCAGTGACACGGCTTATCAGAAGGATGCGGATAAATGACGATCGTCTTTGTACCTTCACTTATTGCCTTGCTGCTATCTAAAGCGGATGAGAAAGGCTCGCCTCTAACTGAGTTGGAGGTATTAGATATCAGGGATAACGCCACCGCCATCTCCATGGACGCTGAAGCGGCTTTGAGTATGTCAGAGAGTCGTGGCTACAGGGATATCGACCCAGAAAACTGCTGGGCAGAATGGTTAGCTTTCATGAGTGAAGGCTAAAGTTTTACCAACAGGAGTCGATGAAACTTCCACGGGGATCGGACCCGGTATATATGAAGGATGAAAAATAAGCTTTGAAATGGATTTTATTTACTGGAGCATTTCTCTCGATGTCTGCAGCAGCGGACGACAAAGCATTCGGAACGCCAGAAACTCGTTGTTTGAATGACCATACAATTCCCTTCATTAATTCATCCATACCCGCTAAGAAAGTTGTGGATGATGCCTACGTACAGTGCAAACCTGAACTTGATCAATGGATGAAATTGCAAGAGCCGCTACCTGATGACATGAAAAACAGCATGCGCAAAGAGTTGTATGACTTTTACATCAGGATGATTGAAATACGAAGAAAGTATGAAGCCAGTAAAACCGTAAAAACCGCCCAATGAGGCGGTTTTTTATTGCCTACAGGAAATCGAAATGACACATCCAGATCCGATAGATGCAGCATCAGAACTTGAGCTTCAGATGATTGAATTAGCGCTAGCTTATCGGCCGCGTGTGACGGCAACGTTCACCGGTAAATGCCTCTGGTGTGATGAGCCAATCGACAAGGGCCATTATTGTGACCCCGAATGCCGCAGCGATCATGAGAAGGAACTTCGCGCAATTAAGCACAGGAGAGCAAATGAAAATTAGTTCCCTGAAACCTGGTGATACGGCCTACCAGCTGTATCGGCATAAGATGGGTAATACAACCATCAGCACACTATCTGTTTGGCGGATTAGCGTGAAAGAAGTATACGAGGATCACGTTATCGCCTCGGTTAATGGGAATGCACCCCGTAAATATCGGGAGCGTGATGTAGCAAAATGGAAGAAAAAGGAGCCGGTACTGATTCGCAGTCGTATGGGTTACTCCCGCCTCGCTACAAATGCCGAGAAAGAAGCACTGAAATCCGGGTAGTCAATAAACATCGATAATTATTATCGCGCTTTGCGTGCGAATTTTCATTCATCAACTCTTAAAACCAGACATCATTTTTCAGAATATTTTTCCTAATTGATACTTTAAAGAAATGACTCTTCCACTTCGTGGTAACCGATTAAATTTTTAACCGGAGAATATAATGTCTCGCATGATTAAGTTATCTACCTGGGCGGAAGAGGAATTCGGTAATCCGATTCCGGGCTCCGCTACACTCAGCAAATATGCCAGGAATGGAATGATATTTCCGCCTCCGGTAAAAGTTGGGAATATCTGGCGCGTTGAACGCTCTGCGCGATTCATAGGTGCACAGTCCCGTCCTGAAATCAGACAAAGTGATAATGAGCGACTTAAAAGGATTTTAGAAGATGGCCAGACCTCGTAAGTATAATGTAGTGATTCCCAACCTCTCCTGCTTCACTGATGCCAGAACAAAACGGGTTTACTGGCGATACAAACACCCCGTCACAGGTAAATTCCACGGTTTAGGCACTAATGAAGCTGAAGCTAAAGCCATTGCCATTGAGGCGAATACGAGAATATCTGAAAACCAGATGCGCCAGCTCATCAAAGCGAGAGATAAGCTGGCTGAAAGCCTGAATAAGTCGATTACAGTTACAGCCTGGTCAGAAAAATATCTCCAGCTGCAGACGCGACGCGTAAGGTCAGGAGAGTTAAAAACGAAGACGATTCAGCAAAAGAAACTGGTACTCGACATTCTGGTACCAGAAATCGGTATTAAGCCTCTTGATGAAGTAACTGTAAAAGACATCAACGCATTGATGGAGCCATACCTCGACCGAAATAAAAACAGTATGGCGCTTCTTGTAAGGACGATGTGTATTGATTTTTTTAAGGAAGCGCAACGGGCAGGTGAAGTCAGCCCGGGCTTCAACCCCGCGTTATCAACCCGTACACCTAGAGCAAAAGTTAAAAGAGCCAGGCTTGATTTACCTACCTGGAAAATAATTTATGCCCATGCCGAAAAACCGCGATATATGCAGCGTGCAATGCTCCTGGCTTTGGTAACCGGACAACGTATCAGTGACATATCAAAAATGCGGTTTTCCGATGTGTGGGATGACCATCTGCACATCGTTCAGCAAAAAACAGGCGCACGAATTGCACTGCCACTTTCACTACACTGCAATGCGCTAGGTACTAGCTTGCGCGAAATCATCGGGCAATGTCGTGACAGAATTCTGAGTTCCTACCTGCTTCATCATCGCGATGATAAAGGGCCCTCTAAAAGAGGGGAACAGGTTAAGCCACACTCTTTGCGAGATAATTTTCGTCTGGCTAGAGAAGCGTCAGGATTATTTTGGGAGGAAGGTCAGGCCCCCTCTTTCCATGAGCAGCGCTCCCTGTCTGAGCGGCTTTACAGAGCTCAGGGGATCGACACGCAGACACTTCTCGGCCACTCCACTCAGGCAATGACTGACAAATATAACGATGAGCGAAGCAGCGAATGGAAGAAGCTTGTTTTTTGAAGAACCATCGCGCTTAGTTTCACGCATTAACGATTGTCTGTTATGTGCGGAGACCTGACGTTCCTACCCTAAAGGGAATGCCTGCGCTTCCACTCATCAACTACATCACCCAGATTTTTTGGTACGTCATTTCGTATCCAGATCATAAACTCGCGATCAAAACGGAAATCTGCACCGCACTCATCAACCATGAAACGGCGAACGTTTTGTGTGTTTTTGTAGTCTTTATCCACGATTGTATAACGTGTTAATGAAGAACTATGCCAGTCGATCTTCACCTGTTAACTCCTGTTTTAAACAAACGATAGCAGCGTTCAAATTTAACTGCTGACGTTGAAATGCCCGCTTTTGGCACCAAGTCGTCGGCAACGAGGTAATCAGAGGCGTTAATCTAGAGAGGAAACAACCACTGTGGCGGCACCTCATGAAGATAATGCATGGATACCGCGGATAAAGCTTAATCGCGCCCTTCCGGTAGATGTAGTGCATCGAGCATGTCAGATAATGTCTCAACGCTAAGCTGACCCGGCGCTGATGCGGCACCCTGACTGGCAAACGTTAAATTACTGCCAAATAGTTCGCCTGCCGCGCGTGATAGCT
>Ga0105244_10001997_pt1 | contig 15715 bp, 12 predicted proteins | sample KBSM44metaG_FD_80423 | JGI IMG/M metagenome (GOLD analysis project Ga0105244, IMG submission 80423) | Miscanthus rhizosphere microbial communities from Kellogg Biological Station, Michigan, USA - KBS M4-4 metaG | ecosystem: Host-associated > Plants > Roots > Rhizosphere > Soil | place... | reverse complement strand
TGCTCGAAAGCGTGATGAACTACGTCAAGGGCAACCAGACCAAAGCCAGTGAGCTGCTGGGCCTCAACCGTGGCACCTTGCGCAAAAAGCTCAAACAATACGATTTGCTGTAAGCATTCAATCAAACCAGAAAGGCGCCCGCGTAAAAAACGGTCGCCTTTTTTGCTGACTCCTTTGCTTTTGATGGAAATTGAAATGACCGACCAGACTACCCGCCTGCCGATCCGCCGCGCCTTGATCAGCGTTTCCGACAAGACCGGCATCCTCGAATTTGCCCGGGAGCTGGAAGCCCTTGGCGTGGAAATCCTCTCCACAGGCGGGACCTTCAAACTGCTGCAGGACAATGGCGTGGCCGCAGTAGAAGTGGCGGACTACACCGGTTTCGCAGAAATGATGGACGGTCGGGTCAAGACCCTGCACCCGAAAATCCACGGCGGCATCCTTGGCCGTCGCGGCACCGACGACGCCATCATGGCCGAACACGGCATCAAGCCGATCGACCTGGTGGCCGTTAACCTGTACCCGTTCGAAGCCACCATCAACAAGCCAGGCTGCGACCTGCCGACGGCCATCGAGAACATCGATATCGGCGGCCCGACCATGGTTCGCTCGGCAGCCAAGAACCACAAAGATGTGGCCATCGTGGTCAACGCCAGCGACTACGCCAACGTGCTGGAAAGCCTGAAAGCCGGCGGCCTGACCTACGCCCAGCGTTTCGACCTGATGCTCAAGGCGTTCGAACACACCGCGGCCTACGACGGCATGATCGCCAACTACATGGGCACGGTTAACCAAGCCGCTGAAACCCTGTCGACCGAAGGCCGCAGCCAGTTCCCGCGTACCTTCAACAGCCAGTTCATCAAGGCCCAGGAAATGCGCTACGGCGAGAACCCGCACCAGAGCGCGGCGTTCTACGTTGAGGCCAAGCCCGCCGAAGTGGGCATCGCCACCGCGACCCAACTGCAAGGCAAAGAGCTGTCCTACAACAACGTGGCCGACACCGACGCCGCGCTGGAATGCGTGAAGAGCTTCGTCAAGCCAGCCTGCGTGATCGTCAAGCACGCCAACCCATGCGGCGTGGCCGTGAGCCCGGACGCCGAAGGCGGTATCCGCCAGGCCTACGAACTGGCCTACGCCACCGACACCGAATCGGCCTTCGGCGGCATCATCGCGTTCAACCGTGAGCTGGACGCCGAGACCGCCAAAGCGATCGTCGACCGTCAGTTCGTTGAAGTGATCATCGCCCCAAGCGTGAGCGAAGAGGCCCGTGCCGTTGTGGCCGCCAAAGCCAACGTGCGCCTGCTGGCCTGTGGCGAGTGGTCGGCTGACCGCGCTGCGGCCTGGGACTACAAACGCGTCAACGGCGGCCTGCTGGTACAGAGCCGCGACATCGGCATGATCGGCAGCCAAGACCTGAAAGTCGTGACCAAACGCGCCCCGACCGAGCAAGAGATCAACGACCTGATCTTCGCCTGGAAAGTGGCCAAATACGTTAAATCCAATGCCATCGTCTACGCCAAGAACCGCCAGACCATCGGTGTCGGCGCGGGCCAGATGAGCCGCGTGAACTCGGCGCGTATCGCCGCGATCAAAGCCGAGCACGCCGGCTTGCAGGTGGTGGGTTCGGTCATGGCCTCCGATGCGTTCTTCCCGTTCCGCGACGGCCTGGACAATGCGGCAAAAGCCGGCGTGACCGCCGTGATCCAGCCAGGCGGCTCGATGCGCGACGCAGAAGTGATTGCTGCTGCAGATGAAGCCGGCATCGCCATGGTCTTCACCGGCATGCGCCACTTCCGTCACTGATCTAACTCGATAGAGATGTGAGAGCGGGCTTGTGTGGGAGCGGGCTTGCTCGCGAATGCGGTGTGTCAGTCGGCACATTCAACACTGACCCACCGCATTCGCGAGCAAGCCCGCTCCCACATTTAAAAGCGCTCCTGCAGCGCCTACAGAATTTGAGGTTTTTGAAATGAATGTTTTGATCATTGGCAGCGGTGGCCGTGAACACGCCCTGGCCTGGAAAGTTGCCCAGGACCCACGCGTCCAGAAAGTATTCGTTGCCCCGGGCAACGCCGGCACCGCCATTGAAGCCAAGTGCGAAAACGTTGCCATCGACGTCCTGGCCCTCGAACAACTGGCTGACTTTGCCGAGAAAAACGTCTCCCTGACCATCGTTGGTCCGGAAGTCCCGTTGGTTGCCGGCGTCGTGGACCTGTTCCGCAGCCGTGGCCTGGACTGCTTCGGCCCGACCGCAGGCGCTGCCCAACTGGAAGGCTCCAAGGCGTTCACCAAGGACTTCCTGGCGCGTCACAAGATCCCGACTGCCGACTACCAGAACTTCACCGAGATCGAGCCGGCCCTGGCTTACCTGCGTGAAAAAGGTGCGCCGATCGTGATCAAGGCCGACGGCCTGGCGGCCGGTAAAGGCGTGATCGTCGCCATGACCCTGCAGGAAGCCGAGGACGCCGTACGCGACATGCTCGCCGGCAACGCCTTTGGCGATGCGGGTTCGCGCGTGGTGATCGAGGAATTCCTCGACGGCGAAGAAGCCAGCTTCATCGTGATGGTCGACGGCAAGAACGTGCTGCCGATGGCCACCAGCCAGGACCACAAACGCGTCGGCGACGGCGACACCGGCCCGAACACCGGCGGCATGGGTGCTTACTCCCCTGCCCCAGTCGTGACCAGCGACGTGCACAAGCGCGTGATGGACCTGGTGATCTGGCCAACCGTGCGCGGCATGGCCGACGAAGGCAATGTGTACACCGGTTTCCTGTACGCCGGCCTGATGATCGACAAGGCTGGCAACCCGAAAGTCATCGAGTTCAACTGCCGCTTCGGCGACCCGGAAACCCAACCGGTGATGCTGCGCCTGCAATCGAGCCTGGTGCTGCTGGTGGAAGCCGCTCTCGCCCAGGCGCTGGACAAGGTCGAAGCGCAGTGGGACCCACGTCCGAGCGTCGGCATCGTGCTGGCCGCCGGCGGTTACCCGGCCGACTACGCCAAGGGCGATGTAATTGAAGGCCTGGACGCGGCTGCTAAGCTGGAAGGCAAGGTGTTCCATGCGGGCACCGCGCTCAAGGATGGCCAGGTGGTGACCGCCGGTGGCCGCGTGTTGTGCGCCACCGCGATGGGCGCCAGTGTCGACGCCGCGCAGCAACAGGCGTACAAACTGGCCGCAGCCATCGATTGGAACGGCTGCTTCTACCGCAAGGACATCGGCTACCGCGCCATTGCCCGTGAACGTGGCGAGAACAGCTGAACAGCTACACTTGAGTAGCTATCCGTTCGGTTAGGCAAGGGCCTCTGGCCCTTGCCGTACACATGTCGCCCCGCGCATAGTTAACCCGTGCATCAACCTACGAAGGGATTTCGCCGTGCGCTGGCTCAGGATCGCCATAGGTTTCACAGTCAGTCTGCTGACACTGCTCTGCTTGTTCCCGGCCCAGGCCGCCGCACAAGGCAGTGGTTGGGCAGTATTGCTTGATGAACAGGCCGACCTGCAACTGAGCGACATCCGTTCCGCCCGCTACACCAACCAATTCAGCCCCATCGAACTGGACCGCATTACCGCCGCGGAACCGGACGGCGCGTTGTGGGTACGTTTCAAACTGCAACCTGGCAAGCACGAGCAAGTGCTGCGGGTGTTCGCCCCGGACCTGTCCCACCTGAGCCTCTACGTGCTCGACGGCGACACCCTGGTGGAACAGCAAAGCACCGGCACCCGCCAGCCCCAGGCGGAACGCCCGCTGCCCAGCAGCGACTTCATGTTACCGATGCCCCAGAGCCAAAGGCCCCTCGAGGTCTACCTGCGCCTGGTCTCGGAGCACGAACTGCGCCCCTACATCACCCTGGAGCCCGCCGTACTGGCCGCTGCCGACCAGAACCAAACGCTGATCTACGGGCTGCTGTTCGGCGTCCTGTTGATGTTGATCCTGCACAACCTCACACGCTTCGCCTATCACCGCTCGCGCAGCAGCCTGTGGCTGGCGGCGTGCGAAGTGCTGTTGATGCTCAGCCTGGCGCTGCTGCTCAACCTGGTAGGCCCATGGCTGCCGAACTGGCACGCCGTGCAAACCCCAGGCGCCTACCTGGCCTTGTTGCTCACCGCACCGTGCGGGTTGATGTTCGCCTACCGCTTCTTCATGCCCCTGGGCCCTCATCCGCTGAACAAGCTGTTGATGGCCGACATCCTGTTTATCGTGCTGTGTGGCCTGCTGCTGTTGTTCGTCAACACCCTGCCACTGAACATCATCACCTATGCGCTGGTCGCCCTGGCCGGCTTGAGCATGCTGTTTGTGTCGGCCTATCACTGGCAAAAAGGCTACCGCCCGGCACGGCTGTTCGTGGCGGCGATGGTGGTGTTCAACATCGGCACGCTGATCATCCTGCCTGCGCTGCTCGGCCTTACGCTTGTCGCGCCGCAAGGCTTGATCGTGACCCTGCTCAGCTTCATCTGCCTCAGTGGCCTGCTGATGAGCCTGGCCCTGGGCGAACGCCAGCGCGCGATTGTCGAGGCGCGCTTCAGCCTCAGCCGTGACCTGGCCGCGAGCAATGCCGAGATCGCCGCCAAAGCCGAATTCCTGGCGAAGATCAGCCACGAGATCCGCACGCCCATGAACGGCGTGCTGGGCATGACCGAACTGCTGCTGGGCACGCCGCTGTCGGTGAAGCAGCGCGACTACGTGCAGACCATCCACAGCGCCGGCAACGAGCTGCTGACCCTGATCAACGAGATCCTCGACATCTCCAAGCTGGAGTCCGGGCAGATCGAGCTGGACGACGTGCAGTTCGACCTCAACGCGCTGATCGAAGATTGCCTGAGCATCTTCCGCGCCAAGGCCGAGCAGCAGAACGTCGAACTCATCAGCTTTATCCAGCCCCAGGTGCCCCGTGTCATCAGTGGCGACCCGACGCGCCTGCGCCAGGCGCTGTTGAGCCTGCTGGAAAACGCCCTGCAAAAAACCGATGAAGGCGAAGTGCTGATCGTTGTCGCCCTTGATGAACGCAGCACCAAGCCACGCCTGCGCATCGCCGTGCAGGACAGCGGCCTGCCGATGGAAACCGCCGAGCGCGAAGCGCTGTTACACAGTGAACTGCACAGCAAGAATTTCCTGTCGGCCACACGCCTGAGCGGTCACCTGGGCCTGGTGATCGCCCGTCAGCTGATCCTGTTGATGAACGGCGAGTTCGGCATCAAGAGCGGCAGCCACCAGGGCAGCACACTGTGGCTGACCCTGCCGCTGGACCCGGAACGCCTGGAGCACCCCACTTCCGACCTCGACGGCCCGCTCAAGGGTGCGCGCGTACTGGTGGTGGACGACAACGACACCTGCCGCAAGGTGCTGGTGCAGCAGTGCTCTGCCTGGGGCCTCAACGTCAGTGCCGTCCCCTCGGGCAAGGAAGCCTTGGCGCTGTTGCGCACCAAGGCGCACCTGCGCGACTACTTCGACGTGGTGTTGCTGGACCAGAACATGCCCGGCATGACCGGCATGCAACTGGCGGCGAAGATCAAGGAAGACCCGAGCCTGAACCACGACATCCTGTTGATCATGCTCACCGGCATCAGCAACGCGCCGAGCAAGATCATCGCGCGCAACTGCGGGATCAAGCGCATCCTCGCCAAACCGGTGGCCGGCTATACCCTCAAGACCACCCTGGCCGACGAACTGACCCAGCGTAGCAAAGGCAGCGTGCCCGTGCGCCCGGTGCTCAGCGCACCGGCAGCCGTCACCGTGCCCAGCGATTTCCGCATCCTGGTGGCCGAAGACAACAGCATTTCCACCAAGGTGATCCGTGGCATGCTCGGCAAGCTCAACCTCAACCCGGACACCGCCAGCAACGGCGAGGAAGCGTTGGAGGCGATGAAGGCCCAGCGTTACGACCTGGTGTTGATGGACTGTGAAATGCCGATCCTCGATGGCTTCTCGGCCACCCAACAGCTGCGCGCCTGGGAAGTCAGCCACCAGCGTATCCGCACCCCGGTGGTGGCTCTGACGGCGCACATCCTCTCGGAACACAAAGAACGCGCACGTCAGGCCGGGATGGACGGGCACATGGCCAAGCCGGTGGAACTGTCGCAGCTGCGCGAGTTGGTGGAGTTCTGGGTCGCGCAGCGCCAGCAGCGCCCCGAACACGCCCCCTCTTAACCTGAAACACAACCCCCATGTGGGAGCGGGCTTGCTCGCGAATGCGGTGGATCAGTTAAAAACGCATTGACTGACACACCGCATTCGCGAGCAAGCCCGCTCCCACATTTGATCGGTGTCGCCTGATAGACTCTCCACACTTATCCCCAACGAGCCGCCCCCATGCTCCACGTGTTATTCAGCGTCTACCTGAAAATGCTGGTGCTCTACAGCCCGTTCTTCGTGCTGTCCTGTTTTATCAGCCTCACCCGTGGTTACTCCAGCAAGGAGCGCCGGCGCCTGGCCTGGAAAGTCGCGTTGGCCACCCTGGTGTCGAGCGTGTTGCTCTACCTGTTCGGCCGGCTCATTTTCAGCGTGTTCGGGATCACCGTGGACGCGTTCCGCATCGGCGCCGGCAGCGTGCTGTTCATCTCGGCCCTGGGCATGGCCCAAGGCAAGTCAGCGGTACAAACCGACAACGTGCAGCAAGACGTGACCATCGTACCGCTGACCATCCCCCTTACTGTCGGCCCCGGCACCATCGGTGCACTGCTGGTGATGGGCGTGAGCCAGCCCCACTGGGATGACAAGATCACCGCCATCCTCAGCATCGCGCTCGCCAGCTTCACTGTGGGTGTAGTGCTGTACCTGTCCAACCGCATCGAACGCATTCTTGGCGACCAGGGCTTGCAGATCGTCAGCCGGCTGATGGGCCTGTTCGTCTGCGCCCTGGCCGCGCAAATTATCTTTACCGGGGTTCGCGGCTACCTGGTGCCCTAGATCCGGTATTGGGCGATTGCCAACTGCACCTTGTCGCCCGCACTCTCGCGCATCAGCCGGAGGGTTTTTTCATTGACCACCGAGGTATTCAGCACCAGGCAGGTCTGCCCGCTGAAGGCCTCGAACGAGGAACTGTCCCACTCCAAAAAGGGCAGGCCCACCTGTTTGCTCACGCCGTGGGAACTGTACGTCACCAGCACCATCGTCACTTCCCCTGCGGTTTCAGCGCACGAGGCCAGGCCAAAATCGCCGCCCTGCTGCACCGTGCTGTTGCGTTTGAACAACTCGAACGAGGCCGGTTGCTGCTTCAGCGCTTCCAGCGCGTCAGCCGCCAATTTGGGCAGTGCTGCCAACAGCGGCCCGGCCAGAGAGGTCGAAGCCAGCAGCGCCGCAATCATGTTCAGGGCCGCCAGTTGCACCGTCAGGCCCTTGCCGGAACTCGAGACGCGCTCGAAGCGGCTTCGCACCGGCAGCCAGCCCAGGCTGATCATCACCTTGATAAATTCATCGTACCAATGCTCTGTACCGCGATGGACCTTCAACACATCGCTGACGTAGCTGCTGGCAAGCAGGTAGCTCTTGCGGATGTACTCGCGGTTGAGGGCAGACATGCCCTCGACAAACGAGATCACCCCATTGTTCACCACGGCTGCATTGCTATCGTCCTCGGTATCCAGCGCCATGGAAGCACTGGCTCCCGGTGCGCCGGGCAGTTTGTAGGCGGCAATCAGTTTGCGCCGCTTCGCACTGAAGGTCCTTTTGTGATGTCGCTCCATTTTCCATTCTCCACAAGCGCCCCACATGGGGCTTGTGTTCACACTAGTCCAGTGGCGGCCGGGCTTTCCACGCAACAAACATCCCTTGCCTGCGCACCTGAAACAGCATCGTCCAGCAATCCCGTGGCGTTCGCGCACGCCTTCCGGCTTTCATCGCGCAAAAAAAGAAAAAGCCCCGAATGACAGCAGGAAAATCCCTCAACCATTCGGAGCTTTCTGGCAGTGGCCGGAGCGTTTCAGGACGCCGGTTTTTCACCGTACCAACGCGGCGTGTATACCCACTCACCGCCACCGGCACGTGGAAACACGCAGGTGGTGGACGAGCCGATCAGCACCATGGTGCGCATGTCCACCTGTTCCGGGGTCAGCTGCCCCAGCATGGTGACACGCAGGGTCTGGCCCGGGCGACCGATATCACGGCCCAGCACCACGGGCGTTTCAGGCGTGCGGTGCAGCGCGACGATTTCCAGGGCGCGGCCTAATTGCCACGGGCGCGAACGGGAGATGGGGTTGTAGAACGCCAGCGCCAGGTCGGCCTGGGACGCCAAATCCAAACGCTTTTCGATGATCGCCCATGGCTTGAGGTTGTCCGACAGTGACATCACGCAAAAGTCATGACCCAACGGCGCACCGGCCTGTGCAGCCGTGGCCAGGGACGCCGAAACACCCGGCAGGATTTCCAGGTCGACCTGGTGCCAGGCCGGGTCGCTGGATTCATGCAACGCCTCGATCACCGCAGCGGCCATGGCGAATACGCCTGGGTCGCCGGACGACACCACCACCACCGAACGGCCCTGGGCCGCCAGCTCGAAGGCGTGACGCGCACGCTGCATTTCTTCACGGTTATCGGTGCAGTGTTGCACCTGATCGTCACGGAACGGCCCGGCCATGCGCACATAGGTTTCGTAGCCCAGCACATCGGTGCAGCGCGCCAGTTCAGCCTTGACGGCCGGCACCATCAACTCGGCGGCGCCAGGGCCCAGGCCAATCACCGCAAGACGACCACGCACGCGACCGACTCGGGACAGGTCCAGCGGTTGCTCGGCAACATCAATGACGATATCGGCGTCTTGGCTGACGCTGGCAAAACGCAGCGGCACACCCAGTGCCAACGCCGCTTCATGCAACGACGCATCGGCCATCTGCGTATCGCTCGCCAATAGGCACGCCAGGGATTGCACCGCGATACCCGCGTCATGCAGCACCGCCCGCACGCGCTCTGCCAGTTGCGCGCCTGGCTTGCAGGTCACACTCACATTCTTTGGATAGATCAGCAACTCGTTGGCCGCAGGCACGCGCTCGGCACTGCCCACATGGATCGCCAAACGTGCCTGTTGATCCTGTGGCAGGTTCGCCTGGTCCAGCCACGGCGCGGCGCCTTCGATCCGCACGCTTTCGCCGGCCAACAGGTCCGAGACAAACCGCTTGCCCAGTTCCAGGTCGGCCAACTCATAGCCACTTGGCGGGTTGAGCAGGCAGGTGCCGAAACGCAGCTCGCCACTGGTGGTGATTGCTGCGGCCACGTTCAACGCTGCAGCGATCTCCCGCGCCATGACATTCACACCGCCCAGGCCACCGAGCAACGGCACCACGGCGCTGCCGTCTTCGGCCACAGCCAGCACGGCAGGCTCTTCGCCTTTTTCCAGCAACAGCGGCGCCAGGGTACGAATCACGATGCCGGCCGCGCACAGCGCAATCAACGGCGTGCCTTGCTGATAAAGCTGGCGCAGGGTCGCACCGAATTCGCCATAGACCTGGTCTGCGCCCTCGACACGGCCCGCCAGGCCATGGATCAGCGCGCCCGGGTAAACCTGCTGGATCTTGCGCGCAGTGGCCAGGCTGCCCTGGCCCAAAATAACAATCGCCGGGCTCATCAACCTTGCCACCGTTCACCGGGCACGATGATCAGCGAGAAGTAAGGCGACGACGACGGATCGACCTGATCCAGCGGCACGATCTTCTGATTGGCCATGGTGGCGCGCTCCACATACAGCGCACGCCCGGCCAGGCCGAGCTCTTCCAGCACTTGGCGCACCTTGGGAAAGTTGCGCCCGAGCTTCATGATCACCGCCGCATCGGCGTCTGCCAGGCGGCGCTTGAGGTCGTCATGGGGCAGCACGCCCGAGAGCACCGACAGGCTCTGGTTGCGGTACACCAGCGGCGCACCCAGCACCGAAGCGCCGCCGAGCATCGAGCACACGCCCGGAATGACCTGCGCGTCATAGCGCTCGGCGAGGCGGTCGTGCAGGTACATGTAGGAGCCGTAGAAGAACGGGTCACCTTCACAGATCACCGCCACGTCGCGGCCGGCGTCCAGGTGCGCTGCCACGTCGACGCTGGCCGCGTCGTAGAAATCGCTGATCACTTGCTCATAGGACATCGGCGCGGGCAGCACTTCGGTGGTCACCGGGTACACCAGCGGCATCAGGGTCTGCTGGGGCACCAGGTGATCCTCGATGATGCCGAAGGCGTTGCCCTTCTTGCCCTTGGCCACGAAGTACGCCACCACCGGCGACTCACGCAGCAGGCGCAGGGCCTTGAGGGTGATCAGTTCCGGGTCGCCAGGGCCCACGCCCAGGCCGATCAAACGTCCGCGTGCCTGCATTATTCGACCTCCGTGGCCAGAGCATTCACCGCAGCGGCGGCCATGGCACTACCGCCCAGGCGGCCCTGCATGATCACGAACGGCACGCCACGGCTGTCGGCCGCCAGCATCGCCTTGGATTCAGCGGCGCCGACAAACCCGACCGGGAAGCCGAGGATCAACGCCGGTTTCGGTGCGCCGGCGTCGAGCATTTCCAGCAGGTAGAACAAGGCGGTTGGCGCGTTGCCGATCACTACCACGCTGCCTTCCAGGTACGGGCGCCACAGTTCCAGGGCGGCGGCGGAGCGGGTGTTGCCCAGCTCACGCGCCAGCTCCGGCACGCTGTCGTCGCGCAGGGTGCAGATCACCGCGTTGTTGGCGGGCAGGCGCGCACGGGTCACGCCTTCGGAGACCATCCGCGCATCGCACAGGATCGGCGCGCCGGCCGCCAGCGCATCGCGCCCGGCCTTGCCTGCGCCTTCGGAGAATTGCAGGCCGTCGATGGCCTCGACCATGCCGCAGGCATGGATCACCCGCACCGCGAGTTTTTCCAAATCGGCCGGGATACGGTCCAACTTGGCTTCCGCGCGAATAATGGCGAAGGAGTTGCGATAGATCTCCTGACCGTCGCAGATGTAATCAATCATCGGTGTTGCTCCGTGGGCGGGCGCGCAGCAAGGCGCCCGTCGCTTCAATAGAAAGGGTGCGCGCGTGCAGCCGGCCAAAGCCTGGGTAGGCGGCATCGCGAAAATAGAGGTCGTAGTGGCCAGGGCTCACGGCCAGCAGGGTCACCGGCGCGGTGTGTGCGGCGGCGCAGGAACGGAGGCAGCCAGACAGGTGCACGTCGTGCCCGGTGTCCAGGGCGGCGAGTTGCATGGCGTCAACCTTGGTGTCGGCCTGTGCCTTGCCGCAGCCGCTGGAGCCAGTGCAGGCGGTCATGCGCGCCAGAGGTTGGTCGACTGAACAGAGGAAGCCCAGTTGCGCCAGGCGTTCGGTCACGGCCTGCGTTTTTTCGACATTGGGCAGCAGCACGCCCTGCCAAGGGGTGAAGCGCAGGGTGCCGTCGCCGTATTCGCTGGCCAGTTGTGCGGCGCCGTTGAGCATCGTCGAATCCAGGCGGCCCAAGGGCGCGATGGTCGCGACGTAGAACAGATTCTTTTGCGCTTGTGGATAAGTGCCGAGGTGCAGCGAAGCGCTGCTGGACGGGCGTTTGAAGCCATCCGGCGGCAGCAACGGCAGATTGAGGAGGCTCAATAACTTATCCACAGCCAGATGACGCATGCGGGTTTGCTCGGGCGTGGCGAGGTCGAGAAACGCTTCCAGCATAGCCACCACCAGAGCATGCCCTTGATCTAACGGCACGGCGGCCACCGGCGCATCCAGCCCCGGGCAACCGGCCAGGCCAAACGCGAGCAGCGTCTGGCCATCGCGCACGAACGCCGACAGCCACAGGTCGTGGTGATGTTCGAGCATCGCCAGGGCTTCGCCGCCATCCAGTTGCACGGCGAACTTGGCCGACAGCTCGTGAAAACGCGGGTGGTTCTGCAGGGTATTCAGGATCTGTTCGGCCAGCGGGCGCGTGTCGAACAGCATCTGCGGGTCGATGCCGGCGCTGGGGCTGAGCATCAGGTTGCGCACATCGTCGCCGGCGGCGTTGCTGGGGCCGAGATCGGCCGCCAGCAGCCTCGCGATCAGGGCGCCTTCTTCGGCGCCAATCCCGCGGATCTGCAGGTTGGCGCGGTTGGTGGCCTCGATCACCCCGCCCGCATAGGCCTGCGCCGCGTCCGCCACCGCGTGGGCTTGGGCGTCGGTGATGGAACCCCCGGCCAATTTGATCCGGCAAATGCCGCCGTCCAACGCCTGGACAATACGCAGCAACCCCGGACAAGCCGAGGGGCGCAAGGTATTTACAGCGGGCGTCTGGTTCACGGGGCTACCGGTTGACGGGTAAAGGCGCGGTATTATGCCTGCTTTGTCCGGCGGCATGAAAAGCCTGCCCGTCGGATGTCGTTCAAGGAATTCATATGTCGCCCTGGCTGACGGTTGTAGGCATCGGTGAAGACGGCTTCAAGGGCCTGGGCAGGAATGCCCGGCATGCCCTGCTGCGCGCCACGCGGATTATAGGTGCTCAGCGCCAGTTGGACCTGTTGCCGGTGTGTATTCGCGGCGAGCGTGAGGTGTGGCCGAGCCCTTTCTCCCTGGAACCGGTACTGGCGCGGCGCGGGGAACCGGTGTGCGTGCTGGCCAGCGGCGATCCGATGTTCTATGGCGTGGGCGCGAGCCTGGCGCGGCAGGTGGCGGCGGATGAGTTGCTGATCTTGCCGGCGCCGTCGTCGGTATCGCTGGCAGCGGCGCGGTTGGGTTGGCCGTTGCAGGACGTGGTGACGTTGTCTGTGGTGGCTCGGCCGTTGGCGGCGCTGAATGCGCACCTGGCCAGTGGCGTGCGGTTGTTGGTGTTGAGCAATGACGGTCGCAGCCCGGCGTTGATTGCCGCTTTGTTGGCTTCGTGCGGATTTGGGCCGAGCCGCATTTCTGTGTTTGAACACCTGGGCGGCGCGAATGAGCGGCGTCTCGATGGGCAGGCTGCAGGTTGGCAACACGCTTGCGTCGCCGATTTGAACCTGGTTGCGATCGACTGCGTGGCTGACCCGCAGGTTGTGCGCCTGTCACGTCTGGCCGGTTTGCCGGATTCGGCCTTCAAACACGACGGCCAACTGACCAAACGCGACGTACGCGCCATGACCCTCGCCCGCCTCGCGCCAATGCCCGGCGAATTGCTGTGGGATGTGGGCGCGGGCAGTGGCTCCATCGGCATTGAATGGATGCGCACTCACCCCAGTTGCCGCGCAGTGGCGATTGAAGCCGATGAAGGTCGCCAAGGTTTGATCGAACACAACCGCGATGCGCTGGGTGTGCCTGGGCTGCAGCTGGTTCGCGGTAAGGCACCGGACGCGCTGCAAGGTTTGGAAGCACCGGATGCCATCTTCATCGGCGGCGGCGTCACCCGCGACGGCGTGCTCGACACCTGCTGGCAACAGCTGCGACCAGGCGGACGGTTGGTTGCCAATGCTGTAACCCTGCAAAGTGAAATGTCCTTGATGGAATGGCGCGCCCGGCATGGCGGCGAACTGACTCGCATCCACGTGGCCCAGGCGCAGCCGCTGGGGGAGTTTGATACGTGGCGCCAAGCGTTGCCGATCACCTTGCTGGACGTGGTCAAGCCGCTATGAAGCGCATTCTCTTGCTGGGTGGCGTGACTGAGGCCTTGGCCATTGCGCGCACTTTGGGCCCGGAACATATCTACAGCCTGGCCGGCGTTGGGCGCGTGCCGACCGATCTGAACTGCCAAGTGCGGGTCGGTGGTTATGGTGGCGCCGAGGGCTTGGCGCGGTTTGTTCGGGATGAGGGAATTGGCCTGATTCTCGATGCGACTCATCCGTATGCGGCGCAGATCAGCCGCAATGCGGCCGAAGCTGCGCAGCTGGGTGGCGTGCCTTGTTGGGCATTGCGACGCCCGGCGTGGCAGCCGCAGGCAGGAGATGATTGGCGAGAGGTCAGTGATTGGGCTTCGTTGATCGAATCGCTCAAACCTTTCAAGCGCCCGCTGTTCACGCTGGGGCGCGAGCCGTTGCAGCACCTCGACGAAATCCCCGTCGAACAGTTTTGGACGCTGCGCGCACTGGATGTGTACCCCGGGAATGACCGGTGTGAAGTGATCGGCGCGCGCGGGCCGTTTCTGATCGAGGACGAGCGTGCGTTGTTTGAGCGACGCGGCATTGATGTGTTGATCAGCAAGAACAGCGGCAGCACCGCGACGGAGCCGAAGCTGGAAGTGGCGCGAGAGCTTGGAATACCGGTGCTTGTCTTGAAGCGGCCGGTGTTGGCAGCGGTGGATCGGGAGTTCACCAACGTGGCTGCGGTGCTGCAGGCAATCACCACGCTGTAAACACCACTGATCCCCTGTGGGAGCGGGCTTGCCCGCGATAGCGTCCTGTCAGCCAACTCATCTATAACTGATGTACCGCAATCGCGGGCAAGCCCGCTCCCACATTTGGACGGTGTTGTCAGGCTACAGTTGTCGCTGGGCCGCAGCCCTTGTGCACACGATCCGCGAGCAACTGCGCCAGCTCAATCAATTGCGCAACGCCCAACAATTCCTCTCGTTTCGAGCCTTCCAGGTTAAATGCCAGATCGCAGCTCAGCGCATTAGCTGAGGCGAGGGTTTCGCTGAGGTTGACCAGCAGGTCTTCGGCGCTGATGCCGTCGGCAACGGTGAAGAGCCGAACGGGGGGATTGGGGGTGGGTTTGATCATTGTGAAGCTCCTTAGGAAAGTGGAGCTGCCACTGATTCGCCGCGACGCGATAGAGGGTGGCAGCTGTACGCAGGTTCGCGGACCGGTCCTAAGGAAACCCGGCATACCCGAAGGTATCCCGCGCACAGCCGCCATAGCGCCGCACAGTAGACGATAAAAAAGCGTCAACTGAAAGCAGACGATGACGCTTAGCGTCCATAGGAATCCGGGCCGCGACGCCCGGCCGCTGAGTTTGCAGCGGTGTACGGAGACTAGGGATTGAGTTTCCTAGGGGCAACCTTAAAGGCTTGTCGGATATTTCTGTTGACCGATCGTTCCCACGCTCTGCATGGAAACGCATCCTGTGACGCTCCGCATCACGACTTCAACGGCAGACCCGGAGCGTCCAGGGCTGCATTCCCAGAGCGTGGGAACAATCAATTCGAGCCGAGTGCAGTCCTAAATGTGGGAGCGGGCTTGCTCGCGAAGACTGTGTGTCAGCCACCACATGTATTGGCTGACACTCCGCTTTCGCGAGCAAGCCCGCTCCCACATTTAGAGCTGCGTTGCCTTTGAGATCGGCAACCTCTCAGTTCCCGTCTATCCTGAAACCAGCAGCTGCGACACCAAACCACACCGCCCCTTTTTACTTATCCCCTACGATCAGGCTAAATACCCGCCTGATCGTTTAACCCTACGGATTGTCCGCCATGGCCCGTCAACGCTTTGCAATTGTGTGGATCGCCTGCTTGGCAGTGCTGTTCAACGCCTTTGCCATGCCGATGGCCGGGGCGATGCAGCAGTCCCAGGACCCGGTGCAGCAATTGCTGTGGGGCAGTTTCTGCTCCTCCAATGGGGCGAGTTTCAAGACGATTGCCCTGGGCAAGCTGGAGATCCCGGCGCCGCAGCAGGACGACCACTCCACCATGCAGCATTGCTGGTGTTGCTCGGGCTCGGCGCCGTTGGTGGCGCTGCCGGGGCATGTGCCGCAGTTGTACCTCACCCAATTCAACACCTCACACAGCTTGCCGCCGCCCCGGCTGCTAAGCCCGACCCCGCGCCAGCAATGGCCAAGCCTCAACCCGCGCGCCTCTCCAACGGTCTGATTTCTTCGCAAGTGAACTGCGTTTAGAACCGTTCTGGAGAACTGCCATG
>Ga0105244_10001995_pt1 | contig 15731 bp, 11 predicted proteins | sample KBSM44metaG_FD_80423 | JGI IMG/M metagenome (GOLD analysis project Ga0105244, IMG submission 80423) | Miscanthus rhizosphere microbial communities from Kellogg Biological Station, Michigan, USA - KBS M4-4 metaG | ecosystem: Host-associated > Plants > Roots > Rhizosphere > Soil | place... | reverse complement strand
TGGCCGCCAGCAGGGCCAGCGCGACCAGGTTCAGCACCAGCGTCCCGGCCGGGAATTGCAGCACCAGGCCGATGCTGACCCCGGCCTTGACGCTGACATGCCAGCTGCCGTCGGCCGCAAAGTAGCTGGCCGCCTGCAAGGCATAGTACAAGCCGCCGCCCCACAGACCGGCGCGGCGGCGCTTGAGCGCGGCCACGGCCGACAGGAAGCCCAGCAGCGCGGCGCCAAAGACAAAGTACAGGTCGCTCCCGGCCAGCCGCTCGCCCAGCAGGCCGAGGCAGACGCCCAGCGCCAGCGCGCTATTTAACAGCAGTACCCTGGCCAGCCATTTTTCAAATTCCTGCATGTGCCGCTCCAAAACGGGCTTGATAGTCGGACGGCGCCACGCCCAGCTGGGCGGCAAACGCGCGCCGCAGATTGTACTCGCTGCCGAAGCCGCTCTGGCGGGCGGCGCGCTTGACCGTCATGCCGGGCTGTTCGAGCAGCAGGCAGGCCGCTTCCATGCGCAGGCGCTGCAGCAGCTGGGCCGGCGACAGCCCGGCTTCCTGCTGCAGGCGGCGGTGCAGGGTGCGCACCGAAACCGCCAGCGCGGCAGCCATCTGTTCGACGTCCAGCGGCTGCGCCAGGCGCGGGCGCAGCCAGGCGGTCAGCTGGCCGGCCAGGCCCTGCGGCACCGCTTGCGCCAGCAGTTCGGCGCTGAACTGGCGCTGGCCGCCGGGGCGCTTGAAAAACACCACCAGCCGCTTGGCCACCGCCAGCCCGGCGGCGCGGCCGCGGTCTTCCTCCACCAGGGCCAGCGCCAGGTCGATGCCGGAAGCGATCCCGGCCGAGGTGTACAGCGCGCCGTCGCGGATGTAGATGGCGTCGTCCTGCACCGTGATGGCGGGATGCTGGGCTTGCAGCGCGGCCGCGTCCTGCCAGTGGGTCACGGCGCGGCGGCCGTCCAGCAGCCCGGCGCGCGCCAGCACGAAAGCACCGGTGCAGACCGAACCGCAGCGGGCGGTGTGGCGGGCGGCTTGGGCGACCCAGTCGATCAACGCCGGGTCCAGCGCCGCGCTGGTCCCCGCTTCCAGCCCGCGGCCGCCGGCCACCAGCAGCGTGGCGCCGGCCAGTTTTGCAGGCTCGGGCAGCGGTTCCGCGTGCAGGGCCAGGCCGGCGCTGGAGGCCACCATGCCGCCGCCGGGGGCAATCAGGTGGATGGCGTAGGGCTCGGGGAAGCCAGCGTCGCGCGCTTCATCGTTGGCGCTGGAGAAGACCTGGGCCGGGCCGGTGGCGTCCAGCAGCAAAAAGCCGGGATAGACCAGTAGCCAGATGGGGATGGGTGTCATGTGGCAGATATTCAACCATCAATGTCATTTGTGTCAATCACGCCGGTGGCACCATGTGGGCATAAGGAGGGCGATATGACACGCACTGTAGGTATTTACATCTTTGACAACGTGGAAGTCCTGGATTTTGCGGGGCCGTATGAAGTGTTCACCTGCGCCAGCCGGGTGGCCGGAGCCGAACCGTTGCGGGTCCGCACCATCGGCGCAACCCGCGCGCCGGTGCGGGCGCGGGCCGGGCTGGTGCTGCATCCTGAGGCGACCTTTGCCGATTGCGGGCCGATTGATGTGCTGATCGTGCCGGGCGGGGTGGTCAGCGCCGAGCTGGCGCGGCCGGAAGTGATTGCGTGGATCGCCGGCATGGCGCGCGAGGCTGAACTGACCGCCTCGGTCTGCACCGGCGCCCTGCTGCTGGCCGCCGCCGGCCTGCTCGACGGGCGCGAAGCCACCACGCACTGGGAGGATGTGGCCGAGCTACAGTCCGGCTGGCCGCAAGTCAAGGTGCGCAGCGACCAGCGCTGGGTCGACTGCGGGGAGGTAGTGACGTCGGCCGGTATTTCGGCCGGCATCGACATGTCGCTGCACCTGGTGGAAAGGCTGGCCAGCCGCAGCTTGGCCGAACGCACCGCACGCCAGATGGATTACGCCTGGCAGGACGCAGGACTCACACGCGCGGCAGGGTGACGGTAACGCACAGGCCCAAGCCGTCGTCGCCGGGGGACAGGGTAATCGCCCCCCCATTCCGCTCCGCCGCCCGCTCGGCAATCGCCAACCCCAGCCCGCTGCCCGACTGCTCCTGCCCCGGCACCCGGTAAAACCGCTCAAACACCTTCTGCCGCAAACCCTCCGCAATCCCCGGCCCCTGGTCGCGCACCGTCAGCCGGTAAGCGTCAGCCTCCGCCGCCAGCCCCACCATCACCCGCCCATTCTCCGGCGAGTACTTGATCGCATTGCTGACCAGGTTATCCAGCAAGGCCGCCATGCTTTCCACATGCAGCGCCATCACCCACTCGCCCTCGGCCTGGAACTCGATCTCGATCCCGCGCTGCATGGCCAGCGGCGCCGCCGCCGCCAGCCGGCTCCGCACCAGCCCGCCCAGCCCGGTCTGCGGCAACGGTTCGGTGCTCGGCTCGGCCCGCGCCCGCTCGAACGCCAACAACTGATGCACCATGTGCGTGGCCCGCGCCACGCCCTCGCGCAAACCCTGCCCCGCTTCCGCACTGCGCGCCGGCTGCGCGGCCACGCTGCGGCTCAGCAGCAAATGCGCATTGATCTGGATCGCCGCCAGCGGCGTCTTCAGCTCATGCGCCGCATCGGTCAGGAATTCATGCTCGCGCTCGATGCGCTGGCTCAAGCGCATCATCAGGCGATTGATCGCCTCCACCAGCGGCGACAGCTCGCGGTACGGCGATGCCGGCAGCGCGGTCAAGTCGGACACAGCGCGCGCCTCGATCTGTTCCGCAATCGAGCGCAGCGGCTTCAGGCCGATGCCGACGATCAGCCACGCCGGCAACAGCAGCAAGGGCAGGCTGAATATCGTCGACGACAGCAAAAAACTCACGCCGGAAAAACTCAGCATCCACTCATCATCGACCTCGTGGCTGCGCTCGACCACCAGCCCGCTGGCCGCATCGCGCTCGACCGCACTGACCCAGGCATTGGCCTTGCGCGCCGCCGCGCTGCCCGGCGATGGCAGCAGGTCCGGCAAATCGGGCAGCGAGTTGTACACCAGCGCGCCGTGCTGCCACACCCGCAGCCGCACCCGCGAGTGGTAGTCGAGCTCGCGGAACATCTCGCGCCGCACTGCTTCCAGGGTGGCCGCCGCCTGCTGCATGCGCGGACGGTCGCCGGCGATCTCGCTCAAATGCAGCAGCACTTCGCGCGTGTGCGCCGCATTTTCGCTGGCGGTGCGGGTGCGCTGGGTGGCCTTGGCTTCCACCGCCACGTAGGTGAAGCCGGCCAGCGCCACCAGCGCGATCACCGCCGTGAAGCCCAGCATCAGGCGGCGGAACAGGGAGGAGGGATTATTCATGCGGCCGCTGCGCCATGTAGCCAACGCCGCGCACGGTGCGGATCAGGCGTTCGCCGACCTTCTTGCGCAGGTTGGAGATGTGGACGTCCAGCGTGCCTTCGCTGTGCGGCAGCACGCCCTGCTCCAGCTCGGCGCGGGTGAGCACCCGGCCCGGCTCCTTGACCAAGGCCAGCAGCAGCGCAAACTCGGTGCGCGACAGCGACACCGGCGCCCCGGCGCGCGTGACCAGCAGGCGCCGCTCGTCGAGCACCAGCTCGCCGAAGCTCCAGCCGCCGTCGGCATTGCCGTTGGCGCGCCGCACCACCGCGCGCAGGCGCACCAGCAGTTCCGGGATCTCGAACGGCTTGATCAGGTAATCGTCGGCGCCGGTGTTGAAGCCGTTGAGCCGGTCTTCCAGGCTGTCGCGCGCGGTCATGATCAGCACCGGCACCTGCAAGCCTTGCGCGCGCAGTTCGCGCAGCAGGTGGGCGCCATCGCCGTCCGGCAGGCCGAGGTCGAGCAGCACCGCATCAAAGACCTCGCTTTGCAGGCGCGCCAGCGCGCCCTCGGCCAGGCGCAGCCACAGCACCGCGTGGCCTTCGTCCTGCAGCACCGCCAGCAGCGCGCGGCCGATGGCCAGGTCGTCTTCTATCATCAGAATTTTCATGCCGAAAGTGTAGCGCGCTTTGCACGCTGCAAACGGCCATGCCGCCAAAACGCCACAAGCTCGCTTTTGCCATGAAATCAGGCACTTGGCTGCCAACCTTCAGGCTTCCTTTATTTTCGGCCGCGCGCCGTCGTTGACCCTGCCGGGCTGGCTGCGACACCATGCATTCCGCAGTCCACAATAAATCAAAAAGGGAGACGTATGACCAACAGTACCGCATTCCGCCTCACGCCGCTGGCCGCCGCCTGCGCGCTGATGCTGCTGGGCGCCGCCGGCGCCGGCCACGCGCAACAAGCCGACGCCGCCGCCAAGCCGGCCGACGGCGAGCTGGCCACCGTGACCGTGTCCGGCATCCGCCGCGGCATCGAGGAAGCCATTTCGATCAAGAAGAACGCCAGCTCCATCGTCGAGGCCATCTCGGCCGAAGACATCGGCAAGCTGCCCGACACCACCGTGGCCGAATCGATCTCGCGCCTGTCCGGCGTCACCACCCAGCGCAACAAGACCAACGGCAAGGCCACCGACGTGTCGGTGCGCGGCCTGTCGCCGAGCTTTAACGGCGCCCTGCTCAACGGCCGCGAGCAGGCCTCCACCAGCGACGCGCGCAGCCCCGAGTTCGACCTGTTCCCGTCCGAGCTGACCGGCTCGGTGCTGGTGTACAAGACGCCGGACGCCAGCCTGATGGGCCAGGGCCTGGCCTCCACCATCGACCTGCGCACCCTGCGCCCGCTCGACTTCGGCCAGCGCGTGCTGGCGGCCTCGGTGCGCAAGGAGCGCATCGGCTTCGGCTCCGGCGCCGAGGTGGGCGCAGGCCACCGCAAGACCTTCAGCTACGTCGACCAGTTTGCCAACCGCACCATCGGCCTGTCGCTGGGCCTGACCACGCTGCGCCAGGACAATGGCGGCGAACTGAAATTCGACAGCTGGGGCGGCTGGGCGCCGACGCTCGACTACAACGGATCGCAAGTGGCGGTGCCGGGCGGCTTCCTGGCCGAGACTTCGCGCCGCAAGGCCGACCGCGACGGCGCCTCGCTCACCCTGCAGTACAAGCCGAACCAGAACTTCCGCACCACGCTGGACGTGTTCTACTCGCGCGGCGACGAGTCCACCAAGAAGACCGGCATTGAAGGCGCGGTGGCGTTCGGCACCGGCCCCTACGATCCGAACGGGGTGCTGTCGAACGCGGTGATCGCCAACGGCGTGGCTAGCAGCGGCACCATCAGCAATTACAAGGCCGACGTGCGCAACCACCTGTACTCGAACCAGGACCGGCTGGCCTCGTTCGGCTGGAACAGCGAGCTGAAACTGGGAGAGCAGTGGCGCGTGGAAGCCGACCTGTCGCACTCGCACGGCGTGAAAAACATCTCCAATTACGAGACCACCGCCGGCCAGCCGGGCAACACGCCGGCCAGCCAGCTGGGCAGCATCTCGTACACCGGCTTCAATGGCAGCAACTTTGCCGATGTGAAGTACACCACCAGCCTCAATTACGCCGACCGCAAGATCGCCGTGCTGACCGACGTCGACGGCTGGGGCGGCGGACCGAACTCGCCGCAAGCGGGCTACGTGGCGCTGCCCAATATCGAGGACATCGTCAACGCCGTACGCCTGAGCGCCCACCGCGAGCTCGACTGGGGTCCGCTGGCCAACGCCCACTTCGGCGCCAACTTCACCAAGCGCGACAAGTCGCGCACCGGCCAGGAAGGCCGCCTGTCGATCAAGGGCGGCGACGGCTACGCCAGCGTGGCCATGCCGGGCACCGACGTCGCGGCAGCCGGCGCCTCGGGCCTGATGGTGGCCTCGTTCGATCCGAGCGGCACGCTGGGCACCATCTATGACCTGAACCGCTGGGTCGATTCCACCGTGCTGTCGCGCGACTGGTCGGTGCGCGAGAAGGTCGCCACCGCATATGCGATGGCAGATCTGGACGGCACGCTGGGCAGCCTGCCCTACAGCGGCAACTTCGGCCTGCAGGTGGTGCACACCAAACAGGAAGCGTCCGGCAACCAGGTCGACCTGGCCAACTGCAAGGGCATCACGGTTGATACCTGCCCGTACAAGGTGCGCACCGACGGCACCAGCTACACCAACGTGCTGCCCAGCCTGAACGTGGCGTTTGACCTCGGCCACGAGCAAAAGCTGCGCCTCGGCGCCGGCAAGCAAATCTCGCGCGCCAATCTGGACAACATGAAGGCCAGCATGGACTTTGCGGTGCAGAACGCCACCTCGGTGGCGCCGGCGCTGACCGGCTTTGCCGGCAACCCGCAGCTCAAGCCGTACCAGGCCCGTTCGCTCGACCTGTCGTATGAAAAATACTTCGGCAAGAAGGGCTACCTCAGCGTGGCGACCTTCTACAAAAAGCTCGACAACTACATCATCAATGCGCCGATGGAGTTCGACTTCAAGCAGTACACCAGCGCCTCGACGCCGCTGCCGACTTCCGGCCCGTACAAGGATTCCACCATCGGCTTCCTGACCATGCCGCAGAACGGCCAGGGCGGCAGCATGCACGGCTACGAGCTGGCCATCAACGTGCCGTTCGCGCTGGCGACCCAGTGGCTGGACGGCTTCGGCGTGGCGGCCAACTACTCGTACACCGACAGCTCGGTCAAGCTGCCGACCAGCGGCTTCGTCTCGCCGCAGAACGGGCCGGTGTTCAGGGACTCGGTCAGCTCGATCGGCTTGCCGGGCTTGTCGAAGAACGTCAGCAGCGTGCGGCTCTACTACGAGAACCGCGGCCTGCAGCTGGCGTGGGCGGCGCACCGCCGTTCCAATTTCGTCGGCCAGATCCTCGACTACCGCAGCGATTCGCAGTTCACCTTCATCAAGGGTGAGACCATCGTCGACCTGCAGGCGTCGTACGAGGTGCAGAGCGGTTGGCTGAAGGGCGTGTCGCTGTTCCTGCAAGGGCATAACTGGAGCAACCAGCCGTTCCAGGAATACACCGCGGATCCCAAGCTGATTACCAACACCGTCAAGTACGGCCGTACTTACACGGCGGGCCTGAGCTACAAGTTCTGATGAAAAAACTGCTGCTTGCATTACTGCTGGCGGGATCGGCCCACGCGGCCGATCCTTATCAGGCAAAGCCCTACGTGCAGTTCCAGCACGCCGAGTGGAGCAAGAACGCCAGTCTTTACCAGATCAACACGCGCCAGTTCACGCCGGAGGGCACCTTCCGTGCCGCCGAGCGCGAACTGCCGCGCCTCAAGGCGCTCGGTGTCGATATCCTGTGGCTGATGCCGATCCACCCGATCGGCGCGGTGAAACGCAAAGGCACGCTGGGCAGCCCGTACGCGGTGCGCGACCATCTGGCGGTCAACCCGGAATTCGGCACGCTGGAGGACTTCAAGCACTTTGTCGCGGCCGCGCATGCACAAGGCCTGCACGTGATCCTCGACTGGGTCGGCAACCATACGGCGTGGGACCATGTGCTGCGCAGCAGCCATCCCGAGTGGTACGAGAAGGACCGCAAGGGCCAGCCGCATCCGACGCCGTGGTACGACTGGGACGATATCATCGACCTCGATTACAGCCAGCCCGGCCTGCGCCGCTACATGACGCAGGCCATGCGCTACTGGGTGCGCGAGGCGGGCGTCGATGGCTACCGCGTCGACGCGGCCGGCCTGACGCCGCTCGACTTCTGGGAGCACGCGGCGGCCGAACTGCGCGCCATCAAGCCGGTATTCCTGCTGGCCGAATGGGAAAGCCGCGACATGCACGCGAAAGCGTTCGATGCATCCTACGCCTGGAGCTGGTGGGACGGCCTGCGCGCGGTCGCTGAAGGCAAGGCCGACGCCACCTCGCTCTACACCTACTACGCCTGGAACCAGAAGTTTTATCCGAAGCAGGCCTACCGCATGCTGTACACCACCAACCATGACAAGAACGCGTGGGAGGGCACCGAGTTCGAGATCTTCGGGCCGGCGGTCGATGCGGCGATTGCGTTTTCCTTTGTCAGCGAAGGCATCCCGCTGATCTACAACGGCCAGGAAACGGGCAACCGCAAACGGCTGGCCTTCTTCGAGCGCGATGCGTTACAGTGGCAGGCGTCGCCGTACACGGCGCTGTACACCAAGCTGCTCGCCATGAAGAAGCAGCACAGCGCGCTGTGGAACGGCGAGTGGGGCGCCACGATGGAGCAGGTGGTCAACGACGCGCCGAAGCAGGTGTTCAGCTTCGTGCGCCAGAATGCCAACGACAAGGTGTTCGCCGTGTTCAACCTGAGCGCGCAGCCGGTGCAAGCCGGCTTCCGCGACGACCTGCACTTCGGCCGCTATCGCGATTTCAGCACCGGTTCCACGGTACTGGTCGACGACGGCACCCGCTTCGATCTGGCGCCGTGGACCTACAAGATACTGACCAAGGCAGAGTAGATGGAGACCCTGAAAAAAGTAGTGATCGTCGGCGGCGGCACCGCCGGCTGGATGACGGCAGCGGCGCTGGCGCGCGTGCTGGGCGACAAGGTGCACATCACGCTGGTGGAATCGGACGATATCGGCACCGTGGGCGTGGGCGAATCGACCATCCCGATGATCAAGCTGTTTAACCAGGTGCTCGGCATCGACGAAGATGACTTCATGCGCGCGACGCAGGCCACCTTCAAGCTGGCCATCGAGTTCAAGGACTGGGGCCGCATCGGCGACCAGTACATGCACGGCTTCGGCATCTTCGGCCAGGATCTGGCGACGCTGCCGTTCTACCAGTACTGGCTGCGCATGCAGCAGGCGGGCAAGGCGCCGCCGCTGGAAAATTATTCGATCAATCGCATGGCCGCCAAGGCCGGGAAGTTCATGCGTGCCGACCGCTCGCACGGCAACTCGCCGCTGGCCGATATCGTGCACGCCTTCCACTTCGACGCCGGCCTGTATGCACGCTACCTGCGCCAGTATGCCGAGGCGCGCGGCGTGCACCGCATCGAGGGCAAGGTGGCCGATGTGCTGACCCGCTCTTCCGACGGCCACGTCGACGCGCTTCGCATGGAGAACGGCGACTTGATCGGCGGCGAATTGTTCATCGACTGCTCGGGCTTCCGTGGCCTGCTGATCGAGGAGGCGCTGCACACCGGCTTCGAGGACTGGTCGCACTGGCTGCCGTGCGACCGCGCGTGGGCGGTGCCGTGCGAGCTTGGCGAGCAACTGCTGCCATACACGCGGGCTTCGGCGCGGCCGGCCGGCTGGCAGTGGCGTATCGGCCTGCAGCACCGCACCGGCAACGGCCATGTGTACTCATCGAAGTTCATGAGCGACGACGAAGCGCGCGCGCTGCTGTTGGACAGCCTCGATGGCCGCCCGCTGGCCGAGCCGCGCATGCTGCGCTTCACCGCCGGCAAACGCAAGCAGGTGTGGAACAAGAACGTGGTGGCGGTCGGGCTGTCGTCGGGTTTCCTGGAACCGCTGGAGTCGACCAGCATTCACATGGTGCAGTCCACCATCGCGCGTTTGATCACCTTCTTCCCGGATAAGGGCTTCAGCGCGCCCGATATCGCGGAGTTCAACCGCCAGTGCGCGTTCGAGATCGAGCGCATACGCGACTTCATCATCCTGCACTACCACGCCACCGAGCGCGATGACACGCCGTTCTGGAAATACGTGCGGACGATGGAAATTCCCGACACGCTGCGCGAGAAGATGGAGCTGTGGCGCACGCGCGGACGCATCGTCCGCGTCGACAACGAACTGTTTGCGGAAGTGGGCTGGCTGCAGGTGCTGGAAGGTCAGCGCGTGCCGGTGGCCGGCCACCATCCGCTGGCCGACCTGATGCCGGAACAGGAAATCGCCGACTACCTGGGCGACATCGCCTCGGTGATCGGCAAGTGTGTAGACCAGATGCCGACGCACGCCGCCTTCATCAAGGCGCGATGTGCCGCAAGTTAAAAGGAGTTTTTAGTGCAGACCCATTCCCTGCAAGTCCGCTGGATATCCGCCGCCTGCATGATGCTGGGCGTGTACGCCAGTGCGGCGGCCGAAGTGCTGGCCACCGTGTCCTCGCCCAACCGCGCCATCAGCGTGGCGGTGCAGCTGAACGACGGCGGCCGCCTCGCGTATGAAGTACAACGCAACGGCAAGCCGCTGATCGCCGCCTCGCGCCTCGGCTTTTTGCTGGCGAATGCGCCGCAGATGGACAACGGATTTTCGCTGGCTTCGCAGGCGGTGTCCGAACACGATGACACATGGGAGCAGCCGTGGGGCGAGCGCCGCTACGTGCGCAACCACTACAATGAACTGCGGCTGGAACTGGTGCAGAAGGCGTTGGCGAACCGCCGCATGGCGCTGGTGTTTCGCGTGTTCGACGACGGCATCGGCTTCCGCTATGAATTCCCGGAGCAGCCGCAATTGCCGGAGACGAGCATCAGCGATGAGCTGACCGAATTCGTGGTGGCGCCGCAGGCGTATGCGTGGTGGCAGCAGGCCGGCGAGCAGGCGGCGCTGGAATATGCGATCCGCAAGTCGCCGTTGAGTGAAGTGGGCATGGCGAATACACCGCTGACCATCCGCACGCGCGATGGCACGCACATCGCCTTTCACGAGGCGGCGCTGGTCGACTATGCCTCCATGTGGCTGCGCAAGGTGGAAGGCCAGAAGCTGCGCGCGCATCTGACGCCATCCGCGTTCGGCCCGGCGGTACAGCGGCGCGGCGCTTTCACCACACCGTGGCGTACGATGCAGATCGCCGACAACGCGGCCGGCTTGTACATGTCGGATCTGGTGCTGAATCTGAACGAGCCGAATAAGCTGGGCGATGTGTCTTGGGTTCACCCGTCCAAGTTTGTCGGCGTGTGGTGGGAGATGCATCTCGATAAAACCACCTGGAGCTCGGGCGCGCGGCATGGCGCGACCACGACCAACGCCAAGCGCTATATCGACTTCGCGGCGGCCAATGGCTTCCGCGGCGTGCTGGTGGAAGGCTGGAATCTGGGATGGGACGGCAACTGGTCGGGCAGCGGTTCGGAGTTCAGCTTCACGCAGGCGTATCCGGATTTCGATTTGCCGGCGGTGAGCGCGTATGCTTTGCAGAAGGGTGTGCGCCTGATCGGGCATCACGAGACGGGCGGTAATATCGCGCGCTACGAGCAGCAGATGGATGCGGGCTACCAGCTGTATGCGAAGCTGGGTGTGGACAGCATCAAGTCCGGTTATGTGACGGATGCTGGTGCGGCGGTGTTTGCCGGCCCGGATGGCGGCACGCATTTCGGCTATACCGATTCGCAGGAAGGCTCGCGCCATTACCTGAAGGCGGTGACCGAGGCGGCGCGCTACAAGCTGGCCATCGATACGCATGAACCGATCAAGGACACCGGCTTGCGCCGCACCTATCCGAACTGGATTTCGCGCGAGGGGGCGCGAGGCATGGAGTACAACGCGTGGGGCTCGCCGATCAACAGCGTCGATCATGAAGTGAACCTGGTGTTCACGCGCATGCTCAGTGGGCCGATGGATTACACGCCGGGCATCCTGAGCCTGGAGGGCGTGAAGGGGCGGCCGATCAACTCGACGCAGGCCAAGCAGCTGGCCAGCTTTGTGGTGATCTACTCGCCGGTCGTGATGGCGGCGGATCTGATTGAGAATTACGAGAAGTATCCGGGTCCGTTCAAGTTTATCAAGGACGTGCCGACCGACTGGAGCGACACGCGCGTGCTGCACGGCGAGTTGGGCGAGTATGCGACCATCGCCCGCAAGGACCGGCGCTCGGAGGACTGGTACGTCGGCTCGGTCACGGATGGCAATGCGCGCAACTTGCCGCTGCCGCTGACCTTCCTCGATCCGGGCAAGCGCTACGTGGCCGAGATTTACCGCGATGGCGAGCATGCCGACTACCGCACCATGCGCCGCTTCGACCTTGTAATCGAGAAGAAGACCGTTACCTCGAAGACCGTCCTCCAGCTCAGGCTGGCCCCCGGCGGCGGCCAGGCGATCCGCTTCTCGCCGCTGGCAGGCTGATTGCAGCCCTTAGACTTCCCGGCAACGGTCAGCGCGCAGCCAGCGCACACTACCGGGAAAGCGCAGCCAGAGGGTTTTCCAAGCGTTGCGCGTGCCGCAGCCACGATGATTCGCCAAGCGTGACGGCGTGGTCGCCGCGCCGTCGCTGATGATTTGTTCGTTTTCGACCGTGGCGTAGACCGAGCGGCCGCAGTAGATGCTGCGCAGTTCGGTGCCGTTGGGGAGGAATAGCTGCTTCCATTGGTAGCCCTTGGTGGCGCTACCGATGACGGCGGGTGCTGGCTGCACTGGCAGAATTGGCAAGGCTGGCGGTGCGGGGTCGGGCTGGCACATGTGGTGGTCCATTTCACTACCCCTCTAAAACGTCTAAAAGCTCTAGAACGCTCTAAATCGTTAGAGAACGCTCTAAAAATTTTCTAATTTGTCTATTTGTTCTAAAAACTCTCTATGTTTTAGAGCGAAATCTAACGAAATAGTTCGATTTCTAGCGAAATAGACGTTTTAGAGTTTTTAGAGCCCACGTGAAAAGGGCACCTATCCATATCGATACGGCATACCGGCATAATATTTTCGTCTGGAAGCGCTGCCAGCCGGATGACGTAACCGGCCTGTCATACACGCTGATTACCCTTGGGCGTTTTTTCAACTACCCACGGTAACCAACATGCAACTGCTTTCACTGCGTCCCCACCTGCTGGCCCTGAGCATCGCGCTGGCCTTGAGCGCCTGCGGCGGCTCCAACACCGAAGACCAGCCGCTGGTCATCCCGGCGGCGCCGGCCGATCAGGGCGCCGCTGAAACCGTCGCCGTGCCGAGCGCCACCGCCTTTGTCGACACCATCGCCACCAACCAGCGCGGCGACGCCCGCTACGCCACCGTCGCCACCAACGCCGGCGTGCGCGTGCTGAGCGGCTTCCTCAGCATCTGGAAACCGCTGACCGAAATCGTCGACGCCGGCCAGACCGCGCCGGCAGTGGACGGCTTCCCTGCCGTGGCGGCCTCGACCTGGAGCGGGGTGCCGGGCGACGGCACGCCGGACGGCACCATCCTCAACGCCGCCGTGCACCAGGCCAATATCGACTATGTGGTGAAAGCCACCAGCAACCGCACCGCCGCCCAGGCCGTGCAAGCCTATCTGGACGACCGCCGTGGCAAAGGCTACAGCGTGAGCGACGGCATGGGTCCGCTGACCGCCGCCTGGCGCACGGCCGCCCAGCAAACCACCAGCATCACCGAGGTGGCGGCCGACGCCACCACCAAGCTGTACAACGACAGCGGCAACAACACCGGCGTCGGCGGCAGCGCCAACGCCAGCTTCGGCAACGTGGTCGACCTGGTGAACCTGGTCGGCAATAACGCCTCCACCGAGCCGGCCAAGCGCTTCTACAAATACGCGCGTCCATACCGCTGGAGCAGCAGCGTGGTCGTGCTGCCGGCGCTGGTGCCGGCCAAGAGCACCACCCCGGCCACCGATGGCGGCTACACCAGCGGCCACACCGCCGAAGGCGTGCGCGATGCGATCGCCATGGCGTACGCGGTGCCTGAGCGCTTCCAGGAAATGGTCAGCCGCGGCCTCGAGCTGGGCGAATCGCGCATCCTGGCCGGCATGCACTCGCCGCTGGACGTGATCAGCGGCCGCATCCTCGGCACCGCCAGCGCCGCCGCCAACCTGGCCGACGCCGCCAACGCCGCCAAGAAAGCCGCTGCCGTCGCGCAAGCCCACAGCGCGCTGATGGCCGCCACCGGCACCACGGCCGACACCTTTGCCGCCTACGCGCAATCGGGCACGCCAGCGAACGACCGCTTTGCCGACTACGCCACCAACAAAGCCAACTACGCGCGCCGCAGCACCTACAGCTTCGCGCCGATCGCCGCCACCAACGTGGCTGCCAGCGTGCCGAAAGGCGCGGAGGTGCTGCTGGAAACCCGCCTCCCCTACCTGACGGATGCGCAGCGCCGCGTGGTGCTGAAAACCACCGCGCTGGCCTCGGGCTACCCGGTGATGGACGACGCCGAGGGCTGGGGCCGATTGAACCTGTTCGCGGCGGCCGACGGCTACGGCGCCTTCAGCGGCAACGTCACCATCGTGATGGACGCCAGCAAAGGCGGCTTCAACGCGGCCGACCGCTGGCGCAACGACATCGGCGGCACGGGCAAGCTGGTCAAGCAAGGCACGGGCACCCTGAAGCTGGCCGGCGCCAACAGCTGGACCGGTGGCACCGAGCTGAGCGCCGGCACGCTGCAGGGCGAATCGGTCAGCGCGTTGGGCGCGGGCGACGTCTACAACAGCGGCGGCACGCTGGCGGTCAGCGCCCCGGCCGCACTCAAGCTGGGCAAATACACCCAGCTGGCCGGCGGCACCACGCTGGAACTGGCACTGGGCGGCGCGGCGGCGGGCAGCGCCGGCACGGTCAGCGTGAGCGGCATCGCCACCATCGCCGGCGGCACGCTGCGCATCAAGTTCGCCAACGGCTACAAGCCGAAAGCGGGCGACGTGCTCAACGTGATTGCTGCCGGCAGCCTCAAAGGCAAGTTCAGCACCATCAGCATCGACGGCTTCAGCAACGTGACGGCCAACTACGGCGCCACCGCGCTGACCCTGACCCTGGGCTAAGCCGGTGATGCAAGCGCGGCGGCACGCGGTATGATGGCAACATCGTTCCCTTGCCGACCGCGCCATGAACCAACCTGAACTCGATCTCTTCAACGACAAGCTCGAAGCCCACGCGCGCGAAGTCGAGCGTTTTCATGGCGAAGTGGCCAACGTCACACGCCAGATCGCCAACTGCGACAAGCTGGTGCGGCTGGCCAATGCCGGCCTGAGCCAGATCGACAGCAAGATCGCCGAAGCGGTGCGACTCGGCGCCGAGGCCCAGCTGCAAGCCGACGCCGCCGGAGCACAGGCGGCGCAGGCGGCCACCGTGGCCACGCAAGCGGCGGTCAGCGAGATGGTCGGGCAGCTGCAAGCCGCCACCGCCGCGGCGCGCCAGACCAGCCAGTCGCTGAACCTGCTGCAACTGAAGACCGGCAGCTGGATCGCCATCTACGCCGTGCTGGTGCTGCTGTGCTGCCTGGCCACCGGCTACCTGACCGCGTGGGCGCTGCGCGGCAACGCCCTGACGCCGGAGCAAGCCCACTACGTCGAGCTGGGCAAAGCCCACGAAGCGCTACTGGCCAACGCCAGCGACAAGGAACTCAAACAAATCACCGCCATCCGCAACCGGCCGCCGCAAGCCACCAAGGCGAGCGGCGGCAAGTAAGCGTCAGGCGCCCGCCAGTTTGCGGATCACGGCGACTAGGCGGTCGATTTCCTCGTAGGTGTTGTAGAACGCCAGCGATGGCCGCACCGTGGTTTCGACGCCGAAGCGGCGCAGGATCGGCTGCGCGCAGTGGTGGCCGGTGCGCACGGCGATGCCTTCTTCGTTGAGCGCCTTGCCCACTTGCTCGGTGGTATAGCCATCGAGTACGAACGACATCACACTGGCCTTGTCCGCCGCCGTGCCGATCAGACGCACGCCCTTGATCTGCTTGAGCTGCGCGGTGCCGTACACCAGCAGTTCGTGCTCGTAGCGCGCAATGTTGTCGATGCCGATGCGGTTGACGTAGTCGATCGCCGCGCCCAGGCCCACCGCGTCGGCGATGTTGCCGGTGCCCGCTTCGAACTTGTTCGGAATCGGCTGGTACACGGTTTTTTCAAACGTGACGTCGGCAATCATGTTGCCGCCGCCCTGCCATGGCGGCATGTCTTCCAGCACCGCGCGCTTGCCCCACAACGCGCCGATGCCGGT
>Ga0105244_10001991_pt1 | contig 15758 bp, 17 predicted proteins | sample KBSM44metaG_FD_80423 | JGI IMG/M metagenome (GOLD analysis project Ga0105244, IMG submission 80423) | Miscanthus rhizosphere microbial communities from Kellogg Biological Station, Michigan, USA - KBS M4-4 metaG | ecosystem: Host-associated > Plants > Roots > Rhizosphere > Soil | place... | reverse complement strand
TCACCGCGCAGCAGCGCGGCGAGCTGGCGATCTCCGTGGCAGAGGCCAAGGTGCTGGCGCATCAGGCGGGCGTGGAGGTCAGCAATGAGATCTTCGAACTGACCGGCGCGCGCTCAACCTCCGCCAAATTCGGCTTCGACCGCTACTGGCGCAACGTGCGCGTGCATACCCTGCACGATCCGGTCGACTACAAAATCCGCGACCTCGGACGCTATGCGCTCGACGGCACGCTGCCTGAACCTACTGCTTATTCCTGATTTCTTATGACTACTCCCCTGATTCGCATCGAGCGTGCGAGCAAGGCGTTTGGCGATTTCCGTGCGGTGCGCGATGTGTCGCTGGAAGTCAGCCAAGGCGATATCTTTGGCCTGATCGGCAAAAGCGGCGCGGGCAAATCCACGCTGCTTCGTTTGATTAACCTGCTGGAGCGCCCGGACGCAGGCGCGATCACGGTCGATGGCCGTGAGCTGACCTCGCTCTCCAAGCGCGACCTGCGCGACGCGCGCGCCAACATCGGCATGATCTTCCAGCAGTTTAATCTGCTGCAGAATGCCAGCGTGTTTGAGAACGTGGCCTTCCCGCTGCGCATTCACGGCGGCCGCACGAAGCAGCAGATCGCTGCGCGCGTGGCGGATTGCCTGGAGCTGGTGGGCCTGAGCGACAAGAGCGCCAGCTATCCGGCGCAGCTGTCGGGCGGGCAGAAACAGCGCGTCGCCATCGCAAGGGCGCTGGCCAGCGGACCAGCGGTGCTGCTGTGCGACGAGCCGACATCGGCACTCGATGCCGAAACCACACGCGCGCTGCTGGCGACGCTGAAGGATATCAACCAACGACTGGACGTCACCATCGTCATCGTCAGCCATGAGCTGGACGTGATCGGCGAAATATGCAACCGCGTGGCCGTGATCGAAGATGGCGCCATCGCCGAGCAGTTTGCGCTCGACGATGCCGCCAGCCTGTCCGCCCCGCGCCTGACGGCGCTGGGCCGCGAACTGGCCGCTTCCGTCGCAACCCACGCCGCCCTTGCCCCGCTGCCGGAGACCGCCCATGTCTGAACTCATCTCCTCGCTGGCCGTGTCGGCCGGCGCCATCTACGCCATGCTGCCTGAGATGTGGGAAGCGCTCGGCCAAACGCTGCTCATGCTTGGCATCGGCCTGTCGGCCGCAGTGCTGATCGGCGGGCCACTGGGCATCGTCCTGTTCCTGGTCGCCGACGGCCAATCGCTGCAAAACCGCCCTGCCGCGCTGTTACTGGGCTGGCTGGTGAACACCGTGCGCTCGTTCCCGTTCATCATTCTGCTGGTGGCGCTGGTGCCGCTGACGCGCGTGATCGCCGGCACCTCCATCGGCCCGCTGGCCGCCGCCGTGCCGCTGTCGTTCGCCGCCGTTCCTTACTTCGCGCGGCTGGTCGAACAAAACCTGCGCGAAGTGCCGCGCGGCGTGATCGAAGCAGCCCACGCAATGGGTGCATCGGAACTGCAAATCATCCTGCGCGTGCTGCTGGTGGAAGCCCGCTCTGGCCTGGTGCTGGCACTGACCGTGCTGTCGATCAGCTTCCTCTCCTACTCCGCCGTGGCCGGCGTGGTGGGCGGCGGCGGCATCGGCGACCTCGCCATCCGCTACGGCTACTACCGCTTCGAAACCGACATCATGATCGCCACCGTGGCCGTCCTGATCCTGCTGGTGCAACTGATCCAGTTCACCGGCAACCGCATCGCACAACGCATCGACAAACGATAAAAGGAATCACCATGTACACCCGCCGTCAACTCCTGCTGGTCGTAACCGCTGCCGCTATCAGCTTCGCCGCCCACGCCAAAGATCCAAAAGAACTGGTGATCGGCACCAGCGCCGGCCCCTATGCCGACCAAGTCAAACTGGGCATCAAGCCTATCCTGGAAAAGCAAGGCTACAAAGTCAAACTGGTGGAATTCAACGACTACATCCAGCCCAACTACGCGCTGGCCGAGGGCTCGCTGGACGCCAACATCTTCCAGCACATCATCTACCTGACCAAATTCTCGGCCGACCACAAACTGGCACTGTCGGAATTGATCAAGATCCCGACCGCGCCGATCGCCATCTACAGCAAAAAGCACAAGACGCTCAACGATGTGAAGGAAGGCACCACCGTCGCCCTGCCGAACGACCCGACCAACCAGGCGCGCGCGCTGGTGCTGCTGGATCAACTGGGCTGGGTCAAGCTGAAACCGAACACCGACCCGATCAAGGCCTCGGAAAAAGACGTCGCCGCCAACATCAAGAAAATCAAACTGCTGCCGCTGGAAGCCGCGCAACTACCGCGCTCCCTGCAGGACGCCGACTACTCCTTCGTCAACGGCAACTACGCGCTGGCCTCGGGTCTGAAACTGAAAGATGCGCTGATCACCGAGAAAATCTCGCCGTCCTACGCCAACCTGGTCGCCGTGCGCACCGCCGACAAGGACAAGCAATTCGCCAAGGATATCGCCGCAGCCTACCGTTCGCGTGAATTCCTCGAGATCACCAACAAACACTTCGCGGACTACGCCAAGACCGACTACCAGCTCGCGCTGGAAAAGTAATGCGCAAACTCATACGCTTCAACGCCTTCCAGATGAACACCGTGAGCCACCAGTCGCCCGGACTGTGGACTCACCCGCGCAACGACAGCCACCGCTACACAGATCCGGACTACTGGACCGAACTGGCGCAGCTGCTGGAGCGAGGCTTGTTTGACGCCATCTTCCTGGCCGACGTGCTGGGCGCCTACGACGTCTACCAGGGCAGCGCCGATGCAGCCTTGCGGCACGCGGTGCAGGCGCCGCTGAACGATCCGCTGGCGCTGGTGCCGATCATGTCGCAGGCCACCACGCACCTCGGTTTCGGCGTGACGTGCGCGCTCACGTATGAGCACCCATACACCTTCGCGCGCCGCATGTCGACGCTGGACCACCTGACACGCGGGCGCATCGGCTGGAACATCGTCACCGGTTATCTGGACAGCGCGGCGCGCAACCTCGGGCTCAATCAGCAACTGAGCCACGACGAACGCTACGACCTGGCCGACGAATACATGGAAGTGGTCCACAAGCTGTGGGAGCAAAGCTGGGATGCCGACGCCGTGGTCAACGACAAACAGCGCGGCGTGTATGCGGAGCCATCGCGCATCCACCCCATCGCGCACGAAGGCAAATACTTCAAGGTGCCGGGCTTCCACCTGTGCGAACCGTCGCCGCAGCGCACGCCGCTGCTGTACCAGGCCGGCACCTCGCCGCGCGGCACGGCGTTCGCGGCCAAACATGCTGAATGCACGTTCGTCAGCGGTCCAAGCATCCGCGTGGTGAAGAAATACGCCGACGATCTGCGCGCCGCCGTGCGCACCGCCGGCCGCGATGGCGATGCGCTGAAAATCTACGCGCAAGCGCTGATCATCACCGCGCCGACCGAAGCGGAGGCGCGCGCCAAGCATGAAGACTACAAGCGCCACATCGATATCGAAGCGGCGCTGGCCCTGCTGTCCGGCTGGACCGGCGTGGACTTCAGCCAGTTCCCGCCGGACGCCACCATTGAATACATCGACTCCGACGCCGGCCGCTCAGCGCTGGCCTCGTTCAGCGCGGCCGATCCAAACCGCAAATGGACCGTGCGCGAAGCGGCGGAATTCATCGGCCTTGGCGGCCGCGGGCCGGTGCTGGTGGGCGATCCACGGCAGGTGGCCGATCAGCTCGAAATGTGGCAGGACGAAACCGGCATCGACGGCTTCAACCTCGCCTATGCCATCGCCCACGAAAGCATGCGCGACGTGGTCGATCTGATCGTGCCGGAACTGCAGCGGCGCGGCCGCTACCGCACCGAGTACACGGCAGGCACCCTGCGCGAGAAAATCTTCGCCTAGTCGTTGCGCATCTGCGCTTGCGAGACGTTGCTGCCCGGCGGGACGCTCTGCGTCAGCCACACGTTGCCGCCAATGGTGGAACCGGCGCCGATGGTGATGCGGCCCAACACGGTCGCGCCGGCGTAGATCACCACGTCGTCTTCCACGATGGGGTGACGCGGCACGCCTTTGATCAAGGCCCCCTGTTCGTCGGCCGGGAAGCGCTTGGCGCCCAGCGTCACGTGCTGGTACAGGCGCACGCGCTGGCCGATGATGGCGGTCTCGCCGATCACCACGCCGGTGCCGTGGTCAATGAAGAAGCTGCCGCCGATCTGCGCCGCCGGGTGGATATCGATGCCGGTCAGCGAATGCGCAATGTCCGAAATCAGCCGCGCAAGAAACGGCGAGCCGAGACGGTGCAGGCTATGCGCCAGCCGGTAGTACAAGATCGCGATGGTGCCCGGATAGCACAGCATGATCTCGGCCACCGAGGTCGCCGCCGGGTCGCCGGAAAACGCCGCCTGCACGTCGGACACGAGCAAGGCCCGCACCTCCGGCAGGCTGGCCGCAAACTGGCGCGTGATGTCGTGCGCCTTGCGCGTCAGCGCCTCCTCGTCCGGCGTCGCTTCCTCCGACGAGAACTGCAAACCGCGCCGCACTTGCTCGGCCAGCCGGTTCAAGGTGGTATTGAGCGTGTCGCCGACGAAGAAGTCGATGCTCTCGTCGGTCAGATTAGGCCTTCCATAGTGCGTGGGGAACAGCACCGCCTGCAGGCCGTTGACGATGGTGGTCAGCGCATCGCGCGACGGCAGCTCGCGGATGCGGCCGTGATGGCGGATGTTGTGGGTCGCCTCGCGCGACACGCGCAGCTGTTCAATCACGCTGCCGAGGTTCCAGTGCGAGGGCTTGACGGCGGTGCCGTCAAAGGTGTCTATGGTCATGATGTATTGAATATCGCGTAAAATGCCGGGTCCAACGAAGAATACGCGATTCATGAATATTTTGCTGACGCTGCTGTTGGCCGGCCTTTCCATGGTCGGCCCGCTGGCGATTGATACCTACCTGCCCTCGTTCCCGGCCATCACCCAGGCGTTTGACGCCAGCCCGCTGCTGGTGCAGCAGACGCTGTCGATGTTCCTGTTCTGCTTCGCCTTCATGATGCTGTTCTACGGCACCCTGTCCGACTCCTTCGGCCGGCGTCCGGTGATCATGGTATCGCTGGTGCTGTACATCGCGGCCTCGGTGGTGGCGGCGATGGCGCCGTCGCTCGGCGTGCTGCTGGCCTGCCGCATCGTGCAGGGGCTGGCCGCCGGCGCCGGCTCGGTGGTCGGCCGCGCCATCGTGCAGGACCGCTTCTCCGGCGCCGCCGCGCAGAAGATCCTGTCGCACATCATGATGGTATTCGGCCTGGCGCCGGCGATCGCGCCGGTGCTGGGCGGCTGGCTGCAAGTGAGCTTCGGCTGGCGCTCGATCTTCTGGTTCCTCAGCGCCTTCGGTGCCCTGATGCTGCTGGCCGTGTACCGCGCGCTGCCGGAAAGCCTGGCCGTGAAGGACCGCCATCCGTTCCACCTCGGCGTGATCGCAAAAAACTACTGGATGGTGCTGCGCCACCACCACTTCCTGCTGCTGTCGGTGGCGGTGGGCATGTGCTTTGCGGGTGTGGCGCTGTATATCGGCTCCGCCGCCTACTTCGTGATGAACATCCTGCACCTGCCGGAAACCGCGTTCGCATGGATGTTCGTGCCGCTGATTAGCGGCATGGTGATCGGCTCCGCGCTATCGGGCAAATTCGCGCACAAGTTCTCGCGCAAGCAGCAGGTGTGGCTGGGCTTTGCAGTGATGATCAGCGCCGGCATCATCAACGTGGCCTACAACGCCGCCTTCACGGCTGCGGTGCCGTGGGCGGTGATGCCGCTGTTTATCTATTCGTTCGGCCTGGCGCTGGCCATGACGCCGTTGTCGCTGATCGCGCTCGAATACTTCCCGAATAACAGCGGCCTCGCGGCGTCGATGCAGTCCTTCATCCAGATGCTGCTGTTTGCGCTGGTCTCCGGCCTGGTGGCGCCGCTGCTGTTCGACAGTGCGCTGAAACTGGCATGGGGCGTGCTGGCCAGCCTGGTGGCGAGCCTGATTGCCTGGCTGCTGGCGCAAACCGGCAAGCCGGTCATCCACGACTAATTACGGCCACGGCGCGGGATTCAGGTCGATATACTGCGCCCCGCCCTGTTCCGGCTCGCGGTCGGCCGGCGGACCGGCGGGCGCCTGGGTCGGATTGCGCAAGCCGAGTATCTCCTTGCGCGACTCGACAAAATCGGCGCTCGATAGCGGGTGCTCCTGGTCCGGCCAGTTCTCCACCGCCCACGCCTGCAATTGTTCGAAACGCTGCCATAGCTCGCTGATGAAGCGACGGCGCTCATCTTCCTGGTTCATAGAGCCTCCCTCTGTATCTCGGCAGTATGCCCCCGGCCAGCCCGTGGCGTCGGTACGCAAGTTCACGCCCGAGCATGTAAAATAGCCGCATGCGCCTCACATCCTTTACCGATTATTCCCTGCGTACGCTGCTCTACCTTGCAGCCAACCGGGACCGGCTGGTCACCATCCAGGACATCGCCGACCTGCACGTCATATCAAAAAATCACTTAATGAAAGTAGTGTATCAGCTCGGCCTGGCCGGACTGGTGGAGACGGTGCGCGGCCGCAACGGCGGCCTGCGGCTGGCCAAAGAGCCCAGGGACATCAACATTGGCGCGCTGGTGCGCAGCACCGAGACCGACTTCTTCATGGCGGAATGCTTTGACCGCAGCAGCGACACCTGCCCGCTGACGCCCAACTGCAAGCTGAAACACACCCTCAACGACGCCACCAGGGCCTTCCTCGCGGTGCTCGACCAGCAAACGCTGGAAGACATGCTGCCTGCGACCGGTCCGAAGAGCAAGCCGGTGCGCATCATGCGCCAATCAGTAAAAGAATAACTGGCCGTTGTCCTACCTGCTCGGATAACCGCGTCCTACATGGACGCTGCCGCAAGACGTGCATCATAGGCTTTCATCTAACCAAGGAAGCGCTATGACTACCTCTGCACGCCAGGCCTCACCGCCAAGCACTGAACGGGAGGCGCCATGCTGGCCATGAACTATCGCGGTCCCTACCGCATCCGCGCGGCCTACAAGCCCGATCCTGAAATCGAACATCCCGGCGACGCCATCGTGCGCGTCACCCGCTCCTGCATCTGCGGCTCAGATTTGCACCTTTACCATGGCATGGTTCCGGACACCCGGGTCGGCTCCACCTTCGGCCACGAGTTTGTCGGCGAGGTGGTGGAGATCGGCGACGCCGTGCAGCACCTGAAAGTGGGCGACCGCGTGCTGGTGCCGTTCAACATCTTTTGCGGCAGCTGCTACTTTTGCGAGCGCGAACTGTACAGCAATTGCCACAACGTGAATCCCGAGGCCAGCGCGGTAGGCGGCATCTACGGCTATTCGCACACCACCGGCGGCTACGACGGCGGCCAGGCCGAGCTGGTGCGCGTGCCGATGGCCGACGTCGGCCCCATGGTCATCCCGGATGACCTCGACGAGGACGACGCCGTGCTGCTGACCGACGCCGTGCCGACCGGCTACCAGGCCGCCGAGATGGGCGACATCCGCGCCGGCGACACGGTGGTAGTCTTTGGCGCCGGCCCGGTTGGCATCTTTGCGGCCAAGTCGGCCTGGCTGATGGGCGCCGGCCGCGTCATCGTGGTCGACCATGTCGACTACCGGCTGGACTTCGTGCGCCGCTATGCCCAATGCGAGGTGGTCAATTTCAAGGACGTGCAGGACATGGCCCTGCACATCAAGAAAATGACCGACTGGCTGGGCGCCGACGTCTGCATTGACGCGGTGGGCTGCGAGGCCGCCGGCAGCGCCATGCAATCGCTGACCGGCCGCTACGCCATGATCCAGGCCGGTTCGGCGACGGCGCTGCACTGGGCCATCAATTCCGTGCGCAAGGGCGGCAATGTCTCCATCGTCGGCGTGTATGGCCCGACCTTCAACGCGGTCCCGATCAGCAATGCCCTCAACAAGGGGCTGACCTTGCGCATGAACCAGGCCAGCGTCAAGCGCCACTTGCCGCGCCTGCTGGAGCATATCCGCGCCGGCCACCTGAATCCCAAGGAAATCATCACCCACCGCGTGCCGCTGGCCGATGTGGCGGACGCCTACCAGATCTTTTCCGGCAAATTGGACAACTGCATCAAGACCGTGCTGATCCCATCCGGTCCAAGCTCTTGAGGAACCTGACATGCCTAACGAATCCCTACCCTCCACGCTGCGCCGCGACGATATCCCGGGCTGGGGCAGCGATCTCGATCGCGCCAACCGCCCTGCCGTGCCGATGGAGCGTATGCCGGCCCGGCTCGATCATCCGCCGCATCCGCCGGCGCAGCAGCACAGCCACGCCGAAGTGCTGGTGTCGCCCGAGCGTCCCGGCATCACGCCGATCTACGGCACCACGGCCCCGCCGCGTGGCCTCAGCGGCGTGCTGCGCCGCACCGCCTACAAGCAGACCGAAAACGATATCCGCCACTGGCTGCTGCTGTTGCTGGCCGACCGCGTCGACGCGGTGGAAGGCATCGGCGAGGACCTGCGTCACGGCCATATTCCGAATGTGTTCAGCGAGATGGGTTTGCCGGCCGCCTGGAAGCACAACCCGCGCGGCGTGATCCGCAAGGCCGCCATCGGCGCGGCAGTGGTGGGCGTGGGGTACTGGCTGCTCAAGCGCCGTCGCTAAGATTCATTTCGTACTTGTGCATCGCATCGCATCGCATCGCAATGACAGACGAACGCTCACAGCGTGAGCAATGGAGAACAGAAAATGTACGATTACCTGATTGTCGGCGCAGGGATGTTCGGAGCAACCTTCGCCAGGCTCGCAAAGGACGCCGGCAAGCGCTGCCTGGTCATTGACAAACGCCCGCATATCGCCGGCAACTGCTACACCAGCGAGAACGAGGGCATCCAGGTACACGTCTATGGACCTCATATTTTTCATTGCAACGATACCCGTATCTGGGAATTCGTGAACCGCTTCGCCACGTTCAACAACTTCCGCAATTCGCCGGTGGCCATGCACGGTGGGCGCGCCTATTCGCTGCCCTTCAACATGTACACGTTCAACCAGATGTGGGGCGTGACCTCACCGTCGGAAGCGTTGGCCAAGATCGAATCGCAGAAGCTGGTGCTGGACCGACCTCCCGAGAATCTGGAGGAGCAGGCGCTGGTCCTGGTCGGACGCGATATTTACGAAAAGCTGATCCGCGACTACACGAAGAAACAGTGGCAAAAAGATCCGAAGGACCTGCCGGCTGCCATCATCAAACGCCTGCCGGTACGCCTGACTTGGGATAACAATTACTTCAACGACTGCTACCAAGGCATCCCGACCGGCGGCTACTCGGCGCTTTTCGCCAACATGCTCGACGGGATCGAAGTCAAACTCAACGTCGACTACTTCGCTGACCGCGCCATGTGGAACAGCAAAGCCAAACAGGTGGTCTTCACTGGCAAGATCGACGAGTACTTCGACTTCCGCTTCGGCGAGCTGGAATACCGCACCCTGGACTTCGAAACCGAAGTGCTGCCCATTGAGAATTACCAGGGCAACGCCGTCATCAACTACACCGAAGCCGACGTGCCCTGGACCCGCATCATCGAACACAAGCACTTCGAGCCGGGCAACAAGGCGCCGCATACTGTCGTCACGCGGGAGATCCCGGCCGCGTGGTCGAAGGAGAAAGTGCCGTACTATCCTATCGGTGATGAACGCAACATGCGTCTCTTTGAGCGTTACAGCGAGCTGGCGGAGCAGGAGAAGAATGTGCTGTTCGGCGGCCGCCTGTCAGAGTATCGCTACTACGATATGCACCAGGTGATCGGCTCGGCCATGGCGCTAGCAAAGCGGCAACTGGCACCGGCGCACACAGCACCACAGTCCAACCAGGCCCGCGTGCTGGTCTAATCCTGCGCTCTTAGGCCACAACAAGCGATGCCTGTTTGGCCCGCCAGTCGCGCCGGATCGCGATCTGCTCCACTTGATGGCCTTTCGATAATGACTCAGGCGGCGTCCTGGCGCAGCTGCGGCAGGGAGGCCATCAGGTCGGAGAAGCGCTGGCCCTGGATCATGACATGCTCGCGCAGCAGCTGGGCGGCGAGGTCGCCGTCGCCGGCGAGGATAGCCTGGACCACGCCGTCATGTTCGCTCCAGGACGTGGCCAGGCGGTTGCGCACCCGCAGTTGCAGGCGGCGATAGGGACGCAGACGGCGGTACAGGGCGCGCGTCTGCTCGATTAAAAATTGATTGTGGCTGCCCGCGTAGATCGCTTCGTGGAAGACTTCGTTGCGGTAGTAGTAGACGTCCGGCTCCTGCGCATCCAGCGCTTCCTGGCAGGCCTGGTGCGCGGCCAGCAGGGCCTGCTGCTCTTCCGGCGTCATGCGGCGCGCGGCGAGGCGGCCGCAGGTCGATTCCAGTTCCGACATCACCTCAAACATTTCCACCAGCTGCTGCGGACCCAGCTCCGCCACGATGGCGCCGCGGCGCGGCCGGATCACAACCAGCCCCATCGACGCCAGCTGGATCAGGGTTTCCCGGATCGGCGTGCGCGACACACCAAAGCGCGTGGCGAGTTCGGTCTCGTCCAGATGCTGCCCCGGCTTCAGCTCGCCGACGGCTATCAGCTCCTCGATTTGCTCACGCAGGGTGGTGGGATGGGTGGTCATGTCTTCATTATATCGCTTGACAATGTATTCGCAACCGCTATTCTTGTATACATAAGACCGAACGTTGCATAATTCACCCACCCTTGGAGGATGTATGAGCGCTATCACCCGCAGGTCCGTACTGGCCGCTTTGGCTGCCAGCCCTTTTTTGTTGCAGCCTGCCTGGGCGCAGACGGGGCTGAAAATCTCCCACCAGTTCCCCGGTGGCACGCTCACGGAGGGTGATTTCCGTGACCGCCTGACCCGCATGTTCGCGGCCGAAGTGGAAAAGCGCTCCAAGGGCGCGCTCAAGTTTTCCATCTATCCCGGCTCCTCGCTGATGAAGACCAACGCCCAGTTCTCGGCCATGCGCAAGGGGGCGCTGGATTTGTCGCTGGTGCCGCTGTCCTACGCCGGCGGCGAAGTCCCGGAAGTGAACATCGGCCTGATGCCCGGCCTCGTGACCTCCTACGATCAGGCCTACGGCTGGAAGAACGCGGAAGTCGGCAAGGAGCTGGCGCGCATCCTGTACGACAAAGGCATCGTGATGCTGAGCTGGATCTGGCAAGGCGGCGGCATGGCTTCGCGCGGCAAGCCGGTGGTCGATCCCGATGACGCCAAGGGCATGAAGATTCGCGGCGGCTCGCGTGAGATGGACCTGATGCTGAAGGCCGCCGGCGCCGCCGTGGTGACGCTGCCGTCCAACGAAATCTACGCCGCCATGCAGACCGGCGCGATGGAAGCGGCGCTCACCTCCTCCACTTCGCTGATCTCGTTCCGTCTTGAAGAAGTGTCGAAATCGCTGACCACCGCGCGCGCCGGTTCCTACTGGTTCATGCTGGAACCTCTGATGATGTCGCGCTCCGTGTTCGACCGCCTGCCGAAAGACCAGCAACAAATCCTGCTGACCGTCGGCGCCGAACTGGAAGCCTTCGCACTCAAATCGTCCAAGGAAGACGACCAGCAAGTGGCCGCCGTCTATCAGAAGACCGGCGCCAAGGTGGTCGACATGAATCCGGGCGCGCTGAAAAAATGGCAGGACATCGCCAAGGCCACCGCTTGGAAGGACTACAGCGAGAAAAATCCTAGCTGCGCCAATCTCCTCAAACTGGCGGAGAAAACGCTGTGAGCCACGGCGTGGAACTGCAGCCGTCGCGCGGCCCCGCGCCGCCGGACAACGCGGTCATCGCAGCGTTGACGGCGTGGATGGACAAGCTCAATCGCTTCCTGATGATGCTGTCGATGATCGCGCTGGTGCTGACCGCCATCGTGCTGACTTACTCGGTGGTGTCGCGCTACTTCTTTCACGCGCCCACCGACTGGCAGGATGAAGCCTCGGTGTTCATGCTGGTCGGCGTGACCTTCTTCTGCACCGCATACGTCCAGTACCATCGCGGCCATATCGGCATTGAAGCGGTGGCCGGTCTGCTGCCGCGCCGTGTGAATGCGGTGCGGCTGTTCTTCGTCGATCTGGTGTCGATGCTGTTCTGCGCTTTCTTCACCTGGAAATCATGGCTGCTGTTCCATGAAGCGTGGGTCGATGGCCAGACCACCTCCTCCACCTTCGCGCCGCCGCTGTGGATCCCCTACTCCATGATGGCTGCCGGCATGACCCTGCTGACGCTGCAAATCCTGCTGCAAACGCTGGCCCGCCTCACCAACAAACCGGAGCAAGCAGCATGAGTGACCTGACCCTGGGCGCGCTGTACGGCGCCGTAACGCTGGTGGTGATGTTCTCCGGGATGCCGATCGCATTCGCGCTGGGCGTAGTCGCTACTGGCTTCATGTACTTCTTCATGCCGGCATCGTCGCTGGACACCATCACGCAGAACGTCTACGAAGAGATGGCGTCGATCACGCTGCTGTCGATTCCCCTGTTTATTCTGAAGGGTGCGGCCATCGGCAAATCACCGGCGGGTAAAGACCTCTACTCCGCGATACACACGTGGATGCACAAAGTCCCCGGCGGCCTTGGCATCGCCAACGTGTTTGCCTGCGCGCTGTTCGCTGCGATGGCCGGTTCCTCGCCTGCCACCTGCTCGGCCATCGGTTCGGCCGGCATACCGGAAATGCGCAAGCGCGGCTACTCGCCGGGCTTCGCGGCCGGGATCATCGCGGCCGGCGGCACGCTCGGCATTCTGCTGCCGCCGTCGATCACCATGATTTTGTACGCGGTGGCGGCCGAGCAGTCACTGGGCCGCTTGTTCCTGGCCGGGATTGGCCCCGGCATACTGCTGGTGGTGCTGTTCGCCGGCTACGCCGTGTACCGCGCCCGCAAGGAATACCGCATGGCGCTGGACATCTACCAAAAGGGAGGCGAGAAATCTGCCTACCTGGAAGACGAGCACTTTACCCTCAAAGAGAAGGTCGAAATGCTGCCGCGCGTGCTACCCTTCATCGTGTTGTTGATCGGTGTGATGGTGGCCTTGTACGGCGGTTTCGCTACTCCTTCTGAGACGGCGGGCCTCGGCGCGCTGCTGGCGTTGGCGCTGCTGGCCGTGATCTACGGCGTGTGGCGGCCGAAGGACTTGTCTCCGATACTAGGCTCGTCGATCAAGGAATCGACCATGCTGTTGCTGATCATTGGCATGTCGCTGCTGTATTCCTACGTCATGAGCTACCTGCACATCAGCCAGTCGGCCGCCGCGTGGGTGGTCAGCCTGCACCTGTCGAAGTGGGTGCTGCTGGCGGTGATCCTGTTGATGGTGATCGTGTTCGGCTTCTTCCTGCCGCCGGTGTCGATCATCCTGATGACCGCGCCGATTATTCTGCCGCCATTGCGCGAAGCCGGTTTTGACCTGATCTGGTTCGGCATCGTCATGACGGTGGTGATGGAGATGGGCCTGATCCACCCGCCGGTGGGGTTGAATATTTTCGTGATCAAGAACATTGCACCGGACATTCCGCTCAAGGACGTGGTCTGGGGCGTGTTCCCCTTCCTGTTGCTGATGGTGCTGGCGGTTGTGCTGCTGTGCGTCTTCCCGTCGATTGCAACCGGCCTGCCTGACATGATTATGGGAGCAAAATAAAATGTCCTGGAACACCTTGCAGCAAAACCGCACGGCGCGATTGCAGCGCGCCCGCGCGGCGCTGGGCGCGGAACTGGATGGCAAAAGCCTGCCCGCCGCGCGCATCGCCGACCTGCTGCATGCGGTCATCGAGTGCGGCGACCGCGTTTGCCTTGAAGGGAACAACCAGAAGCAGGCTGACTTCCTCGGCCATGCGCTGGCCAATCTCGATCCGGCGCGCGTCAACCAGCTGCACATGCTGCAGTCGGTGCTGGCGCTGCCGGAGCATCTCGACGTGTTCGAACGCGGCGTGGCGTCGCGGCTGGACTTTTCGTTCTCCGGCCCTCAGGCGGCGCGGGTGGCGCGGCTGGCCTCCGCCGGCAAGCTGAATATCGGCGCCATCCACACCTACCTTGAGCTGTTCAGCCGCTACTTCATCGACCTGCCGCCGCGCGTCTGTTTGATTGCGGCGGAATCGGCGGACCGTCACGGCAATCTGTACACCGGGCCGAATACCGAGGACACACCGGCCATCGTCGAGGCCACGGCGTTCAAGCAAGGCATCGTCATCGTGCAGGTGAACAAGCTGGTAGACAAGGTCCCGCGTGTCGACGTGCCGGGCGACTGGGTGGATTTCGTGGTGCAGTCGCCGCGTCCCTACTACATCGAGCCACTGTTCACCCGCGACCCGGCGCAGATTTCGGAGATACAGGTACTGATGGCGATGATGGCCATCAAAGGTATATACGCCGAGTACGAGGTGCAGCGCCTGAACCACGGCATCGGCTTCGACACCGCCGCGATTGAGCTGCTGCTGCCGACCTACGCCGAGTCGCTTGGCCTGCGCGGCAAGATCGGCAAACACTGGGCGCTGAATCCGCACCCGGCGCTGATTCCGGCGATCGAATCTGGCTTTGTCAGCTCGGTACATTCGTTCGGTTCGGAGCTGGGCATGGAGGACTACATCCATGCGCGGCCGGACGTTTTCGCGATCGGCCCGGACGGCACCATGCGCAGCAACCGCGCCATGTGCCAGGCAGCGGGCCACTATGCCTGCGACATGTTTATCGGTTCGACCTTGCAGATCGATTTGCAGGGTAACTCGTCAACCGCGACGGCGGGCCGCATCGCCGGTTTTGGCGGCGCCTCCAACATGGGTGCGGATGCGCGCGGGCGGCGTCACGCCAGCCCTGCGTGGCTCAAGGCCGGCCAGCAGGCGCGCGAGGGCCGCAACACGATCCCGCGCGGCCAGAAACTGGTGGTGCAGATGGTGGAGACCTTCCGCGAGCATATGCAGCCTGCTTTCGTTGAGAAGCTCGATGCGTGGGTGCTGATGGAACAGGCCAAGATGGCGATTCCTCCGGTGATGATTTACGGCGACGACGTCACCCACATCCTGACCGAGGAAGGCATCGCCAACCTGCTGCTGTGCCGCACCGACGAAGAGCGCGAGCAGGCAATACGCGGTGTGGCCGGCTACACACCGGTGGGCCTCGGACGCGACAAGCGCATGGTCGAGAACTTGCGCGATCGCGGCGTGATTACCCGCGCCGAGGATCTCGGCATCGACAAGCGCCTCGCCACGCGCGACCTGCTGGCGGCCCGCAATATGAAAGACCTGGTGCGCGCGTCGGGCGGCTTGTACAACCCGCCCAAGCGTTTCCGCAACTGGTAAAGGAGTCCCGAGATGGAAACACTGAATTATCGTTTTGAACAAGGCACGCGCCGCCTCACCGCCGCGCCGGAAGTGGTGGGCGTGGTCGGCTCGGGCAATCTGGAAGTACTGATCGAGCCGGCCGCGCTGGATGGCGCATGCACCATCGAGATCAGCACCGCCGCCGTCGGCTTCGGCACGATCTGGGAAGCGGTGATGCGCGACTTCCACGCACGCTGGATGCTGGCCGATACCCGCATTTCGATCAACGACATGGTCGCAACGCCGGCGGTGGTCAGCCTGCGCCTCGACCAGGCGGTGCAAACCATGCTGGGAGATGCAGCATGAGCCATGCGATCAGCTATCAGGAAGCGACTGCGCGTGAACGCTTGCAGCACCTGTTCAATCCCGGCAGTTTTGAGGAATTCATTCCGCCATCTGCGCGCGTCACCAGTCCTCACCTGGCGCAGTTGAATGCCCCGGTGGCGTTTGATGACGGCGTG
>Ga0105244_10001989_pt1 | contig 15765 bp, 6 predicted proteins | sample KBSM44metaG_FD_80423 | JGI IMG/M metagenome (GOLD analysis project Ga0105244, IMG submission 80423) | Miscanthus rhizosphere microbial communities from Kellogg Biological Station, Michigan, USA - KBS M4-4 metaG | ecosystem: Host-associated > Plants > Roots > Rhizosphere > Soil | place: Michigan... | reverse complement strand
GGGCCGCATCAAGCTGGTCAATCCGGACACCAAAAACCTGCTGCGCGGCGATGACGGCCTGTTCCGCCAGGCCGACGGCACGCCGGCCCAGGCCGACGCCGCAGTGCGCGTGGTCGATGGCGCGCTGGAGGGCAGCAACGTCAACCCGATCGACTCCATGGTCAACATGATCAGTCTGGCGCGCAGCTTCGAAATGCAAATGAGCCTGATGAAGAACGCCGAGAATAACGCCGCAAAAGCCACCCAGATCCTCGCTTTGAGTTGATGGCCTCTCCCGCATAATGCTTGCATGGGATGAACCCACATTGTTCATCCGGCATTGGGAGAAGCATCATGATACGTTCGTTATGGATCGCCAAGACTGGCATGGAAGCGCAGCAGACGCAGATGGACGTGACGTCCCACAATCTGGCCAACGTCAGCACCAACGGTTTCAAGAAGTCGCGCGCCGTCTTCGAAGATCTGCTGTACCAGAACATCCGCCAACCGGGCGCGCAATCGTCGCAGCAGACCAACCTGCCGTCCGGCATGCAGCTCGGTACCGGTGTGCGCACCGTCGCCATCGAGCGCATCCACACCCAGGGCAATCCCCAGTCGACCGGCAACGATAAAGACCTGATGGTCAACGGCAGCGGCTTCTTTACCGTGCTGCTGCCGGACGGTTCCACCGCCTACACCCGCGACGGCTCGTTCCAGCGCGACCAGAACGGCCAGATGGTGACTTCGGAAGGCTTCGTGCTGCAACCGGCCATCACCATCCCGATCACCGCGCAAGCGATCACCGTGGGGCGCGACGGCACGGTGTCGGTCAACGTGGCCGGCGCCAATGGCGCCACCACCACCCAGCAGCTGGGCAGCCTGCAGCTGGCCACCTTCATCAACCCGACCGGGCTGGAATCGAAGGGCGAAAACCTGTACGTGGAAACCACCGCCTCGGGCGCGCCGCAGCAGAACACGCCGGGTTCCAACGGCACCGGCACCATCCTGCAAGGCTACGTGGAAACCTCCAACGTCAACGTGGTGGAGGAGATGGTCAATATGATCCAGACCCAGCGCGCCTACGAGATCAATTCCAAGGCCATCACCACTTCCGACCAGATGCTGGCAAAACTGTCGCAGATGTAAGGACGCCATCATGAAACACGCCATTCTCCTTGTTGCCGTGCTGGCCCTGAGCGCTTGCCAGAGCACGCCGACCACCATCGTCAGCGGCCCGCTGAGCGCACGCCCGCTGACCACGGAACAAATGCAGGCAGTGCCCAACAACGGCGCCATCTACCAGCCGGCCGCGTTCCGTCCGGTGTTCGAAGACCGCCGCGCGCGCCACGTGGGCGACGTGCTAACCCTGGTCATCACTGAGCGCACCTCGGCCAACAAGAGCGGCACGGCGACCGGCAACAAGTCGGGCAGCGTCAGCGCCGCCATGCCGAAAAAGTTGGCCGGCACCTTCGGCAATCCGCTGGCGGTGAGCTCCGAGAACACTTATTCGGACGGCGACACCCAGGCCGCCAGCAATGCCTTCACCGGCACCATGGGCGTCACCGTGGTGGAAGTGCTGGGCAACGGCAACCTGATCGTGGCGGGCGAAAAGCAGATCGGCATGAACAAGGGCACGGAATACATCCGCTTCTCCGGCATGATCAATCCGGACAGCATCGCCACCGGCAACACCGTGCAGTCGACCGCCGTGGCCGATGCCCGCGTCGAGTACCGTACCGCCAACAAGGTCGACCGCGCCGAGCTGTCCTCGATGGCCTCGCGTTTCTTCCAAAGCTTACTGCCGTTCTGACGATCATGAAAACTTCACTGAAAGCTGCGCTGCTGGTATGCACGGCCTTGCTGGCCCCGCTGAGCCACGCCGAGCGCATCAAGGACCTGGCCAGCATTGCCGGCGTGCGGAACAACCAATTGCTGGGCTACGGCCTGGTGGTCGGCCTCGACGGTTCCGGCGACCAGACCACGCAAACCCCGTTCACCGTGCAAAGTGTGATCTCCATGCTGCAACAGCTGGGCGTCAACCTGCCGCAGGGCGGCTCGCAGCTGCAGCTGAAAAACGTGGCTGCCGTGATGGTGACGGCCACGCTGCCGCCATTTGCGCAGCCGGGCCAGCAGCTCGATATCACCGTGTCGTCGATGGGTAACGCCAAGAGCCTGCGCGGCGGCACGCTGCTGATGACGCCGCTGAAAGGCGCGGACGGCCAGGTGTACGGCATGGCGCAGGGCAATGTGCTGGTGGGCGGCGTCGGCGTGCAGGCCGGCGGCGGCGCCGGTGGCGGCGGCAGCTCGCTGACCGTCAACCACCTGAGCGTGGGCAAGATCTCGGGCGGCGCGACCGTTGAACGCGCGGTGGCCACCAACCTGGGCGAGGGCAATATGATCAAGCTCGAGCTCAACAATGCGGACTTCGCCACCGCCAGCCGCGTGGTGGAAGCCATCAACGACAAATACGGCGCCGGCATCGCCTACGCGCTCGACAGCCGCGTGATCCGGGTGCAGGCGCCCAGCAGCAGCGACCAGCGCGTGAGTTTCATCGGCACACTGCAGGATATGCAGGTCAATCCGGCTGAGCAGCCGGCCAAGGTCATCATGAATGCGCGCACCGGCTCGGTGGTGATGAACCGTGCGGTCACGCTCGATACGTGCGCCATTTCGCACGGCAATCTGTCAGTATCGGTCAATGCCGACACCCAGGTGAGCCAGCCTAACCCGCTGTCGGGCGGCCGCACCGTGGTCACGCAAAATCCGCAGGTCGGCATCAAGGCCGATGGCGGCAAGGTGATGATGGTCAAGGGCGGCGCCTCGCTGGCCGAGGTGGTCAAGGCGCTCAACGCGATTGGCGCCACGCCGCAGGACTTGCTTTCCATCCTGCAGGCCATGAAGGCCGCCGGTTCGCTGCGCGCGGAACTGGAAATCATTTAATCGGGTGACATCATGGCCAGCCAGACTTCCACTACCGGCGTCACTAACGACCTGAGCGGCAAATTCGCGCTGGACGTGCGCGACATGGGCAGCCTCAAGCAGTCGGCCCGCGCCGGCAGCCCGGAGGCGCTGAAAACGGCCGCCACCCAGTTCGAAGCCATGTTCGTCAACATGATGTTGAAGAGCATGCGCGAAGCCACGCCGCAAGACGGCCTGATGGACAGCCAGCAGACCAAGACCTTCCAGACCATGCTGGACCAGCAGACCAGCCAGAACATCGCCAAGAAAGGCATCGGCCTGGCCGACATGCTGGTGCGCCAGCTGTCGGCCAAGACCGACGCGGCCGCGCTCGAGATCGGCGGCCAGCCGGGCGATCGCAGCAGCGGCGCCAACGCCGGCAGCTTTGCCGGCATGGCCAGCCTGATGGACGCCAAGCTGCAGCGCGCGATTGCGGCGGCCGGCGGCAACGCGGCCGCGACCGGCGTTACCGGCACCGACAGCAGCAACAGCACCAGCAAGGGCTCGCAAGCGCCGCACGTGCGCAGCTTCCAGGACAAGCTGGCGGCGCACGCGGAAGAGGCCAGCAAGGCCACCGGCATCCCGGCCAAGTTCATGCTGGGCCAGGCCGCGCTGGAGTCCGGCTGGGGCAAGCGCGAGATCAAGGGCCGCGACGGCACCAACAGCCACAACCTGTTCGGCATCAAGGCCGGCGCCGACTGGAAGGGCAAGGTGGTCGAGGCCACCACCACCGAGTACGTCAACGGCAAGGCGCAGACCCGGGTCGAGCGTTTCCGCGCCTACGACAGCTATGCGGACAGCTTCAAGGATTACGCCAGGCTGCTGGCCAGCAATCCGCGCTACGAAAAAGTGCTGGCCAGCGCCGGCGACGCCACCAGTTTCGCCCAGGGCCTGCAAAAGGCCGGCTATGCCACCGACCCGAATTACGCCACCAAGCTGGCCAGCATCATCAAGCGTTCGCTGGCCGGGTAATAAAGTTTTGGCACGGCCTGCCGTTACCCTTCACAGATAGAGTAAAAATATTATGTCCAGTCTCCTCAGCATCGGTAAAAGCGGTTTGTTGGCAGCCCAGGTTGGTCTTTCGACCACGGGCAACAACATCACCAATGCCAACACGGCCGGCTACAACCGCCAGGTCGCCATCCAGGGCGATACCGGCACCCAGTACCAGGGCTTCGGCTATGTCGGCACCGGTACCGAGATCGAGGCAGTGCGCCGCTACTACGACAACTTCCTGGCCACCTCGCTGCGTAACGCCGAGGCCAACCAGGCGTCGCTGGACGCCTACAGCGCACAGATCGGCCAGATCGACAATCTGCTGGCCGACCCGACCGCCGGCCTGTCGCCGGCGCTGCAGGACTTCTTCAACGGCGTGCAGGACGCCACCGCCAGCCCGGCCTCGGCTGCGGCGCGCCAGTCGCTGCTGTCGAATGCGGAATCGCTGGCCTCGCGTTTCCAGGGCATGGCTGCGCGCCTGGGTGAGATTGCGTCCGGCGTCAACAAGCAGATCAGCTCCAACGTGGGCGAGATCAACGCCTACGCCAAGCAGATTGCCGACATCAACCTGACCATTGCCGGCCTCACCACCAGCCAGGCCGAGCCGAACGACCTGCTCGACAAGCGCGACCAGATGCTGACCGAGCTGAACAAACTGGTCAAAGTCACCGTCACCCCGGGCGACAACAATATGCTGAACGTGCAGTTCGGCACCGGCCAGCCGCTGGTCGTGGCCAACAAGGCGTTCCAGCTTGGCACCTCGACTTCGCCGACCGACGCCAGCCGCGTCACGCTGGGCTACATTGCCGATAACGGCGGCTTCACCGAGCTGCCGGACCAGGTATTCACCGGCGGCCAGCTGGGCGGCCTGATGGAATTCCGCGACGGTGCCATGGACCGCGCGCAGAACTCGCTGGGCCAGGTCGCGGCCGGCCTGGCCACTGCCTTTAACGCCCAGCACGTGCTGGGCTAGGATCAGAACGGCGCGCTGGGCACCAATTTCTTCAACCCGATCGAGGCTTACGTCGGCACCAACAGCCGCAACTCGCCGGCCAGCACGGCCGACGTGACAGCCGTGGTGACCGACGCCAGCGCGCTGACCGCCAGCGACTACAGCGTTGATTACGACGGCACCAATTTCAACGTCACGCGCAAGAGCGACGGCAAGATCACGCAGATCAACCCGTTCCCGCAGACCACGCCGCAAGTGATCGATGGCGTGGCCTACAGCATCACCGGCACGCCGGCGCAGAACGACAACTTCCTGGTGCGTCCGACCTACAACGCGGCCAGCAGCTTTTCGGTGGCCATCAAGGACCGCGACAAGATCGCGCTGGCGGCGCCGATCGCCACGGCCGCGCCAACCACCAACGCCGGCAACGGCAAAATCTCGGCCGGCACGGTGGACAATAACTACCTGACGCCAGGCAATGCGCTGACCGCACCTGCCACGCTGACCTACGACAAGGCCAGCAACAGCTTCTCCGGCTTCCCGGCAGGGCAGGACGTGACGGTGACCGTCAACGGCGCCGCTACCGTGTACCCGGCCGGCACGCCGGTGCCGTACACCGACGGCGCCAGCATCAGCTTTGGCGGCGTCAACTTCAGCATCAGCGGCACGCCGGCCGACCTTGACAAATTCACGGTCGGCCCCAACGTCAGCGGCGTGGGCGACAGCCGCAACGGCGCCTTGCTGGCCGGGCTGCAAACCAAGAACATCCTCGACAACGGCAAGGCCACCTTCCAGACCACCTACGCCCAGATGGTCAACTACGTCGGCACCAAGGCGCGCGAGGCGCAGATCAGCGGTACCGCGGCCGACGCTGCCGTCAAGCAGGCGACCAGCGCGCAGCAGAGCGTGTCGGGCGTCAACCTCGACGAAGAGGCGGCCAACCTGCTGCGCTATCAGCAAGCGTACCAGGCCAGCGGCAAGGTCATGCAAGTGGCCAGCCAGTTATTCGATACCTTGCTCAGTCTTGGCAATTAAACAGATAGGGTAGCATCATGGTAATGCGCATCAGCACCAGGACCATTTACGACGTCGGCTCGGCGCAGATCACTTCGCTGCAGACGGCCATGTCGCGCACGCAGCAGCAGCTGTCGACCGGCCGCAAGAACCTGACCGCGGCCGACGATCCGATCGCCACCGCGCGCGCGCTGGAAGTGACGCAGTCGCAGTCGCTCAACACCCAGCTGGCCACCAACCGCGCCAACGCCAAGGGCGTGCTGTCGACCGAAACCACGGCGCTGGCCAGCGCCACCTCCATCCTGCAGGACATCAAGGACCTGGCGGTGAAGGCCGGCAACGGTTCGTACACGCCCTCGGACCGCGAATCGGTGGCGATCGAACTGGAGAGCCGGCTGGCCGACCTGCTCGGCATCGCCAACACTGCCGACGGTGTCGGCGGCTACGTATTCTCCGGCTACAAGTCGACCACGCTGCCGTTCACCAAAACCGCCACCGGCGCCGACTACCAGGGCGACCAGGGCCAGCGTTCGCTGCAGGTGGGCTCGACCCGCACCATCCCGATCACCGATTCCGGCGCCGCCATCTTCGAGGCCAACGCCACCGGCAACGGCACCTTTGTGACCACGCCGGACCCGGCCAACTACACGCGCGGCGGCAGCGGCATCATCAGCGCCGGCTCGGTCAAGGATGCGACCCTGCTGACCGGCCACCAGTACCAGATCGATTTCCAGGTGGTGCCGGCCACGCCGGGCACGCCCAAGCAGACCACCTACACCGTGACCGACCTCACCAGCGGCACCCCGGTGCCGCCGGCGCCGGTGCCGGCCGTGCCGCAAGCGTATGTGAGCGGGCAGAACATCACCTTCGACGGCTTGCAGTTCGACGTCAAGGGCGACCCCGCCGATGGCGACAATTTCGCCATCAATCCATCGACCAACCAGTCCATCTTCACCACCGTGCAAGGCTTCATTGACGCGCTGCGCGCGCCGGGCAGCGGGCCGGCCGGCCAGGCCAGCCTGACCAACAAGCTCAACCAGCTGCAAGTGAATATCGACGCCGCCACCGACAACGTGCTGTCGGTGCAGGCGGCGGTGGGCTCGCGCCTGAAGGAACTGGACTACCTCGACAGCTCGGGCGACGACCTGGGCCTGCAATACGCGACCACCTTGTCCAACCTGCAGGACGTCGACTACACGGCAGCGATCTCGCTGTTCACCCAGCAGCAGACCACGCTGACGGCGGCGCAGAAATCGTTCACCACCATGTCCGGCCTGTCGCTGTTCAACTACATCAGCTAAAGCGCGCCCGCCAAAAGAAAAACGGCCATCCGGCCGTTTTTTTTCGCCCAGCAATTTAGGGTCAGCTCTGTCATTCGGACATTGGGGAACTAATTCAAAACAATTAGTTCCCGCGTGTCCAAATGACAGAGCTGACCCTGATTTTATTTGGCGGCCAGGATGCCCTGGCTGCTGCTGGTTTGCTTGCGCAGCCAGTCGTCGTGCTGGGCGGTGGCGCTGCCGCTCAGCGGCGTCGTGGCCTGGTATTGCATCAGTTGGCTCGACAGTGCCGCCACTGCGTTGTTAAGGCTGCTATCACTGCCCGGCTGGCTCAGCTGGCCGGCGCCGTTGCTGCTGGCGCTGCTGTCCGCTTGCTGGGCGTAGCTGTTGATCGCTTGCGTCAGCGACGAGGTGTGGGTGGCCAGGAACCAGGCGTCGGCCAGCGCGTGCGTGCTGCCGTCGTTGCTGGTGTAGCTCGACTGCAGGCCGATCCAGTTGCCCTGGTCGAGCACGTCGCTGGCCTGCGCCGTGACGCTCAGGCTGGCGATGTTGAGCGCGGCCAGGGTCTGCAGTTCGCCAGCCTGGCTGACGCCGTCCGCATTGGCGTCGATCCACACGCGCAGCTTGCCGTACTGCGCGTCCTTGCTGTCGACTACGCCGTCGCGGTTGCTGTCGAGCTCGGCCAGTGCGGCAAAGCCGTCGGCCGCCTTGCCGCCCTTGCTGGTTGAGGTGGCGGTGCCGAACAGTTCGCCGCCATCGTTGATGACGCCGTCGCCATTGCGGTCCAGGGCCAGCAGGCCGTCGCCCGAACCCACCCAGCCGGTGTTGACTTTCTTGCCGTCGGCGCGGATGTCGAACTGCACGCCGGCGCCGATGCCCAGCGTGTGGACGCCATCGCCGTTGAGGTCGAGGATCAGCGGGCTGGCCGTCAGCGCAGCGCGCTGGTCGGTGGACAGCGCGTTGATTTGCAGCGAGGTCAGCGCCGCCACCTGGGTCATGGTCAGGCCGGCCAGCTGGTCGGTGTTGAAGAATTTCAGCACCGCATTGGTCATGCCGCGCATCTGCTGGGTGGTGAAGGCGCCCACTTGTTCTACCGTCAGCTTGCCCACGGTGCCGACTTTCATGCCGGCGAGCTGGGTGGTGCTCAGGGCGCCGATATCGGTCGCGTCCAGCGCCGACATCTGATCGGAGCTCAGGGCGTTGATGGCGTTGACGGTCAGCGCGCGCATGTCGGCGGTGCTGAAGGTGCCGATCTGCGAGGTGGTCAGGCCGGTGATCTGCTGCGTCGCCAGCGCGGCCAGCTGGCGCGTGCTCATGGTGTCGAACAGGGTATCGTCCAGCGTGGCGATCTGGTCCGAGGTCAGGTAGCCGACCTGCGCGGTGGACAGCTTGTCCAGGCGGTTCAAGCTGTTGAGCTGGTCGGTGCTCAGGGCCTTGATCTGGATCGCGCTCAGCGACGGCAGGGCCTTGGTGGACAGGGCGTTGAGCTGGTCGGCCGTCAGCACCGAGATTTGCGCGGTGGTCAGGCTAGGCAGCTGGGCCGTGGTCAGCGCGGCCATGGCGCCCACGCTCAGCAGCGGCACCTGGTCGGTGGACAGGTATTTCAGCGTCAGGCCGGCGGCCTGCTGGGTGGTCAGGCTGCCCAGCTGGTCGGTCGACAGCTGCGCCACCTGGGCCGGCTTCAGGAAGCTCATCTGCGCCGAGCGCAGCGAGGTGAAGCTGTCGGCGTCAAGCGAAGCCAACTGGTCGGAGGTCAGCGCCCCGACCTGGGTTGCGTTCAGCGCGCCCAGCGAGGTCAGGGCGTTGAGCTGGTCGGTGCTGATGGCCTTGAAGTCGTTGGCGGTCATGCCCGCCATCTGCGAGGTTTTCAGGCCAGCGAGCTGATCCAGCGTGAGGAAGCTGAACTGGGCCGAGGTCAGCGCGCCGACCTGGCTGCTGCTGAGCGCCTGCACGTCTTCCACTTCCATCGCCATCAGCTGGTCCGAGTTCAGGCCGGTCAGCGCGCTCAGTGCCAGCGCGCGGGTTTGGGCCGGGGTCAGGGCGATGATCTGGTCGGTGCCCAGGATGCCCAGCTGGGCCTTGGTCAGCGACGCCACTTGCGCCGTTTTCAGGGTGGCGATGTGGTCGCCGTCCAGCGATTGCAGCTGGTCGCTGGTCAGCACGCTGAATTGCGCGGCCGTCAGCGGGCCGAGCGAACTGAGGCCGGCCAGCTGTTCGGTGCTCAGCGATTTGAGCTGCGCCGCCGTCATGGCGGCGATTTCGCCGGTGCTGAGCTGGCCCATCTGGTCCGGGCGCAGCGCCTGGATTTGCGCCGTGGTCAGGGCGGCAAACTGGCTGGTCTTGAGGCCGGCCAGGTCGTCCTGCTCCAGTGCATTGAGCTGGTCGGAATCGAGCGCGCGGATGCCGGCCGTGCTGATGGCGCGCCACTGGACCACGCTCAGGGCCTGGATCTGGTGGGTGGTCAGCGAGGCGATCTGGCGCGTCGACAGCACCGCCATCTGCTGGCTGGTCAGCGCGGCCAGCTGGGTGTCGTCCAGCACGCTCAGGTTGTCGGTCGACAGGCCCGGGATGGCGCGCGTCGGCAGCCAGTTGATCGGGATCAGCGCCAGCTGGTCGCTGCTCAGCACGTTGATTTGCGCGGTGGTCAGCGCCCGCACTTGCTGCGAGGTCAGCGATTGCAGCTGGGCGTTGGTGATGGCCAGCATGTCCTTGGTGCCCAGCGCCACGATTTGCGCCGTGCTCAGCGAGACAATGTCGCCGGCCTCGATGGCCGCGAACTGGTCGGTATCGAGCGCGGCAATAGCCTTGGTGCTGAGGGCGCGCAGCTGGCCGCCGCTCAGGTTGACGATCTGTTCGCTGCTCAGGGACTTGGCCTGGTTGACGCTGATGCCGGCCATGGCGGCCGTGCTCAGCAGGCCGATCTGGTCGGTGGTCAGGGCCAGCAGCTGGTCGGTGGTCAGCACCGCCACTTGTGCCGAGCGCAGCGCGGCAATGTCCTGGCCTTCGATGGCGGCAATCTGCTCGCTGTTGAGCGCTTGCAGCGCGCGCGTGTTCATGGCGATCAGGTCGCCGGTGTCAAGCGCGATGATCTGGTCGCTGGTGAGGAACTGCACTTGCGTGTTGCTCAGCGCGGCGATTTGCTTGGTGTTGAGCGCGGCAACCTGGCCTTGCGTCAGGCCCGGCAGCTGGTCGCTGGTCAGGGCGCGGATTTGCGCGGTGTTCAGGGCGCCGATGTTGGCCAGCGCGTTCAGCTGGTCGCTGTTCATCACCGGGATCTGGGTGGCCTTGAGGCCGCTCAGGCTTTGCGTGCTCAGCGCGGCGATCTGGTCGGTGCTGAGAACCCCCAGCTGATCGCTGTTGAGCGATCCAAGCTGGCCTGATTTCAGGGCGCTGAAGTCATCCGCATCGATGTACTGAAGGTTGGTGTAGTCCAGCCCTTTGAGCGCGTTGGTGCTCAGCGCCCCCACCTGGTCCGCGCTCAGGAAGTGCAGCTGGTTCTGGTCGAGGATGGCTACCTGCTTCGAGGTCAGGGCGCCGATCTGCTTGGTGCTCAGCGAGTCGATGTCGGACTGGGTGAGCGCCTGGATGCGGTCGGTCGACAGGCCGGCGATCTGCGCCGTGGTGTAGTCGGCCAGGTTGCCCAGCGCGGCCAGTTGCGCCAGGCTCAGCACGCTCAGCTGGGTTTGCGTCAGCGCGGCCACGCTGGCCGCGTTGAGCGCGTGCAGCTGGTCGGTGGTGACTTGCTGCATCTGGTCGGTGGTCAGGGCGCGCAGCTGGGCGCTGCTCAAGGCGGCGAAGTCTTCGGTTTCGACTGCCACGATGTTGGTCAGGCTGAGCGCCGCGATCAGGCCGGTGGACAGGGCCCGCACTTGCGCGGTCGACAGCGCGATCAGCTGGTCGCTGGTCAGGCCGGCGGCCTGCTTGCTGTTGAGCGCGCCCAGCTGGGCGGTGCGCAGCGAGGTCAGGGTGCTGACCTGCATGTTGAGCAGCTGGTCGGTGGTGAGCGCACGCACCTGATTGGTGTTGAGCACGGTGATGCTGTTGAGCGCGTCGAGCTGGGCGTTGCTCAGGTAGCCGATCTGGCTGGTGGTCAGGCCGGCCAGTTCCTGGGTGGTCAGGGCGCTGACGTGGCCCACGTTCAGGTTGATCAGCTGGTCGCTGGTGAGGGCGCCGATCTGGGCAGTGGTGAAGGCGCGCAGGTCGACGTCTTCCATGCCGTTCAGCTGTTCGCTGTTGAGCGCTGCCAGCTGGCGCGTGGTCAGCGCGCGCGCCTGCTGCGTGGTCAGGGCCACCAGCTGGTCGGTGGTCAGGAACTGGATCTGCGCGGTGGTCAGCGCCGCCAGCTGCGCGGTTTTCAGGTTGGCGATCTGGGTCGGCGACAGCGCCATGATCTGGTCGGACGACATGCCGGCGATCTGCTTGGTGCCCAGGGAGCCCAGGGTGCCGAGCGCGGCGAACTGCTCGGTGCGCATCACGCTCATTTGCAGCGTGGTCAGCGCGCCGATTTCCTGCGAGGTGAAGGCCGACAACTGGTTCAGCGTCAGCGCGCCGATCTGCTCGGTGGTCAGGCTGGCCACTTGCGCCGTGCTCAGCGCGGCAATGTCGACCAGCTCGATGTAAGTGATCTGGTCGGTGGTCAGGCGCGACAGCGCCGCCGTGGCCAGGCTGCGGATTTGCTGGGTGCTCAGGTCGACGATCTGGTCGGTGCGCAGCGCTTGCAGCTGCATGCTGTTGAGCGCGCCCAACTGGGCGGTTTTCATGGTGCTGAGCTGGCCGACCAGCAGGCTGGTCAGCTGGTCGGTGGTCAGGGCGCGCACTTGCGCCGTGGTCAGCGGCGCCAGCGAGGCCAGGCTGTCGAGCTGGTCGGTGCTGAGGGCGGCGATCTGCTTGGTGCTCAGCGCGCTCAGCACCTTGGTGCCGATGGCGGCAAACTGGTTGGACTGCAGCGCCGCCAGCTGGACGCTGGTCAGGCCGACGATCTGGGTACTGCTGAGCGCGGCAATGTCCACCACCTCGATCGCCTGGATCTGCTCGGTGTTGAGCGCGCCCAGGGTGGCCGAGCTCAGGCTGCGCACCTGCTGGGTGCTCAAGGCCACGATCTGGTCGGTGGTCAGGGCGCCCACCTGGTCGCTGGTGAGGCCGGCGATCTGGTTGGTCTTGAAGGTGCTGATGCTGCCCAGGCTGGTGATCTGGGCGGTGGTCAGGGCGCCGATCTGGCGGCTGGTCAGCGGCGCCAGCGAGGTCAGCGACGCCAGCTGGGCGGTGGTCAGCGCGTGGATTTGCTGGGTGCTCAGCGCGGCAATGATTTGCGTGGACAGGCCGGCAATCTGCGTCAGCTGCAGGTTGCTGATCTGGTCGGTGCTGAGGCCCACGATCTGGCGGCTGCCCAGCGCCTGCAGGTCGACCAGCTCCATATTGCTCAACTGGTCGGTGGTCATCGCGCCGAGCTGTCGCGTGGTCAGCGCGCGCGCCTGCTGCGTGGTCAGGGCGACGACTTCATCGGTGGTCAGCACGCCCATCTGGTCGGTGGTCAGCGAGGCCACCTGCGCCGTGGTCAGGGCGGCAAAGGTCGACAGCTTCAGCGAGATGATCTGGTCGGTGGTCAGCGCCGCGATCGAGGCGGTCGAGAAGCTGGCCAGCGAGGCCAGCGCGCCGATCTGGTCGCTGGTCAGGATGGCTTTCTGGGCCGGCGTCAGCGCCGCGATTTCCTGGGTCGACAGCGCCGTGATCTGCTGGGTGGCCAGCGCCAGGATCTGGTCGCTGGTGAGCGAGGCGATCTGGCGCGTGCTCATGTTGACCAGCTCGGTGCCGGTGAGGGCCGCGATCTGGGCGGTGGTCAGGGCCTGCACGGCGGCCACGCCGAGAGCGCGGATCTGCTCGGTCAGCATGGCGACGATCTGGTCGGTGGTCAGCGCCGTCACCTGGTCGGTCAGCAGCGCGCCGATCTGGCGCGTGGTCAGCGAGCGCAGGTCGGCATTGTTGAGGTGCGACAGCTGGTCGGTGGTCAGCGCCTGCAGCTGGCGCGTGCTCAGCGCGGCCAGCGTCAGCAGGGCGTCGATGCGGGTGTCGTCGAGGTTGGCCAGCTGGGTCTGGGTCAGCGCAGCGATTTCCTGCGTGGTCAGCACGCGCACTTGCTGCGTCGCCAAGCCCATCAGCTGGTCGGTGGTCAGCGCGGCGATCTGGCGCGTGCTGAGCGAGGCCAGGCTGATATTGCTGAGCCCGGTGATGCGGTCGACCGCCAGCGCCGCCAGCACGCTGGTGCTGAGCGCGCGCAGCTGGGAGGTGTTGAGCCCCTTGATCTGGTCGCTGCTGATGGCGCCGGCCTGGTCGGTGGTCAGGGCCGCCAGCTGCAGGGTCGCCAGCGCCGCAAAGTCGGCGGTGCTGAGCGCAGCCACCTGGTCGCTGGTGAGGGCGACGATTTGCTTGGTGCCCAGCGGCGCCAGTTGCAGCGCTTCCAGCTGTGCGCTGTTGAGCACGGCCAGCTGGTCCGGCGTCAGCGCGCGCACTTCGGCGGTGGTGAAGGCAAACAGCTGGGCAGTGGTCAGCGCCACCACCTGGTCGGTGCTGAGGCGGGCGATTTGCGAGGTGCGCATGGCGCGGATGTCGCGCGTTTCAATGGCGGCAATCGCATCGGTGCTGAGCACGGCGATGGCGCTGCTGCTCAGGGCGGCGATCTGGTCGCTGCTGAGCGCGATGATCTGGTCGGTGCCCAGCGATTGCAGCTGGTCGCTGCTGAAGGCGGCCAGCTGGCGCGTGGTCAGCGTGACCAGGTCGGTCGAGGTGATGGTGCCGATCTGGTCGCTGGTGAGGGCGCGGATCTGGCGCGTGGTCAGCACCGCCAGCGAGCGCAGGGCGTCGATCTGGGCGCTGTTGAGGGTGGTGATCTGGTCGTCGCGCAGGGCGATTTCCTGCGCCGTGGTCAGGGCAAGCACCTGGTCGGTGGTCAGCGCGAAGATCTGGTCGGTGGTCAGCTTGTTGAGCTGCTGGGTGTTGAGCACCGCCACGTCGCGCGTTTCAATGGCCTGGATCTGGTCGCTGTTGAGGGCGGAGATGCCTTCCGCGCTGAGGCCGCGCAGCTGGCCGCCGCTCAGGGCAACGATCTGGTCGGTGGTCAGCGACAGGGTCTGGTCCGAGGTCAGCACGCCGAGCTGGTTGCTGGCCAGCGTGGCCAGGTTTTTGGTGGTCAGCGCGCTGATCTGCAGCGTGGTGAAGGCCGCCAGCTGGCGGCTCGACACGCCGGCCAGCGTGGCCATGGCGTTGAGCTGGTCGGTGGTGAGCACCGTGATCTGGTCGGTGGTGAGCGCGCCCACCGCTGCACTGCTGAGGGCGTTGAACTGGTCGGTCAGCAGCGCCACCAGCTGGTCGGTGGACCAGCGTGCCACCTGCGCGGTGCGCAGCGCGCCAATGTCGCGCGTTTCGATCAGGCGGATCTGGTCGGTGGTCAGCGTGTTGAGCATGCTGGTGCTCAGGTCGGCATACTGGCTGGCCGTCAGGTCGACGATCTGGTCCGAGGTCAGCGCCTGCACCTGGTCCGAGGTCAGCGCGGCCAGCTGGGCGCTGGTCAGCGCGATCACGTCCTTGCTTTCGATATTGGCCAGCTGGGTGGTGCTCAGGGCCTGGATTTGTGCGGTGGTCAGCGGCACCAGGGTTTTGAGCGCCACGATCTGGTCGGTGGTCAGTGCCGCCACCTGGTCGGCCGTCAGGGCTTTCTCGGCGTCGGTGCTGAGCATGCTGATCTGGTCGGTGCCCATGGCCACGATCTGGTCGGTGCTGAAGGCGCGGATCTGGTTGCCGCTGAGGACCGCCACATCGCGCGTTTCCAGCGCGGCCACCTGGCGCGTGGTCAGCTCGCTGAGGAAGGTGGTGTTCAGGGCGGCCACCTGGGCCGTGCTGAGCGCCTGGATCTGGTCGGTGGTCAGCGCCTGCACCTGGTCCTGGTTGATCGAGGCCAGCTGGGCGTTGCTGAGGGCGGCGATGGTCTGGGTTTCCAGCGCGGCGATCTGGTCGGTGGTGAACGAGGAAATCTGCGCGGTGGTCAGCGGCAGCAGGGTCCGGATGGCAACGATCTGGTCGGTGGTCATCGCCGCCAGCTGGTCCGGGCGCAGCGCTTGCGCGTCTTCGGTGGTCAGCGAGTAAATCTGGTCGGTGGTGAGCGCGACCAGCTGGTCGCTGGTGAGGGCGCGGATCTGGTTGGTGGTCAGGGCGCGGATATCGCGCGTTTCGATGGCCTGGATTTGCGCCGTGTTCAGCTGGGCCACCACATTGGTGGTCAGGGCGCCCACTTGCGCCGAGGTCAGCCACTGCACCTGGTCGGTGCTCAGGGCCTGGATCTGGTCGAAGGTGAGGGCGGCCAGCTGGTTGGCGGTCAGCGCCACCAGGTCGCGGGTTTCCAGCGTGACCAGCTGGTCGGTGGTCAGCGCGGCAAACTGGGCGGTGGTCAGGGTCAGCAGGTTTTTCAGCGCCGCCAGCTGATCGCTGTTGAGCGCGGCGACCTGCTCGGGCAGCAGATTGCCCAGCATGTCGCTGGCCAGCACCGCATACTGCGACGTGGTCATGGCCACCAGCTGGTCGCTGCTCAGGGTGCGC
>Ga0105244_10001988_pt1 | contig 15772 bp, 15 predicted proteins | sample KBSM44metaG_FD_80423 | JGI IMG/M metagenome (GOLD analysis project Ga0105244, IMG submission 80423) | Miscanthus rhizosphere microbial communities from Kellogg Biological Station, Michigan, USA - KBS M4-4 metaG | ecosystem: Host-associated > Plants > Roots > Rhizosphere > Soil | place... | reverse complement strand
GATGGATGCGTCTTCGCTGGCATAATCAATACCGATTTGGATCAGGCTGAGCAAGGTTCCCAAGACGAAACCGACCAGCACAGTCAATCTGGCTTGTTTATAAGACAAGCGGTGGGCGAACTTGATATCCATCGAGTGTTGAACCACTTCACGTTTCCCTTCGCCCGGCAAGCATAGCTGAACATCCACAGGCTCTGGCTTGGCCGGCATGAATCGTTTTTTTACGCAGCCTCGTGCGGTCTGCCGCAGGGTTGCCAATACGCCATCTTTTGCAAGAACTTGCCAGAGGAATAATCGTGGATTCTCGATTGAATGCCTTTCTTGAGCGGGCCGATGCGGTACTTGCTCGCCTGGAACCCTTGTTGCCTGCGCCACGCCAAGCCGTTGACTGGAACCAGTGCCTCGCCGCCCGTTGGCAGCGCGAAGGCCGCTCCGGCTTCCTGCTGCCGCTGGACGTGAGCTTGGACATGCGCCTGTCCGACCTGATCGGCGTGGACAAACAACGCGAACAACTGGCCCGCAATACCCAACAATTCATCGACGGCCTGCCCGCCAACCACGCGCTGCTGTGGGGCTCGCGCGGTACCGGCAAATCGTCGATGGTGCGCGCCTTGCTGGCCCAGCACGCCAAGGCTGGCCTGCGCCTGATCGAAATCGAGCGCGACCACCTGGCCGACCTGCCACGGGTGGTGGAGCAACTGATCAAGCTGCCGCAGCGGTTCATCCTGTTCTGCGACGACCTGTCGTTCGAGGCAGGCGAGGGCGACTATCGCGTACTCAAGAGTGTGCTGGACGGCTCCCTCGAACAGGCGCCGGAAAACGTATTGCTGTACGCCACGTCCAACCGGCGTCACCTGGTGCCGGAAAACCAGAGTGACAATGACAACTGGAAGCGGGTGGATGGTGAGTTGCACCCAAGTGAAGCGGTGGAAGACAAGATTGCCCTGTCCGACCGTTTTGGCCTGTGGCTGTCGTTCTACCCATTCACCCAGGAACACTTCCTGGACGTGGTCGAGCACTGGATCGGCGAGTTGGCGCGTAAGGCCGGTCTGCAATGGCAGCGTGACGAGGCGCTCGACATCCTTGCCGTGCGCTGGGCCACCGGCCGCGGCAACCGCAATGGCCGCTGTGCCTATCAATTCGCCCGTTATTGGGTGGGCCTCAAATTGCTGGAGCGTCAACCATGATCGACCTACAACACGCCGGCACGGGCCTGGATGGCTACGCCATGCTGTGCGCGCAGTTGGAATCGCTGCTGGCTGATGAGCGGGATTTCATTGCCAACAGCGCGCAGTTTTCCGCGTTCCTCTTCAATCAGTTGGAAGACCTGAACTGGGCCGGTTTCTACCTCAACCGCAATGAAGAACTGGTACTTGGCCCGTTCCAGGGCCAGATTGCCTGTGTGCGCATTCCGTTCGGCCGTGGCGTATGCGGCGCGGCGGCGGCGTCACGGCAAACCCAGCGAGTGGAGGACGTGCATGCGTTCCCGGGGCACATCGCCTGCGACAGCGCCTCGAACAGCGAACTGGTGGTGCCATTGGTCAAGGACGGTACGTTGATTGGTGTCCTTGACCTGGACAGCCCGTCGCTGGCGCGGTTTACCCTCCAGGACCAGGCGGGCATCGAGCAATTGGCGGCTATTTTCCTGCGTTTGACTGACTGCTGATCGGTGAGGCAGGGGCGGCAGCCCCTGCCTTTCATTGGCGGTTGAGCTCCTGAAGCTGCTGGTGCAGCATTCTTTCCAGATCCTGCATGAGTTTTTCCAAGGACTTTACCCCAGCGTCGATCAGTGAGCGGTCTTCGTCTTTGGCACAGGCTTGCTCCAGCGCTTCGCATTGCGCGGCCAGTGAGTAGGCCTGGACAATGCGTGCGGCGCCCTTGATCTTGTGGGCTTGTTCGATGATGTCCTGTGGCGGTGCCCCGCTAGCTCGTAGGGTTACCAGTTCCTGACGATCATGGCGACTGCTGCTCAACAGCTCCTCGAGTAAACGCCTGCTTAATTGCGGGTCACCATCGGTCAAGGCTTCCAGGCAGCCAAGGTCCAGCCGTTGGTTGTCGGGTTGCAGAACAATATGTGCCAGTTGCCGTTCAAGTGCCGTGAGGCTGATGGGCTTGAACAGGCAATCGTTCATGCCGGCCTCAATGCAGCGCAGTTTTTCTTCCGGCTGGGCATTGGCGGTAAAACCCAATATCACACACGGTGTCAGGTGCTCGCGTTGTTCGTATTCACGAATCGAGCGACTGAGTTCGTAGCCATTCATGATGGGCATATTGCAGTCGGCGATTATCAGGTCGAAACGGTCCTGCCGCCAGGCCTGGAAGCCAGCAGCACCGTTCTGGGCATCAGTGAACTGATGACCCAAGTAACCCAACTGCTGGCACATGAGCAATCGATTGGCCGGATGGTCGTCCACCACCAGCACGTTGAGCACCGGCGCTTTGGCACAGGGCTCGGGCTTGAGTTCATCAACTTTCACTGCTGGCTGCAAGAGAGGCATTTTCAAGGCCACATGAACCTGGGTGCCTACCATCGGCACGCTGCTCAGGCTCAACTCACCGCCCATCATCGAACACAGACTGCGACAGATCACCAGTCCCAGGCCAGCGCCGCTCCTTGCCAGGTGTCCGGAGTTGTCGGCTTGGGCAAAGGGGGCGAACAGTCGCAACTGGTCCTCACGGCTGATGCCTATGCCGGTGTCTTCGACCACCAGCTTCATCTCGATCTGCTGCGGCAATTCGGTTGCGTGCACCGTGACCTTGACTTTCACCTGGCCACACTCGGTGAACTTGATAGCATTGCTGATCAGGTTCGACAGCACCTGCTTGAAGCGCAATGGGTCGATCAGTACGGCGGTGTCATCGAGCGGCGGGGTGAACTCCAACGAAAGACTGAGGGTTTTCTGTCGGGCCAGGCCGTCGAAGACCCGCACCACAGACTCGATCACCTCTCGCAAGTTGACCCGTTCTGGCGCGAGGCTCAAGCGCCCGGATTCGATACGTGCGATGTCGAGGATATCGCCGATCAGCTCCAACAGGTCCTTGGCCGAGTTGTACGCCACCTCGATGGCCGGGCGGTCGAGATGACCCTGGTCGGCCCGCTTGAGGGTCAGCTCCAGCATGCCAATCACCGCGTTCATCGGGGTGCGGATTTCGTGGCTCATGGTGGCGAGGAAGGTGCTCTTGGCACGGTTGGCCTCGTCAGCCCGCTCCTTGGCAGCGCGTAACTCATCAAACAGCTGGCGCCGCTCGCTGATGTCGATCCAGCCGCCAATAATGCCCTGGACTTCGCCGACGGAGTCGCGATAGGGCAGGATCCAGTGATAGATCGTCAGTTTTTTGCCGTGGATATGCAGGGTGCGATCGAGGATCAACGGAGTACCCTCGGTCACCACTCGCTGGTAGTCGGCATGGTACTGCGCCGCTTCCGCCTCCTGGGCCATGTTCATCTGGATCACACTTTTGCCGATCACGTCTTCGCGATTGACCTCGAACACTTGCAAGTAGCTGTCGTTACAGGTTTGCAGCAAGCCTTTGCGATCGCGTACGTAGATCGGATGGGGTGTTTCATTGACCAGGGCACGCATGAACTCGAACTGATCGTTGAGCGCTCGCTCGGCCATTTGTCGATGCTTGATCTGGCGGCGCATGTAGGCGTTCCAGGCCAGGGAGATCAATAGCAGCAGTCCGGTACCCACGATGATCTGGGCTATCAAGTGATGGTAGTTACGCCAGTAGCTGTCGGAGGCGGCGGTGTAGCCACGCCAGCGGCTGTTGATCACCCCCAGTTCGTCAGGGGCGATGCTCAGCAACGCCTTGTTCAGGATCGAGCTCAGCTCAACCGCATGGCGTGACGTTGCCAGGGCGAACGTGGCAGGAAGCGTGCCGATGCTGCTGCTGATCTGCAGTTTGTCCTGGAACACTTGGGAGGACAGAAAATAGTTGGCGATCACCAGCGAGTTCACGGCACCATCAACAAACCCTTGAGCGAGTAGCTCCGATGCCCGGAAGGTGTCACTGGCCTCTACCAGTTGTATCTGCGGGAAGTCGCGTTGCAGGCTTTTTGCCAGCGGGTTGCCCGTGGTGATCGCCAGGCGTTTGCCTGCCATCTGCTCCAGGTTCGAGGGGGCATTGGGCTCTTTGCGCGTCAGCAGCACATAGGAGTTTTCCAGGTAAGGGCGACTAAAATTGAGTTGAGCCTCCCTTTCAATACTCGGGACGATCGCGCCGATGATATCGGCTTTGCCAGTGCTCACCTCATCGATCATCGTGTTGATTTCACGGCTGCGCTGGATATGGAAACTCAACCCGGTACGCAGGCGAATCAGTTCCAGCAAGTCAGCGGTGATGCCACGAAAGTTGCCGTCGGCGTCGAAGAATGTCAGTGGTGCAAACGTTTCGTTCACGATGACGTTGACGACCGGGTGGTCCTTCAACCAGCGCTCTTCGCGTGGTGTCAGCTGCAATTTCTTATCGGTCAGCAGGATGTCGCTGCCGGCACTCCAGCGTCTGGCGATGGTGTCCCGTTCATTGACAGGCACGGCAGCCAGCACCGAGTCGACGATGCCCAGGAGGATATGCTGGTCCTGGCGCAATGCGAAGCTGAAGCCGTAGGCCTCATGCTTGCCGAAATTGGCCATGTGGATGTTCTTCAGATAACCCTTGTTGATCATGTAGTGGGTGGAAATGGTATCGCCGAGAAAAACATCCGCCTGGTCAAAGGCCACTGCGTTCAGGGCGTTTTGATAGGACGGGTAGGTACGGATGTTGGCCTGCGGGTACAGCTTTTTGACTTCGCTGATCGGTAGATAGTGATAGACAAGGCTCAAGCGGAGCCCGCCCAGCCCATTGCTCAAGCTGCGAGTTTCCCCCTCCCGGGTCACCAGTACCGGTTGATCCACCGCGTACGGCTGCGACAGGGTGAGGTTCGGATTAGCGGCTTCAAAGCCATTCGAGGAGCCCAGCAAATCGATTTCGCCGGCCTCAAGGGCGCGGATCGACGCCTCCCGGTCAGGGTAGCGCAAGACCTTGACGGGCAAGGCCAAGGCCTTGGACAGCAGCCCTGCGTAGTCGGCGGTGAGGCCTTCGTAGTCGTGGCCGCTGGACGTCAGATCGAAAGGAGGGTAATCAGGTGCGGCGGTGCCGAGCACCAGTTCGCGTTTGTTCTGCAACCACTGGCGCTGTGCCTTGTCCAGCTGAGTGTCGAGTTGAACGGCACCCGCGCGGCTCAACAGGGTGAAGTGTTCCGGGCCGGTTTGAGGGGCCGCGGGCACGGCGGTGCTGAAGCACAAGCCGGTACTCAATATAATGAGATAGTCCTTTATACGGCTGGGCATCCGTTTTCTCACACTAACGCGTTTCGTTTTGCCATCTCGATAAGTTCTACCAAAGATTTGGCTTTCAGTTTTTGCATAAGTCTCTTTTTGTAAGTGCTGACTGTCTTGTTGCTTAAAAACATACCTTTGGCAATTTCTTTGTTGGTTCTTCCCTGTGCAAAAAGTTGCAATACCATCAGTTCTCGATCGTTGACTGTTTTGAATAGTTCAAGTTCATAGGTGTCGGCGCCCTCAGCACCGTTGCCGCTTAATGCCTGGCTTGGGAAATAGTTGTAACCTGACAATACGGCACGGATGGCGCTCAGCAGTTCGCTCAAGTCGCCTTCTTTGCAGACATAGCCGTCAGCACCCGAGCGCATGCAGCGCGTTGCAAACAGCGTGGGGCACTGGGCTGTAAGGATCAGGGTTTTCATTGGCGTGTTCATTGCGTTGAATCGGCAGAGCACTTCGAGGCCGTCAAGCTTTGGAATACTGATATCCAAGATAATAAGGTCTGGCAGGCATTCCCTGACCATTTGTATCGCATCACACCCGTTGTCCGTTTCTCCTACGACTTTATAACCCTCATGTTCCAATAACATTCGGATGGCAAGCCGTATGACGGGGTGGTCATCGATAATAAAAACTGAGTTCATGGTCATATCCCAGGCAAGTGCAAATAAAGACGGCACATTAGCTCAGAAGCTCAGGGGGGAGCATGAGCCAGAGGGGGAGGGGATATAAAACAGGAAAAATCCTACGCAAAAAAAGGTGTTGACCTACTTGTTGGTAAGGCATTGTGAAGCGAAATGTAAATATTTGAGAAATATAAGGTGCGGTGAGTACGCTGGAGCGCGGGTGTAGATCGTGAGGCGACTTTTTGTGGTGTTGCTATGTTTAAGTTCCTACACGTTGGCGGTCGGCAATCGACTCACCAACTCGATAAGTTTCTCTTTACTCAGTGGCTTCGATAAATAACCCAGCAGCGGCAGGTTTCTTTGCCGAGCCTGGTCGCTAAGTTCGGATAACTCCGACACAGGCAACCCGCTAAGAAGGATGGCGGCAAGGATGAAGTGGCGGCGATTGGCGATGTCAATCAACTCAAGCCCGGGCAGATCCGGCAGGCACTGGTCGCACAGCATGAGATCGAAAGGCGTACCGGCCTGCGTCATCAGGAGGATCGCCTGTTCGGCATTTTCTGCAAGGGTCAGGTTGTCGAAGTCGAAACTTTTGAGCAGGCATTGGGTGGCCAGAAGTTGAAAGGGATGATCCTCCACTAACAGGATACGAAGGCGATGTCTGGGCATAGTGAGCATACGTAGGGGTCAGGCTTTGATAGCGTGACGTAGGAAATCATCGTCAGGTCCGCCAAAAGCGTGCGTGATTATTCTTCGGGTACGTGTGCGAATTCGATCAGGCTGCTCTGTTCCCTGTGTAGGCATATTCCTTTCAGGGAACAGGCAAGCTTGATCCATGGTGCTATTGAGGGCTGGAACGCCCCGTCATCTCCCGCGCCATTTCGGTGGCGTAGCTGTCGGTCATACCCGCGATGAAGTCGATCATGCGCAGGAATGACGCGTGCAACGGCCACGCCGGGTTTGGCGCGCTGTTGCCCAGCAAGTCGAGGATGCGGCGGTTCTTGAAGGAGGGCGTGCGCCCGCCATGTTGTTCCAATGCCGCCCCGCAAAAAGCGTTCAGCAGGATTTCCAGAGTGGTGTAGGCACCGATTTCGTGCAGTGTCTTGCGCTTGTCCTGGAAGATTTTCTTGCGGGCCATGTCCTTGGCGTCCAGCACGCAGCGTTTGGCGGGACCGTGCATGTGCTCCACCAGGTCACCCGGCAGCAGGCCTGCCAGCAAAGCGTCCTGCTGTTCGACAAACGCGCGTGCCGCCGCATTGGTCAGGTGTTCGATGGCCTTGCCCCGCAGGATCGCCAGCTTGCGCCGGCGCGAGTCCTGCGCGCCCAATTGCCGGTAGGTCTGGGGCAAGTCGTCGCCCACCAGATCGAGCAGCAAGGACTCGACCTCGGCGTATTCCAGCAACTCCATTTCCAGGCCGTCTTCAAGGTCGATCAACGCGTAGCAGATGTCGTCCGCCGCTTCCATCAGGTAGACCAGCGGGTGGCGGGCCCAACGCTGTTCTTCCAGCTGTGGCAGGCCGAGTTTGTGGGCGATCTGTTCAAGGATCGGCAGCTCGCTCTGATAGCAACCGAACTTATGTTTCTTGTAGCCCAGGGAGTCCGCATGGCGGGCGGTCCAGGGGTACTTCAGGTAAGTACCCAGGGTGGCATAGGTCAGCCGTGTGCCTCCATCGAACTGGTGATACTCAAGCTGGGTCAACACGCGAAAGCCCTGGGCGTTGCCTTCGAAGTTGAGGAAGTCATTGCGCTCGGCGCTGCTCATGTCATCCAGCCAGCCACGGCCGGCCGCCTGCTGGAACCAGTGACGGATGGCATCTTCGCCCGAATGCCCGAACGGTGGGTTGCCGATGTCGTGGGCTAGGCAGGCCGATTGCACCACCATGCCCAGGTCGCTCGGGTCGCACCAGTCGGGCAGGGCGCTGCGCAGGGTCTCGCCCACGCGCATGCCCAGGGAGCGGCCCACGCAACTGACTTCCAGGGAGTGGGTCAGCCGCGTGTGGATATGGTCATTGCTGGACACCGGGTGTACTTGGGTCTTGCGGCCCAGGCGGCGGAATGCGCCCGAGAAAATGATGCGGTCATGGTCCTTGTGAAACGGGCTGCGGCCCAGTTCTTCCGGGCTGTGCAACGGTTTTCCAAGGCGTTCGCGAGTCAGCAGGGTGGGCCAATCCAAGGCGGGTACTCTCCGTGCGGTGAATGACGTCTCCCAGCTTCCCGGTTCCGCCGTGGCGGGGCAAGCGAAAATCTACAGCCCGGCCGCGTCGATATCGATTAACAGCAAACGCTGACCGTTATCGAAGAATTGTCCTGCGGTCAGGCAGTAGCTATTAGTGGTGGCGTCGCGATAGGTCGACGACAGGGTCAGGCGCCGTTCCTCCCAGCCTTCCGCGAGCAGGTGATAGAAGTAGGGGCGCCACGACCAGTTGTGGCCCAGGTAGCGGCTGTCGGCCTGCCAGGCGTCCTGGCGCCATTCGAAGTTGGGCGTCAGCTGGGTGCCATGCCGGTCGCATTGGTAAAAGCGCAGCAGCCAGGGAAAGTTAGGCAATTGGGGCAGTTGAGCCAGGGGGGCCTGACCCTGTGCCCAGGCCTGCAGGATTTTCATCAGCTCGGCCAATTGCAGGCGCAACTGCATTACGCGTCCCCGCTCTGCGAGCTTCTGCTGGACGTAGGCCGTCCGTAATTGGGCAAAGCGCGGCACAAAGGCGTCTGTGGCGAACCAGTCCAGCTGCGCCTGGGCGAACAGGTAGCCCTGCACGTAGCGCGAGCCGCATTCCAAGGCGAAGCTCAACTGCGCCTCGGTTTCCACGCCTTCGGCAATGATCCAGCAGCCGGTTTTCTCGGCCATCTGCGCCAGGGCCCGTACCACTTCACTGCTCGGGCCGCCTCGGGCGGCTTCCTGGAACAGGCGCATGTCCAGCTTGAGAATGTCCGGCTGCAACGCCAGCACGCGGTCGAGTTGGGAGTAGCCGGCACCAAAGTCATCAATGGCGATGCGTGCGCCGGCCTCGCGATAGCGTGCTACCACCTCGGCCAGGCGCTGGATGTTACCCCCCAGCTCGGTGATCTCGTACACGATGCGCTGTGGATCGACGCCATGGGCTTGCACTTGCCTCAAGCTGGGCAGCGCCTGGCCGGGGCGCAGGCGGTTGATCCAGCGGGGCGAGATGTTCAGGCTCAGAAACCAGTCGTCGGGGGCCTCATGCAAGCGGCTCAGGGCATTGTCGCGAATCTGCCGGTCAAGGCGTCGCAAGGTGGCCCCCGGCGTGCGCGGGTCGGCGAACAAGGGGCCCACAGACTGCAAGCGGCCATCGGCCTGGCGCAGGCGGCCGAGGGCCTCAACGCCAGCAATGCGCCCGGTGGCGGTGTCGATGAACGGCTGGAAGCAGGCGAGCGGTTGCCCGTCAATCACGGGGCCTCCTTAAAGAGTCGGCGAAAAAAGGCCCAGCCCTCAGTAACGAGGGCCGGGCCGATTCTGTGTGCAAGAATGCAGCCAGCAGGCCTCAACCTTTACGAGACGCGCCCTGCATGGCCAGCTTGATCAGCGGGATCAACCCGGCTCCCAGTCGCACCAGGCGTGTCAGGCTGCTGATACTGCCGCCCTTGGCACCTTTGCCGGTAAAGAAACCCAACAGTGTGACCGCAGCCACGCCCCACAGCGGCGCGTGCTTGATGCCCAGGCTGTCCTGCCAGTTACTGCCCATATTGCGCACCTTGTTCAGGGGCAGCATCAATTGCTGGGACTCGTGGCGGATCTCCTGGCGGTGCATTTCCATGCGCAGGCGGATCAACGCCTTGCGCATTTCTCGGCGGGAGGTGGTTTGGGGGATTTCAGTGATGCTCATGGCAGCAGGCGCTCCCGGTCATTGGCCAGCTCTTCGAGGGTGGCGTGGAACGGTGTGGATTCATCGAACACCGCCGCTTTCAGGCGCACCCCGCAGAAGGCGGCGGCCAGGCTGTAGAACACACAGAGGCAGATGATCCCCGTCAGGCGATAGCCGGTGTCCCATACCAGGATCATGACCAGTGTCGACAACCCCACCAGCAACAGCAGCGCAAACACCAGCGCCAGGCCGGCAAACAGCAGCAGGCTGACAGTGCGGGCTTTCTGTTCCTGCAATTCGATGCCAAACAATTCGACGTGGCTGTGCAGCAAGCCCAGCACGGCCGCGCCCAGACGTCTTGAAGTGGTGCCCGTGGACGAGCCCGTTTCGCCGATAGACATGGTTAGCGCCTTGTAGCCAGCAGGCCGATCAGAAAGCCCACGCCGGCGGCAATGCCCACCGACTGCCAAGGGTTTGCCTGCACGTAATCTTCGGTCGCGGTGACGGCCGCCTGGCCGCGTTCACGCAGGGAGTCCTCGGTCAGTTGCAGGGTTTCACGGGCCTTGAGCAGGCTCTCGTGGATCTTGCTGCGCAGCTCGTCAGCCTGGTCACCGGCGAGCACCTTGGTGTCATCGAGCAACTTTTCGGTGTCGCTGACCAGGGTTTGAAAATCCGCCATCAGTATTTCTTGAGCAGTCTTTGCAGTTCTTCTGGCCATGGGTATCTCCGTGATTGGCTGAACGGTACTTAGTGGTTTCGAGTCACCGGCTTCGGTGAAGGTTCAGTGCATTTGTCTGGTACAGCTTTTGCTTTGCCTTGGTGCGCACGCCCCGGGGCCTGCGCTGAATCTGGGCGGAATGAGGCAATGCCTTCAAAAACCTTACCCTAAATAACTGAAACTCGCGGAAAAACCCTGTCGGCAACAGCCTGTTGAGTTGATCGCTGCGCTAAAGCGGTTCACGCCCTCTGAAGAGGGGCGAGGCCGGTGGTGCCAATTTAGTGCGTGCAACCCTGGCTTGAACCGCTTTGGTGCTTTTTGCCTTTAATGCAGGCCTGCCAACCTCCATGGAAAATTTGCAAAGTGCGGTGGACACCCTCGTCCATAGCTCCAATACCCTGTTCATCCTGATCGGCGCGGTCATGGTCCTGGCCATGCACGCCGGCTTCGCGTTCCTGGAAGTGGGCACGGTCCGCCAGAAAAACCAAGTCAACGCCTTGTCGAAGATCCTCAGCGACTTCGCCATCTCCACCCTGGCTTATTTCTTTATAGGCTATTGGATCTCCTACGGCGTGAGCTTCCTGCAACCGGCTGCGGTGATCAGCGCCGACCACGGCTATGGCCTGGTGAAGTTCTTCTTCCTGTTGACCTTTGCGGCGGCGATCCCGGCGATCATTTCCGGGGGTATTGCCGAGCGTGCACGTTTTGTTCCGCAGTTGTGCGCCACCGCGTTGATCGTGGCGTTTATCTACCCGTTTTTCGAAGGCATGGTGTGGAACGGCAACTTCGGCCTGCAAGCCTGGCTGCTGGCGACGTTCGGCGCCAGCTTCCATGACTTCGCCGGTTCGGTGGTGGTGCACGCCATGGGCGGCTGGCTGGCGCTGGCAGCGGTGTTGCTGCTGGGCCCGCGTAACGGGCGTTATCGTGAAGGGCGACTGGTGGCGTTCGCGCCGTCGAGCATTCCGTTCCTGGCCCTGGGTTCGTGGATCCTGATTGTCGGCTGGTTCGGCTTCAACGTGATGAGCGCGCAAACCCTCAACGGCGTGAGTGGCCTGGTGGCGGTCAACTCGCTGATGGCGATGGTGGGCGGCACTGTCGCGGCGCTGATCATTGGGCGCAACGACCCGGGCTTCCTGCACAACGGCCCATTGGCCGGGTTGGTGGCAATTTGTGCCGGCTCCGACCTGATGCACCCGGTGGGCGCGCTGGTCACTGGCGCGGTCGCGGGCGGGCTGTTCGTGTGGTGCTTCATTGCGGCCCAGGATCGCTGGAAGATCGACGACGTGCTGGGGGTGTGGCCGCTGCACGGCCTGTGTGGCGTGTGGGGTGGCATCGCCTGCGGTATCTTCGGCCAGACCGCACTGGGTGGCCTCGGCGGCGTCAGCCTGATCAGCCAGCTGATCGGTACTGCCCTCGGCGTGGTGGTGGCGCTGGGCGGCGGCCTGTTGGTGTACGGCGTGATCAAGCGCGTGCACGGGCTGCGCCTGAGCCAGGAGGAGGAGTACTACGGCGCGGACCTGTCGATCCATAAAATCGGTGCGGTCAGTCAGGATTGATCGGTGGTTCGGCCGATGGATTAAAGCCGTGCAGCAGGCGGTAGCGGTTATGCCGTACTTCGTCGACCCGCGCCTGCACCTGTTGGTCCGGCAGGCCCAGCAGGATCAAGGCGTGGGAGGCGAGCATCAAGCTGGATTCCAACAGTTCGGGCACCACTTCGCTGGCGCCCGCGGCTTTCAGCTCGGCCAACTGGCTGTCATCACGGGTGCGCACCAGGATCGGCACGTCAGGGTTGATGCGCCGCGCTTCCTTGAGCACCACCAACGCCACATCGCTGTTGTCCACGGCGATGACCACCAATCGCGCGCGCTCCAGGCCCACCGCGCTGAGCAGGGCGCCACGCCGGCAATCCCCGTAATGCACGCTGCTGTCTTCAGTGGCAGCTTCCTGTACCCGTTCAGGGTCGTCATCCAGTGCGATAAAGGCTTGCTGTTCGCGCCGTAGAAAACGCCCGATGGATTGCCCGACGCGGCCATAGCCACAGATCACCGCATGCCCGTGCAGCTCGGCGTAGAGCGCGGTGATTTCGTCCAGTTGGACCTGCTGATTGGGCGTGCGGTGCAGGCGCAGGGCCAGGCTCGGAGCGGCGCGCAATAACAGGGGAGTGAGCAGCATCGAGCAGAAGGTCGCGGCGAGTAGCAAGCCGTTGAATTCGTCGGGGATCAAGCGGCTTTGCTGCATCTGCGCCATCAAGGCAAAACAGAACTCGCCGCCCTGGGCCAGGGCCAGGCCGCTGCGCCAGGCGGTTTCACTGTCGCTGCCGCGTAGCTTGACCAGCGCGGCCACCACGCAGCCCTTGACCAACATCAAGGTGAGGGTCAGGCCAAGGATCAGCAGGCTGTGGCTGACGATCAGCTGCAGGTCGATGAGCATGCCGATACTGACGAAAAACAGCCCCAGCAGGATGTCGCGAAAGGGCCGGATGTCCGCTTCGATCTGGTGGCGATAGTGGCTCTCCCCCAGCAGCATGCCGGCCAGGAAGGCGCCGAGGGCAGGGGACAAGCCCAGCAAGTGGGTAAGCCACGCCGTCAGCAAGACAATCACCAGGGCCAGCAGCACAAACAATTCGGCCGAGTGGGACGCGGCCACTTCGTGGAACAACCGTGGCAACAACCAGCGGCTGGCAAACAGAAGGCCCACAAACAGCACCACAGTCTTGCCCAAGGTCAAGGGCAGTGCCAGGTACCAGGCCTGCTCACCGGTGCCGGCGAACACCGGCACCAGGGTCAGCAGCAAGACAGCCACTACGTCCTGGAACAGCAACACGCCAATCGCGTTCTGGCCATGGCTGCTGAAAATCTCCCCGAGGCTGCCGAGCTCCTTGCTCACGATGGCGGTGGACGACAAGGCCAGTCCCGCCCCCAGCAGCAGGGCGATGCCGGGTGCCACGCCCAGGATCATCAACAGCACGCCCAGCAACACCCCACAGCCCACCACTTGCAGGCTGCCCAAGCCAAACACCACGCGGCGCAGGGCGAGCATCTTGCTCAGGGAAAACTCCAGCCCCAGGGAAAACAGCAGGAACACCACACCCAGTTCGGCGAGGTCGGGGAGCTCTTCACTGTCGTTCACCCAGTCCAGGGCGGTGGGCCCCACGGCCAGGCCCACGCACAGGTAGCCCAGTACGGGAGGCAATTGCAGCCGGCGAAACAGCGCAATCACTACCAGGGATGAGGCCAGGATGATCAACAGGTTGGCAAACACAGGCATCTCCGTTGCAAGGGGGCAGGCAAAAAAGCCACAAACATCGCTGAATCAGTTATAGGCCATGGTGATCTGGGTCAGGGTTTATGGGGTGGGCGTGAGGCTGCTACCGGGCTTAGAATGTGTGCCTGTTTTCTGATCAGGTCCATTCACCATGCTTCCTGAATGCCAGTTATTCGGCACCCTGGGTTGTCATCTATGTGAGATCGCCGAAGCCGAAATCATGCCGCTCGTCGAACACGGGTTGCTGGTGGAATTGGTGGATATCACCGACCCCGACGACCTGACTGAAGTCTACGGCCTGCGTATTCCGGTGCTTCGCCGGGTAGACACGGGGGCGGAACTGGATTGGCCTTTCGACACACAACAGGTTGTTGCCTTCCTTCGTTGAGTGTTATGCGATGGCAGGTTTCCAAATATTAAGTTACTGTATGTTTGTACAGCGATTGAATAGAGGGAACGCCCGTGGTGAATGTTGAACAACTGAAAAGCAGCGTCAATCGCATGTCTGCCGATGTCGTACGCGACGCGGTAAACGAGCTGCGCCTCGATGGCCTGGTCACGGAAGGCAAGACGCCCTTCAACAAAGTGCATTTCAATACCTGTTTCGCCGAGATCGAGGCGCTGTTTCAGCGCGCCGGTTATCACAAGCAGCTGGATGTGGTGGGTTACCAGGGCCTGTTATACGCGCTCTACGATCCAGGCCGCTGGGAGGCGGTGGACGTACTGCGTTGGCTCAAGGAATTCACCGAGGCGGCCAGTGCTTCGCCGGCGCTGCGGGCGCAATTGGCCAAAGCCTGAACCCTGCGGGATAATGCCCGCCGGTTTTCCCAAGGCTTCGAGCATCTGCATGTCCACTTCCGCGTTTATCGCCTCCGAGCACCAAGCCAGCACCTTGTACCTGCCGCCGGGCCCTTGGGCGCTGGTGCTCGACTGCCTGTGTGAACACTTCCCGGCTATCAGCCGTGAGCACTGGCTGGACCGCATCGCCCGTGGGCGGGTGCTGGACATCAACGGCAGCCCGATAGGACAGGACCTGGCCTACAAGGAAGGCCTGTGCATCTACTACTTTCGCGAAGTGCCGAATGAAAAAGTGATCCCGGTGCAGGAGGCCATCCTGTATGCCGACGAGCACCTGGTGGTGGCCGACAAGCCGCACTTCCTGCCCGTGACGCCCGCCGGTGAATACGTCGAGCAAACCCTGCTGCGCCGCTTGATCCGCCGTCTGGGCAACCCTTCGCTGGTGCCGCTGCACCGTATCGACCGGCATACCGCAGGGCTGGTGCTGTTCTCGGCCAACCCGGCCAGCCGCGCGGCGTATCAGCAACTGTTTCCCACGCGAAAGATCGACAAGTTCTACGAAGCCATTGCCCCGGCGTTACCGGGCCTGACGTTCCCGCTGGTGCACAAAAGCCGCCTGGTGGACGGCGAGCCGTTCTTTCGCATGCAGGAAGGCGTTGGCGCCAGCAACACCGAAACGGCGGTAGAGGTGCGCGAGAAAAATGGCGAGCTGTGGCGCTACGGCCTGTTCCCCGTGACCGGCAAAAAGCATCAGTTGCGTGTGCACATGACCGCGCTGGGGGCGAGCATCTGCAATGACCCGTTCTACCCCGACGTAATAAAGGACGCCGTGGACGACTACGCCAACCCGCTCAAGCTGCTCGCCCAGGGTGTGCGTTTTATCGACCCGGTGACCGGGCAAGAGCGCAGCTTTCGCAGTGATATCACCCTCGACTGGTAACCGCCAGAAACGACAAGGCCCGCGCGAGGCGGGCCTTGGTAGCAAACGCTGAGGTTTACAAGTCTTTAACGGTGCGGACCTGATCCTTGTTGATGCGGGTCTGCTTGCCGTCCAATTGTTCGAACTCGTAGAAACCCGAGTCCTTGTCGAATTTAGGAGTGTCGACGGCCTGGATTTCGCGACCGTCATTCAGGGTGATCACTGTTGGCGAGGCGCAACCGGCAAGGGTAGCGAGGCCCAGTGCAAGCATGAGAGCGGCGATGGTCCGTTGAGTCATGAGT
>Ga0105244_10001985_pt1 | contig 15802 bp, 9 predicted proteins | sample KBSM44metaG_FD_80423 | JGI IMG/M metagenome (GOLD analysis project Ga0105244, IMG submission 80423) | Miscanthus rhizosphere microbial communities from Kellogg Biological Station, Michigan, USA - KBS M4-4 metaG | ecosystem: Host-associated > Plants > Roots > Rhizosphere > Soil | place: Michigan... | reverse complement strand
GCGGGCACCGGACAGGCCAGCAGGGCCACATTCAGCACGCGGCGCCCCGCCACGCCCCTGTGCGCCTGGGGCGGCGCCAGGAAGTTGGTGCCGCTGGTGGCCCTGTAGGGCGTGGCGCTCCCGGCCGGATACGACGCGGCGGCGGCGGGCGCCCCCGGCCCGTACAACGTGCTCCAGGCGGTGGTGGCGAACGCGGTGTAGCCGGCGGCCGGCTCGGCGGCGCCCGCCACATAGGAGGAGTACGGCACGGCCCTGGCGTAGGTCCACAGCGGTCCGTACATCGGGCCGGTGGTGCCGGCCGCCTGCGGCAGGGGATCGGCGACGGTCCACAGCTTGCCGCCGGCGGTCGTCGCCTGCGCCACCTGCCCGGCGGGAGCCACGCTCATCCACGGCGTGCCGCTGCCGGCGCCGCCGAACGCATACTGCCGGATATTGGTGTCGGGCGGCGCGGTGGCATAGGAGCACAGCGCGCCGGTGTACTGGTCGAAACGGGAATTGAGCTGGTTGAACAGCGACGCCAGCGGGAACGGCCGGCCGACGGTGAGCGCGCCGCCGCTCACGCGCGGCATGCCGAGTTGCCCCGCGCAGACATAGGGGCCGACCAGGCCGGGCGTGAGGTTGGCCGCCGCGCCGGCGACACCGGGCGGCGAAAACGGCTCGATGACGAAGTTCTCGGCGCCGGTGCCCCCGGGGTTGAGCTGCATCAGGTCGTAGGCGACGCCGCGCCGGAAGCCGTATTGCACCAGTTCGACGTTGGCGGGCGGATTCGGATTGGCGCGCGAGGCCGCCTCGCTGTTGGACAAGGCGCACACCGCCAGCGGCGCGACGTCGATCGTCGAGCGCCCCGCCACCGCCGTCACCCCGACGTCCATCGAAGCCAGCGACTCGGACAGCACGCGCAAGAAAAACAGCTCGACGTGCCCCATCGACGCGTCCAGGTTGCCGGTGGCGGCGCGCACATAGGCCAAGCCGTCGGGGGCGCTGCGGGCCGTGTCGGCGTCGACCCAGCCGCCGTTCGGCGAGGCGCTGAACGACAGCGCCTGCTCGTCCCATGCGATGGGCAGCCGGTTGTATTGATACTTGAGCGCATTCATCGCCAGCAGCGCCTGGGCCGTGGCGTTGTTGACGCCGGCCAGGGTGCCGTTGAGCTGGCGCGCCGCCGTCAGCGCCGCCACGTTCGCCACCGCCTGCAGATCGGCCCGGCGGTTATACACCCGCGACAGGTCGAGCGCGATGCCGACGAAGCCGATCAGGCAGGCGAGCATCAGGCCGAAGACGATGGCGATGGCGCCGCGCTGCCGCATCCTGCTGTTGACGCCCCGATTCATACATTCGCCTCCGGCAACGACGGCGCCAGGCGGACCGTCGAGCGACACATGGTAGAGAGACTATTGTAGCGGGGCAATTAAACCAAATAGTTGACGCATGACAAGAAACGGGTGCCGGTGGAGGGGCCGCGCGGCAGGCCGCCTACTCCCACGCCCGCGCCGCCGAGCGGTGTATCGTCCACGTGAAGCCGGCGCCGACCGACAGGCCGCTGTTGCGCAGGAACAGCGGACTGTCGCGGTTGCTCGCATGGCTGTAATTGTCGTAGCGGGTGAAGCCGAACACCCGCCAGTCCGGCGACAGCCGGCGCGACAGGCTCAGGCCGAGCCTGGTCATCATCAAGCCGCCCGACGCGTGGTAGGCCGGGCGCGTCGCCGTCGCGTAGCGCGGCTCGACCTCATAGAAATACTGGTGCAGGCGGGCGTTGCCGAACATTGCGCCGAGGTTGGCATCGGCCTGCCACTTGCCGGTGGCGTCGCCGGCCTCGAACACCACGCGCGGTTCGAACACCAGGCCCTGGCGCCGAAACCCGCTTTTAAGCTCGATCGGCACCCGCAGCGGCAGCTCCAGCCGCACGCGGCTCGTCGCCGTGGGCTCGGCCAGCAGCACCTTCAAACGCGGGCCGAACTCCAGCAGCGAACGTAGATCCGGCATGCCGGCGCGGACGGCGACGTCGTCGGAGCGGGCCGGCAGCGACAGCGCGAAACCAAGGTCGAGCTCGACCCGCTCGGTGTTGATCAGGCGCGCGCCCACGCCGGAGCGGTCGGCGCGCAGCACCTTGCCGCGATAGATCAGCATGGGCAGCACCAGCGCGCGCGTGGAGCGGTCCTCGGAGCCGGGGTAAGCCGGGGTGGAGGCGGCGCCGCCGAAGAGGCCGACCTCCCACAGCGGCAAAGCGGGGTCCGGCGTCGGCGCCAGCTGCTGGGCGGCGGCCGGCGCCAGCATCGCCAGCATGGCCAGCGGCGCCAGGACGAATTTCGCCCGACGGCGCAGCGTCATGGTTGTACTCCGACAGGATTTCGATGCATGGGACTTCCTTCGACGTTATGCGGTGATGTAAAAACGAACACGATACCATGCCCGCCCCTCCACCTGCAGAGCCGATCCTCCGGTAAGATTCGCGTCAACTATTGATTTTTAAGAATATTAATTTGCATGAGCGACTTATCGCGACACGTGTATCTACTGGATTGGCCTGTCGACGGCGCGGCGACGCTCCCTGTGGCGTGCATCCGCTTCCAGCCGGCGGCGATCGACGCCGACAGTTTCCGTTCGGCCGGCATCGATTGCCCCGCCCACATCGCCGCCGCCGTGCCCAAGCGGCAGCGGGAGTTCTTTTACGGCCGCTTGTGCGCACGATCGGCGATGGCGCCGCTGCGCCGGGACATCCCCCAGATCGGCACGGGTCCGATGCGCGAACCGCTGTGGCCGGCCGATCTGATCGGCAGCATCACCCACGCGGCCGACATGGCGGCGGCCGTGGTACTACCCGTCGCCATGGGCTATCACGGCGTGGGCATCGATATCGAGACCATCCTCGGCGGCCAGGGCGCGCAGGAGGTGCGCGCCATCGTGGCCAATGACGGCGAATTGCGCCACCTGGCCGGATTTGAGGAGGCGCTTGGTCCCGACGTCCCCCTGACCCTGGTTTTCTCCGCCAAGGAAAGCTTCTTCAAAGCGGTGCATGGCGAGGTGCGGCGCTACTTCAACTTCGACGCCATCGAGCTCGAACACCTCGATCTGGCGGCGCAAAGCATGCGCTTCCGCGTGTGCGAGGACCTCACGCCCCGCTTGCGGCGCGGGGTCCGCTGCGAGATCGGCTTCCAGATACTCGACGCCACGCACATCGCCACCTTGTGCCTCTGGCGGCGCGCGGCGGAAGGCGCCTAGCCAGGACGGCTCGGCCACACGGGGCGTCCCCAACCTAACGCGCCAGCAGTTTCAGCTGGGATACTTTACAATCGCAAGCCATATCGCGGCCTCATTCATATTGCGCCGCGATGAACAGTATCCAACTATCTCGCGAGGAACCCACATGGCCGCCACGGACCACCCCCATTACACCGCCGAAGAAAAACGCAAGCGCGTATTCGCCATCATCAGCGCGTCGTCCGGCAACCTGGTCGAATGGTTCGACTTCTATGTCTACTCGTTCGCATCGATCTACTTCGCCAGCCAGTTCTTCCCTAGCGGAAACTCCACCGCCGAATTCCTGAAAGCGGCCGCCGTCTTCGCGGTCGGTTTCCTGATGCGCCCCATCGGTGGCTGGATGTTCGGCCGCATCGCCGACCGGGTCGGCCGCAAGAAGTCGATGGTCATTTCCGTGCTGATGATGTGCGGCGGCTCGCTGGCGATCGCGGTGCTGCCGACCTACGCCACCATCGGCGTCGCCGCGCCTATCCTGCTGCTGGTCATCCGCATGTTCCAGGGCCTGTCGGTGGGCGGCGAGTACGGCACCACTGCCACCTACATGAGCGAAGTGGCGCTGCGCGGCCAGCGCGGCTTCTTCTCGTCGTTCCAGTACGTGACCCTGATCGGCGGCCAGCTGCTGGCGGTGTTGACCGTGGTGGTGCTGGAGCAGTTCCTCAGCGAGGCCGAACTGAAGGCCTGGGGCTGGCGCATCCCGTTCGTGATCGGCGCCATCGCCGCCGTGGTCTCGCTGATGCTGCGCCGGACGCTGCACGAAACGATCAAGCCGGAAGACAGCAAGAACAAGGACGCCGGCACCCTGGCGGGCATCTTCAAGCACCACCGCGCCGCCTTCATCACCGTGCTCGGCTACACCGCCGGCGGCTCGCTGATCTTCTACACCTTCACCACCTACATGCAAAAGTACCTGGTCAACACCTCGGGCATGCCCGCCAAGACGGCCAGCGTGGTCATGACCGGCGCCCTGTTCCTGTATATGTGCATGCAGCCGCTGTTCGGCATGCTGGCCGACCGCATCGGCCGCCGGCAATCGATGATGCTGTTCGGCGCGCTGGGGGCGCTGGCGACCTACCCCATCCTCGCCATCCTGCGCGGCAACACCAGTCCTTACCTCGCCTTCGCGCTGATCACGGTGGCGTTGGCGATCGTCAGCCTGTACACCTCGATCAGCGGCCTGGTGAAGGCCGAGATGTTCCCGCCCGAAGTACGGGCACTGGGCGTCGGATTCTCCTACGCCATCGCCAACGCCATCTTCGGCGGCTCTGCCGAATTCGTCGGCCTCGGCTTCAAGAACCTGGGCCACGAAAACTGGTTCTTCATCTATGTGACGGTCATGATGGCGATCGCCTTCCTGTTCAGCCTGCGCCTGCCCAAGACGCCGTCGTATCTGCATACGGATCACTGAAACACGGCGCTCCCTGACCAGTCCGGAGGGGGTGCCAGTTAAGGTAGGATGTCACAAAACGCGCCGCTCGCGCGTCTAGCAGGGAAGACCACTCCATTTGCAGACACCATGACAGACTCCGCCGCCTTCACCGCCCTCAGACCCCGCCTGTTCGCCATCGCCTACCGCATGCTCGGTGTGCGCGCCGATGCCGAGGACGTGGTGCAGGACGCCTGGCTGCGCTGGCACGGCAGCGACCAGCAGGCGGTGCAATCCGCCGAGGCCTGGCTGGTCACCCTCACCACCCGCCTGGCCATCGACCGCCTGCGCGCGCGCCAGGCCGAACGCGAAACCTATGTCGGCTGGTGGTTGCCGGAGCCGATCGTCGAGCTGGACGAGCGCACGCCCGAAAGCAGCGCGGAAATGGCCAGCGAGGTGTCCATGGCGTTTTTATGGGTGCTCGAACGCCTGTCCCCCGAGGAGCGCGCCGCCTTCCTGATGCGCCAGGTGTTCGATCACGACTACGCCGACATCGCCGACATGCTGGGCAAAAGCGAGGCCGCCTGCCGCCAGATGGTGCACCGCGCCCAGGAGCGGGTGCGCCAGCAAACACCCCGCTTCGACGTGCCCAAAGACACGCACCGCGCCCTGCTCGGACGCTTCATGGCCGCCGCCCAGGCCGGCGACCGCGCCGCCATGAAGACCATGATGGCCGACGACGTGCAACTGGTGTCCGACGGCGGCGGCAAGATCAAGTCGTTCATGCGCATCCTGCGCGGCGCCGGCCGGGTGGCGGGCGTGTTCTGGTCGCTGGAGCACCAATATCCCCACAATGTCGCCTACCGCCAGGCCAGGGTCAACGGCGAACCGGGATTGCTGCGCTATGTGGAAGGCAAACTGGAGTCGGCGCAATCGTTCGTCATCGAGGACGGCCGCATCGCCGCCGTGCTGGTGGTGCGCAATCCGGACAAGCTGGCCGGCATTCCGCAAACGATAGTGTGAAAGTCGTCCCGGGCGGCGACCCGTCCGCGCTGTCGCCAACCCTTAAAAGTATCACAATTGCAAGTTTCACGGCACACATCTTCACAATTACAACAGTTATATTTTTTATATCATAAGGCGTTTTTGTTTCATCCGGCGGGCGTATGCTTATCATGCAAGCGGCTTCAACGACTTGAGAAAAATCAAGGGGAGATGTCATGGCTGATAGACAAACGCCGCACACGTTCGCCGCAGTGTTCGCCCACGAGCAAGCGCTATTCACGCCTCCACAATCATCGGCCACGGCGGCCGACGCCGGGCAGCCCAGGACGGCGGACGCCACGCTGTCATCGCTCTATGCCAGCGCGGCGAAGCGGCAGTTTGCCGGACTTGCCCTGTCCGGCGGTGGCATCCGCAGCGCAACGTTCAATCTCGGCGTCCTGCAGGCGCTGGCGGACCTGGGGCTGCTGAGCAAATTCGACTATCTCTCCACCGTGTCCGGCGGCGGCTACATCGGCGGCTGGCTGAGCAAATGGATACATGGCGAGCCGGGCGGCGTGGCGGAAGTGGAAAAGCAATTGCGCAGCGCCGGCGACGGTCCCGCGCCCCGCTCGGAGCCGCAGGAAGTGCAATTCCTGCGCAAATACAGCAATTACCTGACCCCGAAAAGCGGCCTGTTCACCGCCGACACCTGGACGCTGATCTGCACCTATGTGCGCAACACGTTGCTGAACATGACCATGCTGGTGACCTGGATGGCGCTGCTGTTCCTGCTGCCGCGGGTGATGCTGCTATGGGTCGGCGAGCTGCGCGACCATCAGCGCGCCGTCGTCCTGCCGTTGAGCTCGCTCATTTTCCTGCTGTGCGTCTCCAGCATGGCATTGAATATCTCGCTCAAGGGGCCGGTGCTGCAAACCTACGGCTGGCTGCAGGATCAGAAGTGGGTCCTGCGCAGCGTCTGCTACCCGCTGATGATCGCGGCCTTCCTGGGCAGCATCGCTTTCGTGCAGTACCGCGACGAAATGATCCGCTACCTGGACAAGCTCGCCTTTCCATCCCGCGAGGCCGCCTACCTGCTGTTGCCCGGCCTCGTGTACTCGCTGTTCTGGGGCGCCGGCTGGCTGCTGGCGCAATTTCTGAACCGGCACGCGGCGCTGGGGCCGCACGCGCCGAAACGCTGGCGATTCTCGCCGGGCGCGTGGCGCCAGACCGGCTCGGAGGCGCTGGGCCACGCCCTGTGCGCCATCGGCGCGCTGGCGGTCGGCACGCTGCTGACGGTATGGTTGTGCAAAAGCCTGGGCGCAACCGCCTTGAGCGGCTTGATCAACGTCCACCTGGTAACACTGGGCATGCCGGCCATGCTGTGCGTCTTCGGCGTGACGATGACCTTGATGATCGGGCTGATCGGCCGCCTGTACAGCGACGCCAGCCGCGAATGGTGGGCCCGCCAGGGAGCGTGGACCGTGATCATGGCGGCGGCCTGGCTGGTGGTGTGCTGCGCCACGTTCTATCTGCCGCCGCTGCTGGCCTGGGCGTTCGACCGCTACGCCACGTCGGCGTCGCTGGCCACCGGCTTCACCACCCTGGTCACCTACCTGGGCCTGCGCTCGGGCAGCGGCAAGGGGACCGGCCAACCGGGCAAATCCGGCAGGCTGGAACTGGTGGCGCAACTGGCGCCGTACGCGTTCAGCGTGCTGTTTCTCGGCCTGCTCACCACCGGCTTGATGGCGCTGATCGCCGGCGGCCTGCCGCCCGTCCCGTATCCAGCTTTCTTCGACGACGCGGCGGTCCTGCCGCTGTTCTTCGACCGCTATCTTATGCTCAGCGACAACCTGGCCTGGCGCGATATCCTGCCGACCATGGCGGTCTGCGCGCTCGCCGCCGTACTGCTGGGCTGGCGGGTCGATATCAATAAATTCTCGCTTTATATGATGTACCGGCTGCGCCTGGCCCGCGCCTATTTCGGCGCCAGCAACAACGCCCGCATACCGCACCCCTTCACCGGGTTCGATCCCGGCGACGACCGGCCACTGAACGACCTGCTGCATCCGCGCCCGGAAGCCGGCGAACCGGTGCGGGCCGGACCCGTGCCCCGGCCCTACCATTTGTTCAATAGCGCGGTCAATCTGGTGCAAGGCTCGGAACTGGCGTGGCAGACCCGCAAGGCCGCGAACTTTGTTTTCAGCCCGGCTTTTTGCGGCTTCGAATTGCCGGCCGAGAACGTCGCGGCCGGCGGCTTTCGCCCCACCGCCTCCTACGCCGCGCAAAGCGCCTTCGGGGACGACCACGACAATGGCATCAAGCTGGGCACCGCCGTCGCCATCTCCGGCGCGGCCGCCAGCCCCAACATGGGCTACCACTCGTCGCCGCCGCTGAGCTTCCTGATGACGCTGTTCAATCTGCGCCTTGGACGCTGGTCGCCCAATCCGGCCGGGACCACCTGGCGGCGCGCGTCGCCGTCCTTCGGTCTGTTTTGCATCGTCAAGGAACTGTTCGGACTGACCAACGCGGAATCCGATTTCGTCTATTTGTCGGACGGCGGTCATTTTGAAAACCTCGGCTTGTACGAGCTGGTGCGGCGCCGGTGCCAACTGATCGTCGTGGTCGACGCCAGTTGCGACAACGACGACCGCTTCGAAGACCTTGGCAACGCCATCCGCAAATGCCTGACCGACTTCAACGTGCCGATCACGCTGGACGTGGCCAAACTGCCCGGCGTGGCCGGCGGCGCGCCGCGCGGCAGTTTCGTCAACGGCCGCATCCACTACCACCAGGCCGACGGCGGCGCCCAGGAAGGCGTGCTGTTGTACCTGAAACCGGCGCTGACCGGTGGCGAGAACGCCGATATCTTCAACTACAGCCGCTTGCATCCGTCGTTTCCCCACGAAACGACGGCCGACCAATGGTTCGACGAGAGCCAGTTCGACAGCTATCGCAGCCTGGGGCGGCACATCGCCACCCGGGCGCTGGGTCCGGCCGTGGTGGCGGCGGTCAGGGGCGGCTCGCGCGGCGACGAGCAGGGTTTCATCAGCCGGCTCGGCGACGCGTTGGCGACACCGCGTCCGCCGCCCCGGCGCGTATCGATCCGCCGCAAAGGGCCAACCGGACGCGGCCGCGCGCAGGCGGGTCGCCCATGAAGGGCCACGCCGCAAACTATTTTCCAAAAGCTGTCACAGGCCGCGCGGCCGGCCCGTCTAATAAGGTATGAGCGGCGCACGGTGCGCCCCTCCTTCCTTGAAAGGCACCATCATGACGCAAGCCGCCCGCATTTCCTCCTTCTACTCCGCCGCCCCGGCCAATCTGCAAGCCATGATCGCGCTATCGGCGTCGGTCAAGAAAAGCTCGCTGGGCGTGCGCCTGGTCGAGCTGATCAACCTTCGCGTGTCGCAGATCAACGGCTGCGGCGTGTGCGTCGACATGCACTGGCGCGACCTGATCAAGCAAGGCGCCGACCCGCGCCACCTGAACGCCATCGCCGGCTGGCGCGAGGCGCCGTCCTCGTTCTTCAGCGACGGCGAACGCGCGGCGCTCAACTGGGCCGAAGCGGTCAACGCGCTGCCCCACAAGCAGCCGACCGACGCCGATTTCGCCCTGCTCAAGGAACATTTCAACGAGACCGCGATCGCTGAAATCAGCTACGCGATCGCGGTGATCCGTGGTTGGAACGTGATCAACGCCAGTTTGCACAACCAGATCCCGGAAGTGCCGGCGCCGGGATTCTAATTCAGCCCTGCCCTTCGGCTAAGGCGCGGTGCCGTATTCGTCCGCGCCCAGGTCGATCACGCCTTCCGCACGCGACTGGCCGTTGATGTCCTTGACGCCGTTGACCGGGATCGCGCCGGAAGGGAAGTAAGTCGCCCACAGCGGCGAGGTCCAGGTGGTCAGCGCGGCGCCGACGGCCCCGACGTTGATGGCCGGCGAGGTCTGTTGAAGGTTCAGATTGCCGGTCTGCGGCGCCACATAGCGCGGATCGGCCTTGACCTGGGTGCCCGGCAGGTTGGTCGAGCCGGATGCGCCGCCCCACCACAGATTGACGCCCCACACATTGCCGCTGTGCCCGCTGCCCTCGACCACGTAGTTCTCCGCGATCGTGCCTTCGCCGTAGAAGATGTTATTGCTGAAGCGGGAATCGAGCACCTTGTACTGGAACACCACCTCCGTTCCCCAGCCCATGTTCTTGTAGAAGGAATTGTTGTTCACATGGATGCGGCGCGCCTGGCCCGCGCCGGAAGAATAGCCGCCCACCGACAAGCCGGCCTCGCGGTTGTTGTAGACGAAATTATTCGTCATCACGATATCTTCGGTGGCCTTGCCGCTGTGTTCGCTGGCGAATTCAAATCCGATGTCGTTGCCGCTCGAGACGTTGCGGTCGAAGATGATGTTGCGTCCGCCGTCGACATAGAAGCCGCCCGCCGAGCCCTCGCCGCCGTACCACGGGTTGGTCGAGCTCGAATTGTTTGTCGCGATGTTGTTGCGGACCATGCCGTTGCGGACCCGGTCGTTCTCGCCGCAACCCGAGCACTCGCCCTCGTAGCCGATGAAGTCGAAACCGATATTGTTATTGTCGTGCACGTTGTTGTTCAGCACCTCGAAGCGGTCGACGTTGCCGTTGATGACCAGCGCCTCGCTGGCCTGCAGCACGTTTTTATAGACCTCGTTGCCCTGCACCAGCAGGTCGGTGACGCCGGTCGCGTTCGTGCCGAACACGGCCACACCATGGGCGCCGACCGAGCACGGGTCCTTGCAGGTGCTGGTGTTGCGGATGTCGTGGACTTTGTTGTTGACGATCTGCAGCTTCGCACCGTTCCCTTCGATCAGGATGCCGACCGGCGTATTGCTGCCGCTCGACGTAAAACCCGTCACGTCGAACCCTTCCACCCGCACATAGTTTGAATTCTTGATCGTGATCAGCCCCTGGCGGCCGGTCGGGCTCAACCCGCTGCCGCTGATGATGGCGCCGGGATCGCCTTTCAGCGTGATAAAGGCGCTGGCGGTGCCGGATTTCCCGGATATCTGCACCTTTTGCGCGTAAGTGCCCGCCAGCACGCGGATGGTATCGCCAGCGCCGGCCTGGTCCACGGCGGCCTGTATCGATTGGCCCGGGCTGACGGTCATGCTGGCGGCAAGCGCGGCGCCAACACAGGTGGATAGCAGCAGGCCGGCAACCACGCGGCCCGCGGTAGTTTTGACACAGTTCATAGGCATTTCTCCAGTTGGGTTAAGCGACCGGCCATCTCATCCGGGTCGCGAAAAGAATAGTAGTAAGCAAACAAAGAAAATACAAGAAACTTTCGAACTATTTCGATTGCAGTCAAAAAGGCCTATACGGCACTTTTGCAACGCTAGTCTCGATGCTTACCGAAAGACTTCGAAAGTTCCTTGCATTTTCGATTTCGTTTTATTACTATCGGTGGCAGACAACAGAAAAAACAGGAGAATGGCATGGATGGAGCAATTGGCAAGGGACTTCGACGCAGCCTGATGGCGGTGGCCGTGGAGATGGCGTTGTGTGGGATCGCGCATGCCCAGGCCCAACCGGCACCGGTACAGCAACAAGCCGGCGCGGAGCAGGAACCGCCGCCGGTCGTCGTTGTGACCGGCGCGCGCGCCGCGCTGGCCCGATCGCTGGAACTGAAACGCAACGCCGACGTGATCCAGGACTCGATCTCGGCGACGGAACTGGGCCGCTTCCCGGACGATAACGTGGCCGACTCGCTGACGCACATCTCCGGCATCTCGGTGTCCCGCACGCGCGGCGGCGAAGGCCAGTACATCAACGTGCGCGGGCTGGGTTCCGGCTACAACATCGTCACCCTGAACAAACGCATCCTCGCCACCGACGGCGACGGCCGCGACTTCGCCTTCGACGTGCTGCCGTCGGAGGTGATCAGCGGCGCCGACGTGATGAAATCGGCCGAGGCGGCCCAGATGGAAGGCAGCATCGGCGGCTCGGTCAACCTGCGCTCGGCGCGGCCGATGGACAATCCCGGCTACCACGCGTCTGTGCGCTTCGAGGGCGACCGCAACGACCTGTCGCGCAAGAACGGCGGCAAGCTCTCCGGCGTCGTCAGCAACACCTTCAACAACAACACCATGGGCGTGATCGTCGGCGCCGTGCTCTCCAGGCGCAACGTGCGCACCGATTCGCTCGGCTACCAGACCTACAACGCCGATTCTCCGGGCAGCTTCGACGCCAACGGCGACGGCGCCATCGGCAGCGGCGAAAGCAATCTGCTGGCGCCGTGCTGCATCTCCTTCGGTTCCATTTTCGAGGAAAAGAAACGCACCGCGCTGTCCGGCGCGTTCGAATGGAAGGTCACGCCGCAGTTCCGCATGACGGTCGACGCGCTGGCCACCCGCCTCGATTCGCCGCAGGTGGGCTACCAGCAGTCGTACTACGTCGAGCATGCGCCCGGCCGCTGGTCCGACGTGGTGATCAAGGACCGCCTGATCACCAGCATGACGGTGAGCGACCTGGTGCCCGAAATGAGCAACGTCACCACCGACCGCGTGGTCGACACCCGGCAACTGGGTTGGCATGGCGACTGGAAACCCAGCCCCGCCCTCAAGCTGTCGGGCGACCTGTACCGCTCGACGTCCGAGCGCGATTCCGGCGGCAAGGATAGCTTCGTCGTCGCCGGCATCGCCGGGCGCAACACCGGCTACTACCGCGCCAACAACGGCGCCCTGCCCGACATCCGCGTCACGCTCGAGGATGGCCGCGACCTCGCGACCGAACTGGCAGCCGGCCGCCTGGGCAACAAGGACTACGGCGTCCACTTCGCCGGCCTGACCGGCACCGACATCAAGGACACCGTCGACGGCGCCACGCTCGACGGCCGCCTGTCGCTGGGCGGCGCCTGGCACGTCGACGCGCTGCAGTTCGGCCTCAGCGCCACCAACCGCAAGAAGGACCGCAACGCCATCGGCAACGAGAAGAGCGGCGGCGCCTGCCAGTACTGCAATATGTACTCGACCACCTTCTCCTCGCTCGGCGCCGACGTCGTCAGTCCGATGACGCTGCCGAACTACATGCGCAACGCCGGCGGCAGCTTCCCCGGCAGCTTCATACGCTTCGACGTGCCGGCCTATTTCGCCGCGCTCAAGAGCCTGGACGGCAAACCGGTCCTCGACGACAGCGGCACCCCCACCGGCGAGACCTTCGACGTCCGCAAGTCGCAACCGGTGTTCGTGCCGACCGACTCCTACTCGGTGCGCGAGAAGACCGCCACCCTGCACGGCCAACTGGAGCTGTCGGGCGAAAACTGGAACGGCAACATCGGCGCGCGCCTGGTGCGCACCAGGACCAGCTCGCGCAGCGCGATCGACCAGATCGTCGCCATCGACGACGCCACGCCGGACATCCCGACCAGCAGCCCGATCGTGACGTACAGCCCGGCGGTGCCGGTGTCGCAGGACGGCAGCTACACCAAGCTGCTGCCATCGGCCAACCTGAGCTGGTGGGCGCGCGACGACTTCGTGGTGCGCGGCGCGCTGGCCAAGGTCATGGCCCGTCCCTCGCTCGACAAGCTGGCGCCGACCCGCACCGACAACACGCTCGACCGCAGCTACATCCTCAACATCGTCGGCGATCCGAATCTGCAGCCGACGACGGCCGTGCAGCAGGACCTGTCCGTCGAGTGGTACTACCGTCCGAAATCGGCGATCACCGCGGCCGTCTTCGCCAAGCAGATCAAGAATTTCGTCACCTACCAGACCGACGAACACGTCGACATCGGCGTGCCGGGGTACCTGTACACGGTCACGCATCCGGTCAACGGCGACAAGGCCCGCGTGCGCGGCATGGAGATCGGCGTCCAGCACCTGTTCGACAACGGCTTCGGCATCAACGCCAAGTTCGCCAAGACCTGGACCAAGGCCTACCAGGGCGGCGCCTACGTCGGCCAGCTCGAAGGCGTGGCGCCGACGGCGTCGTCGCTGGGCTTCCTGTACGAGAAGAACGGCGTCAACGCTTCCATCTCGTTCGACTACACCGGCGAATACACGCAAAGCACCAACGTGCTGGCCGGCTTCCCGAACAAGGTCGACTCGCTGACATGGATCACCGCCTCGGCCTCGTGGGACATCACGCCGACGATCACACTGTTCGTCGAAGGCAAAAACCTTGGCGACGCGGTCATGCGCTCCAACCTGGGCCGCGCCGACGCGCAGTACGGCTTTGAAACCTGGGGCCGCACCTACGCCGCCGGCATGAGCGTGAAGTTCTAGCCATGACATCTTCGATAACGATGACCAACAAAGCAGGCACCCGGCCCACCGGCTGGCTCGGCTACGCGCTGACCACCACCCTGCTGTGGGGCGTGTGGGGCGCCTTCGCCGGCCTGCCCGGCCAAAACGGTTTTCCCGAAACTTTGATCTACGTGGTGTGGGCGCTGACGATGGTGCCGCCGGCCCTGCTGGTGCTGGCGCGTAACGGCTGGCGCGTGCGGCGCGACGGCCGCTCCATCGCCTTCGGCCTGACGATCGGCCTGCTCGGCGCGGGCGGACAGATGATCCTGTTCTACGCCGTCAAGGCCGGACCGACCTATCTGATCTTTCCGCTGATCTCGCTGTCGCCGGTGATCACCATCGCGCTGTCCTATCTGTTCCTGCGCGAACGCACGGGCATGCTCGGCGTCGCCGGCATCGTGCTGGCGGTGTGCGCGCTGCCGCTGTTCGACTTCACGCCGGGCGGCGCGCCACGCCAATACGGCCTGTGGTTCGTGCTGGCCATCGGCGTGCTGCTGGCCTGGGGCCTGCAAGCCTACTTCATGAAGCTGGCCAACGCCAGCATGGACGCCGAGAGCATCTTCTTCTACATGACCGCCAGCGCCCTGCTGTTCATTCCGGTGGCGCTGGCGATGACCGACTTCTCGCAGCCGATCAACTACGGCCCGAGCGGACCGTTGCTGGCCGCCGCCACGCAAATCCTCAACGCGGTCGGCGCCCTCACGTTGGTGCACGCCTTCCGGCACGGCAAGGCGCTGGTGGTCTCGCCCCTGGTCAATGCCGGCGCGCCGCTGCTGACCACGGTGATCGCCATGACCTTGGCGGCCACGCTGCCGAATGGCTACAAGCTCGCCGGCATCGCGCTGTCGCTGGCGGCCGCGCTGTGCCTGGCCCTGCAGCCGGACGACAACCCACCCGCCTGAACCGACAGACTTCAAGGAACCTGACATGCAATATCTTCTCAATCTGGTGCGGCGCCACAAGGCCGGCGAAGCGGCCGGCATCTACTCGGTGTGCTCGGCCCACCCGCTGGTGATCGAAGCGGCCATGGAAGTGGCGGCCGCCGCCGGCGAGCCGGTGCTGATCGAGGCCACCTCGAACCAGGTCAACCAGGATGGCGGCTACACCGGCATGACGCCCGTGGCCTTCCGCGACTTCGTGCACGGCATCGCCGGCAAGGTCGGGCTGCCGCGCGAACGCGTGCTGCTCGGCGGCGACCACCTGGGCCCGAACGCCTGGCAGGACCAGCCCGCCGGCGACGCCATGGCGCGCGCCGAGGTGCTGATCGAACAATACGTGCTGGCCGGTTTCCGCAAGATCCACCTGGACTGTTCGATGTCCTGCGCCGGCGATCCGGTGCCCCTGCCCGACGCCATCGTCGCCCGCCGCGCCGCGCGGCTGTGCGCGGTCGCCGAAACCGCCTGGAAGCAGGCCGGCGGCGAGGCTCCGGTCTACATCGTCGGCACCGAAGTGCCGGTGCCCGGCGGCGCGCATGAGGACCTCGACGAACTGGCGGTCACCACGCCGCTGGCCGCGGCCGCCACCAGCGCGGTACACCGCGCCGCCTTCGCCGAGGCCGGCCTGCACGCCGCGTGGCCGCGCGTGATCGGCCTGGTGGTGCAGCCGGGCGTGGAGTTCGACCACCACAAGGTGATCGACTACCGCCCGGAGAAAGCGCAAGAACTGAGCCGCTTCATCGAGGGCGAGTCCACCATGGTCTACGAAGCCCACTCGACCGATTACCAGATCCGCGACAGCCTGGCCGCGCTGGTGCGCGACCACTTCGCCATCCTCAAGGTCGGCCCCGGCCTGACCTTCGCGCTGCGCGAGACACTGTGGGCGCTGGCCGACATCGAGGAGGAAATGCTCGACGGCCGTCCCGGTTCGAACTTCAAGAACGTGGTGCTGGAGACCATGCGCGCCGAGCCGGGCTACTGGCTCAAGTACTACGGC